>Ga0315281_10001361_pt1 | contig 35917 bp, 30 predicted proteins | sample YL17G07_0_MG_FD_204540 | JGI IMG/M metagenome (GOLD analysis project Ga0315281, IMG submission 204540) | Sediment microbial communities from Yellowstone Lake, YNP, Wyoming, USA - YL17G07_0 | ecosystem: Environmental > Aquatic > Freshwater > Lake > Sediment | place: USA: Wyoming | collected...
AGGCAATTATGGCCTATCTGGACAATCACAATCAAAATCCTCAGGTCTTTGTATGGAGCGCCCCAGTTGAGCGCATCCTGACCAAAATCGCCAAATGTAAAGAAGTGTTAGATTCACTACACTAGGAAGGTGTATTCGGGGTTTTGCAATAGCTTCTAAGGAATTCCTGGTCATTAGCGCTTTTATAGCCGCAGTCTTTAGCCTGCGTAAGCACAGGCGGGACGCCTGTGCCACCAGGAAAATTTCTGAAAAACTATATAGGAATAAGCATGGCGTTTGAAGATTTACTTGGCACCCAAAAACCCGGAGAACCAAAAAAGAAGCGCATCCTGAGCGGCATGCGCCCCACCGGCAAAATTCACTTGGGAAATTACTACGGCGCCCTGTACAACTGGCTGCGCTTGCAGGAAGAATTCCAGTGCTTTTATTTCGTGGCCGACTGGCACGCTCTGACCACGGAATACGAAGACCCCCAACCCATCAGCGGCTACATTCCGGAAATGGTTATGGACTGGCTGAGCGTGGGTCTGGACCCGGCCAAGTCCACCATCTTCGTGCAATCCGCCCTGCCGGAGCACTGCGAACTCCATCTGATCTTCGGCATGTTCACTCCGGTGCCCTGGCTGGAACGCAACCCCACGTACAAGGACCAGCTCCAGGAGCTGGCCCACAAGGACCTGGCCACCTACGGCTTTTTGGGCTACCCGGTGCTCCAGGCGGCGGACATCCTGATGTACAAGGCCGACGGGGTGCCGGTGGGGGTGGACCAGGTGCCCCACGTGGAGATGACCCGGGAGATCGCCCGGCGGTTCAACCACCTTTACCGGCCCATCTTTCCGGAACCGGAGGCCCTGCTCACCGAGATTCCCAAGCTCACGGGCACCGACGGCCGCAAGATGAGCAAAAGTTACGGCAACTGCATCTACCTGAGCGACCCGCCGGAGGTGATGGCCCAGAAGGTGAAGCAGATGGTGACCGACACCCAGCGCCCCTTCCGCCGGGACCCGGGGGAGCCGGACCGCTGCCTGGCCTTTCCGTTTCACCGCCTCAATCTCCCTCAGGAGCAGATTGCGGAAATCACCGCGGAGTGCCGCTCGGCCCGGCTTGGCTGCGTGGACTGCAAAAAGCTGCTGGCCCGGGCGCTGCTGGCCAACCTGGCCCCCATCCAGGAGCGGCGGCGCCATTACGAAGCTCATCCCCAGGAAGTGTTGGATGTTCTGCGCCAGGGTAACGACCGGGCCCGCCAGTATGCCCGCCAAACCATGGCCGAAGTGCGAGAGGCGATTTCCTTTAACCTGGAATTTCAACTATAATGAAGGGAGGCCATAAGACCCTAGACTCTGCCCCAAACCTGATAAGGGAGCCGTGACCATGGAGCGCCTGCACAAGTTTTTGTCGCGAGCCGGGGTGGCGTCCCGGCGCCTGGCGGAGGATTGGATCCGGGCTGGCCGGGTAGCCGTCAACGGCCAGGTAGTCACGGAAATGGGGGTCAAAATCGATGCGGACCGGGATAAGGTCCAGGTGGACGGGCGCCTGGTGCGGCCTCCGGCGGCGCCGGTCACCGTGATGCTGCACAAACCTTACGGGTACATTTCCAGCACCCATGACCCCCAGGGTCGGCGGGTAGTTACGGATTTGCTGAAAGACGCCTTCAAAGAACGGCTTTACCCTGTGGGCCGGCTGGACTACGACGCCACCGGGCTGCTGCTTCTCACCAATGACGGGGACCTGGCCTATCGCCTGACCCATCCCGGTTACCAGGTGCCCCGCGTCTACCGGGTGACCGTGGCCGGGGAAGTGAGCCCGGAGACCCTGGACCGCCTGACCGAGGGGGTAAAGGTGGGGGACCGCACCGTCACGGCCCTGGTGGAAGTGAAGAAGCGGGAGTCGGGCAGGACGGTGCTGGAACTCGTGTTGCGGGAAGGGCGCTATCACCTGGTCAAGCGCCTCCTGCTGCACGTGGGCCATCCGGTCTTGAAACTGAAGCGCATCGCCTTCGGCCCCTTGCACCTGGGGACCCTGCCCCGGGGAGATTTTCGGATGCTGAGCCGGGAAGAGATTGAAGCATTGAAGACAAAGGTACAGATGAGGTGACCCCGGAGGATCGACTTTTCACTCCGGAGCCCCCGCCGGACCCCCCTCTGGAGCCCCCCAAGGGTTGGGACGGCGCCGTGGGAAGCGGAGATAATGGGTCTTCCAGGGCGCCCCGGCCGGTTTTGCACCTGGCGCTGTTTCTGGCCACCCTGGTCACCACCATCATCGCCGGGGCCATGCAGCAAGGGGTAAATCCCCTGGAGGCCCCCGGGCTCCTTTATAAGGGCATCCCCTTTTCCTTTACCCTGCTCCTGATCCTGGGAACCCACGAGATGGGCCATTACCTGGTGTCCCGGCGGCACCACTTGGATGCGACGCTCCCCTATTTCCTTCCGGCGCCACCATTAATTTACATTCCCTTCGTGGGGTTTGCACCCCTGTTTATTATCGGTACCTTCGGGGCCTTCATCCGCATCCGATCCCCCATCCAGGACAAGCGGGCCCTGCTGGACGTGGGTTGCTCCGGGCCCTTGACGGGGGTGCTGGTGTCCATCCCCGTGATCCTGGCGGGCCTGAAGCTCTCCACGGTCTCGGTGATGGGGACCGGCAAGGGATTGGTGCTGGGAGAGCCGTTGCTTTTTCAATTATTGAGCTGGCTGGTCCTGGGCTCTCTAGGACCGGAGGACATGGTGCTCCTGCACCCGGTGGCCTTTGCCGGCTGGATCGGCCTGCTGGTGACGGCCCTCAACCTGATGCCGGTGGGCCAGTTGGACGGCGGCCACGTGTCTTATGCCCTGTTCCCCGCCTACCACCGCTACGTGTCCCTGGGCTGCCTGGGCCTGATGGTGGTCTGCGGTCTGGTGTTCTCGGAGGTCTGGCTGGTGTGGGCCGTGTTGGTGTCCTTCCTGGGGTTTCGCCATCCGCCGCCTTTCCACTCCTGGGTGCCTCTGGACCGCCGCCGCCGGGCCCTGGGATTCGTCACCATCCTGGTTTTCCTGTTGACCTTTACCCCCACTCCCATCAAGCTGGGGTAAGGGCGATGACTGCCCGGGTTGGGTTGCAACTGCACGGGGGGGCGCCGGATGGAGGCGCCCAGGTTTTCCTGGGGTTAAGCAGGGGGGATGGTTAGCGGCCATGGGTAAGGGGGCAATTGGCGCGGTGCTGCTGGCGGTGGCGTTGGCCTGTCCTCTGGAAGGGCGGGCCGGGCCCTCTTTGACCCTGCCGGAAGTGGAAAAAAGGATGGTGCGGGGAGGCTATGTCGACACCCTCTATGCCGCTTATTGGGCCGCGGCCCAGGGGGAGGCCGTGGTTTCCATCCTGGCGCAGCTGCTCCATAACCGGCAGCAATATGGAGAGGAGCGGCACGGAGCCGTGGGCGCCTTCCCTTTCAACGTGCTGTGGGCTCTGGGACATATCCCCAGCTCAAAATCCCTCAAAGCCCTGGAGACTTACCAGGCCGCCACCCAGGACGCCACCGCGGCCCTGGCTATTAAGGGCTGGTGGCTCCGGCGGTTTCAGGAGAGTTCCCGCTACGGCGTCCTGGTCAACGACGGCTCCCTGCTGGAGAGCGCCGGCGAGAAGTCCCGGGAGGTCAAAAAGCTCAAATCCGGCCAGCAGGTGAAGATCTTGCAGGAGAAGATCGCCAATTACCGGGAAGTGGGGCCCCGGGGCGGTCCGGCGTATTATGACCGGGTGGAGTTGCTTCCCAGCGGCGAGCAGGGGTACATCCCCCGGGCAGGGGACGATTTTACGCCGTTTATGTGAAAATAGCTATCAGCAGTCAGCTTTCAGCTTTCAGCCAAGACCGCGAATTGACGAAAGCGAGGAAATGTAGGGTGGGCACTGCCCACCATACCTTCTTTCAAGAACAGCCGAGGGCGGCTGTTCCATATCTTGGGCCCATGGGCATGAGCTTTTCTATGAATAATCTCGCTGTTTAGTAATGGGCCGACCGTGAGTCTGGATTTATCTGATACTTATAAGTTCTGCCCCCAGTGCGGCGGGCCTTTGGAAAAGCGCCTGCTCAAGGCCGGGGAGCCCCAGCGCCTGGTGTGCAGCCGCTGCGGCTTTATCTTCTATATCGACCCCAAGCTGGCGGCCATCGCCTTGGTGCCGCTGACTGGGGGGGTGGTCCTGGTGCGCCGGGGCATCGATCCGGGCTACGGCCTCTGGGTGGTGCCGGGGGGGTTCGTGGACGTGGGGGAGCGGGTGGAAGAGACGGTGGCCCGGGAGACCCTGGAGGAGACCCACCTGGTGGTCCGGCCGGTGGGTCTGATCAACGTCTATTCCTATAGTGACAGCCCCATCGTGGTGGTGGCCTTCCTCACGGAGTACCTGGAAGGAGAGTTGGCTCCGGGGGATGAGACCCTGGAGGCCCGGGTCTTCGGCCTGGAGGAGATACCCTGGGAGCGGATCGCCTTTCGCTCCACCAAACAGGCGCTGGAGGCCTACCTGAGGCGGACTAGGGGCTGATCAGAAGGAAGAAGCTCTTATGCATCATCTGCACCAGGCACATGAGGCCGTAAACCACCAACATCAAGACATCGATCCGGACAGTTAAGGCGTTCATCTTGGTTCCCCTTTGGGGGGTTAGAGCAGGCCAAAACCCAAAACGTTAAACCTCAATCAGCCAAAAGACCCGCCATCCCAGCATGAAGTCGGCAGGGGGGTAAAACCCGCCCTACATCACCGGCGAGACGCCGGTGCCACTAAAGAATTTTCGGGGTGGAGGTCTTAATCTGGCCTAACCCTGCAGATTAAGGTTAAAGGTGGCCATGGACTTAAAGAGACAAGAGCTGCTGCGACTGCTGCGGGAGAAATCCTTCCGCTACCGTCCGGACCAACCCTTCAAGCTGGTGTCGGGCCGGGAGAGCCCCTACTACGTGGACTGCCGCCCCACCACCTTCAGCGCCCAGGGCCTGGCCCTCATCGGTGAGATTTTTTATAAGATGCTCCGGGACCTTCAGGTAGATGCCATCGGTGGCCTCACCCTGGGGGCCGACCCCATCGCCCACGCGGTGGCCCTGACCAGCTTTCTTCAGGGCCGGCCCATCAACTCCTTTTCGGTGCGCAAGGCCGCCAAGGAACACGGCACCGGCGGACTGGTGGTGGGGGACGTCCAGCCCGGCCAGCGGGTGGTCATCGTGGAGGACGTCATCACCAGCGGGGCCTCCACCCTGAAGGCCATCGCCGCGGCCCGGGAGTTCGGCCTGGAGGTGGTGAAGGTGCTGATCCTGGTGGACCGGGAGGAAGGGGGCAAAGAAGCGGTGGCGCAGGCGGTCCCCCAGGTGGAGGCGGTGTTTACGATTTCAGAGTTGAGATAGGGGGATCATAAATTCAACAAATCCGCCTCATATCTAGAAGCTATTGCGAAACCCGTTTTTTCTGTCATCCTGAACCCAATGAAGGATCTCAAGTTATTAAAAATACCCGATTCTTCGCTTCGATCAGAATGACCTAGGAAGGTATATTCGGGGTTTTGCAACACCTTTTAGACTCTTTGGCCTAAAGACTTCTTAAGCCTTCTTCCCCTGCGTCCTTGCTTTCTTCCACCCTTATCATCTAAAATTCTCCCAACCCCAAACGCTGGATGCTTGGTGGAAAGGAAGGGAACATGGATCTGACCTTTTTTGAAGGCATGAAATCTGCTGATTTGCGGAAATATATTCAGTTTTTGCTATGGCATTACCGGGTGATGGACTCCTTCTGGTACATCTACATCGCCGAACTCTTCGATGAGGCCACCGCCGATGGCTTGAATGAAAAAGTCTGGGGCAGAATCCCGGCCATGGCTGCCAGGGACCTGTTGAAACGATTCGACATTCAGGAGAGAGGGTTGGAGGGCTTCGTCAAGGCCTTGCATTACTGGCCATGGCATCTTCTGGTGGGATATCAAATTCAGCAAAAGCGCGATGAAGTCATCATCACGGTCCCCTCTTGCCCCACGCAAGAAGCCCGGCTCAAGCGGGGACTTGAGGAGTATCGCTGCAAAGAGATGCATCGCTTGGAATTTGAGAGCTTTGCCCAAGAAATTGATCCCCGCATTCAGACCGTATGCGTCTTCGCACCACCTGATCCCCATCCCCCGGAGATGTTCTGCAAATGGCGGTTCTTTTTGGGGAGGAGCTCCGTATCCCTGCCAAGTGAACCTTAGTCCCCGGTCAGGGGATTGAGAGCCGCCTGCAACGGCCCGGGCGGGGTTGGCGGGCGCGGCTGCCCTTGGAGCCGGTGACCATTTCCTTAATCATGGAATAATGGGGTGTTTCAAGAATACCTTTACATCAAAAACGGGGGTTTCCCTCCCCCTTGATGGGGGAGGGTCAGGGTGGGGGTGAATATTTCCCTCGTCATTCCTAAATCTTATCACCCTCCCCCCAACCCCCTCCCCTCAAGGGAGGGGGAGATTTTTTCCGTAATTTAGTAAAGGTACTTGCCAAACACGACAATAGGCCCTCTTAGAAAAATCTTCCGGCCTTAAGGCCAAGGACCGCCTTGGCCGACCTGGCGCTGACGGCCTTTTCTTTTGACAAACCCCAAGAAGGAATATAGTATTCTTTACTGCTTTCCCCTCACCCATCCGGACATCCGGGCACCGGGGCGAGTTTAGGGGGACATGCGGGGCACCTAAGTCAAAGGCCCCTCTAACGGGTCAGGCCAATCGGTGTCATTCATCCTGATAAAATCCATGGGTTAGTTTCCTTATGGGCCGGGGTGTGCCCGGCTCAGCCATAAACACAGTTTGTTGGCAACCGCCAAGTTTACGGAAAGGGGCAAGGCGCCATGCGCAGGGAGATGAGATCTGGCAGGTTCAGCCGACTCTTCCTGGCGGTCCTTTTCCTGGTGGCCGGCTGCGTTAAGGTGGGGCCGAACTTTGCCAAACCCGAGGCCGCGGTGGCCCCCAATTGGCTGGAGGCGGGGGATAAGCAGGTCAGTACCGCATCGGAAGACTATAAAGACTGGTGGCGGGTCTTCAATGATCCCACCCTGGACCGGCTCATCGCCGCCGCCTACCGCCAGAATCTGACTTTGCGCCTTGCGGGGGTGCGGGTCCTGAGAGCCCGAGCCCAACTGGGCATCGCCATCGGGGAGGTGTATCCCCAGAGCCAACAGGCATTGGGCTCCGTGATCAAAGAGCGCCTCAGTGAGCGGAGCGCCACGGCGGGGGGTGCCGGCAACTTCTGGCAGTCCACCCTGGGGCTCACCGCCAGTTGGGAAATCGACTTTTGGGGCAAGTTTCGCCGGGCCGTTGAGTCCGCCGATGCCAGTCTGCTGGCTGCGGCGGCCGATTATGACAATGCCCTGGTGGCCCTCACCGCGGATGTGGGCAGTTCCTACGTCCTCATCCGCACCCTGGAGAACCGGCTGAATATTGCCCGCCGCAATGTGGATATCCAGCAGGAGAGCCTCCAGATCGCCACGGCGCGGTTTGAGGGCGGCACCACCTCCCAGCGGGACGTGGAGCAGGCCCGGACGGTGTTGGCCAGCACCCAGGCCACCATCCCCACCCTGGAGAGCCAGCTGCGCCAGACGAAAAATGCCCTGTGCGTGTTGCTGGGCCTGCCCCCTGAACAGCTGACGGACCTGTTGGGGAGGGCCGCCGCCATCCCGGCCCCCCCGCCCCAGGTGGCGGTGGGCATCCCCGCGGACCTGCTGCGCCGCCGGCCGGATATTCAAAGCGCCGAATATCAGGCGGCGGCGCAATGCGCCCAAATCGGCGTGGCCAAGGCCAGTCTTTATCCCGCCTTCTCCCTCACCGGAAATTTCAGCTTCCAGGCCAGCGACATCGGCACCTTCGCCCTGGGGGATATGTTTCAGTGGCGGAGCCGCAGCGGTTCTTTCGGCCCGTCTTTCCAGTGGAATATCCTGAACTACGGTCAGATCACCAACCTGGTGAGGGTGCAGGACGCCCGGTTCCAGGAACTGCTCATCACCTATCAGAACGCGGTTCTCAAAGCCCAGCAGGAGGTGGAGGACGGCCTCATCGCCTTCTTAAAGTCCCAGGAGCGGGCCGGTTTTCTGATGCAGAGCACCGCCGCGGCCCAGCGTTCCGTGGACCTGGCCATCCTGCAATACCGCGAGGGCATCACCGATTTCACCACGGTCCTCACCGCGGAGCGGGAACTGTTGACCCAGCAGGACAATCTCGCCACCACCCTGGGAGAGATCTCCCGCAACCTGGTGGCGGTTTACCGGGCCCTGGGCGGAGGCTGGCAGCTGCGCGAGGGAGACGATTTTGTGCCGGATTCCATTAAAAAGGCCATGGCGGGGCGCACCAATTGGGGAAAGTTGCTGGCGCCGGCGGCCCATACCCCGCCCCCGCCGGAACCACCCAGGCCCCTGATCCGGCTGCCGGACTGGTAACTGCCGGTACTTTATTGATCAGAGCTGCCCTACTATTAATTGAATATGATTCGCAGAGCAAGCCCAGACACAGACCAGATTAGCAGATCGCTTCTACAAAAGGCTGTTAGGAGAGGCGATGTAAAAGTTACAGAAATGGTGATAAATTATATTATAAAGATCAATGACTTTGATTGGTTAAGAAAAAGGCTTGCTGTAGTTACATTTGAAGAATGCTGGCCTTACGGCTTAAAAATATCATATGAAAAAGATGAGGAAACGGTCTTAAATCATTACCTAAACATTGCTAAAACGTCTAAGAACAAGAACGCGGCTGGTCTCGGTTCACTTGCCTATGCTTTTTCAAAAGGGGAATTAACTGTTCTTAATGGGCATCTAGAGGATAGCGCAATTAAGATTGTTGGCGAAGCCATTAAGAGACCTAATGATTTCTGGCAATGGATTTATAAACAAAAACTTAATGAAATTCAAAAAACCCTTGTCTTCAATGCAGACAAAGGCTTTAGGAAGGCAGGGTGGCCATGGGACAGAGCATTTACCTTAGCCGCAGCATATCTTGCTATGAAAGATGAAATTCCTCCTATCTCATTTAGTGAAACAAATCGAAATATTGATTTCCCTTTTTGGGTTGGTATTGATAAACACACAAAAGAAGGGAAGGTAGCCATTAGGACTGCGGCAAAAAAAATAGGATTTAATTCTAATAAAGCTTTATGGTTGGCTTTTTATTTTGAAAGCGCAAAATGCAATGCCATAGACCATTCTCCTTGGTGGGAAAGAGAAATTGCATGGCGTATGAAAAAATTAGAACTTTCTATGGATATTGCAAAAATGACTTGGGAGAGAATGAAACCAATTATAGTTGAGCTTCTAGGAAAAGAGGCACAAAAACTTAAAGAACGGATGCTATCAACAATAGAACCTAAATCACAGGTCAAAATAAAGCAACGGAGGATGTTCTAACCATGCCATTAATTAAGGGTGCTGAGATCAATAAAATTATAGAGCTTTTTAATAAGAGAGGTGTAAAAAATTATCATGCCTGTCAATATAAAGATATTAAAACTTACCTCCAATTAGGAGGTGTGCCCTCCCGGAATTTAATGGAGAAAAGCGGATTACCGTACACTCCTTTTGATACAGACAATACAGATAGAAATAATGAGGTTTGGGACAAAATTTTTGCCAATCTCTCGGATTTTGGTTTTGGGTTTGCTCAAGGGAAAAGAAATGAAAACACGGCACCTACCCCAAATCCTTACGGGCCAATTCTATTGGTGTTCGATCCACAAGTTTTAAGCGAGGCTTCTGATGTGGCCATATGCCTTAGATCTGCTGGCGGGAAAAATTATAGTAGAGAAGGAGAGTCGTTAAGTAGTTCAGAAGAAGTTGATAGAATATTTGAACATACTATAGAAGAAGCCCCTACACATTATGCCAAAGCTTACATTAAATATTCTAACGCATTGAAGAAAGAATTTAATAATGACCAAGCGATGACACCTGAAATAAGCTGTGTAGTTCAAAATGAAAAGTTGTCTTTTAGATATTTAAATAGGATATTAGTAGATGCGTATACTATTCGCGGTCAACCCCTTATTGATATGGTGAAAAAATTGCATCGCGAATATAGTCTTAATGGAAATGTCTTGGAAAGAAGATATGCTGAGGGTAGGCGAGAGATTAAGCAAGAACTCGCAACCTTATTATTGCAAGGAAATATGAATATAAGCGAAATAATTAACAATGAGGCAATATCCATAGGTCTCAAAGATTGGGCCAATCGTTTAATAAGAGGGAATATCGTCTGGCAATATGATAGATTTGCCAGATATCTCCGGTCGGGAACGCTTCTTGAGTTGTATAGAGTCCATTAGAGAATCGATTGAAAAGTCTGGTTTTGCCATGAAGAGGAATTAGAAATTATAGTATTTGGATTAGTAAAATAGAACAAGGTTTCGCATAGCAACGGCCTCACCTGAAAGGTAACCAGGAGTTGGCATGATGGCTGAAAAAAATCGCATGGCGTTTTGGGGCTCCGGCTGTTTTGGCGCCGCGGCCCTCCTGGCGATCCTGACCTGGACCTCGGCCTGCGGCGACCGGAACGTTTACGTGCCGCCCCCGCCTCCCAAGGTCACGGTCAGTCAGCCGGTGTCCCGGCCGGTTACCGATTACCTGGAATTCACCGGCAATACCGTGGCCATCAACACCGTGCAACTGCGGGCCCGGGTGGAAGGCTACCTGGAAAAGGTTCTGTTCCGGGACGGCGAATACGTGAAAAAAGGCAAGCTCCTTTTCTTGATCCAGCGAGACACGTACGAAGCCAAACTCAAGCAGGCGGAGGCGGAAATTTTGGCCAACAAAGCCCGTTTGATGCATGCCCAGACCGAGTATACCCGGTTCTCCCGCCTGGTCAGCCAAAAGGCCGCGGCCCAGACGGACGTGGACCGCTGGCACTACGAACGGGATGCCGCCCAGGCTGCGGTTACGGCCTCCGAAGCCCAGCGGGAGCTGGCTAAACTCAATGTCAGTTATACGGAAGTCAAGGCGCCCTTCGACGGTCGGGTCGGCCGCCGCCTCAAGGACCCGGGCAACCTGGTGGGCGCCGGCGAGAGCACGGTCCTGACCGAGATCAACCAGATCGACCCCATCTATGTGTACTTCAATATCAACGAGCAGGAACTCCTCCGGGTCAGGGGGGAAAACCCGGAAGCGCCTAAAAATGCCAGTGAGGTGAAGTGGCCGGTCTATTTTGGCCTGGCCGACGACAAGGGCTATCCGCACCAGGGTTATATGGATTTTGCCGCCATTACCATCAATCCCTCCACCGGGACCCTGCTGCTCCGGGGGATTTTTCCCAATCCCAAGGCCCTGATCCTGCCCGGCATTTTCGCCCGGGTGCGGGCGCCGGCGGCCGAGGCCAGGCCTGCCCTGCTCATCCCGGAGGTAGCCATCGGCTATGACCAGCAAGGTCCCTATGTCATGCTGGTGGATGACCAGAAGGTGGTGGGGCGCCGTCCGGTCCAACTGGGCAATCAGGTTGACGACTACCGCGTGATCACCGCAGGGTTGCAAGGGCAGGAGTGGGTGGTGGTCAGTGGCCTGTTGCGGGCCATCCCCGGCAGACAGGTGACCCCGGAGAAGGCGGCTCCGCCGGGAGCTGCCGGCCCCCAGGCTCCCAAGGCCCCTCCCACTGAGCCCCGGAAGACCGCTCCATGATGTCCAAGTTTTTCATTGAGCGACCCATCTTTGCCAACGTCATCGCGGTGGTGATTGTCATCCTGGGCCTGGTGGCCGTCCTGAAGCTGCCGGTGACCCAATATCCCGATATTGTCCCGCCCACCATTCAAGTGACCACCATGTATCCGGGGGCCAGCGCCGAGGTGGTGGCCACCACCGTCGGCATTCCCATCGAGCAGGCGGTCAACGGGGTGGAGAACTCCCTGTATATGTCCTCCACCAGCGGCAGCGATGGGAGTTACATGCTCACCGTGACCTTCGCGGTGGGCACCGATCTCAATACCTCCCTGTCCCTGGTGCAGAATATGGTGAACGGGGCCCTGGCCCAACTGCCGGACGCGGTGCAAGCCCAGGGCATTACCGTGCGGAAGGTTTCCACCAATATCCTGCAAGTGGTGAGCCTCTATTCCGACGACGACCGCTATGATGAAACCTTTCTGTCCAATTACGCCATGATCAACGTGCAGTATCCCCTGGGCCGTCTCCCCGGAGTGGGCCAGGTCAAGGTCTTCGGCGCGGGCGCTTACAGCATGCGGGTCTGGCTGGACCCCAGCAAACTCCAATACTTCAATCTCACCACCATGGATGTGGTGAATGCCATCAAACAGCAAAACGTCCAGGTGGTGGCGGGGAAACTGGGGGGGCCGCCGGTGCCGTCGGAGCAGACCTTTCAGTTCACCATCAACGCCTTGGGAAGGCTCTCCGATGTGTCCCAATTCGAAAATATCATTGTGAAAATTGCCCGGGACGAGACCGCCCAAATCGTCCGGGTGAAAGATCTGGCCCGGGTGGAACTCAGCCAGCAGACTTTTAGTAATTTTGCCGGGATCAGCGGCCATGCGGCCACTCAGATCCTGGTTTTCTCCCTGCCGGGGGCCAACGCCATCGACGTGGGCCAGCGGGTGCGCCGGGCCATGGCCGAGATGAGCAAGGACTTCCCGGCGGGGCTGAAGTTTGCCATTTATTACGACACCACGGAGTTTATTCAGCAGGCCATCGACGCGGTGTACCACACCTTGTATGAAGCAGGGATCCTGGTGCTCATCGTCATCATGGTTTTCCTCCAGAATCTGCGCGCCACCCTGGTGCCGGCCACCACCGTGCCGGTGACCATCATCGGCGCCTTTGCGGCCATGTCCTTGCTGGGCTTCACGGTCAACCTCATGACCCTGTTCGCCCTGATTCTGGCCATCGGCATCGTGGTGGATGACGCCATCGTCATCGTGGAGAACACCTCCCATTACATCGAAAGGGGACTGTCGCCCAAGGACGCGGCCATCAAAGCCATGAGCGAGATGACCGGGCCGGTCATCGGCATCACCCTGGTGCTGACCGCAGTCTTCCTGCCCGCCGCTTTTATGCCGGGCATCACCGGCCAACTGTTCCGGCAGTTCGCCCTGGTGATCGCCGCCACCGCGGTCATCAGCGCCCTGAACGCCCTGACCCTGAAGCCGGCCCAGTGCGCCCTGTGGTTGCGTCCCCGGGACCCCAACCACCGGCCCAACGCCTTTTACCGCGGCTTCAACCGCGTCTACGGGGTGGTGGAAGACGCTTATGTCAGCCTGGTGCGCTGGATGGTGGCGCGCCCGGGACTCATGGCCCTGGTGTTTTTCGCCATTATCGGGCTGGGGGGCCTGCTTTTCATGCTGCACCCCACCGGCTTTCTGCCCGACGAAGACCAGGGTTACGCCATCATCGTGGGCCGCCTGCCCGACGCCGCTTCCCAACCCCGGGTCAAAGAGGCTTCCAACCGGGTGGACGCCATCCTGCGTAAGACCCCGGGGGTGGCTTCCTGGGTCACCATCGGCGGCTTCTCCATGCTGGACAACGCCAACGTCCCCAACACCTTCAGCACCTTCGCCATCTACGACAAATGGGACAAGCGCGGCGCCGCCTTGAGCCAGGACCGGATTGTGGCGAACCTGAAGCGGGAGTTTGCCGCCCTGGAAGAAGCGGAGTTCGCGGTGATGATTCCGCCGCCCATCAGCGGCCTGGGCCAATCCGGCGGGTTCCAGATGCTGGTGGAGGACCGCCGCAGCCTGGGCCTGTCCGAGCTGGAAAAGGCCGTTATGGAGGTGATCCGCGCCGGCCGCGGCCAATCCGGTTTGTACGGCCTGGCCACCACCTTCAGCGCCCGCAGCCCCCAGCTTTATCTGGACATCGATCGGACCAAGGCCGAGTCTTTGGAGATCCCCCTCAACAATGTGTTCGACACCCTCCAGGCCTATCTCGGTTCCAGCTACGTCAATCTGTTCAACAAGTTCAACCAGTCATACCAGGTCTACGTGCAGGCCTCCGCCCCCTACCGCCTGAGCCCGGAAGACATCAAAGGCCTCTACGTCCGCAATAGCCGGCAAGAGATGGTGCCCCTGGGCACCCTCCTGTCCATCCGGCGGATGTTGGGCTCCGAGCTGGTCACCCGCTACAATCTCTATCCCGCCGCCTCCGTGTTCGGGTCGGCGGCCCCGGGATTCAGCTCCGGCCAGGCCCTGAATCTCATGGAACAGCTGGCCGCCCATACCCTGCCCCAGGGCATCTCCCATGACTGGACGGCCACGGCCTATCAGGAGAAGCAGGTGGGGAACCAGGCCTATTTCATCTATGCCCTGGCCATTATCCTGGTATTCCTGGTCCTGGCGGCCCAGTACGAAAGCTGGACCAACCCCGCCGCGGTCATCCTGGTGGTGCCCATCGCCCTGGTGGGGGTGATTCTGGCCCTCATTGCCCGGAACTTCGACAACGACCTCTATACCCAGGTGGGCCTGGTGCTGATGATCGCCCTGGCCAGCAAGAACGCCATCCTGGTGGTGGAATTCGCCCGGGAATTGCACGGCGAGGGCATGTCCATCACCGATGCCGCGGTGGAGGCGACCCGGCGCCGCTTCCGCCCCATCGTCATGACCTCCTTCGCCTTCATCCTGGGGGTGGTGCCGTTAATGAAAGCCGGAGGGGCCGGGGCCGCCAGCCAGCAGGCCATCGGCACCGTGGTGTTCGGCGGCATGCTCGCCTCCACGATTCTGGCCATCCCCTTTGTGCCGGTTTTCTACGTCATCACCCAGCAACTGAGTGAACGGCGCCAAAAGCCCCCGGCCGGGAAGAAACCCCGGGCAGAGCAGCTTCCGGCGAACCTGGAAAAATAAATCACGACGCCTCGCCTGCATGACTCAAGTCCCACCCCCTCATAAAGAGAACTCTGCAAAAATGCCCCCAACCAGCAAGGTGGATGCAGCGTCGGCGCCCTCGCCGGCGGCTACATGAAGTGAGGACAGCCGAGGGCGGCTATCCCACACGAGACTTTCGCAAGCATCGAGCCAGACGAGGAAAAGGGTTAGCCGGGGCTAACCCTTTTCAATTGCCGGCAATTGAAATAAACGCTATCAGGCGATCTTACAATCCCGGCCCGGTGGCCCGGGGCTTGACGATGACTGTCAGGTCTCCGGTATATTTGGTCTGGGTGTAAACCTTGCCGTCCAGGACCCCGGATTCAGTCGTATCCTTGTGCACCACCAGCAAATGATAATTGGCTTCTTGGAAGGTAAAACTGGCTTTCCCAGCCGTATCGGTCATCAGGTCATAGGGGTTTTCTTCGCCAAACGGCGGCAGCTGTTTGCCCCGGGGAATGACCGTGAGGCAGGCATCACTCAGAGGGTTCCCATTGAACAAGACCTGGACGGTAAGGGTATCGCCCACCTTCAGGCCGGTGGGGTCGTTCAAGGGCAAGACTTCCAATATCTGGCCCAAGGTCTTGTCAAACCCGCTCAGGGACCCACCGTAATCGGCCCAAGGTATGGGCACCGAGGCCACGATGGACTTGGTGCATTTGATGGAGCGCTCCGGGGCATAGCTCACCACCATATCCTGCCGGACATCCATGATGTAGGTGCCGTACTGACCGGCCTGAAAGGAGGCCACCAGGTAGCCGTTCTTGTCCACGTAGGGCCCCCCGTTCACTGTCTTGCTCTCGTCCATCCCCACATCGATAATCCGGCTCTTGAGGTCCACCGGGGCGCCTTTGGGTCGATGCAGGATGAAGGTGGCTTTATTGATGTCCCACTTTGAGCCGTAGATTTTATAGTCACGGTGAGTGTTGCCATGGTTGCCAAACTGCATATCGAAATAAACCATTTCACCAAGCTTAACTCTGGCAACATTACTTTGAACCCAACCATCATGGGCACTGGCAATGCTTGCCATCAACAATATGGCAAACAGCACTACCACATAAAACCATTTTACTACCTTCATGATTATTTCTCCTTGAATTTATAAAATAACTACGAGGTCGGCGACCTCAATAATACCTAAATATTCAATGAGCTAATTGTTTAAAAGTTGGGTAAAGCTATATACTTAGAATTGCTAATTCAATAGGTAAAATTACTTATTTTTTCCTAGGTATAATTACCGATGACTCGGCGGAGGCATCCCTTGACGGGAAGGGTGGGAAGAACTTCGGGTACAGGGGCATTAGGTGTGGTGAAAAAGGAAGAGATTAATCTCCGGCGTGCAGGCTGAAGCGGCCGGCATACCAGGAGTAGGAAAAGTACACGGCCAGGCCCAGGCCCAGCCACAGCCCCAGGCGCCACCAGGAGCCGGCGGGCATGGAGAGCATCAGTCCCAGGCACACCAGGGCGCTGGCCGCGGCCACCGGCTTGCCGCCAGGGCAGCGGAAGGGCCGGGGCAGGGCCGGGTGGGTGAAGCGTAGCACCAGCACCCCCAGGCAGACCAGGAAGAAGGCGATGACCAGAAGTTTCACCACCACGATGCCCCGGGCGATGAGGGCGTTGAAGCGGGTCGGGAGGGTGAGCAGCACCGCGAAACCCAGGACCACCAGGGCGGCGGGGAGGTTGACCAGCTGTCCGGGCTGGGTGAAAGGCGGGCCCGTGGCCCACTGGGGTAGGGCCAGGCCGTAGGCCCGCAGCAAATCCTGGAGATAAAAGGACCAGCCCGCGGCCACGGTGGCGGCCCCCATGCCGTATTCCAGGATGAGGTCCCAGCCGATGATCCAGGCGAAGACCTCGCCAAAGATGCCGTAGGCATAGGAGTAAGCGCTGCCCGCCTGGGGCATCATGGAGGCCAGTTCGGCGTAGCACAGGGCCGCCAAAGTGCAGGCGCCCCCGGCCACCAGAAAGGAGAGGATGATCCCCGGGCCGGCGATCTTGACGCCCACCCCGGAGATGACAAAGATGCCGGCCCCGATGATCTGGGCCACCCCGATGACCATCAGGTCCAGGCGGGTGAGGCTGCGGCTCAGGACGGCGCCGCCGTCCGGAGCCGTGGGGCCGGTAACCGGTTTTTTGGCGGCCAGACGCCGGCTAAGCTTTTTCCAGGTCAGGCCGGAGGACCGGGGGGGGCTCAGAATTCAACGGCCTCGGCTTGGATTTGTAGATTGGCCCCCCCTTTGGGGGACGGACCCACCACCCCGGTCACTGTGATGGGCTGATCCAGGGTGGTGGAGGTGAGGCGCTGCACCAGCTTCTGGTCGGGCAGGTTGCCGAAAAACACCTCCACCAGGCCCTGGGGCGATTTCAGCAGCAGCGATTTGTGGTGCACCAGCACCGGTCCCACCGACCCCTTGACCGTCACCCGGGCGCCCAGGTACCGCTCCTTGGCGGCCAGGAGCTGCCCGATGGTCAAAACCTGGGGCCCCTGGGGCATGGTTTCGGGCATCCCCGCAACTTCCGGCGGCGGCGGGGCCCCCGATTTTTTCAGGAGATCCAGGATGGCCTTCTGGCCCGCCTCCACCTTGGCAAGCTTCTCTTTGAGGGAGGTCACTTCACTTTTCAGCCCCTGGATCTCCTTGCGCACCTCGTCGTTGCTCTTGCCCGTCTCCATCGGACAGGCCGGCACCAAAAACAACAGCGCCAGTAATGCCAGGGAAAAGCGCCGGGCGCCTTTTACCATCTTTTTATCAGACTCCTTCGCCATCATGTTGGGCCTCTGCTTGAAGTAACCGAGAATTTTAACCATCGGCAAGATGATAAGATAGCACCATTGTCAATTAAATAAAAAAAGCTGTCAATCTGCAATTTACCTTCGGGGCCAGGACAGGTTACAATGGAGCAAGGGTTGCCCGAAAGGAGATTCGTCTATGGCCCGCATTCTGGTCACCGGCGGGGCGGGGTTCATTGGTTCCCATCTGGTGGAATACCTGCTAAAGCAGGAACATGACCTTATCTGTTTGGACAACTACTTCACCGGCTCCAAGGCGAACCTGCAAGACCTGCGGGGCCACCCCGGGCTGGAGTTGATCCGCCACGACGTGGTCAACCCCATCATGCTGGAGGTGGACCAGATTTACCACCTGGCCTGTCCGGCCTCGCCGGTGCATTACCAGTACAACCCGGTGAAGACCATTAAGACCAACGTCCTGGGGACCCTCAACATGCTGGGCTTGGCCAAACGGGTGAAGGCTCGCATCCTGCTGGCCTCCACTTCGGAGATCTACGGCGACCCCCAGGTGCACCCCCAAACCGAGGCTTATTGGGGCAACGTCAACCCCATCGGGGTCCGGAGCTGCTACGACGAAGGCAAACGGGTGGCGGAAACCCTGATGATGGACTACCACCGCCAGAACGGGGTGGACATCCGCATCGCCCGCATCTTCAACACCTATGGCCCCCGGATGGCCATCAACGACGGCCGGGTGATAAGCAACTTCATCGTCCAGGCCCTCACGGGCCGGGAAATCACCATTTTCGGGGAAGGCCGGCAGACCCGGTCCTTTTGCTACGTTTCCGACCTGGTGGATGGCCTGGTGCGCCTGATGAACCGCCAGGACCAGTTCGAGCCGGTTAACCTGGGGAACCCCGAAGAATACACGATAATGGAGGTGGCCCGGAAGGTGCTGGCCCTCATCGACACGCCCTCAACCATGGCCCACCGGCCCTTGCCCCAGGACGACCCGGGGCGGCGGCGGCCGGACATCACCCGGGCCCAAGAGGCACTGGGCTGGCAGCCCACGGTGACCCTTACCACCGGACTGAAGGAGACCATCCCCTACTTTGCCCAGAAGCTTGCGCAAGAAAATTATCAGGTGGTGGCCAAGCTTAATTTCTAGCCTGGTGGCGTTGGCCCTGGTTAGCGGCTGCACCCAGCCGACCGGGCCGCCCCAGCAGGCGCAGGTGGCGCGGGTCATCGACGGCGACACCCTGGTGCTGCAGGGCGGCGTCCGGGTGCGGGTCCTGGGGATCGACGCGCCGGAAATGGAAAAAGAGGGACGCCCGGCGGATTTCCTGGCTCATAAGGCCAAGGCGGTGCTCAGCGCCTTGACCCTGGGCAAGACGGTGCGCCTGGAGTACGACCGGCAGCGCTATGACCATTACAGCCGCCTCCTGGCCTACCTGTTTCTGCCGGACCACACTTTTGTCAATGCGGAGCTGGTGCGCCAGGGCCTGGCCCGGGTTTATTTTCACGCCCCCAACCTTAAGTACCTGGACGTGCTGATGGCGGCCCAGCGGGAGGCCCTGGAAGCGCAGCGGGGCATCTGGCAAAAGCTCCTGAACCAGGACGAGTCCCATTACCTGGGAAACCGCAGCAGCCTGCGCCTGCACCGGCCCAACTGCCCCCTGGCCGCCAAGATGGCCCCGGCCAACCGGGTTCGCCTGGAATCCCTGAAGGACGCTTACCTGGAGGGCTTCAGTCCCTGCCGCAGTTGCCAACCTTAAAGGCGGTTTTTGGTTTTTCGTTTTCGGTTTTCGGTTTGGGCATACGGCAAGCATGAAACGAAAAACAGAAAACAGAAAACAGAAAACAGAAAACAGAAAACTATCTCATCCCTTCGTGGCGCAGCAGCCAGCGCTTGCGATCCAACCCGGAGCTGTAGCCCCCCAGGGAGCCGTCCGCATTGATGACCCGGTGGCAGGGGATGATGAGGGGGAGGGGGTTCGCGGCGTTGGCCTGGCCCACGGCCCGGGCGGCGCCGGCGTTGCCGAGGCGGGCGGCCAACTCCCGGTAGGAGACGGCCACACCCCAGGGAATCCGCCGCAGTTCCTGCCAGACCCGCAGCTGGAAGGGGGTGCCGCGGGGGTCCAGGGTGAGGGCCGCGAAGTCGGTGGGCACGCCGGCGAAATAAGCGGCCAGCTCCTCTTTAACCGCGTCGATCATGGGAAGCAGGGAGGGTGGGGGAGGGGGCCTGTCCGTCCCCGGTTCCGGGCAGTCAAACTCCAGGGCGCTGAGGCCGCGCTCGGTGAAGTACAGGCACAGCGGCCCCAGGGGGGTCACCTGGAAAAGGCACCGCCACTCCCGGGATCGTGAGCTTTCCTTCTTTCTGCGCATGGTTTTTTCTCTTATGCTCAATAATCTTTGGCCTGTCAGACCTAACCCTTACGGGATTGGGGGAGGGAGTTTGAGGGAGGGATTGTAAGTGGCGGGTGCCCCTGACCCCCTCCCTCAAATTAACTTACTCAAATACCGCTTCAGCCGCCAGCGGTGCCACCAGCGCCGCCGGGACCCGGGGGGCGGCGCGTCTTTGGCCGCCTGCCAGTTGGGGTTGAACAGGACCTCCAGCAGGTGCAGGGCCGGGCGCCCGGCCCCTTTGAAGCGGGCCCGGCAGGTGGCGCAGTAGGTGACCAGGTCCCGACTGACCTCGGACAGGCGGAAGTCCGTCATCTGCCGGGCCAGCTCCGGGTTCACCGCGGGCACCATGCCGCCGGAGCCGCAGCAGATGCTGCGCTCCCGGCTGTGGGCCATCTCCTCATAGCGGTGGCCCGAGGCAATCACCAGGCGCCGCACTGCCTCGTGGATGGCGGGGCTGTGGCGGGCCCCGCAGGCGTCGTGGATGTTAAAGACGCCGGCGGCTCCGGCCTGGACCCCCTCTGGCAACCCCATCTCCACCATCACTTCATACAGGGAGCGGGTCTTGATCTCCGGCAGGTGTTCGGCGAGGGTGTGGAGGCAGTGGGTGCAGGCGGCGATGAGCTCTTGGGCTCCCAGTTGCTTCATTTCCCGGGCCACTTTTCTCAGCACCCGTTCCAGGACGTCCTGCTGGCCCAGCAGCTGGCTGGGGGCGCCGCAGCAGTTGAGCATGACGCCGGTGTCCGGCAGCATCTCCCGGAGATAGGCATAGGCGGCTCTAACCAGGTGGGGGCTGTGGCCGGGCAGGGAGCAGCCCGGGAAAAAGACCCGCCGGGCCCGCCCGGTGGCCGGGTCCGGTCGGCTCAGGGTAAAGGTGGGAGAGGTGCCCCATTTGACATAGTTCTGGATGCCCCGGTGCGGCGGCAGGGGTCCCTGGCCGCTGGCCACCAGGCGCTCCCGGTAGTCCAGGCAGACCTGGCCGGCGTGCAAGTCCTTGGGGCACACCGCCTGGCAGAGGCCGCAGTAGTGGCAGGAGTAAGGAATGAGCGGTTCCGCCTCGCCCCGCGCCTGCAGGAGACGGACTATCCCTTTCTCGGTGTAGGGAAGATCCCGGACGTAATGTTGCAAGAAGGTGCAGTTCTTGACGCACTGGGAGCAGACGCAACCGAGGCAGCGGGCCGCCTCTGCAGCGGCCGGGGCCCCACCGAAGCCCGGTTCAACTTCAGAGTCGGGTTGGGCCAGGCGCAGGTCCAGCGGAAGGTGCTCCTCCTCCGTCCGGGCCGCCGGGGCGACGCCGGTGGTGTCCACCACCAGGTTGGTGGTGCGGCTGCCGAGAGGCGGCAAATTTTCCGGCAGGGGCTCCTGCTGCAGGGAAGCATGGATGGCCAGGGCCGCCCGGCGCCCGGCGGCAAATGCCGCCACCGCGGTGCCGGGGCCGGTCACCAGGTCGCCGCCGGCAAAGACGCCGGGGATCCGGGTGGCCAGACTAACGGGGTCGGCTTCCAGGCGCGCCTTGGAGGCGACGTCGAAGGCCAGCCCGGGGCCGAAGAATTTGAAGTCGGCCGTCTGGCCCACGGCCAGAATCACGGTGTCGGCCTCAATGGTGCTGAGCCGGTCCTCAAAGTAGGTGGGGGCAAAGCGGCCTTCTTCGTCAAATACCCGGTCCACCGCCTTGAGGCGGACACCGGTAACCCTGCCGCTTTCACTCAAAATTTGCTTCACCCCCCAGCGGTGGTGGAACTGGATGCCTTCAAATTGGGCCTCGCTTATTTCTTCCGGGGAGGCGGGCATTTCATCCGGGGCCTCCAGACAGACCACCGCGACCTGGGCGGCCCCCTGCCGCCGGGCAGTGCGGGCCGCATCCACCGCCGCGTTGCCGCCGCCGACGATGGCCACCCGGGAGCCCAAGGTTAGCGGCTCCCCACAGTTGGCTGCTCGCAAAAAATCCAGCCCGTACCCCACCTGGGGCAGGTTTTCCCCGGCCACCTCCAGGCGCAGGCTCTTGTGGCACCCGAGGGCCAGGAAGACCGCGGCAAAATCCCGGCGCAGCTCCTCCAGCTGCACGTCTCGCCCCAACCGGGTGCGCAGGCGCACTTGCGCCCCCAGCTGCGTAACCAGGCCCAGTTCCCGGTCCAGCACCTCCCGGGGCAGGCGGTAAGGGGGAATGTAGAGGCGCAGCGCCCCTCCCAGGAAGGGTTCGGCCTCGAAGATGGTGAACCGGGTAGCCCAGCCGCCGCAGCTCATAGGCGGCCATGAGGCCGGCGGGGCCGCCTCCCACCACCGCCACCCTTTGTGGCCGTTCGGGCCCGGGGCTGACCCGCAGCGCCGCCACGGGGTCCTGGTCCGCCAGGTACCTCTTCAGGCCGGCCACGGCGATGGGCTGGTCCAGGGAACTGCGGGTGCAGGCTGGCTCGCAGGGATGGGTGCAGATGCGGCCCAGGATGCCGGGAAAGGGGCAGCGCTCCAGGACCACCGCCAGGGCCTGGGCCATCTTCCCTTCCTGAAGGAAGCGGATCTTCTCCCGCACCCGGATGTCCAGGGGGCAGGCCGCCTGGCAGGGCGGCAGCTCCTCGCCGATGCACTCCGCCAGGATCTTGTGGGACCAGTCGAGGGGTGGGGCCTGATTCTGGGTCATGAATTGTGAAAAGATGCAGCCGCGGCTTTGGCCCGGTCTTTAAGACCGGGTTGATATTTTACTACTGGGAGCATTTAATAGGTTGCCTCTCTGGCGGCCTGAACCTTGGGAGAAATCCCCCCTACCCCCAGGAGTGTCCGGTAAGAAAATTGCGCTGGCAGCCAGGGCCCTTGCCCCATGAACTAAACATGATGAATATTTAGGCAATTATGAAGGTGGGCCGTGCCCACCCTACATGTCTGGACATGATGTCCTTGGTTTTGCGAGGACTCCCATTTTCATCAAGAAAATCTCTGGTGGCACAGGCTTTCCAGCCTGTGCCGGCGGAGGCTAAACGACCATGACCCGATTTGGGCCACCCCCAACCATGAAAGCCGCTGTAGGGGCGGGTTTTAAACCCGCCCCTACACCCGGACTTTCACGCTAAAGCCTGGGGCTACAATGGCGGCGTTTTTTACTGCCTTCTGGTAACGAAATTCTGGGTGGCGCGGATCTCCCGGTCCAGGACGCCCACCCCCACTCCCAGGTGGGTATAATCGGGGTTCAAGATGTTGGCCCGGTGCCCCGGGGAGGTCATCCAGCTGTCCACGATGACCCGGGCGATGAGCTTGCTGTCGGAGTAATCCTGGCCCTTGCCGCTCCAGATATTTTCTCCGGCCCGGGAGATGAAGTTGGAGTACACCGGGGCGATGCGGTCCTTGGGAGAGGCGCCGTCCGGGTTCACGTGGCTGAAGAAGTGGCGCCGCAGCATGTCGTCGGTGTGCATGCGGGCGATCTCCACCAGGGTTTCGTCCCGGTCCAACGGCGGCAGGCCCTTTTTGCGGCGCTCCTCGTTGGTGAGGCGGTAAATCCGCCGTTCCACGTCCTTGAGGTGAAGGATGCGGACCGCAGGCCGCTTGGAAGAGGTCCGCAGCTGACCCCGGGCCGGGGCCAGGCACAGGGACACTGCCAGCAAGACGGCCAAAGCCAATCCGAGTTTCCGGACCCTGGGCATGCCACTTCCTCTAAAAGAAATTGGGGGAGGGCGCCGGAACGCTCAGCCAAGGGCCCGCCCTCCTCCATAAATTTTATCATCTCTTTTAGAGCTTCACAAACTCCTGGGCCCGTTTTTCTCTGGCGCATTGGGGGCAGAGGCGACGCAGCACCTGTTTTCCCATGGCCGCGTCGCTGCGGCCGGTCACATAGTTCAGATAGCGGGCCGGAGCCAGAGGGCCGCCGCAACTCTGGCAGGCGGCGGTCTCCAGCCGGCTCAACACGGTGCCGCAGAGGCGGACTTCCCGGAGGTCCCGGCCTTCAAGGTAGTCGATGGCGCCGGTGGGGCAGGCTAGGGCGCAGGCGCCGCAGGCGATGCAGCGCTCCTGGGCCCGGGCGTAATCGCTGAGCATGCGCTCGGTGGTGCTGATCTGGGTGAACTTCAGGGCGTAGACCTGCATGGTATCCCGGCAGACCCGTTCGCAGGCGCCGCAGCGGATGCAGACGTCGCAGCGCAGGCAGCGCTGCGCCTCTTGCCGGGCTTCCTCGGGGGTGTAATCCAGCTCCACCCGGGCGAAATTGCGGCGCCGCTGCTCCATGTCCAGAAACGGGGTGGGCACCCGGTGGTGGGCGATTTTCTCTGCCGCGGCAATGGGCCAGAAAGGCACCTGGCGGCGCTTCTGGGGGCGCACCCGGGGGGCAGGCCCCGACGCCCCGGACAGATAGTAATCGATGTCCAGGGACGCCTGCTTCCCCGCGGCAATGGCCTCCACCACCGTAGCAGGGCCGGTGACCGCGTCGCCGCCGGCAAAGATGTCCGGCACGTTGGTGCGGGTGTTGCCCGTCTCGGTGATAATGGTGCACCAGGGGCTGGTGGCCACCGGCGGCTGCGGGAAGGGGCAGAGGTCCGGCTGCTGACCGATGGCGGTAATCACCGCCCCCACTTCAATAATATAGTTGCTGTCGGGGACGGGGATGGGCCGGCGGCGGCCGCTGGCGTCGGGCCGCCCCAGCTCCGCCTGCAAGCATTCCAGGTACTTGACCTGGCCGTCTTCGCCGCCGATTTTGATGGGCACCGTGAGAAAGTGAATCTGCACCCCCTCTTCCAGGGCCTGCTCCACTTCCTCGGGATGGGCCGGCATCTCCTTGCGGGTGCGGCGGTAGGACACATGCACCTCTTCACAGCCCAGGCGCACGCAGGTGCGGGCCACGTCCATGGCGGCGTTGCCCCCGCCGATGACCACCACCCGGTTCGCCGGTTTTGGCTGTTTTCCCAGATTTACCTCTCGCAGGAAAGAAATGACGTCATAAACCTGGGGGAAGTCATCTTCGCCTTCGATCTTCAGCTTGTATCCCAGGTGGGCGCCGATTCCCAGGAAGAAGGCCTGGTAGCCCTGGTGCCGCAGTTGGTCCAGGGTGACGTCCCGGCCCACGGTGACCCCGGTCTTGATTGCCACTCCCAGGGACTCAATCAGCTCGATCTCTTTCTGGACCACCTCCCGGGGGAGGCGGTACGGGGGAATGCCGGACACGAACAGCCCGCCGGGCTCCGGCAGCGACTCGAAAATGGTGACGCCATAGCCCTTGAGGGCCAGGTAATGGGCGCAGGAAAGGCCCGCGGGGCCGGAGCCCACGATGGCCACTTTGCCCCCGTTGGGGGGGCCGGGTTTGAGGGGCGCATACTCGCCGTGCCGGGTGGCCCAATCGGCCACAAAGGCCTTAAGATACTTGATGTTGATGGGCTCATCCAGGTTGCCCCGGACGCAATCCCGCTCGCAAGGGTGGGGGCAGATGAGGCCGCACACCCAGGGGAACGGGTTGTCCTGGCGGATCACCTCCAGGGCTTCCACAAAGCGCCCCTGGGCCACCAGGGCCATGTAGCTGGGAATGTCGATGCCCGCGGGGCAGGCCTTGTGGCAAGGCGCCAGCAGCAGCTTGGGGCAGACCCGGGCCGGACAATGCTTGTTGTCCGTGTGCATCCGGTATTCTTCCGGGAAATAATGGAGCGAGGTCAGGATGGGGTTCACGGCCTCGCGTCCCAGCTGACAGGCCCCCTTGAGCTTCAGGCGCTCACAGGCGGCCTGCAGCTCTTCCAGGGATGCCGCGGTGGCCTCCCCCGCGGAGACCTGGGCCAGCAGTTCCTGGATGCGCAGGAGGGCCGCATGGCAGGAGGGACATTGCGACCCGGGTTGACTGAGCAAAAAATCTATCTGGTCCCGGACCACAGAGACGATGCAATCCCGCTCGTCCAGAACCTGGATGGTTCCCAGGGCCAGGGAGCCGCCCAATTCCCGGAGAGTTTCGTGATCCAGACTCATCTTCAGGAGACTCAAGGGCAAGATGGCCCCTAGAGTGCCCCCCACCAGGATGGCTTTGGGAGTACGGCCGTGGCGGAAGCCGCCCCCCGCCCCGTTGATCACCTCCTCCAGATTGGCCGATAACGGAATTTCCACAAAGCCGGGCTGCTCCACCGCCCCCATGAGCCGGAAGATCATGGTGCCCGGGGCGCAGGCAATTCCCAGTTTGCGAAACCAGGAGACCGGCGTCTGGGCGATGAAGGGCAGGGAGGCTATGGCCCCCAGGCCATGAAAGAGAAAAACGGGCTTCGGATATTTCTGCCAGAAACTCGAGGGCAGGGTGGTGTGCAGATGCTGCACGAACAATTCTTCATCTTCCACCAGAAACCGGGCTTCGCCGGTGATGATTTCCAGGTCCAGGGGTTCCCGGGAGGGCAGGATCCCGGAATTAAGCAGGATGTCCCAGGCGCCCTTCAGCCGTGCCACCGACAGGGTCGCATCCGCCGGCAGGTAGATGATGGCGGCTTCAGCCTGGAGCGCATTGACCGCCAGCAGGAGGCCCTCCAGTACCTGATGGGGGCAACCCTCCAACAGCAACATTTCGGCGGTGGCGTGCGGAAAGGGCGGCGCGGCGTTCACCACCAGCACCGGGCGCTTCTTTTCCACCCGCAGTTCGCACCAGGTGGCGCCGAAGGGAGCACTGGTGGAGCGGGAAAATTCGCAGAACCCCGCGGCCACCACCTTCTGCAGGAAGGAGTCGAACCCTTGACTGTAAAAGGAGAGAAGCCCTTTGTAGCCGTCATAATCCTGGTACTCTTCCAGAGACAGGGGGTCGATTTTTCCCAGCAGCTCGGAGATGTGGACTTTCTGGGGTTCGTAATAGGCCTCGAAATCCTTGCCCACCACCCAGCGGCGCACCGGCCGGTGCTCATCCAGGTGGCTCTGGACGATCCTGGGGACCATGTCCGGGGTGACCAGCTCGTAAAGGCTGGAAGTCCCTTCGTGGCGGACCTCCACCATGACGTCCCGGCCCTCGATGCCCCGCCAGCCCACCAGATGGATATCCAGAGGCCCCAGTTCATGCAGGGCCCGCTGCTTTAAGGTCTCGATGAAGGCGTCCCGCACCGCTTCGGCCTCTTCCAGGCCCTTGCCGGGAAAGGTGAAGATATTAACTTGCAGCGGGGGATACTGGTTGGACATCATCGGCTGAACCTCCCTGCAGCCGCCAGTTGTTGGTCCGCGGCCTGGGCTAATCCGTTTTCCGGGCCCAGCACTCTGGGGGCCGGGATTGCTTGTCGGCTGAAAGAATTTCGCTTCATAATCTCAGGCTGAACCGCTCAGGTTTGCCCCCCTCAGCGGGCACTGACCACGGTGTCCAGTTGAAAGGCCACCGCCTGGGCCAGGCGTTCCCGGCGAGAGGTATCCAGGTGCTCGGCATTGCCGAACCGCAGGCAATGAGTGACGCACTTGCTGACGCAGGCAGGGTTCAGCCCCTGGTCGATGCGGTCCATACAGTAGTCGCATTTCACCACCTTGCCGATTTGGGGATGCCACTGGGGGGCGCCCCAGGGGCAGGCGGTGATGCAGCTTTTGCAGCCCACGCACAGGGACTGCTCCACATAAACGATGCCGTCTTTGGGCCGTTTGCGCATGGCCCCGGTGGGACAGACGGGGACGCACCAGGGGTCCGAACAGTGGAAGCAGGGCATGAAGACAAAACCCATGCGGGGCAGGTCGCCCACCATCTTGGGACCCACGGTAATGATCTGGGCCAGCCGGGGTCCCGGGGGCAGGCCCTTGTTGCTCTTGCAGTGGACTTCACAGCTCAAGCAGCCGATGCATTTTTTCTGGTCTTGCAGCAAATAATATTGACTCATGCGTTCCTCCGCAGGATTTTATGCCAAGTCTTTTGGGGGGAGGGGGCTAAGGGCAGAAAGCCCTTACGCTTACGAAAAACTCCCCCAAACCCCCACCCCCAATCCCTTAAGCTTTTACTTTTGGCTGGGAAAGTCGGGCCATCGGCCCGCCTTTCCCGGCCACCCTTAAGCGGGTTGGGAGGGAGGTGTGGGGGGAGGGCAGGGATGAAATCCCTGGCCCTCCCCCCACAAATCACTTCAACGGCTTCACCGTCACCATGGTCTCGTCCAGGGCCGGGCTGCCGCCCACCTGGTCGGAGATGTTTTCCTGGAGCAGGGCGTCGGATGCCCCCTTCAGGTAGCAACGGGTCTGGACCGGCACCGTCTTGCCGAAGCCGTGGAGCATAAAGACGGCCTCAGGGTGGATCAGGTCCGTCACCCGGGCTTTGATCCGGCCCATGGTTTTCAGGGGCGAGGACACCTCCACGTAACTGCCGTCCTTGATTCCCAGACGATTGGCGACCGCGGTATTGATCCACAAGAGGTTTTCCGGCACCAGCTCGCTCAAATAGAGGTTGTTCTGGGTGGAGACGTGGGTGTGGGCCGCGGTGCGTCCCACCAGCAGCCTGAGGTTGCCGTTTTGGCCGCGGGGCACCGGGCGGTAAGGGACAAAGGAGGGGAACCCGGCGCTCTCCAACAGGGGGCTCACCAACTCGATCTTGCCCGACGGGGTTTTGAATTTGAGGCCCTTTTCCCGGTCCCAGAGCAGCGTCTGGTCGGTCAAGACCACAAATCCCTGGGCGTCGAAGTCCTGGATCTTCACCCCCAGGTCCTGAAGCTGGAAGTTCCAGATGTCCTCGATGGTCTCGTAAGGGAAATACTTCCCCAGGTCCAGGCGTTGGGCCAGCTGCTTGAGGATGAGCCACCCGGGCCGGGTATCGTACCTGGGGGTCACCGCCTGGCGGCGCAGGTAGAGCTGGGGTTTGAGCCCCGTGGCCAGCTGGATGGAATCGGCCCTCTCCAGGTAGATGGATTCGGGCAGGATCACGTCGGCATACCAGGCGATCTCGCTGAAATTGACGTCAATGGCCACGATGAGGTCCAGCTTATCCAGGGCCTGGCGGGTGGCGGCGGTGTCGGGAATGGACTGCAGCGGCTCGAAGCGGTTGGCGATGAGGGCCTTAATGGGGTAGGGGTCCTCTTTCAAGATGGCGTGGGCCAGCATCTGGGGGTTGCCGTGGGAGGCGTCGGCCACGGGGAATTTATCCTTGCCGGAGCCGTCGAAGCGGGGCGCCTTGATCTTGGGGAACTCCTGGTCCACATACTTGCCGATGTCGCCCCGGCCCGCATCTTTGGGGCCTTTCTTGAAGAAGAGGCCGCCCTTGGCCTCAATGGACCCCATGAGGGCGTTCAAGATGATGAGGGAGCGGCGGAAGTAGATTTCATTGGGGTGGTGGGCCCCCCGGTAGCCGTAGTGGAAAACCACCGCGGGCTTGGCGGCGGCGGCTTCCCGGGCCAGGGTGACGATCTCCGGGGCGGGGATCCCGGTCTCCGACTCGGCCCATTCCGGCGTGTAGGGTTCCACGAAGGCCTGCAGCTCTTTAAGGCCCTTGACCCAACGGCGGACGTAGACCGCGTCGTGGAGCTTCTCCTTCAGGATGGTGTGGATCAGGGCGTAATTCAGGGCCAGATCGGTGCCCGGTCGGATCATCCAGTAACGGTCGGCCTTGGCCGCGGTAATGGAGACCCGGGGGTCGATGTACGTGAGTTTGGCCCCCTTCTCCATGGCGCTCAAGAGATGGTTGATGGGCTTGATCTCCAGGGCCTCGAAGATATTGCGGCCGTACAGGACGACGTAACGGCTGTTGGCGTAATCGATGCCCACCTGGGCGTCGGTGTAGCCCGTGAGGCTGCGGAAGGCGGTGTTCACCGAGCCTTTGCACAGGGCGTCGTGGGTGAAATGGTTGGGGGAGCCCAGGGCCTTCATGAAGGTCTTGCTGATGTGGGTGTTCAGGTTGGTGCGCTCCCCGAAGACGACGCTCTGGGGGCCGTGTTTCTTGATGATGTCTTTGAGCTTGGCGGCCACGTAATTAAGGGCCTCGTCCCAGGTAGCCTTTTTCCACTGGCCGGCGCCCCGATCGCCGTCGCGGATCATGGGGTACTGGGGCCGCTGGTGGTCGTGGAGCAGGGCCAGCCCGGCGGACCCTTTGGCGCACAGCGCTCCTTCAATGCCCGCCACGTGGGGATTGCCTTCAATCCACTTGACGTCGTCGTTTTCCACCAGCACCCGGATGGGGCAGCGTACGGTGCACATGAAGCAGATGCTGTAAACTTCTTTTGCCATATCCAGCCTTTCCTGTGAAATAGTCCACTGTAATTATAATATTAACATTATTGGGTTCAGGGAAGAAGTTGCTTTCGCCCCTGGGATAGCCCCTTGGGTCTCCCCACCACGCGGGGCAAACTAAGGGGCCGTCTCCGGCCAATGCTGGCCGTCTCCCCTCAGGTCCCCCCCGGTTTCTTCCTTTCCGGCGCCAGGTCGGCAAAGCTGTTCCGTTCCTTAGTACGGCCAGGGTAGCCATCCAGGATTTGCTTGATCCGGCGGAAATGCGGCAGCTTGTATTTGATCCCCTTAAACAGGAAATAGGCGGCCACAAAAAGCAGGATGAAAACCCCGATGTAACCGAGGGAGTGATGGCCGTAAGGCAGCGGCAACTCGATATCGGCAAATCGGTGGGACATCCAGGCCAGGGCAAAGAAGGCGGGCCACAAGAAGGCGGCGGACAGGGAGATCTGCATGAAAAACGACTTGCCGAAGGCGTCGTTGGCCAATTTGTTGGCGGCCTTGTAAGCCAGCTTGTCGCCCTCGACCAGGGCTTCCATGGAAAGGCGCTGATATTTGGCCGCTTCCGCAGTGGCCTGGTCGATGCGTTTCCTGACCACCAGGAAAGCCAGGGAGATGGTGATTTCCCCGATGATCAAGGCCATGAACGCCAGCGCCAAGGTGCCGATGAGAAAATCGGCCAGGGCCTGCCCGGTGAGCCGGTAAAGCCAGATCAGGTAGGGGTCCAGGAACAGGAAAACCGGGTGCATTTCCATAGCGAGGGCCTGCAAGCGTCTGGCGGGGCCGGTTCAACCTGGCCCCACCGCCTAGCATTTAAAGGTTGCCTTACATTCCCGGCATCACCGAGTATCCCAGGAATCCCTTGGTGAGGTAGCCGATGCCCACATACACTGCCAGGACCACGAACAGGCGCTTCAGCCAGAGCTCCGGGATGTACTTGGAAGTGAGGGGCCCCAGGACGGAGCCGATGGCGATGCCGATCAATTCGGTGAAGATCAAAACAAAGTCCACGGGAACGCTTTTGACGAACATGTAGGTGAAAATGGAGGTGATCATGCTCACCAGCACCGCCAGGGCCGAAGTGCCGGCCACGATGAACATGGGCAGCCCGGCCACGGAGGTGAGGAAGGGCACGTAGAGAAAACCGCCGCCCACCCCGATGAAGGCGGAAATGGCCGAGATGATGAAACCGCCCAACACGGGCCAGACGGGATTAAAGGAAAATTCTACCCCATAAAAGGTAAAGGAGACCTTGGTCAGGCCCATACGGGTGACGCGAACCCCCCTTGCGTGCACGTCCACCCCGCTGGCCGCCTTTTTGATATGCGCGGCCTCAAAAGCCTGGGCCGCGGCTCTGGCCTCCTTCTTCCGGGCCTGGCCTTGGGGCGTGGTTTCATAGAACAAGACAAAAGCCACCGCAAAGACGATGATGCCGAAATAGCCCACGTACATGCTCAGGTTGATCTTGCCTGCGGTGAGCAAGGGAATGAGGTAGGCCCCGGCGATGCCGCCGCCGGCCAGACAGAGCCCCAGAGGTAGGACCAGGCGACCCATGCGGTAGTAAGTGAGGGAGGAGATGAAGGCGGACAGCCCCACCAGGTACTGGTTGCAAACCCGGATGGAGTCGGTGAGCAGCTTGTTCAGAGGGGGACTGGTGCTTTTAAAAGTCCGGCCATAATCCGCCAGGCCAAAGACCGTGATGTGTCCGACCCCGGCCATGATGCCGCCGAAGGCTCCCACCGAGGAGAAAATCCAGCCCACCCAGATGCCCCACAGGATGTAAAACAACCAGAAATGAGTGGGAGCGCCGGGAATCCCCATGAACCCCGGTTTGGCGCTGGGGTCGATCATCCCCTTGCCGACGCCCTGGGGGGTCTTGGCAATGGCCTCCTCCAGCTTGCCGGCGAAGGAAGGCTCCGTCAGCACCAATGTGGCGGCCACGGCAACGACGAGGACTATGAGTAAGCCAACAATTAAAAACCCTTTTTTCCTCATGAAAACCTCCTGAATCGTAATATTGCTTGAGCAAATGATCCTGCGCTACCGCAGCAACCTGCAGCTTATCGCCTAGGGAAGGCCCCGTTCCATCAAGTCCAGGAAATCTGCCTTCTTTAGCGGCTTGGCTCCCAGCACCCGGAAAAGAAGCACCGGCACCGGAGCATGGCTTACCACCTTCTCGGCGACGCTGCCCAGGACCCAGGCCACTTCGCCCATGCCGTGGGTGGCCATGGCGATGAGGTCCATGCCGTTTTCATCGGCATAGGCGATGATCTCCCGCGCCGGCTCTCCCTTCACGCAGGCGGCCGCTACCTTTAAACCTTGAGCCTCCAGTTCTTTGGCGGCGGTCGCCAGGTATGACTCGCACTTTTTAGCTTCGTTTTCTATGAACTCCTTGACCTCCTCCGAGGCGGGCTTACCCCAGTCAGGGTAAACACTCAGCAAGGTAACCTGGGCGTCTTGGGTTTTGGCCAGGTCCGTCACCTGGAGTAAAACCCTGGCCGCCAACTCGGAGCCATCCAAAGGAACCAGAATTTTCTTAAACATTGATTAACCTCCGTACATTTTTTTCTACGTCAGCTTTTTCGGGGGCGCGCCGGCGTGGGAATGATATCTGGCCCCCCTATGGCATGTAGCGGCCATGAGCCATGGCGGCAATCTTTTAACAAGGCGGGCGGGAGATTTCCCGGGCCTCCGGGAATCATCCTCCCCCTCAGCGGCAGAAGCCTTTGATCTTTTCCATCACCTGGGGGATGAGGTCCGACCAGCCCAGCGGCATGAAGTGGACGCCCTGCACCATGGGGGCCAGTTCCCGGATGAGACGGGCGGTGATCTCCCGGGCCTTGTCCTTGTAACCTTCGGGAGGCACGCCGGCCATTTCGTCGATGAGGTCCAGGGGCACGGTGACGCCGGAGATGTGCTCATTCATGTAGCGGGCCATCTGGGGCGACTTGATGACCACCAGGCCGTACTGGATGGGCACCCCGAAGCCTTCGACCCGGCGGACGAAGGTTTCAAAGACCTTGGGATCGTACACCGTCTGGGTTTGGAAAAACTGGGCTCCCTGGGCGATCTTGTTCTCCATCTTGAGGAGCTGCAGGTCCAGGGGCTGAAAGTTGGGGTTCACCACCGCGCCCAGGCACAGGTCGGTGGGCTGGGTAAGCTGGTGGCCCGTCATATCGCGGCCCTGGTTCAAGCCCCGGGCCATTTCCAGCAACTGGACGGAGTCGAGGTCGAAAACCGCCTTGGCGGAGGGGTGGTCGCCCTGTCGCAGGTGGTCCCCGGTGAGGCAGAGGACGTTGTCGAGGCCCAGGGAGCAGGCGCTCAACAGGTCCGACTGCAAGGCCAGGCGGTTGCGGTCCCTACAGGTGAGCTGGTAAATGGGCTCGATGCCGTGCCGCTTCAGGAGCACGCTGGCGGCCAGGGAGCCGAGACGCATCCTGGCGCTCTGGTTGTCCGTGACGTTCACCGCGTGGACATAGTCCCGGATGCTTACCGCTTCCTGGATAAAGGCGGGCTGGTCGCCTGGCTCTCCGGGGCGGCAGCAACCTTTCACCGGCCCCACTTCGCTGGTGACCACGAACTTCTCTTTGGCGAAGAGCTCGGCGACCTTCATGCCACTCTCGCTTCTTTGATATAGAGGGTGCGGGGTTTGGCGGCCTTGCTGTAATCCTTGGCCGCCACGAAGCGCCGGAGTCGGTCCAGTTCCCCCAGGGCCGCCAGGCGGTGATAAATCAGCACCCAGGCGCAATCATTCAGGGGGTTGGCCTCGCACTTGCCGTCTTCGGAACCGCCGCAAGGTCCGTTGAGAAGGCTTTTGGCGCACTTGGTGACCGGGCAGATGCCCCCGGTGTCGTTCAAGATGCAGTCGCCGCACTCCTGGCACTGCTCCAGGGCCAGGGTGCCGCCGACGAGAGTGTCCATGTGGCCCACGGAATTGAGGCCGGTTTTGACCGCCACCGTGATGCCGTATTGCTCCGTCAGGTGCCGGGTGATTTGCACCGCCCCGCCGCAGCCCAAAACCAGGACCGCGTCCGCTTCCTTGATCCGGTCTTGAAGGGGCTCCAGCACCGGGTGGGCTTTGACCACGTTGCAGGTGCGCTCGGGGGTGGCCTCGAAGACGATGTCTTTGCCCTGCTCTTTGAGTTGCTGAGCCATGGCGGCCACTTCATCGGTGCCGCCGGTGAGGCAGACCTTGGCGCAGCCGTCGCAGCCGACCAGCGCCACTTTTTGGTAACCGTCCAGAGCTGTAAGGATTTCTTTAAGCGGCTTCTTGGTGGTCCCGATCATGGATTCCTCCTGGTCCTGGGATTTGAACGGCGCAGATGAAACCATTATTGATTTAGCAAGAAACCTGCCAACCTGGGCAGGGCCGGCAACTATTTGTAGGTACTGGAAAATGCGGGGAAAATGAATTGTTTTGTCCCAATCCTTGCCAACGGACGTTAATTGTTTATACTTAACACTTGTTAGCCTTAAACTGTTAACCGTTAACTGTTAACGGCCCCAGGGGTTTACCGGGCCAGGCTTAGTCGACAAAAATTTCAAGCCCCCATGGCGGCTCATCAGTACCGTAAATTTTGCCGCGGCTCAGAAAAGGGCGAAATGAGTTGGTAGGGGCGAGGTTCCCTCGCCCGCAACGGGGCGGGGAGACCCCGCCCCCAGGTTCTTAATCAGGCAATTCAAGAAACCTATTGCTGGGAGGTCAGATGGGAAGCCAGCCATTGCCGGATGGTGCGGAAGGCGCTTTTGAGGAAGGCCACGACCAATTCTGGAAGACCGTCATCGACACCATGATGGACGGCCTCCTGGTGGTGAACCTGGAGGGGGTCATCCTGTCCGCCAACCAGGCCATGGAACAGATCACCGGCTACCGCCGGGAGGAGCTCATCGGGCAGCCCTGCACCATTCTCAAGTGCCATACCTGCCTGGACTCGGTGCTGCTGGGGGATAAGAAGGAGTGCGAGCTTTTCCGCAAAGGCTTTGTGCGGCGGCGCAAATGCACCCTGGAGAAAAAGGACGGCACCCCCCTGCACGTCCTGAAGAACGCCGCGGTCTTGAAGGACAAGAGCGGCAAGGTGGTGGCCGGGGTGGAAAACCTCACCGACCTCAGCGAAGTGGTGGCCAAGGAGCGGGTCATTTCCCACCTGCGGCGGGAGCTCAGCCGGGAGGACGCCGCCCACGAATTGCCGGGGACATCCCCCGACATGATGCAGCTGTTCATCGCCCGCCTCAACCAGGAGCTCAACAAGGAGGACGGCTTCCACGGTATCCTGGGCAAGTCCCCGGTGATGATGCAGCTCTTCACGCTGATTTCCAGCGCCTCCCGGTCCGAGGCGCCGGTGGTCATCTACGGGGAGTCCGGCACCGGCAAAGAGCTGGTGGCCGCGGCCATCCACCGCCTCAGCCCCCGCCGCCAGGGCCCCTTCATCAAGGTGAACAGCGCCGCGTTGAATGAATCGTTGTTGGAAAGCGAGCTCTTCGGCCACGTCAAGGGGGCCTTCACCGGCGCCGACCGCACCCGGGTGGGGCGCTTCGAGGCCGCCACCGGCGGCGACATCTTCCTGGACGAGATCGGGGACCTGCCCATGGCCACCCAGGCCAAGCTGCTGCGGGTGCTCCAGGAGAAAGTCATCGAAAAGGTGGGGGACCACGCCCCCATCCCGGTGGACGTGCGGTTCATCACCGCCACCAACAAGGACCTGCACCGGCTCATGGCCCAGGGGCGGTTCCGGGAAGACCTCTACTACCGCATCGGGGTCATTCCCATCCATCTGCCGCCTTTGCGGGAGAGGCGGGAAGACATCCCGCTGCTGGTCAAGGCCTTCATCGAGCGGGGCCGGCGCAAGACCCGCAAACCCATCACCGGCATCAGCGAGGAAGCTTT
>Ga0315281_10001365_pt1 | contig 35884 bp, 29 predicted proteins | sample YL17G07_0_MG_FD_204540 | JGI IMG/M metagenome (GOLD analysis project Ga0315281, IMG submission 204540) | Sediment microbial communities from Yellowstone Lake, YNP, Wyoming, USA - YL17G07_0 | ecosystem: Environmental > Aquatic > Freshwater > Lake > Sediment | place: USA: Wyoming | collected...
TGATTTCAGGACAAACTTTTGTTAAACCCTTAGTTCATGAAGAACCGGCTTGTTACCGCCGCAAGCCCTTGGCTTTAAACCCCTCCCATTGTGTGAAGAGATTAAAGGAATGCTGTCACGCGAGGGCCTTGTATAACACCTTTTTTTTTCCCAAAAGATTTTTGCCTCAGCCGGGATGAAAAAAAATACCGGTTTAATTTTATCCAAATAAAGTAACCAGCCTATGAAAGTACTTTTGCTTTTTCCACCCGACTGGCTCCCATCAGAGCCGTATTTAAGCCTGCCGGCATTGACCGCCGTCCTGCGCAAGGCCGGCTGCGAGGTTATTCAGAAGGACGTCAACGTAGAGATGTTTGACATGCTGCTGAGCAAACCCTTTCTCCGGCACGTCCAGAATAGTCTCGCGCACGCCCTTCCCGTCTACCGCAGGCTCATGGAGTCCCGGTCTCACCATGCCGGGTACAAACAATTGGTAAGCCATATACTCGCGTGCGACGACGACTTTTTTGTTCGTATGGGCGACGACGTAGAAAAAGCAAAAAAAATCATCAGAAGCACCGACTTTTACGACATCAATAAACTGGAATGGGCTAACGCACGCTTGCATGATACCATGTCCGTAATCTCGCTGGGATACTATCCTGCGCAGATTTGTTTTCCACCCATGGAGACGGACCTTGGATACAAGACCTATCAGTCCAGCCAGATACTGAGCGCCACCGAAGATGACCAGGTTAACATCTACCGGTATGTTTATCGCCAACTTGTTGAACCGGTTATAGACAAGGAACAACCAGCGATGATAGGCATTTCCGTCGTTCAGAAGAAACAGTTGATCCCTGCCTTCACGTTTTGCAGGATGATTAAGGAAAAATATCCCAATATCCACATTACCCTGGGTGGAAATATCATTACCAGGATCCGGGACGTCCTGGCAAACAATACAGCGCTCTTCAGGTGGTTTGACTCCGCCATTCTTTACGAAGGAGAAGACGCCCTCCTGGGTCTGGCCAGGGCTGTTGATAACCATGAAAATGATTTTTCCCGGTTACCGAACTTGATTTATAAAGACACGCTTGGCATCCACACCAACACGGCAGTAACTTCCGTTGATATTACCCAACTACCGTCACCCGATTTTGACGGATTGCCGCTGGACAAGTACTTCGTCCCCCGGCTTATCCTCCCCTATCTTGCTACCCGCGGATGTTATTGGGGGCGTTGCGCCTTTTGCGATCATTCCCAGGGCTATACCAAGAAATATCGCGCAAAAGCGGTTGACCAGATAATCGACGAAATCGAGTTTTTAAAAAACAAACACGGCTGCGGGCATTTTCACTTTACCGATGAATCATATCCTCCCGCCCTGTTCAAAAAATTGTCTCAGAAACTTATTGAAAAAAAGACCAGCGTCTCATGGACCACCCATCTGAGGTTTGAAAAGGCGCTCACGGACGAAAACGTCTGGAAAGACGCGGCGGAATCGGGGTGCAAAAGCCTCTATTTCGGCTACGAATCGGGCAACGAGCGGGTACTGGGGCTCATGAATAAGGCTACAAACCTGGAAACGATAAAAACCATCCTGCGCCAGTCGGCAAGGCACGGAATCTGGAACCACTGTATGGGATTCTTTGGCTTTCCCGGAGAAACTCGTGAAGAGGCGGAAGACAGTATACACTTCTTGCAAGAGAATAAGGACTTTGTGCATTCCGTCGGTTTTATGACCTTTGTACTCGGCAAATACAGCCCGATAGCCGGGGAGCCTGACCGTTACGGCGTTTCTGCGTATAAAAATCCGGAATGGGACCTTGCCCTCGATTACTATTTCACCACACAATCAGGCCTGGGAATTCACGACGCACTGAAGGTATTCGAAGATTTCGAACATAGCCATGACCCGAAATGGGATTTACGGTTAACCGTCCGTGAATATATCTTTTTATACGTTGACCATTTTCGTACAAACAATTTAATTCTATAGTGTCTGAACGAAAACGCACTTTTAAAAACAGGGCGTAGCTCAGACCTTCAGGTCTGATGGATGTATAATCTTGTACGCCAGCCAAGCATTTGTAGGTACTTTCCAGGGCGTTGTACTTGTGCAAAATCCATCAAGGCTGAAGCCTTGAGCTACAGTCCGGTGTCATCGTTACGGCTTACCACCTCTTTTCCCCTAAGGTGGAAATATACTCCCTCAGACGATTGATCCTAAAATTGATTGTCGTAATAACGCTGAATCCCGGTATGCCAACCATCTTCGACTCGAGAATGGCCGCTAAATGTCTTTCCAAGAAATTTGGTAATCCCTCGGGGTTGAAACCCGCTTTCTGAGCGTATAAGACGCCTACGGCATCAGCGTCTACTTCAAACTCATCAAGGTGGTTATTCAACAGCAGTAGACCGGCAGCGGCGTTCTCCCTCTTATTTCCGTGTATTTTCATAACCTCACCATAGAGTTTTGAGGCGTGCCGCAGAGATGCATGGGCAACCTCGTGTCCTATGATTCCGGCTATCTCGTCTTCTGTCTCTGCAAATCTTAACAAACCGCAAGTCAGGTATATGTGTCCCCCCGGCGCAGAAAATGCGTTGATTGAGTAGGAATCAATAATATTGCAGGTAAAAGGGAGTGTTTTTCTATCACTTACGGCAACAAGCCTTTGAACAATGGTCTTTACCCTGGTATTAATTTCCGGCTCTGTTTCGAAATAAAAATTGTTTTTTATGTATACTTCGATCTGCTTGCCCATCTCAACTTCTTCAGCGTCGCTCATTTCCGGCTGGATGTCGTTCAATTGCCAGTCGTCTTGCGCAAAAATACGGTATTCGACAACCATAGCAACGGCAAAAAGAGCAAAAAACCATATTACCGCCTTTATAACCAGGGCTGATGCTTTATGGGTGGACAGCGTTTGTTTTATCGCGGGTTGAAACATTGAGCGGTATTTTCCCAAAAATGTTTTAATATATTTATTTTGAGTAACAACTTCATAATAATGTAACAAATAACCGGACAATATGTAAAGATGATGAATTATAATTTGTTTGTAAACAAAAAAGGGAAAATATATAATTTTATATAAAATTTCAGTATTATTTAAGAATCCATCCGGAGTGGGTAATTTTGTTGCGGCTTGCCGCGTTATGACGGGGGTTAATAAAATTGTGAAACCACGAACGAAAATAATAAGTGAAAGGGAGCTTGTTAAAGAAAAAGTCGAGAAGATAAAAGGCGAAGTCGGTAAGGTTATTGTGGGACAAGAAGAGATGATCGAGTGCATCATTGTCGCGCTCCTGTCAGACGGGCACATACTCCTGGAAGGTTATCCGGGACTCGGAAAGACCGTCACGGTAAAAACCCTCGCCCGCGTATTGGATGCGAAATTCCAACGGGTACAATTTACGCCCGACCTCATCCCTGGCGATATCACGGGATTTGAATTGTTTGACCCGGAAACAAGGAAAAGCAGGATACAAAAAGGCCCCGTATTTACCAATTTACTACTGGCTGATGAAATTAACCGTGCGCCGGCAAAGGTTCAAAGCGCCCTTCTCGAGGCGATGCAGGAAAAGCAGGTAACCATAGGCCGGGAAACCCACCATTTAGAAAAATTATTTCTTGTACTGGCAACCCAGAACCCTATCGAAATATCGGGAACGTATTTATTGCCCGAGGCCGAAATAGATCGGTTCATGTTTAAATTAGAAATCCGTTACCCAACGTATGGAGACGAAAGGAAAATTACAGAAAGGCAAATTCGGGACGAGGAGACTGTATTAGATGCTGTTCTGACCCCAAAAGAAGTGATTTCTTTAAGGCACACGATTACAGAATGGTTTCCATTACACGAAACATCACCCATTGTACAATACATTACGCGACTGGTCAGGGCAACAAGACCCGAAGAAGGTAATGATGAGCTGAAAAGTCTTGTGATGTATGGAGCTTCCCCCCGGGCAACCATCGCTTTAGCAAAAGCATCCCGTGTGTATGCCTTCATTCACGACCATGATACGGTATTGCCCGAACACGTCCGTAAAATGGTTTATCCCGTGCTAAGGCACAGAATTATTCTCACTCATGAGGCTGAATCCAGGGGTATTGACGCTGACGACATTATCGAAAAGATACTTCGCCGGGTCCCGATATTAGAATAAACCAGATGCGGAAACGAATACGGCTCTATTTACAACGATTGATTGGAAACCTCTTTGAAGGGGTATTCTCCAGCTATTTGAACGCCCCGCACGGTTTGGAACTCGACGAACTGCGGCAGTATCAACCGGGAGACGATATTAGGTCCGTAGATTGGAAAGCAACCGCAAAGACGGGAAAACTGCATGTTCGTATGAAACTGGTGGATAAGCGGGTAACCATCTTATTTCTTGTCGATAAAAGCCGGTCGGAGAAATTTGGTTCTTTTACAAACACAAAAGAAGATATTCAATCGGAAATCCTGTCCATTCTTGTTTCCGCCGCATCGGAAACGGGCAACGAGATCGGCTTCATTGCATTTACCGACAGGGTAGAAAACTATATTCCGCCCAAAGCCGGCGAAAAAGAGGCATTGAAAAACATAAAAAATATTTTGAACAAAATGACGTCCGGTCATCGCACTGATTTGAACTGCGCGTTTAGTTTTTTAATTGAAAAGGCCACTCTTCCATCCCTGGTATTTATATTATCGGATTTTTTAGCGCCTTACAATTATGAGCAATCGCTGAAAACGCTGTTCTATTTGCACGAAGTAATTCCTGTTGTTATTTCAGATAGAAGGGAAATAAAACTACCTGACGCAAGGGGATTTCTAACAGTTCAGGATATAGAAACAGGTACGGTAAAATCGCTGGACATTTCAACCGCATTGGAACCATCTTTGGCGTATCCGGCATTATTCAGAAAATTAAATATAGACCACCTTGCACTATCTACCGGGGAAGACGAGGAAGCATGGATAAAAAAAATCTCGGAATTTTTTGACAGACGCATTAGAAGAGGGGGAAGAAGGAGACGATGAGAAATATTTTTATTGGCTTATTTATTATTACCGTTTTCTTAGGTACTACTTTTACTCGTTTACCTGCACAAGAACAACCACAAACGCAAGAACCGGTAGAAACAGGGCAAGGGCTGGCGCTAACAGGCCAACCGCTTGAAATCTGGACGTTTATTGACGATTACAGGCTAATCACCGGCAAGATGCTGCATCTGACCGTTCAGGTAATGTGGAAATTAGGGATTACGGTTAATTTGGAAGACGTCGGCAAAATCGATCTTTCTCCATTTAAGATAGAGGGCGTAACCATAGGAGAACGGCAAATCTTTGATAACGAGCATGATTATATCGTTATTACCTATACCCTTTCGCTGCCTTCGTCAGTCAAGGAAGGTATTTGTCATATCCCCTCGCTTTCTCTTTCCTACAGGAATGAAGTTGACAAAACAGAAGGCAAGGCGATTTCCTCGCCGGTTGCAATCAAAAAGGTGCCAATCCTTGTTGAGGGGAAGGTGGACAGGGATGTTATTACGCTCGGCGACCATATCAACTACGCCCTCACCATCCGGCATGAAAAAAATATAAAGTTATTATGGGAAAGCATCGAAAAACTCAAGTTTTCCCCATTTGAGGTTTTAAAAAAGGACATAGAAAAACAGAAGGAAGGGAATATTGAAAAGATATTGATCAACTATACCCTTTCATTATACGAGTTAGGAGGGAAAAAAAAGACCCCTGAAATCCCTGGCCTAACGGTCTTATATTACGCAGAGTCCGGTTCTAAATCCACGGAGGCAAAGTCACTCATCGAGACGAAGGAGGTCAAGACCGCGCCTGTTCCCGTTATCATTAACAGCCTTCTAAAGGCGGTAGACGTACCTTTGGAGGGACTCAAGCGTCCGATGTACTATTCCAAGAGGGACGTCTTCCTGAACGGGTACTTAATAATGGGGATCGGCGTCACTTTGATACTCTTTCTAGGCGTGATAACATTACGTTCTATAGCAGGAAGACTATTACCGGTAACGCCAAAACCCGTGAGTGAAACACCTCAGATTGCCCTGGAAAGGCTAAAAAATGGACTAGCGTCGTTCGCGTTCACACAGGAAGATTCGCTAAACCGGAGAAACGTACAAAACATCGACAAGGCATTACGAATATATCTCGGTATACTCATTGGTATTTCAAATGAAACGGCGCAGTCAGCAACGACGCCGGATTTTCTGAACTACGATACACAAAAACTCCTGCCGAATGAAGCTTCAACCGTTGCGCAAGCGGTGTTAAAACAACTCGACCGCCTTATCTTTGGAAGGCAGATTGAAAAAGAAGCGATTGACAAAATATTCCAGGAAATAGATGAAATTATAAAATTGACGATGACGGATAAGAATAAATGACTCTAGCAGACCCCTTTTTACTCCTGCTTCTCATTCCTTTTGGTTTATTATGTTTCTTTTGGAGGGAAAGGAAGTTTATCGGATTTTCGAGCCTCCATCACGTTAGAGAACCGGAAGGGTTTAAAAAGGTTAAAGCCCATGTATTTAAGCCCACATTTTTTTGCGCCCTATTTTTTGCAATCGTCGCCATCTCGCATCCGCAGACAAGGTATTACAAAGAAGAAACGGCGTTGCGTGGACGGGAGATCGCCCTTTCCATAGACACCTCATTTAGCATGACAGGAACGGCCATCGAAACGATTAAAAAGATCGTGGGGGATTTTATTAAAAAACGCCCCAATGACCTCATAGGTATTTCAATCTTTGGCACAGACGCAGCACTCATTGTTATCCCTACAATGGAAACAGTATTACTTGAAAAATCCTTAGAGCGCGTGCAGGCTTCCCAGGTGGGTTATCAGACGTCCATAGGAGAAGGCCTGTTTACTTCCATCACAGCGCTGTTTGAAAAAGAGATGGGGAAGAAATTCACTATTAAAGACTTGCGAAATAGCATTAACAGAGAATATCTTGCCGATTATGCCGTTTCTTTCGCCAAGGAAATGGAAAGGAGGGATGTGGTCAAAAACAAACTCATCATCCTCTTTACGGATGGGATATACAACATTGGCATTTCACCCACCAGGCCTTTACGCCTGCTGAAAAGGATGGGGATAAAGGCGTACGTCGTGGCCGTGAAGGCGTCGGACGTCACCGGCGTCGATCCGGAAGTGGCCGCCGATCATATTGAAGAGTTAAAGAAGGCCGTCGAGTCAACGGGTGGAAAATATTTCCATGCTGAAAATTTTGAGGAAGTTGCCGCCTTTTATGACGAGATCGACAAGATCGAAAAAGACAAGATTGTCATAGACGCCGTTTCAAAGAAAAAGGACCTTACTGTGTATCCCGTATGTGTGAGTCTGTTCCTTCTTCTAGCTTCCATTTTCATTGAAAATGTTTGGATGCGAATTCCGTAGTACGGTAATTACACCAATAGCCAACGTCTTAAATAAGTATACATGCAAATGCCATTGCGAGCGGAGCAATCCCGGGCTTGAGATTACTTTGTCGCCCAGCTCTTCATATAACAACTTGTTTTAAAAACAACACGGTAAATCTTTACAGGAGGAGTGTATGTTTGCAAAAAGTCTCACGAAGCTATTTCTTTTGATTTTCGCCTGTTTCCTGATCCTCTACGGTTATGTGTACTATAAAAACCACTGCACAATAGCGCAACTCGACGAAAAGATTAAAATGGGGTGGTATCAAGACGCCCTGGCGTCCATCCAGCAAACACAGGATGCCTTAGTGTCCAGAATAATAGGAAAGTTCAAAAAGGAAGACCCTCTGATTTCATATAACAAGGGGGTGCTGTATACTCTTATGGAAAACAAGAAAAAGGCCGGCGCCGAGTATCGAAAGGCGATGGACACTAAAGATCCCGTGCTAAAGGCAAGGGCGATTTATAATAATGCAAACATCCTCGCAACAGACATGGATTTCTCGACTGCCGCCATGCAATATGCAGAGGTATTAAAGATTGACGCCAACGATTTTCAGGCAAAGAAAAATCTGGAAAGGATGAGGCTCGGAGAGCAGCAGTTTAACACCATGTTCAGTCCGGAACAACAGGAACGGGAAGACAGGATTGAAGCCCTGAAACTCATCCCCTGGGGCACAAAATACAAGTATAGCGGCGATCAGAAAATACGCTGGTAATTTACCTGCACACGGCGAAAAACCAAGCTTTGTGGCTTTTATATACGGTTTAAAATATGTTATTTTTCAATTACGAAGAATATAAATTTATTGTTTATGCCTTCTCCTGCCTGATCCTTGCCTTGTATTTGTTCCTCTACCGGAGAAAGGCCTCCTGGTTAAGGGCATTTGGACAGAGAGCCTTGATAAACAGGTTCAGCAGGGTTCCAACCATCTACCGGAACCTTTTCAAAGGCACGTGCATCAGCGCCGCATGTTGTACGTTAGGACTGGTAATTTTACAGCCTAAATGGCAAACAACTCAGAACTGTTATGAAAAAGAAGGGTTGGAGATTGTCTTTGTGCTGGACGTCTCAATAAGCATGCTTGCAGAAGACATAAAACCTAACCGGTTACAGCGCGCAAAGGAGGAGATATCAAACCTTGTCAAAGGACTGGATGGCGACCGCGTCGGCCTGGTGGTGTTTGCTGCCCGTGCATTTTCACTGTTACCGTATCCCACCAACGACTACGAGAGGGTCTTCTTGCGCATTTTAAACATGATCAATGAAAATTATGTGCGGTTTGTGCCATACGGGACAAATATCGGCAATGCATTTATCCTTGCCATGAATTCATTCAGCAAAGAAAATGCAAAAAAGGTAATGATATTCCTCACCGATGGCGAAGAACAAATCATTACCCGAAGCCAGGTCGCGGAGGCCGTGAAATTGTTGCTGGAGCGGAGAGATATTGCTATCTATGTAGTGGGCATTGGAGACCCCAAGAAGGCTTCGCCCATACCAAGGCGAGATAAAGACGGGAACGTGACGGGATACGAAGTTACCGAAGACGGCGACACCATTTACACCAAACCCAACCCCGTTTTTTTAAAAGAAATGACAGAAATGGTAGGCGGGACCTATCAGCACGACGCCACGGGTAATGAACTCAAACACATCTTCGAGCAGGTTATTGAGAAACATAAAAACATTGTGGGAGTCAAAAAGAAAAATATTGTTAAAGATATCTCCCAATATTTTTTGGGCGGCGCGCTGGTGCTGCTGGGACTGTATTTCATTTTATAGCGCCAGGAACACAATCCTCTATCCCCCTCTTCTAAGGAGAAAACAGGGGGCATCTTCTGTCATTACAGGCCCTTAGCTCAACACGCAGGCTCAATTAACCAGATTTTGTTGTAGTTGCGCCTGGAAGTGTCCCGGCGAGGAAGTCGCGTACCTGCTTCATGTCCTCCCACACCTTCGCCTTGTCGTTGGGATTTCTCAGGAGATATGCGGGGTGGAAGGTGACCATCATCGGAATGCCCTGATACTCGTGGAACCTACCCCTTAAGGTTCCAACGGGCGCCTTTGTATTGAGAAGCGTCTGTGCGGCAAAGGTGCCCAGCGCGCACAAAACCTTTGGCTTGATTATGTCGATCTGCTTGATAAGATACGGCGTGCAAAGCACGATTTCTTCCGGCAGGGGATTGCGATTGCCCGGTGGACGGCATTTCAGGATGTTTGCAATGTAAACATCGGTTCGTTTAAAACCGATAGCCTCAATAATTTTCGTGAGCAACTGCCCTGCCCTGCCGACAAACGGCTCCCCCTGCATATCTTCGTCCCGTCCCGGCGCCTCGCCAACAAACATGAGATCGGCCTTATGATTGCCGACGCCAAAGACGAGGTTCGTCCGCGTTTTTGACAGGGAACACTTTTGGCATCCGGCAGTCTCGGTCTTGAGATTTTCTAAAGGCGGCATCCGTTCTTTGCTCAATGGTGTTTGTCCTCCTGGAGATTCAATAGTCAATATAGTTTCGGTACGGGTGGTTTTTGTGGGTGGGTTCAAGGCCGGCTTCTCGACCGAGCTTGGCCTGGTGACAATAAAGGCATCCACGCCAAACCCCTTTTCTATCTCGATTCTTGCCTTAACGGAATAAAGCAGAGACGCCAAACCTCTTTTTACGTCATCCAGATTATGTATTTGTAATTCGGAAAATTTTTTCACTATAAGCGTTGGGTTGAGTGATAAAAGTGGCGCAAGCTTCCAGCCTGCATAAAAACAAAACGAACCATTTCGTAAAGGCCTGCAGAGGAAGCAGGGTGTTTTTGCTATGGTTTTCGTGGCAACACCTTTTCCAATTCACAAATCATAGTCTGCTGCACCGCTTCGATGCTGCCCTGTATTTCGCAGCCTGCCGCATATTTATGCCCCCCTCCACCATATTTTCCTGCAATGGTGTTCACTTCCAGGCCATTCTGGCTTCTCAGGCTCACCTTGACCCATCCAGGCTTTGACATCTCGCGAAGCAGCACGCCAACGGCAACACCGCCAATCGAGCTGGGGATATCGGCAAAATCGTGCGTATCTATTGCATTCACCTTGGTTTTTTCCAGCATTTCCCTCGTCAACCAGATAGTAGCAACCTGATTCCCCAGGTGAAGCTTGATCGTGGCAAATGACTGGGCGTGGAGTTGTATTAAATTAAAGGAGTTTGCGTTATAAACGTTCCTGGTTATGTCGTTATGCCTGGCGCCGCATTCGATAAGGAAAGCTGCGTCCCGAAGCGTAGATGGCGTTGTATTGGAATGGGTAAATCTTCCCGTGTCCGTTACTATAGATACGTACAAGGCCGTAGCCATCTCAGGGGTAATATTGACCTTTGTCTCTCTGAAAAGGTGCAAAACAACCTCGCCTGTCGCGCACATATCATCAGCGACCCAGTTGATTTTCCCAAAATTCTCATTCGCAACGTGGTGATCTATATTGACAATTATCACGCCTTCCGGAAAAACATCCTTTGTTTTGCCAAACCGTTCAAGGGTAGGACAATCCAGGCAAAACACCACCTCCGGTTTATCCTGAGGAACGTCCGGATAGACGTACACCCCGGATGAAGGGGTGATAAATTTGTAGATTTGAGGAATAAGAGAGTCGTTAACAATAGAGACGGATTTCCCCATATTTTTCAACAAGTGAAACAGGGCGATTTCAGCGCCGATGCCGTCCCCGTCAGCGCGCACGTGCGTAGTGAGAAGGAAGCGATGATGGTTCTTAATAACCTGGTAGATTTCGTTTGCATACTTTGCTATGGAAGGGCTTGTCACGATGAAATACTCCTAACAGTATGCTGCCCCGGCAGCAATCTTCATAATTTATTCTATAATAATCGGCGGAAAGTCAACGGGAAACGAGTAAAAATTATATGCGGAATACGTTCCCTTGTCAAACCTTCTTTTCCATCGTATTTTATACGTTACGATCAAACATCGGTGCAGTTTTTTCCGTGGCTTATTTTCTTCAACTCCACAACAGTTCTGCCCCGCCACTCCTCCACCCCTGCTACTATTATAAACAATGCTGACAACTTTTAAGACAAACCCGTGAGAGCCGGCCGTCTATCGCCGTTTCATACAGCAGAGAACTTCTGTTTCGTATGGTAAATGCTATTCATCAGCTCTTCAAAGTGAAAAGGCTTGGGTACGACGTTCACGGAATACTTTTCGATAAATTCTTTAGATTCCGGGGAAAGGACGTCACCCGTAGTCAGAATTACCCTGCTTTGCAGGACAGGGTTATAGGTTGCCATCCATTCATACAACTGCATGCCGGTCATTTCACCCGGCATCTTTAAATCCATAATAATGACGTCAAAAGGTTCCTTCTGGAGCACCTGCCTTGCGTCGGTGGTATTGTATACCACCTTTACCCGGCAACCCTTATTTGTCAGCAATTCACAGCAAGACTCAGCAATGTTCACATCATCTTCAATGATTAACAGGCACAAACCCGTCAAATCATGGTTTTTCCCGGCAACGAGCGATTTCACTTCCGTGATTGTTTGCGTCCTGATAGGAAGTGTAATCGTAAACAGCGCGCCCTTATTGCTCGTGCTTCCAACAATCGTTCCGCCGTGTTCCTTTATAATCCCGTGGCTTACCGCCAGCCCCAAACCGGTACCCTTTCCCACCTCTTTCGTGGTATAAAAAGGAGTAAACAACTTCTCCGGTTCCGCAATGCCGGGGCCGTTATCCTCAATTTCGATGATGATATGTCCCCCTCTTTGAAAGGTGCGGAGCGATAGGAGGCCTTTGCCGTGAGCAACCCTCATGGCATCATGGGCATTATTAATGATATTGATAAATACCTGCATAAGAGATACCCGGTCAACTGTAGTATGGGGTAACGTTGGGGAAAGCGCCAGTGTCACCTCAATGTTATCAACGTGCAGGTTGTTGGCTTTTAATTCAAGCGACTCCCGTAAAACGTCATTGACGCACAGGTACTGCATGTTTCTAACAGATTTCCGCTTTGTTGCAAATTTGATCAAGTTGTCAACAATGCGTGCACAGCGCTGTGACGCCTCCATAATCCGGCACAATTTGTCGGTCGCCTTCTTTGGAATACCTTCGTACGACATTAACAGCTCGCTGTGACTCATGATAACGGACAAGGGGTTGTTGAGTTCATGCGCCACCCCGGAAACCATGGTGCCGAGGCTGCTCAGCTTGTCGGCATGGACAAGCTGTTCCTTCAACAGGTTTTGTTCGGTAACGTCATGGCCGAATAAGTTGATGCTCGTAATGTTGCCCGATTCGTCTTTAAAATACGTAACGGCCCATAAAACGTCACGAACCTGGCAATCCTTGCATGCAAAAGGAATCGCAATCTGTGTACTACCAGAGCCGTTCAATAAGGCCGCAATGTCATTAACCATCTTTTCTTTTTTATCTGGAGGTATAAATACATCGATAATCGGCCTTTCGAGGATTTGCTGCGGCGTATAACCAAATGTACTTTCAATAGCACGGTTTACAAATAAAATATTGCCTTGTGCGGAAAGGGTAATTATGTACACATTGGTATTTTGTATCAATGTATCCAAAAATTTCTTTTGGTTGGACATCCTTTTTTCAGCTTCGCGCAACTGTATTAACGCCGCTTTATGCCCTGCTATCCCCACTTGCAGTTCCTCGTTTGCCTTCGTTACCGCCGCTGTTCGTTCCGCCACGCGGTGTTCCAGCGATTCGTTGAGCTTTCGTAATTCGTTTTCCGTCCACATGTGTTCGGCCATCTTCCCCGAAAGCCTCTCACTCATAAGATTAAGGCTATTGGCCAAAATACCCACCTCGTCGTTTCGGCCTACCGTCAGACGGTAATTCAAATCTCCGGCAACAAGCCTTGCCGTTGCATCAGTCATTTCCTGAATGGGTTTGTATGTTGAAATTACAAACTTAATTCCGGCGAGAGACGTCACAATGATGCCAACCAACCCAAAGAACAACGCGACAAAACCCAAAGACTTTAAGGACGAAAATGCCTGTGCCTTTTCAATTTCAGCCAAAAGGGTCCACCCATATTCCGGAACGTCAACGGAAACGCCAACAACAGGCACGGCCTTGCGTCCGGCAGACCACACATTGGAGGCATCTTTCGAGGAAATACCTTTTGCGGCATCAACACCGCCCTTGTAGATCACTATTGCCTTATGTCCATCGGTTAGATACATGGCGGCCATTTCCCCGATACCAAGGGCGCTTGTTATGCCTTCGCCTAAAATCGCGGGGTTGTATGCATTAACAACGCCCCCTACCGGGATCGTGTCTTGCCGGGAAAATACGGGAGCTGTCGTGCTGATGCAGCAGGTATCAAGGCCGGGGAAATCGCCTGGCTGGCTAAGGGTTATTTCCCCACGGCGGCTATCCAGGGCGCGGAGGAACTCCGTGCGGTCGGGTACGTCCTGCCCCATCACCCGGTCATTGTTTGACCAAACAATCTTGCCGCGTTTGTCAACCAGGAGTGTTGCAGTTGGATGGTTGGTGAGCGTTGTGGTACTTGCAGTAAAATATCGGTTTAATTCGATGGCTGCATTTTTCGATAAATCCGCTCCCCGCGCAAGATCCTCAAGGGTTTTTCTAATAAAATCATCAGATGAAGACTCCAGCGTTTGCGACCTTAGGGTTTTAACGAAGGATAAGAGGCAGTGAGCCCTTGCCCCGACAACTGCCTTCATATCTTCCTGTACCTGTTGCGTAAGAACGCTTCTGGCGTAAAAGTAATAAAGTGAGGTAACGGTGGCAATTGGTATGAATGAAATACAGAGTGCAAACAAAAACAATCGCCCCTTAATTGATAGGAACCCGCCCACTTTCCAAACTCCTTACGCTATTTATTGACTATTTAACGAGGCGAAGCCTCAGGCCGATAAAAAATTGCAGTTTATGCATAGGGCAAGGCTTTAGCCTTGCAACTGTCTGAATACGTACCAGGGATTGCAACCCTAAAGGGTCGCCCTACCGCAACTGCTTTTGTGTAGCACTGGCCTTCATGGCCGGCAATGGCATTAGGAATGCACACCAAGCGGGGGACAAACCCCCGCGCTGCGAAATTCCTACACACCAAACATAATCCGCCTGTCATCAAACAGGTGGTTAACGGGGGTAATGTACTTGTTGCGGGCGTTGTGAGGGTCGATCTCAATCGCCATCGTTTCTTCCCTGTCCGGCGATGCGCGATAGAGTATCTCGCCCTTTGTGCCAAGAATCTGGCTGGTGCCTATAAAAGAAAGCGACTCCTCCGAGCGATGCTCGGTACCGATACGATTTGCAGTAATAGCAAATACCCTGTTTTCTATACACCGCGTAATCATCGCCTGGGGACAATAGGGAAGCACCAGATTTGCCGGATGGCAGATAATATCGGCGCCCTTTACCGCCAAAGTCCTCGTGACTTCGGGGAAAAACCAGTCAAAACAGATCATGATACCGATCATTGCTGCGCCAATGTTATAGACCTCCAACGGGCGGTCTCCCGGCGCAAACCAAAGCTTTTCATTATAAAAAAGGTGCAGCTTCCTATAGCAGCCGACAAAGCCTTGCGGGCTTACCAATACGGCCGAGTTATAACAGATACCCCTTTCACTCTCAGCCAAACCGGCTACAATTGAAAGACGCTTTTCCTTTGCCAGCTTAATCAGCGTCTGCGTGGTTTCCCCTCCCGGAACTGCTTCTGCCAGGGTGAGGGCTTCTTCCCAGGAAGTAAACTGGTAGCCGGTATTGAACAATTCAGGCAACACCACCAAATCGGCATCCATCCTCTTAATCAACGAGACGGCTGCCTCCACATTCTCATACTTTTTCCCAAAAACAGGGAATGTTTGCAAAAATCCAACCTTCATCACGTTTTTCCGATGGGTATTTGCCTTTATAGGCCGGGTCGTCCCCGCCTGGCATGCGATGGCAAGCGGGGACACTTGTCATGCCCGTTTCCAGCCTTTTCTCGTTTTTCAACTCAACACGTATGCCCATTCTTGCCGGCACAACACAATAACCCTTATAATAACAAAACAGGTTCTACACTTTCAACCTTTGATTATATCACTTTGTAAAAAGGACTGAATCAAACACCTTATACGCTCACCGCGGTTTTTGCGATTAATGTATGGCCAAACAAACCAGGTTTTCGATGCTTAATCCGGCAGACGCCGTGGAGGCGACCGGTATTTTTCGAAAAGCAGATGCTTTTGGCTATATTAATGTGGTTTTATTGTACATAAAGTTCAGACGCCAGGATTGCAACAGTGTTTTTGTGCAACACGACTATCGTGTTCTCAGCGCATCAACGATGTTCATCCTCGACGCACGAAAGGCAGGGAGGAAGCCGCCTATGAAGCCCATAAGGGCTGAAAAGAGTATGGCCTTGTAAACAATCTCACCGGTCAAAGTAAATGAAAATGCAAGTTCTGAAAAGGTCTGCCAGTTTACGGTGGAAACGGTGAAGAATTGCATGAACGAGGCAAAGAAAAGCCCCAGGCATCCGCCCATAACGCTCATGAGCATGGATTCGACGAGGAAGGCCAGGAGGACGTTTCTCCGCCGGAAACCAAGCGCCCGCAGCGTGCCAATTTCGCTGGTGCGGTTGGCTACGGCGGCGTACATGGTAATGGTCGCCCCGATCATTGCTCCCAGGGAAAATATGATGGTGAGGGAGAGGCCTAATATGCGGAGGAATTTGGTCATCATCTCCGATTGGTCGGCGTAGTATTGCACCTCGCGCTTGACTTCAAGCGTTAATCTTGGGTCATCTTCGATACGTCTTTTCATCTTTTCAAAATCAGCGCTGTCGCGCAGCTTGCAGGTGATGGAGGAATAGACCGGACGGCGGAATGCCTGCATCAGTTGATCGACGTCGCCCCATATCTCCGAACTAAAGCCGGTGTTGCCCGCGCTGAAGACGCCCACTACCGTCCAGTCTCTCACGCCGAAGCGGAGTGTTTCGCCGACGCCGCACCCCTTAAATCTCTTTGCGATGCCCTTGCCAGCGATAATCTCCAGCGAGCCTGCCCGTGGCATACGGCCTTCCATCAATGCCACCTGCGGCCGCAAAAGGAGCGGCTTTTCGCTGACGCCTCTGATGATGACGTTCGACAGCTTTGCGCTCCCCCTTTTGGGCAGGTTTATGATGACGACCATCTCTTTGGAAAGGAGCCGCTGTCCGTCGCGCCCGATGGTAATTTCCGGCTGCGTCTCGACGATGAAGGCCTGATGCCTGTCTATCCCGCTTTGCACCTCTGAACCCGAAGCGCGGCGGACGACGATGACGTTGTCGAACGAGCCGGTGTTTACCAGGGTTTTCCGAATACCTTCGGCGAGCATGAGGATAGTGGCGAAGACGAATACCACCAGGGCCATGCCGGATGCGGTCAGGGTGGTTGTCAGCCGCCGTGTCAGAAGATTGCGAAAGCAGTATGATACGGGTATCTTCATCTATCCTATCTTCCTCAACCCGTCAGCTATCCTGATGTTCACCGCGCTCCACGTGGGAAAGGCAGCAGCAGCCAGGGCGACAATGAGCGAGGCGACTATGTCAAAATAAACTGTTGTTGTGGATACATGAAAGACGGGGAAGAAATTGCCCATCGTATGCCCAAAATATTTTGCGGCAGGAAAGGTAAGGATAACGCCCAGCGCACAACCGGCCATCGTTATCATAAGGGATTCGCCCAGGATGAGTCCGGCAATATGCATGCCGCCAAATCCCAGGGTCTTCATAATGGAGTATTCTCCGATCCGTTCACGCGCGGTCATCGCCATGGTGTTGGCAACCACAGCCATGATGATGATAATGACCAGAAAAGAGACGATCTGGATTACGGTGACGATGGCCTCCGTCATGGTCACAAAGCTCATCTGAAATGCCTTTTCGGTTTCCGTCAGCGTCTCAGCAAGGGAGTTCTTGAAGGTCTCGTCCACCGCCGCCGATATTTCAGCGGCGCGGGCAGGGTTGTCGATCCCAATAAGATAGAAGCCTGTTTGGTCGGCGCGCCTTGGCACTGTTTTTTTGAGGCGTTCGTTGAGATAATCCCAGTGGAAGAACAATTGTGTCTCGTCCGTGCTCTTTTCCGTGCCTGCGTATATGCCGCGTATAACAAAATCCCACGTACCCGGGAAAATAGTGCCTTTGAGCGATATGGCGTCGCCTACCTTCCAATTAAACCGCTGCGCCACCTTGCGTCCGGCAATGGCCGCCATGCGGTCGCGGAAGAAGGCGTCACGCTGGTCGTCCGGCAATGCATATTCGGGATACAGCGCCAGGAAGGTCTTCGGTTCAACGGCAAAGTTGGGGATAAAGTTTTTTTCGGAGATATAAGAGCCGTTGAACCATATCGCATGGGAAACGACTTTAACCCCGGTAATCTGCCGTATCTTTTCCTTGTAGGAAACGGGAAGGAAGAAGGCGAGTGATATGGAATTTCTCGTTACGAGACGGGTTGACGAAGAGGCGTTCACCCCGGAATACCAGGCAGTGACCAACGTCCTCAACACCCCAAACGCCAGGATTGCGATAGTTATGCCGAGAACGGTGAGCACGGCGCGCAGTTTGTGACGGAGGGCGTTTCGGAATATGAGTTTAAGGACGTGCATTGGGAAATGCCTTTTTCAAATCTTATAACCGGAGCGAGTCGAGACAACCCATAACCTTCAGCTTAAACAACGGTTTTCGTTTTCCTTGTCGCCCTTATAATATATCTCGATAAAATCAACACTCAAATAACATTATCCCGATGCTTCAGCTTCATTCCTGGCCCGCTCAACCATAAATTTCACACCCTCATTCATATTTACTGCATCAAGCGTGATATGAGGATGCTTATTATGGAATACCCTGAAGATCTCGTCGGCAAAGGCCTGACCGGCTACCGGAACCTTGTCAAAATCAAATACAATAATCTTGAATTTTTCAAGACCAGACAGCACCCTTCGCGCTTGTGAACGCGATATATGCACACTGCCGATAGTGTAAAGCTTGACTTGTATCTTTGTTTTATCAAACCCGTAATCGCTGTCTTTCGTTAGATTTGTGTATTGCCTGAACAGTTCATTCAAATGGCGCCCTGATGAAGTATGTATCTCGAACATGACTTGCGTTCCCCGTTTGATCTTTTTGGCTTTTTTGACAAAGACATCGGGTATTTCGTTATTGACGATAAGCTGATACCCAAAACTGTCCAATATGAATAAATCTCCAGCTTTTGAAGTAAAAAATATACCTTCACCCGAATGAGATTCCGGCAGGGTAGTCGTTTTGCCTTTCATAAGGTCTTGTATGGCTTCAAGCTCTGATTTTAAATTCCTTTTCTGCATGATATTTCTGAATACGCCGATGCCGGAATCATTCACAATAAACGAGAGCATCTTCTTTTGGATAGAAACTTCAATACCGATACGGATTGAAGTTGAGTGATCAATAGCATTATTGAGCATTTCTGAAAAGGCGTAAGTAAAAATACTTCTCACATTTTCAGGAAGATTCTTAAATAGTGGGAAAGTTTGTTCAACCTGATCGAGTACTTTATGCTCTTCAAGAGAAATGTTTTTAAATGTCTTGCGGTATCGTAGAGGAAAAATTCCTTTATGCTTTTGCGCATACTCAGGCAACACATAAAAAGCATATCGGGTTGCGCCGAGTTTGATAAGTTTCCCCGTCGCGACAAGTTCTTTTATCAGACGATTCAAATACTGCCGGGAAACAGAAAACCGCTTTGACAGATCAGTGGTGCCGATCTTTCCCTTTTGCTTTGCTATTTCCAGTATTTTTTCTTTGGTAATCATATTGTAAACTTATTGTCAACCAAAGTATATTTCATTGTAAACCTATTGTCAACCAAATCTACAACTTTTTCGAATAACTGGATTTTCCTCTGCTTCCCCGCTTTTGAATATTTCATTGAAGTGGTAATTGATGGTTTTATGTCACTCCAAACCTATACACGGTCGAAGGATTTGCAGGGTGGGCGGAATCCCCCAGCCCCCCCCTCCGCTTTTGGATCATGAATTACAAATCTATACTCATTTTCATCTTTATAATCTATGTATTTGGTAAAGAATATTTTATCCCTATGTTTATTGATATGTTCATCTGGATTTATTAAAGCATCATCATTAATTCGTGTTATCTCGTAGTCGTTAAAAAAATTTCGCTTATAACTAACGCCTTTACCAAATATTAGTTTCTGTTTTCCCAATTGTAAACGAAGAGCCTTCTTCATTTCAGGAATAGAAAAGACAATACAAACGCCTGCTTGTTTATCGGCATATTGTGACCACATTCGCAATCTTGCATATCCCAACATTGTTGTTGATGTTGATTCTGTATGGTAATATCTACTTCTTGAATATTTATTTCGGCAGAAACATGCTATCTTGTAGTGTAAATTTATTTTCTCAGTCAAGTCATTCATTACTTTAAACGGTTTTTCCCCGTGATTAGCAACAGCCTGATCTCCAATATAAGAATTAATTCGCCAATCTTTTTCCCGAGGGTCATCCATATTTTTAAGATTTGAAAATCTTAACCGTTTTTCCAATAGAATATTGACAGCCTTTTCATATGTGGCAAAGTGAAAAATGCTATCCTTGCTTGTAATTAAATCCATACGGCAACCATTTGCTTTATCAAGCATTTACATCTCCCCACACTCCTGCCAAAACCGCCTCGATCCGTTTTTCGGCCTCGCGTTTGAGCGGCCGCACGCCTTCCAGTACCTGCATCTGGCGATCAAGTATTCTGACAATTCGGCGTTGCGTTTCGAGAGTAGAGACGCAAAATCTTGCGTCTCTACGGCGCCATTTTGAAACTCCTAAATATTCAATTATCTAAACCCGGCAATTTCATTTGCGGTCGTCGCAGGCTACAAAGTCCACTTCCCGTTTTAAAAGGTCGATCTTGCAGACCTTTACCTTCAAGACGCCGCCGATGCGGTACATCTTTTTGTTCCGGGCGCCAACCAGCGCCATGTTTTTCTTGTCAATGCGGTAGATGTCGTCCGTCAGGGTGCGGATGTGTACCAGCCCTTCGAGGAGATACTTGCTGATCTGCACAAAGAAGCCGTATTCCTGTATGCCGGTAATAACGCCGTCAAAAACACTCCCCTGCTCCCCTTCAAAAAAGCGCAGTAATTTTAATTTAGTAATCTCCCTTTCCGCGTCATCCGCGCGCCGTTCCGTCATGGAGCAGTGGCTTGCCCATTCCTGCATGCAATCATCCCACCTTTTTCGGATGTGGTGGGACGCCAGCTCTCCCGAAAAGTATTGGTCTAAAATCCGGTGTACGATCAGGTCAGGGTAACGGCGGATGGGGGAGGTGAAGTGTGAGTAGTGGTCCATGGCAAGGGCGAAATGCCTTCCTTCCCCGGCCATGTAAACCGCCTGTTTCATGGATTTGAGCAACACCAGGTTGATGGTATACGCCTCGGGTTTGCCGCGTACCTTTTCCAATAATTTTTGGAGGTGTTTGTTGTTGAGGGGGTCTATCTTTTTTTGCTCCAGCCCTTGAATAAAGGTGGCGAAGTCCCACATATCCTCTTCTTCCGGTTCAGGGTGCGCCCTGGACAGCAGCGGCATCTCCTTTTCAAACATAAACGTAGCCACCGCTTCGTTCGCCATAAGCATGCATTCTTCTATCAATTTGTGGGAAACGTCCCTTTCCACCTTTACAATGTTTTCGACGTATCCCCGTTTATCCAGTTTCATGGAAACCTCGGGGATGTCCAGTTCCAGCGCGCCGCGTTCCAACCGGTTTTTGAAGAGTATTTCGGCGAGGCGCGCCAGGCTTTTGAGCAATTCCACAACTTCGCCGGAAAAAGCAATGGCGGCTTTTCCTGCGTCCTGCTGTTCCCTGTCTGCGGCGGCTTGCGTGGCCGCATTGCCCGTGAGTATGGCGGATGCCTGCTCGTAGGTAAGGCGCTTGGTAACGTTGATGACCGAGTGTTTAATCTCCGATTTGACAATATTTCCACCACGGTCGAGGGTCATAAAAACGCTCTTGGTAAGCCGATCCTCTCCTTCCTTCAGGCTGCAGATGTTGTTGGACAGCGCTTCGGGCAGCATGGGAATGACCTTGCCCGGCAGGTAAACGCTGGTACCGCGATGGCGGGCTTCATTGTCAACGAATGTGTCGGGTCTTACGTAATGCGTTACGTCAGCGATATGCACGCCAAGCAGCCAGTTTCCATGCTTGTCCTTTTCGAGGGATACGGCGTCGTCAAAATCCTTGGCGTCTTCCGGGTCGATGGTAATAATCAGCTTTTGCCGTAAATCCAGCCTGTCTTGAATCTCATTGCGGGAGACGTTTTTGGCAAGCGATTTGGCCTCGTCAAGGGTCTTTTTGGTGAAGGTATTTGGCAGCTTGAATTGATGGATAATCGAATGGAGGTCTACCTTGGGGTCGCCCTCTTCGCCCAGGATTTCCGTAATCTCGCCCTCCGGGCTGAGGTGCCTGGTCGGCCACTCCGTTATACGCACCAAGACCTTTTCGCCCGGCTTTGCATCTTTGGATACCTCTTCCGCGATGTAGACGTCCCTGAACAACCGTGGATTATCCGGAACGACGTACAACAGCCGTTTCGACTTTTTAAAGGTGCCGACGATGTACTCGTTCTCACGCCTTAATACGTTTACAATCTGGCCAACGGTCCTTCTTTGCTTTTCGCGGCGTTTCCGTGGGAGTTGAGTCGTTGTGGGGAGGCGCACGACCACCAGGTCGCCATGCATAGCAGAACCCAGGTCTTCACCGGGGACGTAAACGTCCTCATCGTCTTCGTAATCTTTCTTTACGGGAATCACGAAGCCGAATCCCCGCGGATTGCAGTCGAGGGTGCCCACCAGCAGGTGAACCTTCTTCGGATCGGCGTACTGCTTTTGCTTGACCATTACAATATCGCCGGAAAACTCCATGCTGTGGAGGAGGTCGCAGAATGGCTTGTATTCTGCATCGCTGATTTCAAAGTATTCCGCCAGCTCGGCGGCAGACATGGGGCTGTACTTTTTACTGCGGATAAATTGGATGATGGCGGTTATATTGATCATTATCATTGTCCCCCCATATAAAGTGGCTGGTAATAATTTATTTTTTATACAACCTGCGTTCAAACATCTTTGAATATTCTGTCCACGAGCTATTGGTATCCTTGTGTTCACTGATTACCTTTGCCGCGGCGTTGACCTTTGCGTCCAGATTGTCCAGGTGATGCAGGGCGATGGCCTCCGGCGTTCCCGGCTTCACCGGTGAACCCCATTCATATTCCCCGTGATGGCTCAAAACCAGGTGGAAGAGTACGTTGAGCAGGTCTTGTGGGAATCCGTTGATCTTCGCTGCCCGTTCCTGGATCATGAGAACGCCGGAAATGAGGTGACCCGTAAGCAGCCCCTCGTCCGTATATTGAAAACTGCGTTCGCACGACAGTTCCCGCGTCTTCCCGATATCATGAAAAATAACGCCCGTAATCAGCAAATCCCTTTTGATAACGGGGTAGTGATCCGCAAAACTAATCGCCAGTTTTGCAACGGAGAGAATATGCTCTAACAATCCACCCAGGTAGGCGTGGTGGAATTGCATAGCGGCAGGCGTGGTGGAAAATATCTTGCAAAAGGTCTCATCGTTAAAAAAGGCCTGTAATAATTTTAAAAGATAAGGGTCCCGAATTGTTTCAATGATCGCCTTGAGTTCCGCCAACATCGCGGGGACGTCTTTATCCGTGCAAGGGATAAATTCACCCTTTTGCACCTTTGCAGCGTCAACGGGGCAGAGTTCAACGATTTTGATTTGCATGGCGCCGTTAAAGGTCTCGACGACCCCTTTTATCTTAATATAGGAGTCTTGCTGAAAGCTATTCGTAAGCTGGGGCGTAGTATCCCATTTTCTTGCATCAAGAAAACCGGATTTGTCAGCCAATTGCAGGTTGAGGTATGGCTTTTTTTCGCGTGTTTCCCGCACTTCTTTTTTCAGCACAAGGAAAACCTCTTCAATCGTTTCACCGCTTTTTAAGCTGGATATATATCTTCTGGGCATGGTCGCATCCCTATCAAATTATGGTAAAAGAAATTGGTAGGTCACCCCCCCCGATTGACATTATGGTTTTTCCTTATTCTCCTGAATAAGGAATTTTGTTATGACAAGCGGGGACGCTTGTCCCACCTCAAAAAAATGGACGTCACTTTTCAGCATTGCCGGGACGGAAGAGAAATTATAGGAATTTTACGCTAGCGACCAGGCAAAGTCAAGGTATATACGGAACGCGGCGGGGTGGGGAAAAAACCGTGAGTGAGAGTTTACGTGATACGTGTTAGGCGATATGCGCCGCCTCTCTGTGGCTAAAAAAACAAACAACCTTTTGCACTTGCAAGGCGAATCCCGCTCGAAGGACGATACGTTCATTGTAATGTGTACTTACCAACTCTAAAATACAAAATACCCTTCTGGTTTTTAACGCAACACAGAATTCTGTTGTAATGTGCTTTGACACTGACGGTGACAGTGATGGCACCCGAAACTGAATAGTAATGCACCTAATAAAAACATTGTGATACCAACCTTCTTCACCATCCTAAATCTCCCTTCAACTCAATAAAAGTAATAAAACGCTGTAACAATTACCACACGTCCGCATCTTGATTTTGTATTCTTGTAGATGATTGGAAATTGCCTTTTTCTACAAACATAATAGTAAAGTAAAAACCGAATATTGTATAGCGAACTCTGGGAAATGACCATTTGACCCAGTCTGAAAGCGTATCTACCAAAAACAATAACGGTGTAGTTATTATCAACAACGCACCTTAGTAAGCCGCCGCCCCGGCCTCTGCAACCGCGTGGTCTTGTTCTCCAGAACCACCGCTTACGCCTATAGCCCCAACTACTTTGCCGTTGCGTTTAAGGGGGATTCCGCCGGCAAATATCATGATGCGTCCATCGTTGGATGCATGGATGCCAAAAAACTGCCCGCCGGACTGGGAATGGGCGGCCAGGTCTTTGGTGGCAATGTCGAAGGCACGTGACGTATACGCCTTTTTTATTGAGATATCGATGCTTCCAATCCATGCGCCGTCCATACGCACGTGGGCCACCAGGTTTCCTCCTGTATCGGCAACAGCGACGTTCATAGGCTGGCTAATTTCGTTTGCCTTCTTTTCTGCTGCGGCAATGATCCTTCTTGCATCATTTAGGGTAACCATGGTGTCTCCTTTAAAAAAATAGCGAGGCTAGGCCTCAGATTGATGAAAGATGCACAATACACGATGCGGGATGATGGTGTTCGAGCATCCGGCATTGGGAAAATAGGTGTAGTCTTTAAACGGAACGTATTTGCAAAGATAAAACGCGTATAAAATTTTAAATACAGGGTTTTCTCTATCAGGTTGCTACCTCCCCCTGGAATTCCTTCATAAAAAGCCTTAACACCCTTCCGGCCTCTTTGTCTACAAACGAAAAGATGCGGTGGATAGAATCATGCGTACTGGAACGGGAATGCCCTGCTACCTTAATAACCTCAAATCCCAGGGCGTCGTAAAACTCGTAAAACTTGCGGTAGAGACAGGCATTTTTTAACGGGTGTTTTGTTCCACTACTACAAAATCCATGCATTTCAAGGCGATCTCTCCTTCGCAGGAGACCTGTCACGCATTGTGAATCGGAATATACATCCAGTGTTCCGAACCTTGCGCCCGATGCCTCTTTTTGGAAATTCTCAAGCGCCCACAAAAGAGTTTGAACTTCAAGCTTTGTCGATGAGGTAGCGTCAAACCTTTGAAGCTTGATCTGCTTAATGAATTCCGGTTGAACCACTCCTTCCGGCGGTATTTCCAAAACCGAAGAAGGTATGAGAAGATACGCCCCAAATCCAAGCTTTAGGCCGGGATTCAAACTCACATCGCTGAAAAGCGCATAACGGTTCATGAGGTGTTCCTTGATAGTGATACTTTATTTTATCTGAAAAACGGTAAGATGCACGGGGAAAAATGTGTGTTAAACGTCGGCGGCATGTCAATTATCTCATTTGTTCTCAAGTTCTAAAAGGGGAAACACCCTTACAAACTTGAGGAGGCCGTGCCGCGCTAAATCAATTCACGTAAAACCCGTAGATTAACCTCGTCCATACGGTCTTCCTTTGGGGTCTCGATTACTTTTACCGTGTGCTGAAACTGCTTCATGATTTGCCGGAAGGGTTCCACGCCTATCTTGCCTTTACCGATGTGTTCGTGCCGGTCGCGATTACTGCCGAGGTCGCCCTTTGAATCATTCAGGTGGATAGCCATGAGGCGGCGCAGGCCTACGGCGCGGTCTAAACGCTCCATGGTCACCTCAAAACCAGATTTCGTCCTGATATCATAGCCTGCCGCAAAGGCGTGGCAGGTGTCAAAGCAGACGCAAATTCGTCCGGAATCAACCCCATCCATAATCTGCCTCAAATGCTCAAACTTATGGCCAATAGTCGTTCCCTGCCCGGCCGTATTCTCCAGCAGGATTTTTACTGAAGATTCCCCGGTTGCATGAAGTACGACCTTGAGCGCTTTTACGACCCTTTCAATACCTTCCTGCTCCCCACTGCCCTTTGCCGCGCCTGGATGGAGGACGATAAAGGCCAGACCGAGGAGGTCGCACCGCCGAACCTCACCGATTAGCGCCTCTGTGGAATGTAGCCACAAGCCATCTTCATCACTTGCGAGGTTGATGAGATAGGAGGCGTGTGAAAAGGCCGTTTTAACGCCCGACCCTTCGAAGTCGCTCCGAAATTGCGACGCCTCGGCGGGTTCAACAACCTTCTCCTTCCATTGCCGTTGGTTTTTGGTAAATATCTGGAACGTGGTAATCCCCAAAGACGCGGCCTCACGAAAGGCATTACGCAAACCGCCGCTAATCGAACAGTGAACTCCTAAAAGCATGTACCGATTCTCCATTCTGTTTTTGAATCAGAAACCTGAAAGGGGATGAGAAATGGGTATTACAAGAACGTAAGGAAGGTTAGCTGAAAGATTCTCGGAAATTCAACAAGTAGAAATCGCAGTCAAACGTATGTTTTTCGAAAAACAGAAACTTTTGGCTATACTACATCCATCAGACCTGAAGGTCTGAGCTACGCGTTATTTTTAAAAGTGCGTTTTCGTTCAGACACTATGTAGCATCGGTATCTTTGGGTATGCCTTCCAACTCCTCCAGCTTGCCATCGACAATCTCCACTTCCAGCTTGACTACTTCATGGAAGGTAATACCTTCTTTCCAGAGAAAGAGAAATCCTATAACGGTAATGGGAAGGATACCAACCAGCCACAAAACGATGGCGTAACTTTGGGCTGCCGGGGTATGTATTCCAAAGATATCCATTGATTTTAGAACTGCGATGTGAAAGACCCCGATAAATCCAGGCGCCTGGGGTAATGCTATTGCCAGTGCCAGGCAGATAGCAACAAGACATGCGCCCAAAAAAGGGAGTTGCAGGTGAAAAGAAAATCCCAAAGCATATATTTCTGTGCCACAAATAATCCAGATTAAAAGTGAATATCCCAGTATCCAGAAGGTTTCTGTCCTGTTTTCCAAAATTTTTAGGCCATGCACAAATGAATCGTAAAGCGCAAAAACCTTGTCCCTGAGTGTATGAGAAAGAAAGCATATAAGTTTCGCGAGTATTTTCTTGAAGAAATCCGGCTTCGTAACAACAAGAAAGAGCGCTACAATTGTGAGAACCCCAACCACGGCAAGTACCTCTGTCCACTTCTTCAGGGATAGGATAACTGATTCCCTGAAGTCGTTTACTTCCTGCCCCGAAAACAGAGCAACGGAATGATGGCCGGGGGTGAAATGGTCCGGCAGCAACGCTATAGTAACTGCCGCAAATATAATGAGTGCAAGCATATCGAAGATGCGCTCGACAATTACGGTAGCCACTGACGTTGAAAATTTAACGGCCTCTTTTTTGTAGAGCAGAAACGGCCTCAAAATCTCTCCTACCCTGGCGGGGAGGATATTGTTTGCCATAAAGCCGATACAGGTAATAGACAGCAGGTTTAACATCGGTATCGCTTTTATGTGTGATAACAACCCCTTCCAGCGAAGAGCCCTTACAAGGTAAACCACCAAATGCAGTGCGATCGTAGGAATAACAAACCAATAGTTTGCTTCCATCAGGGCTTTTTTCAGTAAAGACCACTCAATGTGTCGCATGAAAAGCCACAAGCAGACGATACTAATTACCAGGCTAAAAAGAAACGTAATATTTTTTTTATTGAATGTTATCATGACAAAGTATAGGTTTTAAGATACCTCCCCGTGTGGCTTGTTTCAATTTGCGCTATCTGTTCTGGCGTGCCACATCCAACAATATGTCCGCCCCCGTAGCCACCTTCCGGGCCAAGATCGATGATGTAATCGGCTGATTTAATAACGTCCAGATTGTGTTCCACTACGATTAAAGAGTGGCCGGCCTCTATTAACTTTCGGAAGCAGGCCAGTAACTTTTGAATGTCATCCATGTGCAGTCCTACGGTTGGTTCATCAAAGATAAACATCTCCGGGTAATCAAGACCATACGCCATAAAGGACGATATTTTAAGTCTTTGCGCCTCGCCGCCGGATAAGGTGGTTGCCGGCTGCCCCAACCTTAAGTATCCCAATCCGGTATCCTGGAGAAATTTCAAATTTTTTATAATAACAGGAGAATTGCGAAAAAAGGCTATGGCCTGATCAACCGTCATCTCAAGCGTATCATGTATATTCTTGTTGTTATATTTTACTTCGAGCACCTTTTTATTGAATCGTTTGCCGTTACACTTGTCACAGGTAATATAAATGTCGGCAAGAAATTGCATGTCAACCTTTATGGTGCCGGCGCCTTCGCAGCCATCACATCGGCCCCCTACCGCGTTGAATGAAAATGCGTTCCGTTTCAAATTCCGCAATTTTGCGTCTCTGCTTAAAGAAAAGATTTCACGAATATCATTAAATATCCCCATATACGTGGCGGGATTGGAACGAGGAGTTCGCCCTATCGGGGATTGGTCCATCAGGTTAACGTTTCTTATAAAGTGTGTGCCAGTAATGCTTTTATATTTCCCAACGAACTCCGCGTGTGTACCCAGACTCTCTTTGATTGCCCCGTAAAGGGTGTCGTGCACAAGCGTGCTTTTGCCCGACCCGGAAACCCCCGTTACGCATACCAGCATGTTAAGGGGGAAGGTTACATCAACACCCTTCAGATTATTGTGTGATGCGCCTTTCAGCACAATTGCCTTGCTGACAGGAATCCTTTTTATGTCGGAGGACAAGGGTATTGCCATGCCACCTTTCAGATACTGCCCCGTAAGCGACCCGCTCTGTGCGATTATATCTTCAAAAGAACCCTGATATACAATATTGCCGCCATTTTCACCGGCGCCTGGCCCAATGTCGATTATCTCATCTGCTGCCCTCATAATTTCTTTATCATGTTCAACGACAATCACGGTATTTTTTATATTTCTCAGCCGTTCGAGTATGCGTATTAATTTGTCGGTATCGCGCGGATGAAGGCCTATGCTGGGTTCATCCAGCACGTAAAGGGTGTTTACCAGTGAGGAGCCGAGCGAAGTCGTAAGGCTAACCCGTTGAGCCTCTCCGCCGGAAAGGGTGCGGGTCATACGGTCAAGGGTGAGGTATTCCAACCCCACCTTGATCAGATAGTCCAGCCGTTTTGTTATTTCCAGCAAGAGTAAGTGAGCTAAAGTCTTTTCATAGTCCGGAAGCTGGAGCTTTTCAAAAAATTGGTATACCTCACAGATGGTCATCATACAGACGTCTGTTATGTTCTTTCCGTTTATTAGAACATTAAGTGACTGTTCCTGCAAGCGATTTCCATTGCAGGCAGAACAGGTCGTGTATTGCCGGTATCTGCTTAAAAGCACGCGGACGTGCATCTTGTATCTTCGCTGGTCCAGCCATTGAAAGAAGTTATAGATACCACAAAAATCTTCTTTCCCCTCAAGGATGATTTTTAACTGTTCTTTAGTCAGTTTACGAAAAGGAACGTCCAGGGAAATACCGTAACGAGGGGCCGCCTCCAGAAGCGATTCAAGCATTGAAGAATACGTGGGCGTATTCCACGGCGCAATGGCGCCATCCCGCAGAGACTTATCTTTATCGGGTACGACGGCGTCCATATTGATGTCGATCGTGTGTCCAAAGCCCTGGCACTTTGTGCATGCGCCCACCGGATTGTTAAATGAAAAGAGGGCCGGGGTCGGTTCTGGATATTCAACGCTGCAATAACTGCAAAAGAATTGCTTACTGTATTTCAATTCCGTCCAGGAGGCACCTTCAATGCCAACCGGTCGTCCCTGATGGCGGGCGTCTATTGTTACGGGCGAATCCGTGCCTGAGTAAATAATGCTAAGGTGGCCGCCACCAAGCCGATATGCCGTTTCTAGGGCGTCTGCGAGACGTTCTTTTATGCCATCCCGGACGATCAACCGGTCAATAATCCCGCAAAGGAATTTTGCGGAACGGATATCCAGGTCTTTTGCCTCCGAAGTAATATCGAAAATCGCATTGTCCACAAGTATCCGGACCAATCCCCGCTCTCTTAGGAGATTGATATGCCCGGCATTTGAGACTTTCTGGCTGACGGCAATGGGAAAGGCCACAAGGAATTTCGTGCCTTCCTGCATGGATAAAATGATTTCAACAATGCGAGAAACGCTGTCCCGCTGCACAGGCCTTTTACAGGAACTGCAATGGGTCTTGCCAATGCGCGCGTACAGCAATCTTAGGTAATCATTGATTTCCGTCGTTGTTCCAACGGTTGAGCGACGGTTTTTAACCGGGTTTTTCTGTTGGATGGCAATGGCAGGAGGAATTCCCTCGATATGGTCGATGTCCGGCTTGTCCATCTTTTCCAGGAATTGACGGGCATAGGCCGAGAACGATTCCACGTACCGCCTTTGCCCTTCCGCATAGAGGGTATCAAATGCAAGGCTGGATTTGCCTGACCCGCTAACACCCGTGATTACCACGAGTTTTTTGTGAGGGATTTCCACATCAATGTTTTTTAGATTATTTACCCGTATGCCACGGGCAATAATGGATGTTTTCACGATAGTCCCTGTACGCGTTTCAAACTTGGATTCATTGAGGTAGAAAGTCCCCGATTAAGCATAGTAACTTATTAAAGATGACAATTCAAGCGCATTGTGCATAGGAGTTCTTGTGCGTAGATAACTATTTAGTAACGTTTTAGATATCCACTTTACAACGCCACCAATATCCTACTCAACAACGGCATGCCCTGGAGATACAATGTTGTCTGCCACTATTACTGGCGCAGCACAATTATAGGTACCTTTTCTCAAAAATAGTCGAATCACAAGGTTATCCCCAAGTTCGTGGCAATGCGTTTGAATTCTTCGTGGTTATGAAAGGCAATCGTTATCCTTCCCTTGCCGTTTTTTTCTTTAATGGCGACCTTTGCGCCAAAAAACCTCCTGAAGCGGTCTTCCAGATCGGCGATGTGTGGTGTGGACGCCTTTTTGGGGGGAGGTTTCCGTCCGCCGGCGAGGTCCTTTTCTGTTGAGGCGATTGTTTCCACCTCACGCACCGACAGACCTTCTTTTACAATACGCTCGCAAAGCCGCACTTGCATGCTTTTGTCCTTTATAGCGAGTATGGACCTGGCATGTCCCATGGACAATGTTCCACGTGAAACATGTTCCTGGATGGCCTCCGGCAGGTCCAGGAGCCGCATGTAGTTGGTTATGGAACTCCTTTCCTTCCCCATCGCCCTAGCAATCTCTTCGTGGGTAAGTTTGAATTTACTCATGAGTTCCTGAAAACCTTTGGCTTTTTCCATCGGGTTAAGGGACTCTCTCTGGATGTTTTCAACCAATGCAATTTCCAGCGAGATGGTATCGTCTACCTGTCGGACGATGGCGGGGATTTCCTTCAGGCCGAGTTGTTTTGCCGCTCGCCAGCGCCGCTCGCCGGCAATGAGCATGTACCCGTGCTGAAGGGGCTTGACCAAGACGGGCTGCAGCACGCCGTGTTTCTGTATTGACGCCATGAGACCGTTCAGCTCTTTGTCGTCAAAGACGTCGCGCGGCTGGAGGCTGTTGGGTTGTATATCCAGCGGATTCAGCCTAACGATGGCCTCTTGTCCCGCGTCAGACTCTATTCCAATAACGCCGCCCAGGAGGGATTGCAGTCCGCGGCTAAGATGTTCTTTCTTTGACATAGTAAAGACTCCTTATTGATTGTTTTCCGTTGCTTTTGCCTAGTGTGAATGCTATAGTGAATCGGAGTAGACATAAAGATTTGCGTAGCGCTAATAATGACGAGGACAACTTCCGTTCTCCCTGGAAAAGGGGCGAGGGGGGCGCTGTCCAAATATTTTAATCGGATAGGGCATGTTTCACGTGAAACATTTAACGATATGTGTAGTGTAAGAAGTTTTGGGAAATTTGCAAGCGAGATTTTGAATAGCAGCGCGTATATCGTTGCCGTTAACACCGTTAGGGAAGTTCTACGGCAGCCGCTGTTTTACTTCATTTTGTGCGCAGGCGCCAGCCTGATTGCCTCATCACTCGTCTTTACCCTTTTTACCTTCGGGGAAGATCTCCAGATGATTCGGGAGATGGGGGTATCTACCATCACCGTCTGCTGTTTGTGCCTGGCATCGCTTAGTGCTTCCCATTCTGTGTCAAAAGAGGCAGAAAGAGGCACCATCATAACCCTTTTGTCGAAGTCGGTAAGTAGAAAGGCTATTATCCTGGGAAAGTTTTTTGGCCTCCTGGGGGCGGCGTGTGCCGCATTCATAATCCTGGGGTTTTTACTGGCGATGCTCCTGTGGGCGAAGGACGTTCTGGGATATCACGCAGAAGTATTGCCGTCGCTCTGGCGGCAGGCATACCCACTGTTTTCCCAGTTATCCCTGGTCTTTCTGCAGATTGCTATTTTCTGCTCGATAGCCATTGCCGGGTCTGTTTACATGCCCGTCACTACCAATCTCAGCTTTTGTATGTTCCTCTATATCGCAGGAAACCTTGGGGGTTCTTTCCAGGAATTGCTACGGGGCAACGAGGGGGGATTTCTTTGGTACGTGTCTGTGTTCTATGTGTTTTTTCCGAATTTCGAGGGATTCTGCGCCATCCGCGTATCTGAAAATTTCAGCGGTACATACCTTGCCCTGCTGACGCTTTATGCCGCGCTCTACACAACACTTGTGTTGTCCGTAGCCTGTGAAATTTTTAACAGAAAAGAATGTCGCTAGGGGTGTGGTTTTGGAAGGCGGACGGGGAAAGGCTGTGGAAATTACGCAAAAAACGCCGGAAAATACAGAACAATAGATACACCGCCTGATCTGACAACCGCTACTGAACGCCAATAAAAGCTGAATAAAGAACACTCGCGGTTGATTAAATTTTATAGAAATTTTATTTTTTAAGCGGGCATGTGGGTTGATGGAACTGTAAACTACGTGTTATCAACATGATAGGGAATGCTACCCATACACCTCACCATGGAGGGAATTCTGAAGGATGTGTTAGTTTGCGTTTAATATTGAGCGGCTTGGACAAACCTCGCTTGCTCGTACCTGCTTATGCCTCACAAGGGTACGAAAACTACAGGAGACGTGGCGGATCAACACGGTTTTTATTGTAAAGGTATGTCATGATATACGGTATAATTGGCGATATTCACAGTAATGGCGACGCCTTGACGGCTATTCTTGGCGAGATGCGGCGGGAACACGTTGATGGTGTATTGTGTGTGGGAGACATTGTCGGCTACGCCGCCGAACCTACGGAGTGTATTGACCTGGTTCGTGAAGCGGCCTGTGCGGTCGTCGCCGGAAACCATGATTACGCCGTGGCGGGAAAATTTCCGGTTAACTATTTTAACGCCGACGCCAGGTCTGCGGCTCTGTGGACAATAGACCGGCTTTCTGGCGGCGCACGGGATTTTTTGAAGAATTTGCCCTTGGTTGAAAGATTGCCCGGTATTACCCTGGTGCACGGCTCGCTGCACCGCCCAGAATTTTTTGATTATATTACGTCTATGGCAGAGGCGAAACAGGCCTTTGACCAACTGGACACCCCCATCTGTTTTTACGGACACACGCACGTTCCCCTGGGGATAACGCTGACTGATGGGAGAATAACGGTCGATACGGGGCATGTGTTTGATTTAAGCAAGGCAGAAAAGGCTCTTATCAATGTAGGGAGCGTCGGCCAGCCGAGAGATTGGGACATCCGGGCATCTTATGCCCTCTACGACACAGAAAAGAGGGTCGTAAAAATCAATCGTGTTAAATACGATATTCACAGCGCTGCAGATAAGATATATTCCGCCGGATTGCCTAAGTTTAATGCGTTGCGATTAACAGGGCGCTAAGGCAGGGTGTAGCTCAGACCTTCAGGTCTGATGGTGTAGTATCTTGTACGGCGGATAAGCATTTGGAAGTAGTTTACAACGCATCATACTCATGCAATATCCATCAAGGCTGAAACCTTGAGTTACAGTAAAACAATCTATGATTTTCAAACTTATTTAATCAAACCGGGACACTGCCTCGCTATGTTTTTTGCGGTGTGTTCTACCGAACACACTTATTGGGAAAGGGGGAATAAGATGTTATTGGGAAAGAGTCGGCCTAAGCTGCTGTTTATGTTTGGTATTATATCCATTGGGTTGTATGGTTGCGGGTCAACGGGTGTGGTTCATGATGAGAAACCGCCCTATTATCACGGCCATGTTGAAAATGAACCGCCGCCCCGTCATCTGCAAATGCATGCACATGAAGCCCCGGCGCCAAAACCCACGCCCGTGGCGCCTGATGTGTGCACTGCAGCTTGCGCGTATCCCACCAATGATAAAATGTGTGGCAGCATACTGTACGTGGAAGAAATAGGCCCATGCAGCGGGAGCGTCGGCCAGGAATACTGTTACACAATAAAAGTTACGAACCTTACCAAAGGGAAGGTTAAAGATGTTGAAGTGGTTCAGGCGCTTCCAAAAAATTTCCAGGTAAAAACAGTCTCCCCCGATATGCAAAAGGAGAGTGGTCAAGACGAGGCAAAATGGTTTCTGGGAGAATTTAATCCGGCAGAATCAAAGGAAATCCGGGTGTGTGGCATTCCGATGCAAAGCGGACTCATGCCGTTCTGCAGCGAAGCAACGTATAAATTACCCGAACTCTGCATTACCCCAATGATTACAGAGGCAAAGTTGACCGTAGCACGGCGCGCCCCGTCAGAAGTCATGATTTGCGACGTGATACCCGTGGTGTTCCAGGTATCCAACACAGGAACGGGCCTTGCGGAAAATATTAAAGTGAAAGAGTCCCTGCCCGCCGGCTTGGAGACGCAGGACGGCAAATCAGAGGCGACTCTCGACGTCGGCGCTTTAAAGCCTGGCGAATCCAAAGAAGTTGCCCTAATGTTGAAAGCGGAAAAAACCGGCGAGTTCAAGAATTCCGCGACTGTCGTTGCTGATGGAAATTTAAAAGCGGAATCCAATACAACAACGACCAATGTAATGCAGCCACAGCTTATTCTTACCAAAAGCGGCCCAGAGAGGGTGTACCTTGGACGCAACATTACCTACAATATTGAAGTCTTCAACAAAGGAAATGGTCCGGCGGTGGGAACGGTTATCGAGGAGACCCTGCCCGATAACGCCGCACTGGTAAAAGTCAGCCAGGAAGCCACGACCGCCGGCAACGTAGTCACCTGGAACATTGGAACGCTGCCGCCCCAGGGGTCGAAGAAGGTTAGTATAACGTTAAACAGCAAGGGACTCGGCGTCGTAAAGAACACCGTAACTGCAAAGGCCGCGTGCGCGAAACCTGCATCTGTTACCTTGCCTACCAAAGTCCTGGGTATTTCTGCTGTTCTGCTTGAAGTCATCGATCTTGAAGACCCGATAGAGGTTGGAAGTACAGAAACTTACGAGATCGCTGTAACCAACCAAGGAAGCGAAAGCGGCACAAATATAAAACTCACCTGCACGCTTGAGTCGGAAATGCAGTATTTATCGTCTGCCGGGCCAACTGAGGGCGCTGTCTCTGCCGATGGGAAGACGGTTGCTTTTGCGCCACTGCCATCACTTGCTCCAAAGGCAAAGGTGATCTGGTCTGTTGTAGTAAAGGCTCTGCAAGCCGGAGACGTTCGCTTCAAGGCATCTATGACGGAGGACTGTTTGGGGCGTCCCGTAGAAGAGACCGAGGCTACCAATTTCTATAAGTAACTCTGTTTAAGAAAACTACTGAAAGGTGAATACAAGATGGAAAAGGCAAAGTTTTCTGTTCACAAGCGGGAATATGAAGCACTTCCCGAAACGATGAGTGTCGTTCCGCTGAGGGGAGACGTAATGTTTCCGCACGTGGTCCGGCAATTAAATCTTGTTGGAGAAGGAATAACTAAGGCGGTTACCGATGCTGCATCCCATAATAAA
>Ga0315281_10001367_pt1 | contig 35876 bp, 37 predicted proteins | sample YL17G07_0_MG_FD_204540 | JGI IMG/M metagenome (GOLD analysis project Ga0315281, IMG submission 204540) | Sediment microbial communities from Yellowstone Lake, YNP, Wyoming, USA - YL17G07_0 | ecosystem: Environmental > Aquatic > Freshwater > Lake > Sediment | place: USA: Wyoming | collected...
TCAAAATGTAAGATTCAAGCCGTCGGTTCTTTGAATGTTGAATCTTGAATTTTATATTAGTCAAGGTCACGGCCCAGATACGCCCGCTGCACGTCGCGGTTTGCCAAAAGGTCCCCGGACTCTCCCTCCAGAATGATCCTGCCGGTTTCGAGGACATATCCACGGTTCGCGATCTTGAGCGCGCTCTTGGCATTCTGCTCCACGAGCAGCACGGTGTTTCCTTCCGCACGGAGCTTTGTGATGATGCTGAAGATTTCCTTCACCATGAGCGGCGCCAGTCCCATGGACGGCTCATCGAGCATGATGAGCTTCGGCCGGGCCATGAGAGCCCTGCCGATGGCGAGCATTTGCTGCTCTCCGCCCGACAGCGTGCCGGCGAGCTGGTGTTCGCGTTGGTGTAAAACCGGGAAAAGGCTGTACACATGCTCAAGATCGGGGCCCACGTCCTTCTTATTGCCGCGCTTGAACTGGACGTAGGCGCCGAGCAGCAGGTTTTCCCTGACCGGCATGGCGGGAAACACTTGCCTGCCTTCCGGCACGAGCGAGCATCCGCTAAGCACGATCTGTTCCGTCGGAACGCGTCCGATGTCCCGGTTGTCAAACAGAATCTCGCCGCCTTGTGCCTGGAGCAGGCCGGTGATGGTCTTGAGCAGCGTGGTTTTGCCCGCGCCGTTCGCGCCGATGATAGTGACGATCTCGCCCTGCTTTACGTGGAGCGAGAGACGCCGCAGCACGGTCAGGGCGCCGTATCCCACATCAAGGTTCCGTATCTTAAGCATCGTCCTCTCCCAGGTAGACGCGGACGACCTCGTGGTTGGTCTGGACCGCGCGGGGGACGTCATCGGCGATCTTCTCGCCGTAGCTGAGGACGACGATTTCGTCGGAGATGTCCATCACCAGCTGCATGTCGTGTTCGACGATCAGCACTGTGATGCCGAGGTCCCTGACCCGGGTGATGAGCTTTGCCACATCCGCTGTCTCGCGCATGTTCAGCCCGGCAGCCGGTTCGTCGAGCAGCAATATTGCCGGTCCGCTCGCCAGGGCCCGGGCCAGCTCCACGGAACGCTGCTGGCCGTAGGACAGGCTAGCGGCCTCCTTGCCGGCCAGGGTCTCGATCCCGAGAAAGGCCATCATCTCCAGCGCCTTGTCGCGGATCTGCCGCTCCTCGCGCCGGGTCCAGGGAAGGTTCAGCATACCGGCAAGGAACCCCGATCGGCTCCTGACGTGGCAGCCGACCATCACGTTCTCGAGGGCCGTCATGCGCGCGAACAGCCTGATGTGCTGAAAGGTGCGCGAAAGCCCCCTGCGCGCGATCTCAAAAGGACTTTTGCCGTGGATCGGCCTGGCCTGGTACACGACCGAGCCGGAATCCGGCTCCAGGAACCCGGACAGGAGGTTGAAGAGCGTGGTTTTTCCCGCGCCATTCGGCCCGATCACGGCCTTGATGGCGCCGCGCTCCACGACAAAGCTCACGTCCTTGACGGCGTGGAGGCCGCCGAACCGCTTGCTGATATTTTGCACTTCAAGAAGAGGCATCTCTTTAAAAACTCCAAATCCCAGGCGCCGAATGACAGCTAACTTTCAAATGTGGTGTTTGAAATTACTTATGACTTGTTGTTTGTGTTTTAGAACTTACGGATTTTTGCACCTTATTCATGAGTTTCTTCACCAGCTTCCGCAGATCGGACCCGATAATGCCGTCGGGCGCGAAAAGCATGATGAGGATCAGAATACCGCCGAACACCGCGTCGTCAAAAGACCCGAAATAGCCGCGCAGCGAAAAGAAGTTCAAGACCACGCTCATGATGAGCGTGCCCCAGATGCTCCCCATGCCGCCGCCGGCCACAATGGCGACATAGCGCACGGATTTCATAATCGACGCCTCGCTCGGGCCGATGCCCCCGTTGAAGTGGGTGAGAAATACGCCCGCGGTCGCGGCGAGCACGGCGCTCAGCATAAAGGTAGCGAGCTTATAGCGGCCCGTATCGATGCCCATGGCGCTCGACGCGTCCTCGGCCCCGTGGATCGCGCGGAGCGCACGGCCGACCCGCGAGTTGATGAGGTTCGCGAGCAGCAGCATGGCGACGGTCACGAGCAGCCAGGCGAAGTAGTAGTTCGTGATCCGCTGCGACGAGGCCCCGCTCACGCTGATGCCGGGCAGCAGCGGGAAGGGTGGCACGCTTGAGATCCCGTCGGCGGCGCCGAAGCGCTGGGTCCCGAGCACGATGCTGTAGATGATCGTGCCGAAGCCGAGGGTCGCCATAGCGAGGTAGTGCCCCTTGAGCTTGAGCACCGGGATGCCGATGGCCCAGGCAATGACGAGCGCAAGCACGAGGGCAACACCGCAGGCGACCCAGGGATGGACGGAGAGGACCTGGCCGCCGTAAAGGTCCTGACGGTCAGTCAGGACTCTGAGCCGCGTAAGGAGGGAAACAAGGGGAGCCTCCTTATAGCTGGAGAGGTTGAGCGTGGTGAGCACCGCCGACGTATACCCGCCGATGACAAAGAACCCCGCATGGCCGAGCGAGATCTGGCCGGCAAAACCCATGAGCAGACAAAGGCCGATCACGATGAGCGAATAGTAGGCCGTCATGGTGAGCTGGGTAAGATAAAAAGTCTTCCCGCTTGCCAGCGTCAAAAGCTGGACAACGACGACCACGACGAACAGGGCCAGGATCGGAGTAACGCGAGAGGTTGTCATCAAAAATCCTTGAGCCGCATGGCTTCCCTGTTTCCAAACAGGCCGCTCGGCCTGATGAACAGCATTGCGAGGAGGATCGATATCGAAATCGCGTCCTTGTAGGCCGTCGGCAGCACCCAGATACTGAAGGACTCGAGAATGCCGAGAATGAAGCCGGCGGCCACGGCGGCCATGCTGTTGCCGAGGCCGCCGAGGATCGCGACGGTGAAGCCTTTGATGGCAAGACCGGCGCCGATGTTGTACTGCGTATAGGTGATCGGCGAGACCACGCAGCCGGCAAGGGCCCCGATGCCGGCGGAGAGGACGAAGGAAAAGGTGATCATGTTCCTGGTCGGGATTCCGCACAAGGCGGCGGCTTCACGGTTCGCAGCGCAGGCGCGCATTTCCCTGCCGAGCATGGTGTGTTTGAAAAAAAGGTTCAGGCAGAGCACGATGATCATGCAGACGCCGATGCTCCAGAGGACCTGGGGAGAGACGCGGACGTTGCCGAAGGAAAGCGCCGAGATTTCATTGCCCGTGAAGTAGGGCAGGGAACGGACCCCTTCTCCCCAGGTGAACAGGGCCGCTTCCCGGACCAGGATCGAGAGGCCGATGGTGATGATGATCATGCGCAGGACCGAAGGTTTCACGAGCCAGCGGATGAAGGCCATCTCAATCAGGCCCCCGATGATCATGGTGACCAGCACGGCCCCGGCGATCGCGATCGGGAGCGGCAGAAAGCCATGGAGTGTCACAGCGGTCATGCCGCCCAGCATCACAAACTCGCCCTGGGCGAAGTTAATGATTCCCGTGGTGTTATAGATGATATTGAACCCGATGCCGACGATAGCGTAAATGGCGCCGTAGGTCAGGCCGGCGACAAGATATTGGAAGAACAGCTCTGTCAAAACAGACTCCGAGGTCGCGAAAAAAATAGAAGGTAGGAGGGTTGGAAGGTAAGAAGGTAAGATCGGCCGCAGAGCTCCGTCTTACTATCCCACCCTCTTACCTTCCTACCTTCCGATTTACTCTTCCGTGGTAACGCCTTATTTCTCGAATACCGTGAATTTGCCGTCCTTCACGGTCAGCATTTCAAAGGCCATGGAATCGAGGCCGTTGTGGTCCGTGGGAGAGAAGTTGAATATGCCCGCCGTGCCGACAAGCCCCTTCATGTTCTCGATGGTGGTCCTGACCTTTTCCTTGTCCGCGCCCGGTCCCGCGGCTTTCAGGGCCTGTTCGAGGATCTTCATGGCATCATAGGCGTGTCCGCCGAAGGTGCTCACGTCCTCCTTGTATTTTGCCTCATAAGCTTTTTTGTATGCCAGGAGCAGCGCCTTCTGGGGGGTCTTGTCGGACAGCGTATCAGCGACGAGGAGCCTGCCTGCCGGGAAGATCACGCCCTCGGCCGCGGCGCCCGCGGTCTTTACGTAGTTGATATTGCCGAAACCATGGCTCTGGAAGATCGGAACGGTCATGCCGATCTGGCGTGCGTTCTTGATCACGATGGCCTGGGCCGGCTCGATGGACCAGTTTACGAGGGCCTGGACATTGGCCGCCTTGACCTTGGTCACTTCGGCGGTCAGGTCCGTGGCCGCCTTGTCATAGACCTCGCTGATCAGGACCTGGATGCCGGCGCCCGGGGCGAGCTTCTCGAGCTGCTCCTTGCCGGCCTTGCCGAAGCCCGTGTTGGAAGACAGGACGCCGATCTTCGAGATGCCCATTTTCTTCATCTGCTGGAAGATCCTGAGGACGGCATCGCGGTCCATCTGGGGTGTCTTAAAAACATATTTGGCCACGGGATTCACGATCACTTCCCCGGCCGCGCAGGACAGGAGGAGGGTCTTGCCTTCCTCGGCGATGTTCTTGATCGCCATGGTTTCGCCGGTGGTGGACGGGCCGATGATGGCGAACACCTTCTCCTCTTCGATCAGCTGCTTGGCAAAGGAGACCGCCTTCTCGGGGTTGGCGCCTGAGTCCTTGATCACCAGTTCCACCTTGGAACCGTTGATCCCGCCATTTGCATTGATGTCTTCCACAAGCGTTTCGAGGGTCTTTGCTTCGGGAGCGCCGAGGAACGACGCGGGACCGGTCACCGCAAGAATGGCGCCGATCTTGATGGTGCCTGCCGCCAATGCCGTGGTGATCGACAGGGCGCTTAAGGCTGCTGCGATTACTGCGACTTTCAACACTTTCATCATCATTTTCCTCCTGGTAGTATGATCTCCCTGCGTTCGCAGGGGTTGGTTTTACAGTCGCTGTACCTCTTCATTGCTCAAGATCCCGACCTTCGCGGTTTGCAGCGTAGCAATCGCTTTCTCGATTTCATCGAACCGGAAGATCAGAACTGCATTTCCTTCGCTGTTCCGGACAAAGGCATACATGTATTCCACGTTGATCCCCTTGCCCTGGAGCGTGCTTAATATGCCGGCAAGGCCCCCGGGCCGGTCAGGCACTTCCACGGCGATGACCTCGTTCTTAGCGACGGTGAACCCCTTGTTCTTCAGGAGCGAAAGCGCTTTTGCCGTGTCGTTGACGATAAGCCGGAAGATGCCGAAATCCGCCGTATCGGCCAGGGAGAGCGCTCTCAGGTTGATCCCGTTTTTGGCGAGGATATCGGTCACTTCGGCGAGGCGGCCCGATTTGTTCTCGAGGAATATTGATATCTGCTCGACCTTCATGAAATCCTCCTTCCCGCATCCGTTTCGCCCAGGAGCCGGCCTACGGGAGACGCACAATAATATGTCGATTTCAGGGTCTTTGTCAAGGTAAAGGTGATAAGCAAAAAGTTTTGACACCGGCCGATAATCTGATACAATGACACGACTTCGCGCATCGAGAATATCAGGACGGAAGGGTGGACGGACAACCGGAGCATGAACCCCGTACGACAACTGAAAATATCGCTTTTCATCCTTCTTCTGCTCGTTTCCCTGGGCACGACGGGGTATATGGCCATAGAGCGGTGGCGCTTTGTCGATGCCCTGTACATGACAGTCATCACCCTGGCCACGGTGGGGTTCCAGGAAGTCCACCTGCTGAGCGATGCCGGCCGGGTGTTCACCATCCTGTTGATCGTATTCGGCGTGTCCGTGCTCGGCTACACCGTGGGCAAGCTTGCCCAGATCATGTTCGAGGGCCAGTTTCAGCGTTTTCTCGGGAGGAAAAAAGTGGAAAAGTCGATCGAAGAATTGCGGGACCATTATATCATCTGCGGGTACGGCAGGATCGGGTCGCTTATCTGCCGGGAGTTCGCTGCCAAACCGCTGCCCTTCGTGGTCGTGGAGAACAATCCCGCGGTGGTAGAAAAGCTTGAGGAAGACTCGGTTCTCTTCCTGCGAGGGAACGCTACCGAGGACGAGACGTTGCTCAAGGCCGGCATTATGCGGGCCAAGGGGCTCATCTCGGTCGTCACGTCAGACACGGAGAACGTATATATCACGCTCACGGCGCGGGGCCTGAACCAGGACCTCTACATTCTCTCTCGCTCGGGCGAGCCCGGCTCCGAGATCAAGCTCCAGCGGGCGGGAGCGAACAAGGTGGTCTCGCCGTACCATATCGGCGGAAGCCGCATGGCCCAGGCCATTTTGCGGCCGAACGTCGTGGATTTCATCGAAATCGCCACGGGCCGCGAGCACCTCGATTTGCAGATGGAGGAGATCCTTATCCCCGAGCGGACGCAGTTTTTGGGGCAAAATCTGAAAGATGCGGGACTCCGCAGGGACACGGGCGTGATCATCGTGGGAATCAAGAAGGCGGGCGGCAGGATGGTCTTCAATCCCGGCTCCGCCAGCGTGCTCGAGGCCAGGGACACGCTCATCGTCCTGGGCCAGCCCTCGGAGATAACCTTGCTCGAAAACCTCATCGCGGGCAATGTGCCTCATGCCGGACCGACAGCGGGGCAAAGCGCATGATTATAAATCGCTATGATTTCAAGAGAGCAGGGTGGCGCCATGGCGGATGCTAAAATTGATGTGATGTCCTACGCGGGCCACAAGGGGGAAGAAAGTCCCCGAATCTTCTATACCCATGGTGAGAAGATAACGGTCCTGGACGTACTTGAGATGTGGATCGAAGAAGAGGAAGCGGGCCGGAAGGGCAAGCGTTTTTTTCTCCTGCAAGGCAGCGACGGCTTTCTTCACAAGGTCTACTGTGATACCGAAACCAGCCAGTGGTTCCAGACCAGCTTTGAAAAAGACCGCCGCAATCTGAAGGGGCCTTAACCTACCGTCCCCCCAGGGAGAGCACCTGACACGCCACGGCAAAAAGAACATTCAAATTCCGCAGCGCACACGCGGATACGATAGCTTTCGTGCTACCCGACCGCCTTCCGCAAGAACTCAAGGCATAGCTTCAAGGATTTAGTATCCGCTTCCTTCAGAAGCGACTCGATCGCTTTCTTGACAGCCCGTTCAGAACCAATTTCCTCCGATAACAGAAACAGCTCATACACTTCCACGTTCAATCCCGCCGCTATTTTCAGCAGCGTCTTGACCGTGACGTTCTTCTGACCCCGTTCGATAGCACTGATGTACTTGGTGTTCACGCCGGTTTTTTCTTCAAGCTGTTCCTGCGTTAGCTTCTGCTTTTCTCGGACAGACTGAATCCTCTTGCCGAGGGATACCAGTAAATTCATAGGTAGCTCCTTTTCAGCATAGAATATCAGCGATAGAAATAGTAATGAACCTCTTATAAAGCGATTCACCGTTGAAAATCATTTTATAGGTTGACAATTATCAACATATATGTTTAAATACCGAGCAATTGTCATTCATAAATAGAGCTGGCATATAGCCATAATTCCTATCAACAATGTGTATTCTGGAAAATATATGAAGTTAAATATAAAACGGGAGGGTAAAAGAGATGGGAAAAGAAAGTGCATTATTGATTGTAGTAGCGATGGTTTTGGTTGTTTCATCAGGATGCGTTAAGAACTATTCAACGAGTAAAGACATTGTATTACAAACGATGCCGTCCGATATCATAAAAAAGTTGAGCAAACTTGCGACACCATGGGCTACGATATTACACAAAAGGCAGCAAATGGTGTAAGATGTCACTATGAAAATGGTTTCTTAATGAGAGAAATTTTTCCTCTCACTAAAGAATCAGAAATGGCAATTAGTATTAAGAGTGATAAATTATTAAACATGGATATATCAGTCATTGGCAATATGGGTTATGGTACGCAAGACAAAGCGGACGAAATAATAGCAGAATTTCAGACTACACTTGATAAAAAACTATCTGCTGTTAAATAATAATCAAAGGCTACCTGCATACCCTCTTTCTTTCGAGAGAGGGTATGCAGGTTTTTATTTCACGTTATCTAATTGCATTAAAAATAAGCTGTTCACTAAACAGCTCTCAAATGGACCGGCAGTTACCCTGCCGGTCCTCATGTTTTTACCGCCAGTTCCAGTGCGAAATTTGACAGGGTTTTATGAACAGCACCGACGACAGGTTTAACGCTGTCGCAATCGCCCTGATATGCAGAGCCTTTAAAGTCGGCAAACAGAGCTGAATAATGCTTATCCCGATGATCGACATCATGATAAATCACAGATGGCTATATTGTTGCTCTGAATTGCTTAAGCGCGGAGAGAAACGCCTTCGCGTGCTCTATGGCACGAACAGCGTCCGATTGAGATAATTCGACAAGTTCCTGATAATCGGCCACCTGCCGGGCGTCGAATGTTTCATGCAGAATCTTTGAATATCGCTTGTCGATTTTGCCCGGCTTTACAAATTCTTTGTCGAAAAGAGATATGATGCCCCGGTGTTTGGAGCTTGTCATAACAAGGTTGGTTTTGCGGAAATGGAAAATCACAAAATGAAAAAGCACCTCTTGACTATGAGGTCACTTTAGGATAAAATGACTACATGCAGACGAAGACCATAGGCATTCGGGAAATGAAGGCCCATTTGAGCGGCTATCTGAAGGATGTGAAGCAGGGCGAGGAGCTTCTTATTTCGGAACGGGGCAAGGCCATCGCCCGTATTGTGCCGATAGGCGCGCCGGCCGAGGAAGGCAAGCTGCATTCCGCGCTCGTCAAATTGGCTCTCGCGGGCGCGATCATCCTGCCGACGTCATACAAACCGCCGCGTTTGCCGAAATTCAGAAAAAAAGTGAATGGTTCTTCTTTCTCCAAGGCGGTTATCGAGGACCGGCGATGATGTTGTACGTAGATACGTCCGCGCTTATCAAGCGGTATGTGGACGAGGACGGGTCCGGGCGCGTAAATGCGCTTTGGGACGGGGCAACGGGGATTGCAACAGCGGTTGTCGCTTTCGCGGAAACGATCGCCACGCTGAATCGTAAACTGCGGGAAGGTGTCTTGTCAAATCGTGAGTACTCCCGTACAGTAACTTTCTTCAAAAGCGATTATCGCCGGATCATTCTTGTTCCCATCAGCGCAGGATTGAACGAACGCATTGAGGTGTTGGCGCGGAACCACGTCCTGCGGGGTTTTGATGCGATTCACCTTGCTTCTGCGCTCGTGATTCACAATAACGGCAAGATGGAAACAGGCTTCGCATGCTACGACCGCACACTGAATGAAGCGGCGGTGAAAGAAGGTTTGCCGGTTATCATCTGAGTTTTTCTCGTCCCCACATCCCCACACTTCATTGTATCTTTTACCGCCCCCCCAGAGAGAGCACCTGCCCGATGGCGGGGATGAAGTCCTTTTTCCGCGACATGACCCGGGGAACGGTGCAGGTGTCGTTCACGACCTTCACGTTGAACGCCTTCTCGACGATCCAGGCCTCGCCCCTGAGCAGGATCCGCTCCTGTACTTTGCCGAGAGGGTTCAGGACCAAGAGCACGGTAAGATCATAATTGTTCGCCGAACGCAGTCGCTCCAGCTCGTCCACCAGCTCCCGCTCGCGAGCATCGATCTCCGCGCAGTCTAATGACATCATCTGGCTCACGCCGAGCTTTTTCCCGCCAATCAGAAATTCCTTGAAGTCCGCCGCGATCAGCTCGGCCGCGGTCTTGTCCTCAAGGTTGATGCTCTCGTGAAGCAGTTCCTTGGCATAGGACGGAATGTCCACCTCAGCGATCCCGGCCAGCTGCTTCGCAATAATGCGGTCGCGCTCAGTCGTTGTCGAGAGGGTCAGAAGCAGGGTGTCGGACAATACGCCGGAAAGCAGGATGCCGGCGAGTTCTTTTGGGATGTGCGTCTGGTGCAGGAACATGATCCCGGCCACGACCGTGCAGGTGCTTCCCACCGGGTCGTTATACACATAGATCGGCGCCGTGGTGGAGATGTCTCCCACGCGGTGATGGTCGATGATCTCGAGGATTTCCGCTTCATCGATCCCGTCCACGGCCTGAGACAATTCGTTATGGTCCACGAGGATCGCCATTTTGCGCACCGGTTTCAGGAGATCGGTCCTGGTGATGAACCCGACGAGGCGGCTGTCGCTGTCCACGACGACCACGGAGCGGTAGTCCGATTCAACGATCTTCGAGCGCACCTCGGCCATAGGGGTATAAAGCCCCACAGTGGGACATGATGCCGTCATAATAGAGGAAACGGGCTCGGACATGGTCATAAGTTGTACCGTAGCAAAGGCAGGGTGGGGAGACGAGAGAAGCAGAACGCCTTTTTCGTTTGCAGCGGCAATGACTTCCTGGGCAACAGGGGCCTTGTCGGTCACGACGACAGCTGAACAACCCATCCTGATGAGCTCCAGCTGGATGTCGTTCTGGTCGCCCGTCACCACCACGTCGCCGGGCCGAACCCGGTTCAACATGGTGCCGCGCTGCATGGCGGCGATGAAAACCCGACCCGTGAGCACGGAGATCTGTTTCGAGTTGCTGATCACGCGGCCGTCAAGTGTCTTGAGCAGAATATCGAGCTCAATGGGCGCCTTGGAAAGATCTGCGAATCCGACGCTCTCTATATAGTGGCGGGCAATGTCCTTCAGGCCAACCACGCCGGCAAGCCTGCCGGCATCGTCTGCAACAGGCACGGAGCGGACGCCCTTGTCGCGCATGAGAAGGGCCAGCGCCTGGATCGAATCACGCACTCCCACGGAGATGGGGCGCTTCAAGTCCAGATCGCTCACCGTGGCCACAAGGCTGTCGATCTCAGCGGAGACCGGCACCCCGAATTTTTTTAGCACGAACGCCGTCTCGTGGTTCAGCTTTCCGGCCCGGACCGGCGTAAAGAGGAACAGCTTGTCGGTGATATTTTTAAAGTAGGCGTAGGCAATGGCTGAACACACGGAATCGGTATCCGGCGTTGTATGGCCGACAACATAAACGGTTTTAACCTGGTCAGGGCTCATGTTTCCCTCCCTCAAATTCTCCTATTACCAGATTACGTAACAAGGCCTTTCTTGTCAAGCACTTAATCGAAAGGAGCGGAGGAACATCTGGAAAAACGGGTGTTTTTACCCTTGACACCCGCCGAGGTTTTGGATATAGTGCTTAGGCCGTAAAGGACTGGGGGATCGTCCAGTGGTAGGACAACAGGCTCTGAACCTGTCTACGGGGGTTCGAATCCTCCTCCCCCAACCATTAATTCAGTCCGGAGTTCGGAGTGTTGTTCTTGTAAAGCTTTTCATTCCAAACCACGAACTCATCACGCTTCACTTTTCTTAAATCGGTCCCATCGTCTAGCGGCCTAGGACGCTGGCCTCTCACGCCGGAGACACGGGTTCGATTCCCGTTGGGACCACCATTTCAAAGTTCAAAACAGTCCGAATTAGTGCATAAGCCTCTTGACACAAGGGGCTTTTTCTTTGTCCTTTTGCGATTCTTTGCGTGCATCCCGCAGTGCAATTCCGCTCAGAAACCCTATCCCGAGATCTTCGGTCCGATACCGGACAGGATTGAAATGACACTGCAGGGTGATTCGCACGATTCTGTTGCGCGGTTGATATCTTCACCAGGGCAAACGTTATTTCCACAGAACAGCAAATATCCCCTGTCAGGGTCCGCTGCCGAGGCCGGGACGCGAAGCAAACTGAGCATAAAAAAGGCCCTCCGGAATTGCCGGAGAGCCTTTTGTACGCCCCAAAGCATGGATATTACTTGTGCGCGGGGGCGGCTGGCGCCGTCGTGGTCACTGTCGTGGTCATCGTCGACATCGTCGTCGAGGTCGTGGCAGATTGTTCGGCAGGCTTCGGAGCTTCCTGCATCTGGCACCCGGAAAAAGCGAACACCGCGGCGACCATCACAACGGTAATGATTGCATAGATCTTCTTCAAAATTTTTCACCTCCTTTCGTCTCACATGTGTAAAAGCAGCGCGCTCGTTTCGATAAAATTGAATATCGAATCGATCCAGCGCCAAAAAGATCGGATTATATTCTTTTTATCGAAAAAAACAAGCAATAATTCAAATAAAAAAACCGGCCAGGTACTGTGCGGTTTGCCTGATGGAGTCATGCAGATTTGGAGAAATAAAAGTTTGTTCGGTAACCGCAAGGATTCTTCCTGCTCGAATTGTCACGTTACAATCCCATCCATTCGGCGTATCCTGTTGACATCCTTATCAAAAGGTATTATTGTCAATATTGTTGCAGGGTGCAACATTATGTGAATGCAACATACTCCACGACACCGTACCATTCAGGAGGAAATACGCATGGCTGAGGTTTGTCCTACAACACGGGTTGAGAAAATCCTGCTTTCCACAGACGGTTCTGAATACAGTGAAGGGGCTGTGCGCGAGGCCGTCAGGCTCGCGAAGAAGTGCTCCGGCAAGCTCACGGCACTGTCGGTGATCGAGACGAACACTGAACTTGAGGCGATCGCGCCCCAGGTCACGGAAAAAGCGGAAAAGACGGCGCGGGCAAACCTTGAAGCTGTTCAAGCCCGGGCAAAAAAAGAAGGGGTGGACTGCGCCATCGTTATCCATGCCGGCGAGGACTCTTGGGAATACATCGTTGACGAGGCAGCGAAAAATAACAGCACTATGATCGTCATGGGCCGGCGCGGCCGTTCAGGCTTGAAGCGTCTCATGATGGGCAGTGTCACGACGCATGTGATCGGACATGCGCCCTGCAACGTGCTGGTGGTGCCGAAGACGGCGCAGCTCGAATTCCGGAATATTCTGGTCGCGACGGACGGCTCGAGATACTCTGCCGCCGCGGCCGCCGAGGCCATCGGCCTTGCGAAACAGAACAACAGCGCGCTCACGGTCATCTCCGTGGTCCCGTCCGAGCTGATGACGCCCACAGACCTGGATTTCACCGTGAACCAGCGGGAGTTCATCGCGGACAAGGAAATGCACGATGCCGAGAAGAATGCAAAGACGGTGAAAGAAACGGCGGAGAAGGAAGGCGTTTTTGTCAAAGCCTTTGTCCTGAGCGGCAAGCCCGCCGCCGCCATCATCGAGACGGCCAGGGAAAAGAGGGCGGACCTCATTGTGCTCGGAAGCCACGGCAGGACCGGACTGGAAAAGCTTCTTATGGGCAGCGTGACCGAAAGGGTCATTGTTCTGGCCGCGTGCCCGGTGCTGGTGGTAAAAAAATAGGCACCAAATTACCAACAAGGCCCCGGAAGCAAGCATCAGGCTACGGCGTTTGGTAATTGTAAGTTGATTATTTGAAATTTGTCGCTGTCCTGTGGAGATTTATGCTGAATATCCTCATTATCTCAAATGAAGCAAAAGAACTCTACTCCCTGTTCAAGTCCGCGGGGTTCAGCCCTGATACGCAGGACGTCCGGCAACAGGCCCTGGGAACGAAGCCAACCGCAACAATGGACGGGGCGTACGACATCGCTTTTCTGGACCTTGATGCCGAAAACTGGCAGGAGCGTCTGGTCGACGCGCGGCACCGCATGCCGGTCGTCACCTTCTCGAAGCCTGATGTGAAAAAGGCGGTCGAAGCCATGCGGCTCGGCGCGAGCGACTACCTGGAGAAGCCCCTGACAGGCGAAGCGCTTTCCGTCATCATCGGGCGGCACAAAAAAAAGATCATCACCCAGAAATACGGATTCGACGAGATCATCGGCATGAGCCCGGTGATGCAGGAGGTTTTCGGCCTGATCAAAAAGGCCGCGGCGAGCGAGAGCAACGTGCTGATTACCGGCGAAAGCGGCACGGGCAAGGAGCTCATTGCCCGGGCAATCCACCGGTGGAGCCCGCGGAGCGAACAGGCCTTCATGACGATCAACTGCAGCGCCATCCCGGACACGCTGCTTGAGTCCGAGCTGTTCGGTTTTGAGAAAGGCGCGTTCACCGGCGCCCAGTACCTGAAAAAGGGGCTGCTCGAACAGGCCGGGGGCGGTACCGTGTTTTTCGACGAGATCGGCGATGTGTCGCCCCTGTTCCAGACCAAGGTCCTGCGGGTCCTGCAGGAACGGGAGATCCTCCGGATCGGCGGCCTGCGCCAGATCAGCGTGGATCTGCGCTTCATTACGGCCACGCACCGGGACCTCAAAGCCGCTTGTCAGCGGGGCGCATTTCGGGAAGATCTCTTCTATCGCCTGAACGTCATCAACATTCACCTGCCGCCCCTTCGCGAGCGGATCAGTGATGTGCCGTTTTTAGCAAAACATTTTGTTCAGAAGCACGCGGCCAAGAGAAAGGACATTCTGATCAAGGGCATCACCGCCGATGCCATGAAGATCCTGATGGGCCATGCCTGGCCCGGAAACGTGCGCGAGCTCGAGAACATCATCGAGCGCGCAATATCCTTTGCCAACACCCCGGACATCCTGCCGTCAGACCTCCCTCTGGCGCTCAACCAGGCGCCGGTAAGTACCCGGCAGGCAAACACCCGCCTCAAAGAAGCCCTCGCTGTATTCGAAAAAGAGACTATTGCCGCCGCTTTGATTGAATCGAGCGGCAATATTTCCCGCGCCGCGTCCAATCTCGGTGTCTTCCGCCAGCAACTTCAGAGAAAGATCAAGCAATACAACCTGGCAGTATAAAGTTGCACATGCATTAAATTGATGCATCGTTTGCATGCATATGCACCCGTTTGCCCGACCCTATGCGCAACATAAAAATGCACCATGTTTCCCCATCTATGTTTTTAAATCATATTATCAATGTATTAGAAATTGGCATGCGACTTGTAATACAAGAATCAAATAATAGAACGGAGGGTATCATGAAAAAACTGATCAAGAAATTGGAAGATATCATGGTTGCCGTAACGTTTGCAGAAGCCGGTGAATTCGACGAGGCGTATCGGTGTGCCGGAGAAGCTGCTGATCGCGAGGAGGAAGTGGCTGTTAACGGGAGACGCGTAGTAGTCCCCAATCACGCTGGAAAATAAAACATCCCATCAACTCTTTTTAAGGAACGCGGAGGTTGAAGTGGAACTCCTCCGAAGAGTGTTGGTCGCCGGGTATGAAGAAATACCCGTTTTTTTAACCCCCCAAAAGACATTATAAGGACATAAGAAGATAAGCATATGTCGATACTAAAAACCATAGACCGGGAGAGCCAGGACAAACTGTATGTCCAGATGTATTCGATCATCAAGGACAAAATCGAAAGCAACGAATGGCCGGACAATATCCAGATCCCGACGGAAGATGAGCTCTGCGCTGCCTATGACGTGAGCAAGGCAACGGTCAGAATGGCCATATCAGAACTGGTCAGAAGCGGCTATCTCAAAAAACAGCAGGGCAGGGGTACCTTTGTGACCCGCCGGCCAACAGACCTGGGCATGGCCATGAAGACACGGCTTACCGAAGAAATGTTTGGAGAGGGGGTGAAAGTAAAAAAAGAGGTCCTGGTCAGGGGACTGAGAGAGCCGTCGGACGAGGTCAGGACGTTTCTCAGGCCCACTGACCGCGAAAGCGGCATTTACTATATTCTCTGCAAACGTCTCGCGGACAACGAACCCGCCTATCTGGAGGAGTCCTTTGTTCCCCTGGCGGGGTTTCCCGGCATCGAGCAGGAAGACGTTTGCGCGAGGCCCTTTTACGACCTGATCCAGGAAAAAGGCATTAATAAGATTTGCAAGGTCATTCAGACCATTGAGGCCACGGAGCTCTCGCGGGAAACAGCGGGGTTGCTTCATGCTCGCGAAGCAGCGCCAGCCTTGCTGCTCCATCGGCTTTTGATCGGGTCTGACGGGCGCCGTCTTGCCTATACAAGGCTCACCGGCATCGGCAGAAAATACAAGATCCAGACGGAATTCGAACGGCTCAGATAAAATAATTCGGCAACAACAAGGAGGATTGTCATGAATGTAGGAAGACGGGTTTTTGAGTTTCTGAAGCAGTCATCGATGGCCCATGCACGGTGGGACTACGAGGTCTCGATGAGCATCATCAAGGACAGAAAAAAACTTCTGATCCTGCTGGCGGGGCTTTTGCCGATCATGGTGGTCATGTTCGCCGAAGCAGGCGACATGCTCGGCAGCAAGACGGCGTACGCACCGGCCTTTTATTCCACGAACATATTCCTGGTCTCGATCGTCATCGGCCTCTGCGCCGGCCTGATCACGGGCTGCATCGGGGCCGGCGGCGGGTTCATCATCACCCCGGCGCTCATGGCCGCGGGTGTCAAGGGCATTCTCGCGGTCGGCACCGACCTGTTCCACATCTTCGCCAAGGCGATCATGGGGACCTCGGTGCACAAAAAGCTTGGCAATGTGTCAGTGAAGCTTGCCGTCGCCTTCCTGGTCGGTTCGGCGGGAGGCACCTTTATCGGCGGCTCGCTGAACAAGGCGCTCTATGACAAGGATCCGCTCCTGTCCGAGGCCTTCATCAGCCTGGTCTATGCCGTTCTGCTCGGGTTCCTCGGCATCTATGCCCTCATCGACTTCCTGAAGTCGCGCAAATTAAAGGACACGGGCGCCGCCCACGGCGGTTCGTCAGGCATGACCGGGCTCGCAAAGAGCGTGCAGAACTTCAAGGTCGCGCCGATGATCACCTTTGACGAGGACTTCGTTCCTGGCGGCAAAAAAATATCTGGTGTCGTCGTGGCCCTGGGCGTCGTCGTGGTCGGCATCATGGCGGCCATCATGGGCGTGGGCGGCGGGTTCATCACCTTCCCCATGTTCGTTTACGTATTTGGCGTCTCTTCCATGACCACGGTGGGCACGGACATCCTCCAGATCATCTTCACGGCCGGACTGGCGTCCATTACCCAGTATGCCATCTATGGGTATGTGTTCTACACCCTTGCCATGGGCATGCTGCTCGGTTCCCTCATCGGCATCCAGGTGGGCGCGCTCACGACCAAGGTGGTGAAAGGCATTCACATCCGCGGGTTCTATGCCGTGTCTATCCTAGCCGGTTTCGTCAACAGGCTCGCCACGCTGCCGAAGAAGATGGTGGAGCTCGAGATGGTCGATATTTCAAAGCCCGTGGTCGGCGCCATCGAGACCGCCGGTAATGTCATCTTCTGGATCGTGGTGACCGTCTTCGCCTTATGGGTCATCAGCAAGTTCATCGTGAACATCGGCGTTCTTCGGGGCGAGGACGAGAACACCGCTCCGGTCCTGGTAAAGGAGGAAGCATAACATGCTGATCAAAAACGCGAAAATATTTAATATCGGGGCGCTGTTCGCCGTTACCTTCGTGATGGTGCTCATCATGATCTTTTCGCCCGTGTTCCAGGGCAAAAACGGTCTCGAGTTCGCCGACAGCAGCTTCAATAAGCTGGCAAAGGGTTCGTCCTATTTTATTCCGAAGGTAGTGAAAGAGGTTGAAAAGGTCTCCGGCAAGCCGATCTCGGTCAGCATCACGCTCGATACGGCGGAGGAGGCCGCACAAACGGCGAAGCTTTTTGCCGCGGCCGGAGCAAAGGCGACAGCGGAAGCGGCAGTGCTCAAGGTTGACGGCGACCTGGGCGCGATCCTCCGGAGCGCGCTGAACGACGCCGACGCCATGTACCAGAACAACGGCAAGGCCGTCGCCGACCGGTACGGCATGAACGAGAGACAAGCGCTCAAGAGCTGGTGGACGGCGTTCGGCAAGATCGAGAAAAAAATGAAAAAAGATAAAATGATCGCCGCCGCCAAGATTGTTTCCAGCGTGATGAAGAAAAGCATCGAACCGGGCTACAATTTTTACGAGATCGACGCCAACAAGGTGATCGACCATGCCGGCATGCTCACGGGCCTTCTGGTGTTCTATGTGTTCTACACCATGTGGTGGGGTTATGCGATTTTCTATATGTTCGACGGAGTCGGTCTTACGATGAAAAAAGCCAAGGTCAAGAAAGAAGCGTGATTCCGCGCAGAAACCGGACACTCTCCATCTCTGAAAAGGCGGGGCTCGGAGCGCCGAGCCCCGCAGTTCTTCCCGATTATTCTCTTTGCAGCAAACCGGAAAATATGATAAGGTAATCCCCGTGCCTGGATGAAGGCGCCGTAAAGCCGCAGGGTGCGCCCGCCCTGCGATCTCAAAAAAGGACTGACCGGACAACGCGACTATCATGAAAATACGGGACAAACTTTTTCTCGGTTTCGGTCTCTACATCGTGCTTGCCGCGGTCCTCGGTTTTTTCGCTTATAAAGAACTCCGCACGATCGGCACCCGCCTCACCCTGGTCGAGACGGCGGACGACATCACGAACACCATCCTCGAAGTACGGCGGTACGAAAAAAACTATCTCCTGTTCAAGGACCGGGAAAGCCTTGACGAACTGCATGAGTACCTGAACAAGCTCAAGGCATCCATCGATGCAATCAAGGCCGAGATCATCCTTGAGATCGGGAGCGATAATGCCGCCATAATGAAGACGGCCATTGCCGAGTACGAACAGCTGATTACGCACATTGCCGCGAACTTTGCAGCGCAGGAAGAGCAGGAAGCCCTTATCCGGGAACGAGGCAGACATGCGGAGCAGGCTGTCAAGGGGGCGGATCTCCAGGCCCTCTTGGTGCTGAGGCGGTACGAGAAGAACGTCATGCTCTATAGGAACAAGGAAGCATATGGCGTATTCAAACGGACCTATGACGCCTCACGGCTCGACGCTATTCCCGAGATTCGAAACTATCAGGTTCTCGTGACCAAGCTGTACAATCTATACGAAGCGGAAAAGCAGTCTCTGGACAAGTTGCGTATAACAGCGAGGGAGATCCAGGTTTTTACCCAGAACCTTTCGAAAAAAGAGCGTCTGGACATTGCAACCACGATCAAAATGTCCATCAATCTACAGGTGTTCGCTCTTGCGCTGATTGTCGTGGTTGGGACCATCATCAACATCAAGCTGGCGACGAGTATTGCAACGCCTCTTCGGACCCTCGAGAAGATTTCGCGCAAGATATCAGAGGGAGATTTTTCAGAACACATCGAAGTGCGGGGCAAGGACGAGCTGGCTTCGCTCGAAACCGCCTTCAACCAGATGGAAGACCGGCTCAAAAACGCCCTCTGGTCCCTGGAGCACACGATTGAGAAGCTGCGGGAGAAGCAGGCCCAGCTCGTGGAGGCGGAAAAACTTGCCCTCGTGGGCAAGCTTGCAGCTGGGATCGCTCACGAAATCAACAACCCGCTTACCTCGGTCCTGACCTTCTCGAACCTCATGCTGGAGCAGTGCCCGCCTGAAGACCCCCGCCACGAGAAGTTGAAGCTCATGGCCCGGGAGACGAACCGGGCGCGCACCATCGTACGTCAGCTTTTGAACTTCGGGCGCGAGACCGTGATCAAGCCCGAGAAGATCAACATCAACCAACCTGTCTCGGAGATCGCGGACTCGCTCACGGCGCAGGACGCGTTCAAGGGGATCGGGCTCGAAATGAAGCTTGGCGACAACCTGCCCGACGTTAATGCGGACCCGGCCCAGATAGGCCAGGTGGTCATGAACCTGCTCCTGAACGCCATCCACTCCATAACCCCGCCGGGAAGGATCGAGGTCCTGACGCGGCAGAACGGGAAGGACGTGGAGCTCGCGTTCTCGGACACCGGTTCAGGGATCCCGGAGGAATACCTCCACAAAATCTTCGATCCCTTCTTCACCACCAAGGACGCATCACGGGGCACGGGCCTGGGACTGGCCGTGAGCTACGGCATCATTAAAAAGCACGGCGGAGACATCGAGGTCAAGAGCGAAATGGGCAAAGGAACGATATTTACGGTGAGGCTGCCAATAACTGCAGTGCGGAGTCCGGAGTGAGGAGTTCGGAGTACGGAGCAGGGAGCTGGGGCGCTGATCATGGACAAATTTAAAGCCATTGTCGTTGACGACGAAGCAAGTGTGTGCGAGGCAATGCGGGCCATTCTCGAGCTCGAAGGGCTCGAGGTGACCACGTTTCTGGATAGCGTGGCTGCCGCCGAGGACATCAAACAGCATGCCTACGATCTCATCATCTCCGACCTCAAGATGCCGAAAATGACCGGGCTTGAACTCTTCGACAACATCAAGGACACGGTCCCGGACAGCATCTTCATCATTATCACCGCTTTCGGCACCATCCCCTCGGCCGTGGACGCGGTCAAAAAGGGGATCTACGACTACATCCCCAAACCGTTCACTCCCGATGAAGTTCGCATCCCGCTTCGCCGGGCTATGGAAAAACGCAGGCTTGAGCGGGAGAACGTGGTGCTCCGGTCACAGCTCGAGACCCGGTATTCCTTCCAGAACATCATCGGCAACAGCCCCGAGCTTCGCGAGACCTTCCGGGTCATGCGCCACGCGGCGTCGAGCGAGTCGAACGTATTCGTTACCGGTGAGAGCGGCACGGGCAAGGAACTTGTTGCCCGGGCCATCCATTCGAACAGTGTGCGGGTGCGGCGGCGGTTCGTGACAGTGAACTGCGGCGCTATTCCCGACGGTCTGATCGAGTCGGAACTGTTCGGTCATGTAAAAGGTTCGTTCACCGGTGCGATCGCGGACAAGAAGGGGCTGGTGGAGGAGGCGGACAAGGGGACGCTGTTTCTGGACGAGATCGGAGAGCTTTCCCCGCCGCTTCAGGTGAAGCTCCTGCGGGTTTTGCAGGAAGGGGAGTTCACGCGCATCGGCGACACCCAGACCAGGAAGGTGAACGTGCGAGTGGTGGCTGCCACGAACAAGGACATGAAAAGGGCGATTGTCGAGAAGCTCTTCCGCGAGGACCTCTACTACCGTCTGAACGTGATCCCCATTGAGCTGCCGCCGCTCCGGAGAAGGCAGGAGGACATCCCGCTTCTGGTGAACCATTTCATCGAAAAGCACAAGACCAGGGCGCCGGAAAAGAACATCACCGGAATCGCCCGGGACGCGATGCAGGCCATCCTGTCCTATCATTTTCCCGGCAACGTGCGCGAACTCGAGAACTCCATCGAATACGCCATCGCCTTTACCGTCGGCCCTGAGATCAGGAAGGACGATCTGCCCAAATATATCCTTGAAGACAGGAAGCTGAGCCATGACGCGCAGAAGATCCCGATCATGCCGCTTAAGAACGCGAAATGCCAATTCGAGAAGAGCCTGATCATTGCCGCCCTCGTGGAATCGGGCGGGAACATCTCCGAGGCGGCTCGGCTCCTGAACGTCCATCGGCAGAATCTGCAGCAGAAGGTCCGCCTGCTCGGCATCGATCTCGCGTCGATCTCGCCGCTTCTCTGAGCCCGACATCTTTATAGTTTTTTGTTCACCCGTTGTCGCGAAAACCGCGTTGTTGTTTCCCCTTAGTTTCAGTGTTATTAAACTCCATACCTGAGACGACACTCTCCGTTTCTTGCCGATTAAAACCGCGCAGAGTAAGCTCCGCTTAAGAACAGGGTAGCCTAAAATTAGAGTTTGACGTTGACAGGCTTCCCTTGCGCGGATTATCATACAGACACGGGAAACCGTGAAAAAAGTGGAATGCGCAGCAGAATGAGAGAATGCATTTCCCGGTGAAAGGAAAACTCTATGGTATTTCCTGGCAACCCCTTATTGGCAATCGGCGCACCCGTGCGCGACTGACCATGCTTGATGAACGCCGAACCCATGTGTCCATAGCGGAGGCAGGGGTTTTTTATTTGTCATGTGTATGGCTTGAAGAAAATTGAGACATGCGGTTGTGCAATAGTGTTGGATTTTCTGGACAATTGCCGGATATACAATATCGGGAGGGGCAATGCGCAAAAGCAATCATGAAGGCAGGAATGTCGTCGAGGAAGGGGTATTCGTCGCTAGTGCTGCTCTTTCCAGCGCTCGAAGCTGGCCATTGGATTGAAATCGGACAGCGAATGACCGTCGGTGATGTGCTCGAACGCATTTTTTGCTTTTTCCAGGAGCGGGTAGGCCTCTTTGACATGAATTATTCTGTCCTTTAGGGTTGCCCCCTCAAAACAATTGATCGCCCGATAGGCATCCACTTCCAGTGTCATGTCAACAATTCCGTGTCCATTCGGACGCCAGGTGAGCAGGTCGGTCTTGATTTTGACTGACTGAACCTCTCCCATCTGGGCAAATACGCCTTCCAGGCTGTCCTCAGTGATATCGGCCGGCAGATTTTCAACGCTGATTTTCATCGGTCTTCGTCTCCTCTTGCAAAATATGGATACGACCCGGCACCGGTTTTTCACGCTTGCAGTGCGAGTTGCTGGTGTCATTATAGCAGAAATATGTTCAAGTGGGAAGCTGGAGAAAAAAATAACCCGGGAAAAGCGGTGCTGCTGATTTCCAAAAGGAGGGTTACCCGTGTCCGGCCGCTCTTCTGAAACCCCCCGTACCCTTTTGCCGGGCTCTTACTGGCGGAACAGTGTCCGGTCAAATTCAATGTTTCTTCCGCCAACGCTTTTCTGGCTGTAAGGACCTGATAATTTCGATCCATCGTCTGATAAGGTAAGCGTATAGCTTTCAATCTTCCAGTATCCCACAACGGATTTCATTCTCCAGTGAATGCTGATCTTCATCGTTTTGTCGGTTATTTCAAATGATCTGACCGTGGGGACATAATCAGCGCCGCGCTTGGGAGCGTTCGCAACGAGGTCGCCGTTCGCATTTTTGCTGATCTCGAAGGCCTGGATAGTAAGCTCTTCCCCCCGCAGCGAATCCTTGAAAAACCAGTTTCCGATGAAACTCGGGATTCTGGATTTCTTTTCTGCCGGAGGCATTTTGATGATATTCAACTCTTTCTCCGGCTCGATCGCGAGGTTCATTTTACCGGCCACGGCCAGGTTTTTGCCTGGGACGGGCGCGGGCACAACCGCTACCGGCTGCGGCGCTGGTGTGCTCTTAACGGCTTTCAGGTCTTCCGCATCCGCTTCGAGCGCGTAGATCTTGTTCTTCACCTCGCGCGCATTTTTGGCGTCCGGCGCAGCCATCAGATAAAACTTCAAGCTCTGGATCGTTTCGGTATAAAGTTCGGCTTGTTCCTGGACTACGCCGAGGTTGTAATAGGCAAGCGCCAGCCATGGCGCGCTGTTTGCGGCCGCTGCAAATTCCGAGATCGCCCTTTTATATCCGGCCTTGTCTGCGGCTTTCTGGGCAAAGGCGGTTCCCCGTGCCATGTTGCGCTCTGCATTCTCAGGAACTGTCGGCGCAGGCTTCATGGTCAGCGCCAGCTTGATGATTTTCTCGCGCAGGGCGTTATCATGCGGATTTTTCTTCAGGTCTTCAATATACTGATCGAACGTTTCCTGGGAAACGGCGGAAGTTTTTTTCCCGGAGTGGGCGGCAAGAGCGGGCGTAGTGATACAAATCAGCACAATGGTAATAAGCATGATGCGATGTATTAAAACCATAGAACTTCTCCTTAATATACAATGAAGTGCATAAATAGTATATGAAAGTTCGGAGAGTGTCAACAGGTTTTGCAAGAAGACGGGAAAGTTCGGCGCCAGAGGTAACGCGCCTGGTGAGGAAATTCGTTTGAAACAGTAATACAATAACAGGCAGTGATGGGCGTCTTCCTGGTTGCAGGTGCTCCATTTTTTGGCTTGTCTAAATCAGCCTGATAGGCTATGATTATCGGCGTTATGAGAACGTGCCGTTCCTGTAAGACACAGCTGTCCAGCGAACTGAAGGTAGGCCGAAGGGATGAATGCCCTTCCTGCGGCGCAGACCTGAGGTGCTGTCTCAATTGCCGGTTCTACGACCGGGCGGCTTCGAAACAGTGCAGAGAAACTGTAACGGAGCTGGTCCGGAAAAAAGAGAAGGCCAATTATTGCGATTACTTTGTGTTTGCGGAAGATCGGAACACTGCGCCGGATAGCGGGAGCGAACAGGCGGCCCGGAGTTCACTGGAAGGATTGTTCAAAAAGTGATAGGGGGAGCCGAAAGTTCGGCGCAAAGATGCAAAAAAAGGCCTGAGTGCTTTTGTGTTGATAGTAACGTTTTTCGATTGATGAAATTCTTTTTTCGGGAAAGCCGGGCCTGGTGTCTCTGTGATCAAGTTCAATAACAAAATCATTGGCGGGTTCGTGCTTGCCGGCCTCGTGCTGGGAAGCGTGTTTTACCTGCTCTATGCCCACGGGTTCATCGATTATTTTACGGACAAGGTCCGCCTGCTGCATTTTATCAATGAGCACCGGGCAGATGCTGCAGTGATCTTTATTGGGCTCCAGATGCTGCAGGTTGTCGCGGCGCCCGTGCCCGGAGAAGTGACCGGGTTCGTCGGCGGGATGCTGTTCGGCACCGTGGCGGGAATCTTCTACTCGACCATCGGTCTTGCGCTCGGATCATGGATCGCGTTCATGCTTGCCCGTCTTGCCGGCCGTCCGCTGGTAGAGATGATCGTGAAGGCCAAGACGATCAAACGCTATGACTATGTTATGAGGCACAAGGGCCTCTTTCTCGCTTTTCTCATGTTTCTGGTCCCCGGTTTTCCCAAGGATATTCTCTGCTACCTCCTTGGCCTGGGGCATATGGGGCAGCGCGATTTTCTTCTTGTCTCAATGTCCGGCAGGCTGCTCGGCACCACGCTGCTCACTCTCGGCGGGACGTTTTTCCGCAACCGTCAGTATGGGGCGCTGTTCACGCTTTTCGGTATCAGCCTGATACTTATCCTGATCACCATGGTTTATCGCGAGAACATCGAGCGCTGGTTCCGCGGGCTGAGGGCGGCACAGCTCCTCAAGCACCGCGCCGGCCGCGCGCAAGCGAAAAAGGACCGGAATGACTAAACACCCTTTCGGGACTTGTCCCGTCGGTCCCTGTGGTTGCTGCTCAGCCGGTCTCTATACCGCTTATTGATGATCGCGCAGACCTCCTCCGGTTCATCCACGATCTGCAAGAGGTCGATGTCCTCGGGGCTGACGCTGCCTGCTGCAAGCACGGTCTTCTTCATCCAGTCGATCAATCCCGACCAGTATTCCCTGCCCACCAGAATGACGGGAAACGCCCGGATCTTTTTCGTCTGGATGAGCGTGAGGGCCTCGAACAATTCATCCATGGTGCCGAAGCCGCCTGGAAAAATCACATATCCGACCGCGTATTTTACGAACATGAGTTTGCGCACGAAAAAGTAACGGAACTCCACCTGGATGTCCTGGAACTGGTTCGACGTCTGTTCCATGGGAAGCGCTATGTTCAGACCCACGGAGGTGCCGTTCGCGTTTTGCGCGCCTTTGTTCGCCGCTTCCATAATGCCCGGCCCGCCGCCGGAGATCACGGCAAAGCCGTCCCTTGCCAGATTTTCGGCCACCTTGAGGCACTTATCGTAGTAGGGTGAATCGGGTTCGACCCGGGCACTCCCGAAGATGGTGACCGCGGGACCGATGTTCTGCAAGGCCTCAAAGCCCTCCACCAGCTCCGCCATGATCCTGAATACTCGCCAGGTTTCCGATCGCGCTAAATCTTCCATGCTTTTTTCTCCCCCTCTGTGTTTCCTGTGGCTAACTGCTGTTTATCGGTTGATCCAAAAAAGTGTTCTAACGCTCCCCGTACTCCTCTCGATAGATCTGGACAAAGACGAAGAGCAGCGTGACCACAAGGGGGCCGAAAAGGATGCCCAGGATGCCATACACCTGTAATCCGCCGAGGACGCCGATGAATAGAAAGAACGCGGGAAGCCTGGCTTTTTTCCCGATAAGCAACGGTTTCAAAAAGTTATCAGGCAGGGAGACAAGGATGAGGCCCCAGGCAAAGAACGCGATACTGCTGATTTTCGACCCGGTCAGGAACAGAAAGAGCGCGCCGGGGACCCAGACGAGCGCCGCCCCTCCGACTGGCAGAAGCGCCAGGGCCGCGGCGATCAAACCCCAGAACATGGAAAAGGGAATGCCGAACAAGGCGAACCCAATGCCGGTCATGAGACCCTGGAGCAATGCGATCAGGAACACCCCGTTGATGACCGCCATGAAGGTATCGTGGACCCTCCGGGACATGGACTGCTTGTGCAGAGGAGAGAAGGGAAGCATGTCCATGACCGACTGGTAATAGGATTCTCCGTCGCGGAAAAAGAAAAAGACCGCAATAAGCATGACCGACAGATCAATTATCACAACCAGAGTGATTTTGAGCAGGGGACCGATCTGGCTTGCAAGACTTGAAGAGATTTCCCCGATGCTCTTCATCACCAGGCTTCTTACGTCGAGCCCGGACAGGAGCGGGATCGATTGGAGCCTTTCCGAAAAGGAAGCGGAGGTGCTATTCCACAGTTCCAGAAACCTTCCGGACTGAACTCCCTGCGATACCGACTGATAGAGATCAACGGCCTGCGTCGCACAGACGGCAAGGATCGTTATGGCCGGCCCGACTACCAGCAGCAGGGTAATGGCTGTCATGACCAGTGCGGCAAGACCCTTCCTGCTTTTCGTCAGACGAAGCACCCGCTTGTGGAGCGGATGCAAGGCCAGCGTGATTATGGCCGCCCAAAGCAGGGCCGCCGAGTAGGGGGCCAGAAGGCCGGCCATCTGGTAGAGCAGAAAAATAAAAACCGCGAAGAAAACAAACGTCAGGAGGTGAGAGCGGGTTATGACCTGTGGCTGAGGGTTTGTCAAGCGGACTCCTTTGATTCGGAGTGGCGGTATGACGTCATTTTTGCGGCCAGCTTTACAGCGGCAAGCAGGCTTGCCGGATCGGCGCAGCCTTTACCGGCGATATCGTAGGCGGTCCCGTGGTCGACGGACGTACGGATGACGGGAAGGCCCACGGTGACATTCACCGCATTTCCGAATGCGACCATCTTGAGCGGCGCAAGGCCCTGATCGTGATACATAGCGACGACGATGTCGTAGTAATTGTTCCGTGCTTTGTAAAACAGGGTGTCGGCGGGCAGCGGGTCGCTTGCGTTGATGCCTTCCCCCCGCGCTTTGATGACCGCGGGAAGAATGGCGTCCTGTTCCTCGGACCCGAACAGGCCGCCCTCGCCCGCGTGGGGATTCAGGGCGCAAACCCCGATGCGCGGCTTCTCAATCCCGAAATATTTCATTGCCTGGTGAGCCAAGCGCAGGGTTTTATAAATATTCGTCTGAGTGATCTGGCGGGGCACATCTTTCAGCGCCACATGGATAGTAGCCAGAATAAGATGCAGGCCGCCGCCCACGAACATCATGCCGAAATCCTTCGTTCCCGTGAGATGGGCAAGAAGCTCCGTATGGCCGGCGTAATGATGGCCGGCGGCGTTCATCATCTCTTTGCTGATCGGCGCGGTCACGATGGCGTCAGCCTCGCGGTTCATTGTTGATTCAACGGCCTTTTTAATGTAGTCCACGACCGCATTGCCCGATGAAGCATCCGGCGCTCCCCATTTGTGCGTTGAGATATTGACGTTTTTCAAGTCAAGCACATCGAGCTTGCCTTTGGCTGGATCGGCTTCGGCGAGCGAGCCAATGCTGTTAACGGCGACGGTCAGCCGCAGTTCTTCGACCAGCTTCTTCATCACGCCTGCATCGCCGATCACGATGGGCCTGCAGAGCGGAAAAATCTCGCCACTGTCGACGACCCTCGCAATGATCTCCGGCCCGATACCGGCCGGATCTCCCATGGTTATGACGATCGTGGGTTTTCGTTCCATAGGTCCTTTTCTGGGGGGATCAAAGTGTCAAAATTCCACAGATACGCTTTGACGCACGTGCCTACGATTTTGCCATGGCCGCGGCCGCTTCAATCCTCTTGATGCTCTTCTCTTTCCCCATCACCTCGAGAACTTCGAAGATGCCGGGACTGACCGTGCCGCCCGTCACCGCCACACGCACGGGCTGAGCGAGTTTGCCGAGCTTGATGCCTTTCTCGGCGGCAAGGGCATTGAAAACCTTTTCCAGTTCAACGTGCGTAAAGGGGTCGACTGCTTTCAGCCGTTCCACAAGTTCCCCGAGAAGCGGCGCAATATCGGGAGTCAGCTGTTTTGCCCGTGCCTTTTCATCCATGGTGATCTTGTCCTGAATAAAAGGCAGGGTGCCGATCTTCATTTCCACCAGTGTGTGGCTGCGTTCCACAAGTATCACGATGAGTTTCCTGAACCATTCGCTGTCTGGCTCGGCTCCCGGTTTCACCGTCCCGTCCTTTCGCAGAAGATCGAGCACCAGTTCCGCCAGCCTGCCGTGGTCCGCCTGCTGGATATAGTGGTGGTTCAACCAGAGCAGCTTTTCGGGATTGAAAACCGACGGGGCCTTGCCCACGGTGTCGAAAGAAAATTTTTCAACCAGTTCCTTGCGCGAGAAGATTTCCTGATCCCCCGAGGACCAGCCGAGGCGGGCCAGATAGTTCACGAGCGCTTCGGGCAGATATCCCAGGTCAATATACTCGGTGACCGCCGTGGCGCCGTGGCGCTTTGACAATTTTGTCTTGTCCGGTCCGAGGATCATGGACAGATGGGCGAATTGCGGCGGCTCATATCCCAGGGCCTGATAGAGCTGTATCTGGCGCGGCGTGTTGTTCAAATGATCATCCCCGCGTATCACATGGGTGATATTCATGGTCACGTCATCGACGACGACGGCGAAATTATAGGTGGGAAATCCGTCGGAGCGCTGGATAATGAGATCGTCAAGCTGCTGGTTCTCAAAAGTCACCGCCCCGTGGATCATGTCGCGCACGATGGTCTGTCCCTCATCGGATGAGAGGAACCGGACTGACGGCGTTCTGCCTTCCACCGGGGCCGTAAGCGACCTGCACTTCCGGTCGTATTTTGGCGCCCTGCCCGCGGCCATGGCTTCTTTTCTCCGCGCTTCGAGCTCCTCGGCTGTGCAGTAACAGTAGTATGCCTTGCCCTGCTTCAGCAGGCGGTCCACATGCTCTTTGTATATGTCCATGCGTTCGGTCTGACGGAACGGTCCTTCATCCCAATCCAAACCGAGCCACTTCATGCCGTCAAGAATGATGTTGATGGACTCGTCGGTGGAACGGGTCTGGTCCGTGTCCTCAATTCTGAGGATGAATTTTCCGCCGTGGTGGTGGGCATAGAGCCAGTTGAAAAGCGCGGTGCGTACGCCGCCGATGTGCAGAGCGCCGGTCGGGCTTGGCGCAAAACGGACACGAACAGTAGGGGTAGTGCTCATGGTGCAATAGCTCCTTGTGCAGAGTGCGATAAAATATGCTGATCGGACATTATAACAAATAATCGGTTCAAGCAAAAGAAAATTCAGGGATTATTCTGGATCAGGGAGCAGAAGGTAAGAATAAAAAAAGGGACGGTTCAAAGAACCGTCCCTTTTTGCTGTGCTTTGAGGATCTTCGCTTAGAAGCCGAAGGGCTTTGCGTAGAGCAGGATGAGCACGACGACCAGGGTGTAGATGGCCAGCGATTCGATCAGGGCCAGACCCACGATCATGGTGGTCATGATCTTACCCGATGCTTCCGGGTTGCGGGCGATACCTTCCACTGCCCTGCCGATGCCCATGCCCATGCCGATGCCGGTGCCGAGCGCCGCGATGCCGATGCCGATAGCCGAAGCAAGGGCGACGGATGCGTAGAACGACATCTTCGCGGCATCAGAGCCTGCGGCTGCTGCGGGTGCAGCTGCCTCCGCTGCGAAGGCTGCTGACGCAACGACGATCAGACCGAATACGAGGAGCATGATTGCGGTAATTTTCTTCATTGTTTCCTCCTTTCTTCAAAAATTTAAAATGAATGTTGACCGGATATTACCGGAGTGCTACCACCCGGAGGATCCCTTCAGGGAAACGCTCCGCCGGGGTCATGTGTTTAATGATGCTCGCCGCCCAGGTGCGCCGCTTCGATGGAGCCTGACAGATAGAGCATGGTCAGGAGCGTGAAGACCAGCGCCTGCACAAAGGAGACCAGCAGGCCCAGACCGAGGATCGGGATCGGCGCTGCATAGGGCGCCAGGAGCGCCAGCACGAGCAAGAGCTTGTGTTTCGCAACCATGTTGCCGAAGAGACGAAAGGTGAGGGACATGACGCGGGCGAAATGGCTGATCAGCTCGATGGGCAGCATGAGGGGCGCCAGAGCCCACATGGGTCCCATGAAGTGCTTGATGTACGCGAACCCGTGTCTCTTGAGGCCGATGTAGTGGGTCGCCGTAAACGCAACGAGCGCGAGCGCCAGTGTCGTGTTGATGTTCGCTGTCGGAGAATCAAATCCCGGGAATAGTCCCATGAGGTTGCAGACAAGGATGAACAGGAACAGAGAGCCGATGAGCGACAGATAGTGCCTGCCTTCAGGCCCCATGATGTCCACCACGAAGTCCTCAAGGCCGCCGACTATGGTCTCCAGAAGGTTCTGCACGCCCGTGGGCGCGGACTTTTTGAGCGAAAAGCGGGCAATCAGGGTAAGACCTAAAATGATCGCCATAGCGAGCCACGAGTAGGCAATGGCGGCCCGGCATGATTCCAGGGTCTCAGGATTTGTTACTCCAGGAAGATGGGTATGTATGTTGAGTAAAAGAGGCCCTTCTTTCATCGCACGCTCCTTGATTTCTAGTAAAATACAGAAAAAATTTACAGGAACGCCCCTATATTGTCAAGAAAAAACCCGGTAAGCCTTCATAAAATTTCCTAATAATCATATATATGTTTGCTAATGAAATGAAGAACATCATAAAAGTAAACAGCGTTGCTTGTTCCGTGTCGACCCCGCAGTGTATGATGCTTGTCATATTATTATTTCCCAGCTCGTTCTATATTATTATTGGTACAAAACTATTTTCCATGTTTTGGAGGCTGACCCCACGCCGAAGCACAGCCCAGAAGGAGGGTAGCCATGCCGCAACTGAATAAAGAAGCGCAAATATATAAAACCTTTCTGATCTCAATAAGCTTGACCGCGGCATTGTGCCTTTCAGCGATATTTTGGGGAATGTCTATCAGGACCAGTGATCTGATTCACGAACAACTTCTGGAGCGGGCGAAGGCGGACTTTGATAGTATCGTTCTGACGCGGGAATGGAGCACCCGCTACGGAGGGGTGTATGTCGAAAAAAAGAAAGGCGTAACCTCGAACCCCTATCTCGTCAATCCGGATATTACGACAAAGGACCACAAGGTGTATACGTTAATAAATCCGTCCATGATGACGCGAGAGATTTCAGAGCTTGCTCTTGAAAAAGGGAAATTTCTCTATCACATGACGAGCCTGAAACCCCTGAATCCGGCAAACAAACCCGACGAATTCGAAAGAAAAGCACTGCAGTTTTTTGAAGCGGGCGCAAGGGAGTTTGTTGAAACGGAGGACAGGGCGGGAAGGGCCTATTACCGGTATATGGCGCCCGTGTACGTGACTCCCGGGTGCCTGAGCTGCCATGCGAAACAGGGCTACTCGGTCAATGACGTACGGGGCGGCATCAGCGTTTCCTACGACATCGACCAGGTGAACCGGAAGTTAAGGCGCAACACGATCATGATCGTCGTGCTCGGCATGTTTACCATCGTTCTTTTTTTATCGATGCTCTGGTATTTTACTTTCCGGCTGATCAACAAAATCGCAGACGCCAGGAGAATGATCGAGGAACTGGCGATGACCGACGGCTTGACAAAGCTGTATAACCGGCGATACCTCATGGAACGGTTTCTGGAAGAGTTTGAACGGTCAAAAAGGCTCGGCAAAAGCCTGGGATGCATTATGTTCGATCTCGATTATTTCAAGCGCATCAACGATCAGTACGGACACCAGGCGGGAGACGCGGTTTTGAAGAAAATATCAGCTATCGCCGCAGAGTTCATTCGTGCCTACGATATTCTCGGCCGGTTCGGCGGCGAGGAGTTCATGATTGTCCTGCCGGAAACCGACCTTGCGGACAGTATACGCTTCGCGGAACGGCTCCGGGAACTTCTGAAGAACCAAACGATTGAAACGGGAGCGGGTGCCGTCCATATGACCGCCAGCTTCGGCGTGGCCGTTCTGACGAAGGAGGACAGCACGGTGGACGATATTATCAAGAGGGCGGATGAAGGGCTGTATGAGGCGAAGAAAACCGGCAGAGACAGGGTTTGTCTGATAGCGGAGAAGTAATCGCGGGTTCTCTTGTTTGGAATTTTAAATATCTTGCCAACATTCAGAAGCAGATTCGTGTTAAAATAGTGCATAAGAGAGAGATGGCTATTTTATCACGGAGGTTCTGCATGATACTCGTCACCGGCGGCACGGGTTTTGTCGGCAGTCATCTGATCAGGCGCATGCGCCGGGAAGGACTTCCTGTCCGGGCGATGGTAAGGAATCCGGACAAGGCCCAGGCGCTTAAGGACCTCGGCGCGGAGGTCGTGAGCGGCGATGTGTCTGATCCGGCCTCGCTCGAAAAGGCCGCAACAGGCGTGGAGCGGATCGTCCACCTCGTCGGCATCATCCAGGAGTCGGCGGGATCGACCTTCCAGGCGGTGCATGTTGACGGAACGCGCAACCTGCTTGACGCGGCGAAAAAGAACAACGTGCGCCACTTTTTTTACCAGAGTGCTCTCGGCACCCGTCCCAACGCAAAAAGCGAATATCACCGGACCAAGTGGGCCGCCGAGGAACTTGTACGCGCAAGCGGCCTCTCCTATACCATTCTGCGCCCCTCACTCATCTACGGCCCCGGCGACCAGTTTACCATACGACTGGCGGAGATGATCCGGCTGGCCCCTCTTTTGCCGGTCATCGGTTCAGGTCTGTCGAAGATCCAGCCGATATTCATCGATGATGTCGTATCGTGCATCCTGACGGCTGTGAGCGGCGACAGCTGTTTTAATGAGATATATGAACTCGGCGGTCCGCAGCAGCTGACCTACGAGGAAGTTACGATAGCGATCGCCAACGCCCTCGGTATTCACCGGCCGACGGTGCATGTGCCGCTCTTCTTCATGAAGTCCATGGCTAACGCGCTCCAGGCCCTGCTGCCGAAGCCGCCGGTGACCACGGACCAGCTTATTATGCTGCAGGAGGACAATGTCTGCAATATGCGCGATATCCGCGAGGCCTTCGCTGTCGAGCCGATCAGTTTCCAGGAGGGACTTGGTAAGTTCTTGAGCGCTTCGCAACACAAATAACCGGTCAGGATTCTTGAACATTAACCCATTGATAAGGAGTCACCTGCCATGAAAACCAGTAACCAGTTGTTCAAGAGGATACTTATCACGCTCGCCGTAGTACTCTCTACCGGGCTGTCAGCAGGGAACGCCATGGCTGCACAGAAGGCGGATAAACCGGAGACACCTGAACTGCTTAACATTGCGCTCCTCTGGAAGCCGACGGTCACGGTCAGCGCCATGGGAGCGATCGACCTGACGGTTTTTAAAAACAAATCCATTACCATCAAACCATTCAACGATTTGAGAGCGCATCCTGCGGAGATCGGCAAGAATGTCGAGAAAAAACTATCCACCAAGGTCCTCCTGGTTACCACGAAGGACAATGTGGCCGCGTGGTTGACGGACAGGTTTGCATCCGTTCTCCGGGAGTTTGAGGCGCCTGTCGTAAAGGAGGGCGGCACGATGTCGCTCGAAGCCGACATTGTGAAGTTTTACGTGACCGAGGAGTCGGTCTATAAGGCGGATATCGGTTTGAAGATCAGGGCACGATCAAAAACAGGGGACGTAATCTGGGAGGGAATGATAGCGGTCAGCAACCAGAATTGGGGCAATTCCTATAAGGCGGAGAATTATTACGAGGTCCTGAGCAATACCTTCGTCGATGCGGTGAACGCTCTTTTGAAATCAGACTCGTTCATGCAGGCGGTGCAGAAGAACAAATGAATGATACAAACAACAAAGAGCTCTCCATGCAGTTTCCCTGCGTCTTTCCCGTCAAAGTCATGGGTCTGAACTCCGAGGCTTTTTCCTCGGCAATACTCTCGATCTTTCACAAGCACCTGAAGCCTGATGAGATTTCCTGCTCCGAACAGCGTAGCCGCAGCAATACGTACTTGTCCCTGACCGTGACCTTCACCGCCCAGAGCAAGGCCCAGCTTGATGCCATTTACCAGGATTTGAAGGACCATGAGCTGGTCCTGATGACGCTGTAAATTCGCGCTTCACTCCGCACTCCGCACTGGTGCACAATACTCCGCACTGGCAGACAAAAGGCATTGCGCATCCCCGGAAAATTCTTTATACTGCAGCCAGGTGAAACTGAGATTTACCGGAGGGAAATATTCAATGAGCATTCTTGATTGCATCGGCAATACGCCGCTCGCGCGGCTGGACAAGATCAACCCGAACCCGAAGGTCAGGCTCTTTGCCAAGCTCGAGGGGAACAATCCCGGAGGGTCGGTGAAGGACCGGATCGCCTGGTATATGATCAAGGCCGCCGAAAAGGAAGGCAAGCTCGCAAAGGGATCGACCATCCTTGAGGCGACGTCGGGCAATACGGGGATCGGGCTTGCCATGGTCGGCTCTGCCAGGGGATACAAAGTCAAACTCGTGATGCCCGCATGCGTGAGCGTCGAACGGCGGAAAGTGCTTGAGGCATTCGGCGCCGAGCTGGTCCTGAGCCCCGGTAGCGAGGGGACGGACGGCGCGATCCGGCTTGCTCACAAAATGTACGACGAGCACCGGGACGGCATCTTTATGCCGAACCAGTTCGACAATCCGGCGAACGCACTGGCCCATTACGAGACCACGGGCAAAGAAGTTTACGACCAGACACAGGGAGAGGTAAGCGTGTTCGTGGCGGGCATGGGCACGACCGGGACGCTCATGGGGGCGGGCAGGCGGCTCAAGGAATTGAACAGCTCGATTACGGTCCTCGGCGTGGAGCCCATTCTCGGCCACAAGATCCAGGGACTCAAGAACATGACCGAGGCCATCGTGCCGAAGATCTTCAACCCCAGGGCGCTGGACGAGAAGCGGAACGTGGTGGACGATAACGCCTTTAACACAACGCGCAGGCTGGCGCTCGAAGAGGGCCTGTTCGTGGGCATGAGCAGCGGCGCGGCCATGTGGGCGGCGCTCGAGAAGGCGAAGGAGATGAAGGACGGCACGATCGTCGTGATCCTGCCCGACCGCGGGGACCGGTACCTCAGCACGGCGCTCTTCACCTCCGTCTGCGCCCAGTGCCCGCCGTAAGAATGCCTGGTATGATGGACCTGTAAAAAATCATCCTCACACGAAGACCACAGAGGACACGAAGGAAAACATGAATGATATCAATAAGCCTTTCTTTGTGCCTTCGTGCCTTTGTGTAAAAAATTGACTTCTTACCGGATCATCAGGTATGAAGTAAGTGAAAACTCGTATCTGGTATATACATCAGGGAGCCGTCAGGTTATAATGAAAAGCAGATGCCGGAACGAACCGGACCCGGCGGGGTCTCTTCACGAGGGCGGCAGCATCTTCTCAATATGATTTTCTGAAAGGAGCACCACGTTGGCGAAACCGAATTTTGATTTTCAAAAGCGTCAGAAAGAAATAGCGAAGAAAAAGAAGAACGAGGAGAAAAAGCTGCGCAAACAGCAGCAGAAAAACGCGGGCGACACACCCGGAGAACCGGGCCAAGCGCCCAATGAAGCGCCTGTTGAGGAAACAGAGAAATAAGCAGTACGCTGCGTGTGATTAACCGCGATTGCCTGATTCATGCGATCAAGGCACGTTCCGACCCCTCCCGTCAAGGAGGGGTTTATTTTTTTGGTCTTCAGGAGACCGGAGCGTTATACCCTTAAAATACCCCATCAAAATTCTTGACAATTCAGACAATCACCCTATAATCGAAACACTCCTTTCAGGCACTGTGTCTTCATCCAAAAATGCAGCTCAGCAGCTTTCCCGTAAACCGGCGGCGGACTGTTTGGCGAACCCTCCCGTAGTTAGCATTTGGCGCAATAGTCAAAATAGTGTGCAGCCATGCGAGCGTCGGGGCGTTCCCCAAGAATTACACCTCATTACTTCGTGATGGGTCGTCTTGGCCATCACTGGCACGCTCCTTGCTAATGTAGTCTTCCTGTTTGATCCGGCCTAATTCTTCTGATTATAACAGCCCTTTCATGATCGTCCGGCCTATTTGGAACAGAAGATCCGAGGAGCAATCGCTCCCCGGATTAATTCAGAT
>Ga0315281_10001369_pt1 | contig 35867 bp, 35 predicted proteins | sample YL17G07_0_MG_FD_204540 | JGI IMG/M metagenome (GOLD analysis project Ga0315281, IMG submission 204540) | Sediment microbial communities from Yellowstone Lake, YNP, Wyoming, USA - YL17G07_0 | ecosystem: Environmental > Aquatic > Freshwater > Lake > Sediment | place: USA: Wyoming | collected...
GCTTTTGCAGAATCATAGGCGGTCTGATAATTACGCAACGCGATTTGGTACAGCGAGGTACCGGCCACGATATCGCTACCCTCGATGAAATTTCGCTTTTCAACAATACCCTCAACCCGCGCACGAACTTGCGCGCTGCGATAAGCTTGCAGACGACCCGGAAGGTCCTGCGTCATGGTTGCCGAGCCTGGCTTGGCCATAATGACATCAACTTCAGCAGGCGGAGGTGCCGCGCCAGCTGCGGGTTTCTTTTGCTCGTCGCCCGAACCACAAGCAGCCAACAAGAAGCTAATTAAGATAGCTGCAAGCAATGTTCCCTGCCATTCAATACGCTGTTTCATTGTGAATCTCCGGATTTTCATTTCCCTATATAGGAAAGTTTTTAATACGCCAATTTCTTCATCAATCGCTTTGTAAAATCCATACCCTTATCGTAGGAGCCCGATTCACCTCGCAGAGGTTCTTGTGCCCTTTAGGGTATCGGGCGATTGCACATCGCAACAATCGCGCAGAAATCTGCGCTCCTATTCACTCTGCAGACTTCAGTACCAACGCACGCTGATACAGTTCATTTTTCCCAATCCCTGTTATCTGCACCGCCAGTTGCACCGCCTGTTTCAAAGGCAGCTCTGCCAACAATATCTTCAGCACATGTTCAACTTCAGCACTTAAACCCTCAACCCGCTCGGGTGCAGCGGATACCAGCAATACAAATTCACCGCGCAGATTATTCGTGTCACTATTCAGCCACTCCAGCGCAACTTGCAACCGGCAGCGGTGGATATTTTCAAACATTTTGGTCACTTCCCGCGCCAGCACAATTTCCCGCTCGCCGCCAAATACAGCGAGCAAATCTTCTACACATTCAAGCATGCGATGCGGCGCTTCGTAAAACACGAGAGTATACGGGTACTCAATCAAGGCTTGCAATTCCTTGCAGCGCGCGGCAGATTTGTTGGGTAAAAATCCGTAAAACAAAAAATGCGGAGCCGCCAGCCCGGCTGCAGAGAGTGCCGCAACCGCCGCATTCGCACCCGGAATCGGGATCACTTTATATCCGGCGGCACGCACCGCTTCCACCACCAAAGCACCTGGATCACTGACCGCTGGCGTACCGGCATCGGTAATCAACGCGACAGATTGACCCTGCGCCAATAAGTTAATCACTTTATCAGCCGCGCCGCGCTCATTGTGTTGATGCAACGCCAGCAGGCGTTTAGCAGTAATACCGTGAAATGTCAGAAGATGCGCAGAATTACGTGTATCTTCGGCGGCGATGGTATCGACACTGCTAAGTATGTCCAACGCGCGCAGGCTGATATCACGCATATTTCCAATTGGCGTGGCGACTACATATAATGCGTACTCTAATTTCTGTTTTTGACTGCTATGCAACGTTATTCCTTCTGGCTGATTTTATTAATCTCAACACTATACGTGAGCGGATGTACCACCGCTACTCGCGGTAAGCCCTCAACTGTTGTACCAGGCCAGACCGTTGTGTCTCCCCAACCCGTCTCTCCGCCTCCTGCTACCCCTGGCGAAGCAGCCACTTCAACCTTGGCTCCCGCCACCATTGAATCGGCGCCCCTTCCTTTTGAAGCCCCCGCGCTCCCTCCGCCGGATAAATTTGCTCCCCATATCGCACTGATTTTACCGCTTAAATCTTCCATATTCGCACTTGCGGCCGAGGTAGTGCAGCAAGGCTTTTTGGCAGCTGCAAATGCTCAAAAACGCGATTTCCCGGTACGGGTTTATAACAGTGTCGACGAACACAAGGACGTGATTGAAATTTATCGCCAAGCTATAGCAAATGGCGCGGTTGCCGTCGCTGGCCCGCTGACGCGTTCAGGCGTAACGTCACTTGCAGGGTATCCATACATTCCGGTTCCCACCCTGGCACTCAACACCACTGATTTAAAAGCCGAGTCGAACAAGCTGTATTTTTTTGGCTTGTTACCCGAATCGGAAGCACGCCAGATCGCACAGCTGGCTTTTGCAGCCAACTTGCGCGATGCCACGATTATTAATACCGGAATGATTTTGTCCAAACGCCTTGCTCTTGCTTTCGCTGACGAATGGAAAAAGTTGGGTGGAAATATTACCGCAGAAATCACCTACAAGGACGGTGATGATACTGCCGTGTTGGTTAACCTCCCTACTGCACCCTGGCTAGTTGAACCTGTCTTGCCCCCCCCTGTTACAGTCGTTTCAGAGTCTGGAGAATTAAGCACTGTTACACCTAAGCGTATTGGCCCGCCACCTGTCGCCCCTGGAAACGTTGCGTTTTTCGCAGGCGATACCAAACAAGCGCGCTGGGTACGCCCCTATCTGAATCCTACCTTGCCGGTTTATGCGACTTCGCAAACCTTCAGTATTAGTTCCGACTCCCTGACAAATTATGATCTTAACGATATCCACTTTGCCGACATGCCGTGGTTGCTGCAACCCGATCACCCGGCTGTGATGATTTATCCTAGATCTGTTACACCTCTGGATACAGACAAGGAGCGCTTGTATGCCTTTGGCATCGACGCTTACCGTTTATTGCACATTTTGCTGAATCCAAAACGTAATGCGCTCCCACTGGACGGGGTAACCGGACGTATCCGCTTAGCAGAATCAAATACATTTCAACGTGATGCCGTTCCCGCTCTATTCAAGTACGGTCGTGGTTTAACACCAGAAACATTGGCAGTCGTCGAAGCTGAACGGGCGGCAGCAAAAGCAGCAGAAATTGCCGCACGCAAAGCAGCAGCCGCTGCGGATATGCCTCCGGCAGCTACACCTGCACAATGAGCAAATCAGGCGTGCTGGCAGAACAATTGGCTGCACAATATTTACAGCAACAAGGTTTAAAATTATTGCAAAGCAACTATCGCTGTCGCTTTGGCGAGATCGACTTAATCTTGCAAGATGGTGAAACTCACGTATTTACTGAAGTACGCTTACGCAGCAATGCCGCATTCGGTGGTGCTGCCGCCAGCATCGATGCGCGCAAACAGGCCAAGCTGCTGAAGACCGCGCAATTTTATCTATCCAGATTCAACAGAATGCCACCCTGCAGATTTGATGCGGTGCTGATGCATTCGACAGATTTGCAGCAGATTGAATGGATTAAGAATGCTTTTACTGCTTAAACATTTTTTTCGCTTTATTACCACAGCCAATACTGCGATTTAAGCAACTTTCCATTCCTTTTAAGTTAAAATCCGCAAACATATTTATTTTACACTAGCACGCTCATGGACTTAACCGTCAGAATAAACAAACATTTCGATGATAGCGCCGAAGTTAAACGGCACAGCAAAGCTACGCTTGCCCAGCCTATTGCAGATACTGCCATGGCTATGGCCGAGTGCTTACGCAAAGATGGCAAAATTTTATGTTGCGGCAATGGCGGTTCGGCAGCCGATTCGCAACATTTTGCCGCCGAGTTGATTAATCGTTTTGAAATTGAACGCCCAGCCCTTGCGGCAATAGCGCTGACTACTGACAGCTCGGTGCTGACTTCCATTGCTAACGATTACGATTACAACCAGATTTTTTCGAAACAAGTTCGCGGACTGGGAAGGCCCGGGGATGTTTTACTTGCCATTTCTACCAGTGGCAATTCTGTTAACGTCGTGGCAGCCATTGAGGCGGCACATGAGCGCAATATGCGCGTTGTGGCGCTTACTGGTCGTGATGGCGGCAAAATGGGTACTATGCTAAAAAACGGAGATATACATATCTGTGTGCCAACCAAGAGCACAGCGCGCATTCAGGAGGTTCACCTACTGTCATTGCATTGCATTTGCGATGGCATAGACCACTTGTTATATGGAGATAAATAATCATGAATCGTTATTTAAGTTTAATTTTACTTGCTGCTGTTTTTGTTTTACAGGGTTGCGCGACTACATTGACCAAAGGTTCAGACCGTCGCACCCAGGGTGCGTATATTGAAGACGGCTCCATTGAAGATACCGCAACCGAGCGTATCAAGAAAAAATATGAAGAAAAGGTACATGTCAATGTCAGCAGTTACAACCGCAAGGTATTGGTTACCGGCGAGGTTGAAGATGAGACGGTTAAAAATGATATCACCCGCATCATCGGTGGCGTGCAAAACGTGACTGATATTCATAATGAATTAATTATTGGCCCCTTGGCAAATTTTTCCGCACGCAGTGGCGATGCCCTCACTACCAGTAATGTGAAGTTTAGATTGCGCGACAGCGGTAAGGAATTTTTCCGCGCTGATCAGGTAAAAGTGGTGACTGAACATGATGTCGTCTATCTGTTAGGCCTTGTTACACACGCAGAGGCAGATGTTGCCAAAGAAATTGCCAGCACTTCACGGGGTGTAAAAAAGGTTGTTCCATTTTTTGAATTTGTAGACTAATCACATTCCGTGTACCCCACACCCGATTTTGAAAACAAGATTTGCACTCGTGCCGATTTGGCAGCGCGTGTGGCCAAGTTGCTACGCCCGCTAGTGTTTACCAATGGCTGTTTTGACATATTGCATCGCGGTCATGTGACTTATCTTGCCCAGGCGAGAGCGTTAGGTGCCTCTATGGTTTTGGGCGTCAACAGCGATGCTTCGGTAAAACGTCTTGGTAAAGGCGACGACCGGCCAGTCAATAGACAAGAAGACCGTCTCGCCGTATTGGCCGCGCTGGGTGCGGTTGATCTGGTTGTCCCTTTTGATGAAGATACGCCGCTGGATTTAATATTGACCTGCAAGCCCGATATACTGGTCAAGGGCGGCGACTGGACACCGGACAAGATCGTTGGCTCAAGAGAAGTTTTAGGCTGGGGCGGCAGTGTGCACAGCATTCCTTTTTTACACGAACGTTCTACCAGCGCGCTACTCAAAAAAATACGCTTATCCTGATCAAGGCTATTCAATTTATTGGGCCACTTATAGGAATTCAGTAATGACAAAGACAACTCATTTTGGTTATGAAACCGTTGCTGAAGAAGACAAGGCAAAGCGCGTAGCCGAGGTATTTACCTCGGTCGCCAGCAAATACGACATCATGAATGACCTGATGTCCGCCGGCCTGCATCGTGTGTGGAAAAATTTTACCATTCAGATCAGCGGCGTCCGCAGCGGCGAACGCGTGCTGGATGTGGCCGGTGGCTCTGCTGATTTATCGCGCAAGTTTGCCAAACGTGTCGGCCCCTCCGGCCAGGTATGGCTCACCGATATAAATAATGCAATGTTGCGTGTGGGCCGTGACCGCATGATAGACGATGGCGTGGCGATGCCGGCAGCTCAATGTGATGCTGAACACCTGCCCTTTCCCGACAATTATTTTGACTGTGTCAGCATCGCTTTCGGCCTGCGCAATGTGACACACAAAGATGTCGCGCTGACTGAAATGCGCCGCGTACTTAAGCCCGGTGGCCGTCTGTTGGTGCTTGAATTTTCCAAGGTATGGAAACCTTTGCAGTCCATCTACGATGCCTATTCCTTCAAATTGTTGCCTAAAATGGGCGAGTTGATTGCCAAGGACGGCGATAGTTACCGCTATCTGGCCGAGTCGATACGCATGCACCCTTCGCAAGAAGAGTTGAAGCAAATGATGGAACAGGCCGGACTATCGCGCGTTGAATATTTCAACCTGAATGCAGGTGTGGTTGCGTTGCATCGTGGTTACAAGATTTAATTTCTGCGACGACTTGTAATTACTCTATACTACCCATATATTAGAATTTTCTTAATTTACTTGCTGTTCAATTGCCATAAAGGAATCACATGAAACGTTTTTTGCTATTGCTTACTATCGTAATAACCAGTCTTTCCCTATTCGCAGTCAATGCTGAAGCCAAACGTTTTGGCGGTGGCAGCAGCATTGGTAAACAACGCACGATGACTCCGCAACAAACGCAAAAAGCACCTACCGCTACTCCGGCACCTGCTGCTGGAGCGCCTGCCTCCACCGGAAATAAGTGGTTGGGCCCGTTAGCCGGTTTGGCTATCGGTGCCGGCCTGGGTGCAATGTTTGCCGGAGGTGGATTGGGTGGCATGGGTAGTGCATTTAGCGGCATTCTGATGATGCTTGCTGTAGGTGCACTGGTCATGTTTCTAATTGCAAAATTCCGCAAGCCACAACAGCCTGCCATGCAATATGCCGGGAACAACGCATCCTATGCTTATCAGCCTGAACAGCAAATGAATACAGGTTCTGCCGCTGCGCCTGCAATAAAAAATATTCCTGCTGATTTTCCGCTGGACGCCTTTATACGCAGTGCAAAAATGTCGTTTATTCGCCTGCAAGCCGCAAATGATCGCAAAGACCTGAACGATATTCGCGAATACACCACTCCTGAAATGTTTGCTGAAATTTCGATGCAATTGCAAGAGCGCGGTAATACTGCTCAAACAACAGATGTAATCAATGTAAATGCTGACTTGCTGGAAGTCATCACTGAAAACGACCACGCCGTTGCCAGTGTGCGCATGACCGGCCAACTCAGCGAAAACAAGGGTACTGCCGAAAACTTCGATGAGATCTGGCATGTGCAAAAAAATCTGCACGATGACAAAGCAGTCTGGTTGTTGTCCGGTATTCAGCAAATTTCCTGATCTTTAATGTTTAGCTTGTCTGCCGCCACCCTCAACCATCTGTTCAATCAGAGCGGTTGGGCGTTACAGCGGCTCAGCAAGTTTTCAGGCAAAACGGCGCGTTTCAATATCGCGCCGTTTTCTTTTGCCTGGACGATACTTGAAGATGGTACTGTAATAGCAGCTGCTACCGATGCCAGCCCCGATGCGACCTGCACAATCCCACCCTCACTGTTGCCGCGTCTGGCTGTAAAGGATGAAGCTGCCTTTGCGCAAATCCAGACGAATGGCGATGCCGCACTACTTGCTGAAATTTTCTATCTCAGCAAAAACCTGCGCTGGGATGCGGCTGAAGATATCAGCCGTGTCACTGGAGACATTGCTGCAGAACGCATTGTTCATCTTGCTGAGTCGGCACAGCAACAATTTCGAGACGGTGCCCGTAATCTGACAGAAGCAGTTGCAGAATACTGGACGGAAGAGCGTCCACTTGTGGCAAAATCTACGCATATCAACAGCTTTGTAAAACAGGTGGATACGCTGCGTGACGATGTGGCCCGTCTGGAACAGCGCATCAACCGACTTTCAAAACCCTAAACCATGCTGCGTTTATTTCGCCTGATCAGAATCATCTATGTTGTATTACGTTTTGGTCTGGATGAATTTATTCTGGCGCACAAGAGCACACGCTGGCTGCTGTTTCCGCTCAAACTGATTTTATTTACCCGCAATACCTCTGCGCCGCGCGCGGTGCGCTTGCGTCTGGCGCTGGAAAGTCTGGGCCCGATTTTTGTAAAATTCGGCCAGATGTTGTCCACCCGTCGCGACCTGATGCCGCTGGATATCGCCGAAGAGCTGGCCAAGCTGCAGGACCAGGTGCCGCCGTTTCCTTCTAATCAGGCGATCGCAATGATTGAGAATGAATACCGCAAACCGCTGCATGAGGTATTCGCCAGTTTTGATGCCACGCCTATAGCCAGCGCTTCGGTCGCGCAGGTGCATTTTGCCGAGTTGCCGGACGGGCGCAAAGTGGCGGTGAAAATTCTGCGTCCCGGCATTGAACCCATCATCAACCACGACATTGCGCTGCTCGATAGTGGAGCCCTGTTGCTTGAAAAATTCTGGGCAGATGGCAAACGCCTGAAACCAAGATTGGTCGTCGCCGAGTTCAATAAATATCTGCACGACGAACTCGACCTGATGCGCGAAGCCTCCAGCGCCAGCGAGCTGCGCCGCAACTTCCCCAATTCCAAACTGCTGATCGTGCCGGAAATGTACTGGGACTGGTGCACCACCAATGTGATGGTGATGGAACGCATGCAGGGCATACCGATCAGCCAGATCGATGCATTGCGCGCCGCCGGCATCAGCCTTTCCAAGCTGGCCAGCAACGGTGTGGAAATTTTTTACACTCAGGTGTTCCGCGATGGTTTTTTTCACGCCGACATGCACCCCGGCAATATCATGGTGGCGGCGGATGGCCGCTATATCGCGCTGGATTTCGGCATCATGGGCACGCTCACCGATGTCGACAAAAACTATCTCGCACAAAACTTCCTCGCGTTCTTTAACCGTGATTACAAACGCGTGGCCGAAGTGCACATCGAGTCCGGCTGGGCACCCGCGCATACCCGCGTGGATGAACTGGAAGCCGCGATCCGCACGGTGTGCGAGCCCATCTTCGACCGCCCGTTAAGCGAAGTTTCGTTCGGCCGCGTGCTGCTGCGCCTGTTCCAGACCTCGCGCCGCTTCGGCATTGAGATACAACCACAACTCGTGCTACTGCAAAAAACCCTGCTCAATATCGAAGGCTTAGGCCTGCAACTCGACCCCAACCTCGACCTGTGGAAAACCGCCAAACCCTGGCTGGAACGCTGGATGAGCGAACAGGTAGGCTGGCGCGGTTTTCTCAAAGCCCTCAAAACCGAAGCCCCTAATTACGCCACCCTGTTGCCGCAAATCCCGCGCCTGCTGCACCAGCAACTGGCCAGCCATAACATCGAGCATATCGAAACCGCGTTCAAAATGATGCTGACACAGCAGGCGCAGCGAAATCAGTTATTGGGGGTGGGGGTGGTGTTGCTGGCGGCGTTATTAATTACAGCAATATATGTTTCGATTAAGGTTTTAGGATAATAGATATTTCATTGTTAGCGGTAGTCAACTTATTCGCCCTATGATTCAAGAAGTAAATAATTTAGTTTGTGTGTAGTTGCTTGCTAAATGTTGCTGCAGTTTGAGTCGCAGAGATTTATCTTCGTCCCAACCAACAATGACACCATGTTCAGGATAATAAATAGATTTCAATTCTGGCGCCGCATTGCATACCAATCCTACTTCAACAACTTTTTCTATTCTAATTTCTATAGCTGCAATAGCAATATTATCTTTTCTTATTGTCTGACCTAACGTTCTCAATCTCTCGTCGGAAATTTCATTAAGCCCGCATACTGAAGTCTCAAAAATATTGCTGTCAGGATGCCTTTCAGGTGCAAATGCATTCTGCTTTGGCGAACCATCAGAGCTATTTAGCTTGCGTCTCTCAAAAACAAACCTAGCAACCGATCCATTTTGAACAATAAAATTGCTTTCACATTTTTTATTGTTGAGTAGCCGCCCTAACCAATTCAATAATTTCAGAAGGTAACCCATCTATCAAAAAATCATTCCCATTTCTTGTTTTTGTCGAGCTCAACCGTGCTGCGTAACTTATACGACCATCATTCCTTAATGCTATTGTCATCATCCGTCCCCTTGATCCGGACCAGTCAAACAAAATATCCCCATCATTATCTAAATCAAGTTCTGGTGGAATAATATCATTTGGAAGCACTAGCAATAACTTCTTGGCCATATTAAATACTTCATTTCCTTGCATTGAATTTGAATATTCTTGGGCTAAGCTATCAAGGTCGTTAAACAGCCAAGAAGCACCTGTATCACGAAGTCGCATTAATTCTGAAACAATAGACTTTTTAATAGCGCACCCTTGTTGGCCTGCAGTAGTAGCATCAAGCCTTTCAAGGTAATTGTCTGAAGGTGAAAATGCATAAGCGGTCATTTTATCCTCTCAACCATTTCATCAGTTATATGTCCAAAAAACATTCTGTTTTTAATATTGCGTAATTCTCCAAGCTCACTCCATATTAACTCAGAATCTGATAAATCAATACTTACTGCTCTGAAAACATCGATATCAAGTAACACTGTTATTGATTCCACGGGCATTACACCTGCATCATTTAGCGACTGCGTAATGATCGAAGTACAATTATTATCAGGATCAGGTATTACAACCCTTTGTAAAAATGAACTGACTGATTGTGGCAATCCTTCTGGCACCTCAGGTGGACAAGATAAATATTCTGCAAAATCTTTAAATGGCAAAGGAATTTTAAGTTCATTTATATAACGAACTGCAATTCTATTAATTGTAATATTTGGCGCAATATCTATAAATCGATCCCACTCTGATTTTGCCGCTAAGCGTAAATCATCCCAACTTTTATATGGCGATAACCGGCTAAATGTAAATCCATTTGTCCTACACTGTAATACATGAGGAGGCTCTTTAGTTTCAAGTCTGACACCAATTGCAGTTTTAGACAGTGGATTATGATCTGGACCATCTTGCGTGAAGGATATCCCAAAAAATGTCTGCCATAGAGGCATTGATTTTTCAAATCGAGTACTAGCTAGCTCATTAAAAGTATTAATGACATCATTAGATACTTGCTGTTCAAATTGTATATCTATCAACGCTTCACGAACTGGAGCTTTAGATAGTGATCCGTTATACGTTGCCATACTAAATATTGGAACCTTATTTATAAATCGATAAATATTTTCTGTATTATTGCACAAATATTTGTCTAAGATTTTTATCTTTTTTCTTTGTATTCCAAAGGATGTAATAAAACTTAATACTATTTTTCCGTATTTTGAGCTTAACACTTTATAAATTTCTCAACCTACTAGCAAAGAAATGGGTGCAGACTCGAGTGGAAAAATGGGGTCAGACTACAAAATATGCTTAACCGACTGAATATATTGTTTTAATTGTTTTATTCAATGTTAACTTAACTTAAATTCAAGCTTTACTCATTTAGCCGCTTTCCCTTCCATTAAACCTATTCTCAAAGCCCGAGTCTCAAGCCTGCGCTCTCCTTTATAATTACGCTCTTACGAAATTTCCGCCATCTGCCTCATGAACAAAGTCATACCATTATTGCTCGCTCTTTGCGCGGTATTTGTCACGCGCGTTTATGCCGATGAAACAGATAAACTGAAACTGCCAGACACTGAGGTAGTGGTGCATACGTATGACGGCAACGATTTGTCGTTGTACCAGTATCCGGCCAACGGTACTGATCTGGTGATCTGGGTGGGTGCAAACGGCTGGCATGACCGCATGACGCAGATGGCAATGGATCTCGCCGCGAATGGAATTGAAGTTTGGCAGATCGATTTTGCCGAGGCCTTGATGCTCACCTCCAGCAGCAATTTCATGCGCAACCTGGATGCACGCTATGTGGCGGACATTATCGATACCGCGCACCGGCGCAGCGGCAAACGCGTGATTTTGTATGCGCAGGGTTATGTAGCGATTCCGGTTTTGCGTGGCGCGACGCTGTGGCAGCAACGTGAAAAGCTTTTCGGTAAACTTTCAGGTGCAGTGTTGTTTTCACCCGATCTTGTTACCGGCCTGCCGGAGTTGGGCAAGGACCCGGAGTACTTGTCTATCGTGCGCAACACCGGCATCCCGCTGATGATTTATCAGGGTAGCCTGCATGGTTCGCCTGAACATTTTGCGCGTCTGGTGAAGGAGCTTTCCAGCAATAACCCAAATGTGTATCACCAAGGCTTGCCCGGTGTCACCAGCATTTTCTACCATGATGAGAATAGCCCGGAAACGCTGAGGATGCTGCAGGAGTTGCCACAAAAAACCAGCGAGTTGTTCAAAATTTTTGATAGTCTGCCTGTTCAGGTTTCTACAACGAACTACATCCAACCCAGCCAGATTTCCGTAGCGCGGCCTGATATCAAGCTGAAGGCGTTTGCCGGTAATCCCAAACCGTTGACGATAGATCTGAAGGATGCGCACGGCAAACGTTTCAACTTGGCCAATTATCGCGGCAAGGTTACCGTGGTGAATTTCTGGGCTACCTGGTGCCCACCGTGCGTGGAAGAGATTCCATCACTCAACCGCTTGCGCGAGCAGATGAAAGGCCAGCCATTTGAGCTGATCTCGGTCAACTACGCAGACTCGCCGCAAAAGATTCTTGAGTTTATGCAGAAGGTCAGCGTCGAGTTCCCGGTACTGGTAGACCCGAACGGTAAAACCGCGCAGCAGTGGAATGTGATCGGTTTTCCATCGACATTTGTTATTGGAAAGGATGGAAAAATTATTTACGGTGTCAATGCGGCGATACACTGGGATACGCCGGAAGTTGTCAATACGCTTAAGAAGCTCGATCGCTAAATTTATTTGACGCTGATCCGCGAGTTATTCGTTCGCCGGTTCATCAAAGAAACCGCTTTTTATCAATTCCACGGTTAGCGCCATGTAATCTGTTGCACCGGGCGAGTTTGGGCCGTATGCAAATACATCCAGTCCATGCATAGGGCTGGTGGCCAAAGCTACATTTTCACCGATGCGGGTATTGCACACCAAATCGCCGTAGCGGTCTTTTACTTTATCGAAAATTTCGTACGCCAGTTTACGGCGTGAATCAAAACGGGTTACCACGATACGCCGTTCGAATTTTCGGTTTAACTTTTTTTCCAGCACATTTAACGCCGAATCAAGCCTGTGTACGCCTTGCAGCGACAGAAAATCAGCCGATACCGGAATTAATACTCTATCAGCTGCCAGTAACGCATTCAGGGTAAGAACCCCCATCATTGGGCAGCAATCAATTAATATTGGCGCCCCGGTTAGCGCCAGCTCTTCTCTTAATCCCTGCTTTAATAGCGTAGCTGCTTTGGGGTCAGAACCATAGGTTGCATCGATTTTGGCTAACTCGATTGATGACGCAATAATCTGCCAGCCTGCGGGTGTATCGCGCAGCAATTTTGCAAGAGGGATTTTCTGCTCGAAAAATGCTGCCATATTGAGTTCGGGAGAGCTGCCGTTCTTCAATCCGCATGCCAAACTCAAGTGTCCCTGCGGATCCATATCCAGCACGATAGGATGCCGTTTGGCCTTCGCCAGAACGGCTGCAACATTCAGGCAGGTCGTAGTTTTACCTACCCCGCCCTTTTGATTGAATACCGCGATAACCGCCATCTTGTGCCCTCTTTGTCGGGCTGATGGGGACAAACCCGACAAACAAACAGCTTCTTTTCGAAGCATGTTGTTTGTCCAAGTTGAATGGCAGTAAGTTATGGTTGGAAAACTCTTCCTTACCCTTGCCGCAAACTCGCGTTACCTTTTAATCAGTTTGTTTATTCCACAGTGACTGATTTTGCAAGGTTACGCGGTTTATCCACATCAGTTCCCTTTTGCAATGCCACGTAATATGCCAGCAGTTGTAAAGGGATGGTATGCAGAATAGGGCTTAGAAACCCCGCGTGTTCGGGCATTTGCATGACGTGTACGCCTTCGGAAGATTGAATGCGCGTGTTTGCATCGGCAAATACAAAGAGTTCTCCTCCCCGTGCGCGCACTTCTTGCAGGTTGGATTTGAGTTTTTCCAGGAGTGTATCGTTTGGTGCTACCGCAATGACCGGCATATCCTTGTCAACCAATGCCAGAGGCCCGTGCTTCAGTTCACCGGCAGGATAAGCTTCGGCGTGAATATAGGAAATTTCCTTGAGTTTAAGAGCGCCTTCCAGCGCGATTGGATAATGCAATCCACGGCCCAAAAACAGCGCGTGTTGCTTGTTGGCAAATTGTTCGGCCAATTTGCTGATTGCTTTATCCAGTTTCAGTACCGCTTGCACTGCACTGGGCAAGTGGCGCAAATCGTGCAGATTCTGTTGCTCTTGTTGCGGATTTAATTTGCCGCGCATTTTAGCCAAAACAAGTGTCAACAAAAACAATCCGGCCAATTGGGTTGTAAATGCTTTAGTCGATGCGACCCCAATTTCCGGACCTGCGCGGGTCAGGAAGCGCAACTTGGACTGGCGAATAATGGCACTTTCCGGAACGTTGCAAATCGCCAGGGTATGCTGATGACCTATCGCTTTGGCGTGATTCAATGCGGCCAGCGTATCGGCCGTTTCACCCGATTGCGATATTGTGACTATCAGTGTTTTTGGGTTGGTCACGCTGACGCGATAGCGATATTCACTGGCAATTTCTACACTACACGGGACACCTGCAATTTCTTCCAGCCAATTGCGTGCTACCAAACCTGAGTTGTGGCTGGTACCGCACGCAAGAATCAATATGCTGTCTATTGCCGCAAATGATGCTGCTGCTTCAGCGCCAAAAATGCCAGGAATCAATGATTGGCTGTTGCATACCGCTTCAAGGGTGTTGGCCAATGCCTGGGGCTGCTCGTAAATTTCCTTCAGCATATAGTGGCGGTACTCACCTAATTCGACGCTGTCATTGGTCAATTCGCTGACGTGCATTTGGCGTTGAACCGCCTTGCCTTGGACATCAAATACACGATAGCTATTCAGGTTGATTTCCGCAACATCGCCCTCTTCCAGATACACCACGTTTTTGGTTACTGCCAACAACGCTGACATATCCGAAGCGATAAAGTTTTCATTTTCGCCAACGCCTAGTAACAACGGGCTGCCTTTGCGTGCGCAGATCAGTTGCTGCGGATTATCCGCTGCAATGACCCCAATCGCATAGGCACCTATCAACTCGGCTAAGGTAGCCTGTGTGGCAGCCAACAGGCTGTTACCGTTCTTGTAATGACTGTGAACGAGGTGTGCGATTACCTCTGTATCGGTATCGGAAGTAAATACATACCCTTGAGCCGTTAAGCGGGTGCGCAGTTCTTCATAGTTTTCGATAATGCCGTTGTGCACAACCGCTATCGTGTCGTGACTCATGTGCGGATGAGCATTGCGTTCGCTCGGTACGCCATGGGTTGCCCAACGCGTATGCGCAATGCCCAAATGACCGCTGGTCGTTGCACTCTTCTGTGTGAGTTCTGCAACACGGCCGGTGCTGCGCGCGCGTTCCAGCTTGCCCTCGCGCACGACCACCAGACCTGCAGAATCATAACCACGATACTCAAGACGTAGCAGTCCTTGCAGCAATATCGGAACCACATTTCGCTGAGCAACCGCACCAACAATACCGCACATATTTATTTCCCTTTAAGTGGAGAATGATTCAAGTTTGTGTTTAGATTGCCATTATAAATACTCTCGAATTTTTGAGTACTGTTATTCTTTTTTCTTTTTGACGGGTCGTTGCCAGCCTGCAACGGTTAACTGTTTTGAACGCGATAAGGTCAATGCGTTTTCTGTGGTATCACGCGTTATGGTTGACCCGGCACCTATCGTGCTGCCGCGCTTGACGGTAACCGGCGCGATGAGTTGTGTGTCCGAACCAATAAATACGTCGTCTTCAATCACGGTACGATGTTTGTTTACGCCATCATAATTGCAGGTGATCGTGCCGGCACCCACATTCACCCGGCTACCTACCGTGCTATCACCAATATAACTTAGATGATTGGCTTTGCTACCCGCTTTTATTTCACTGTTTTTTATCTCTACAAAGTTACCCACATGCACATCCTTATGCAAATGCGTGCCGGGACGAATGCGTGCATAGGGACCTATTTTGCAATTATCACCGATGCTTGCGGTATCAATGTGGCTGTAAGGAGCGATATGAGTCCCTGCATCAATTTTTGAATTTCTAATAATAGTGTAGGCACCTACTTTTACCTTGCTTCCAAGATGTACTTCACCTTCAAAAATGCAGCTCACATCTATTTCAACATCGCGACCACACACTAACTTGCCGCGGATATCCAGCCGCGCAGGATCAGCCAACGTGACACCTTGTTGTAACAACCGAAGTGCTTGCTCATTCTGCCAAATTCGTTCTAATTCAGCGAGTTGAACCTTGCTATTGATACCCATGACTTCCCATGAATTAGCAGGTTGTGAAGTACTTACTTCTAAACCTTCTGCCACGGCCATTTCAACAATATCTGTCAGGTAGTACTCACCTTGTACATTGTTGTTGCCTAACTTTGCCAACCACTTTCGCAGCAGGTGTGTGGGTGCTGACAAGATGCCAGTGTTTACTTCGCAGATTGCACGTTGCTCTGGCGTTGCATCTTTTTCTTCTACTATGCTTGTTACTTTACCCAGATTATTTCTTACTATACGACCATAACCTGTCGGATTATCCATTCTCAATGTCAGCAAACTCAATGTATCTTTCGCAAGCAATAATTGTTTTAAGGTTGATGTTTGAATAAGGGGCACATCACCGTACAGCACTAACGTATTGCTGTTATCACTTAAATGCGGCAAAGCTTGCTGTACTGCATGGCCAGTTCCCAATTGCGGCTCCTGCAATACAAAACTTGCCGCATATGAAACCAATGCCTCTGGAACTGCCTCTCCGCCGTGGCCATATACAATGCATGTCCTGGAGGGTTCAAGTTCTACGGCTGTATCCATAACACGTTGTACTAATGGCACTCCAGCCAGTGCATGCAACACTTTAGGTTTATCGGAATGCATGCGTGTACCTTTACCCGCAGCGAGAATAACAATGTTCAGCATGTTCTATATTCCTGAATATTTCACAGTGTGGAAGTATAAACAAAAAAAACGGCCTGAGCCGTTTTCCTTGAAGCGTTAATCAATCAGATTAATGCGGATTTTTATGCCGTAGTTTCTGTATTGCATGCAACTGTGCTATCGCTTCGGCAAGCTCAGCTTGGGCAGCTGCATAATCAACATCACCAGTACGATTCTTCATTGCTTCTTCAGCAGCGCGTTTTGCTTCTAGTGCTCTTACTTCGTCCAAGTCGCCGCCACGAATTGCAGTATCAGCCAATATAGTTACGACATTCGGCTGTATTTCCAGCATTCCACCTGATACATATATCAATGTTTCTTCGGAATGATCAGGCAGCTTCAGTCGTACCGATCCGGGTTTGATACGGGTCAACAGTGGTGTATGTCTTGGGTAAATACCCAGTTCGCCTGACTCGCCTGGAACGATAACCAGTTCAGCAAGGCCGGAAAAAATAGACTCTTCCGCACTCACTACGTCGACTTGCATAGTCATTGACATGTTGATTTCCTATTTTACAGCGTTGCTGCTTTTGCAATTGCTTCATCGATAGTGCCGACCATATAGAATGCCTGCTCTGGCAGGTGGTCATATTCACCGCTGATGATGCCCTTAAAGCCTTTGATTGTTTCTTTCAGTGTCACATATTTGCCTGGGCTACCGGTAAATACTTCGGCAACATGGAAAGGCTGGGACAGGAATCGTTGAATCTTGCGTGCGCGTGAAACAATCAATTTATCTTCCGGTGCCAGTTCGTCCATACCAAGAATCGCGATAATATCGCGCAATTCTTTGTATCTCTGCAATGTTTGCTGAACGCCACGTGCAACAGAATAATGCTCATCGCCTACAACCAAAGGATCCAACTGACGTGAAGTTGAGTCCAGTGGATCAACTGCCGGGTAAATACCCAGAGATGCGATATCACGCGACAACACAACAGTGGAGTCGAGGTGCAAGAAGGTGGTTGCAGGAGACGGGTCAGTCAAGTCGTCTGCTGGCACATAAACCGCTTGAATCGAGGTAATCGAACCTACTTTAGTCGAAGCAATACGCTCTTGCAGACGGCCCATTTCTTCGGCCAGTGTGGGCTGGTAACCTACCGCAGATGGCATACGGCCCAACAATGCAGATACTTCAGTACCGGCCAATGTATAACGATAGATATTATCCACGAAGAACAAAATATCACGACCTTCGTCACGGAATTTTTCAGCCATGGTCAACCCGGACAGCGCAACGCGCAAACGATTGCCGGGCGGCTCGTTCATCTGACCGAACACCATTGCAACCTTGTCCAGAACGTTGGAGTCCTTCATTTCGTGGTAGAAGTCATTACCCTCACGAGTGCGCTCACCAACACCGGCAAAAACTGACAATCCTGCGTGCTGTTTAGCGATGTTGTTGATCAACTCCATCATGTTAACGGTCTTGCCTACACCCGCACCACCGAACAGACCTACCTTACCACCCTTCGCAAACGGGCAAACCAGGTCAATCACCTTGATGCCGGTTTCCAGCAAGTCAGTTGAAGGCGATAGTTCGTCAAATTTTGGAGCCTTCTGGTGAATTGAGCGACGTTCGCCGCCAGTCACCTCACCACCACCGTCGATAGGACGGCCCAGAACGTCCATAATACGACCGAGTGTTCCTGCACCAACAGGAACGGTTATTTCCTTACCCGTGTTTTCTACTATCATGCCACGGCGCAAACCATCGCTCGATCCCATAGCAATGGTACGTACCACGCCATCACCAATTTGTTGTTGTACCTCCAGGGTCAGGTCTTGCTCCGCAACGGAAGTCGCATCCACTTTTACCTTCAGCGCATCGTATACCTTGGGTATTTGATCACGTGGAAACTCTACGTCTACCACCGCACCGATACACTGAACAATCTTGCCTTGACTCATTTTAAGATTCCCCACTTTATTATTTAATTCTGTAATAGCAAGCACGAATATATTCGCGCGATTAACTTACCGCAGCCGCACCTGCTACGATTTCCGAAATTTCCTTGGTGATCGCTGCTTGACGTGCTTTGTTATAGACCAGTTTAAGTTCACCGATCACTGCCTTGGCATTATCGGATGCTGCTTTCATCGCAACCATACGCGCACTTTGTTCGGATGCCTGATTTTCTGAAACAGCTGTATAAACCAGTGACTCAACATAACGTAACAACATTTCATCTATCACAGTCTGTGCATCCGGCTCATAAATATAATCCCAGGATTGTTTGCTATCCCCGCTCAATTTCTCGCCTGACAATGGTAACAGTTGCTCAAACACCGGCTCTTGTTTCATTGTATTTACAAAATGGTTGTAGCTGATATAGATGGCATCTACTTCACCGGCAACGTAAGCATCAAGCATGACTTTCACTGCACCGATCAAATTTTCGATATGCGGAGTGTCGCCCAAACCAATCAAATGCGACTGTACTCTAGCGCCAATACGGCTCATGAAGGTGAAACCTTTATTGCCTATCGGACTAACACGAATACCAATACTATTCTTTTCAAACTCTTTCATCTGCGTTACGACTTTACGCAGCACGTTTGTATTCAAACCACCGCACAAACCCTTATCAGATGTAATCAGGATAATTCCAACGTTTTTTACAGTTTCACGCTTTACTAGATATGGATGCTTATATTCTGAATTAGCATGTGAAAGGTGCGCGGCTACTTGACGGATTTTTTCCGCATAAGGCAACGCAGCACGCATGCGTTGCTGCGACTTGCGCATTTTCGCCGCCGCCACCATTTCCATGGCTCGAGTAATCTTGCGCGTATTTTCTACGCTTTTGATTTTATTGCGTATCTCTTTGCTGCCAGCCATGATGGTCTCCGCTTAATAAACTGCGGTTGACTTGAAAGCTTCAATCGCGCTGGACAAAAGCTTTTCATTATCTGAATTCAAATCAGTTGTTGTATTGATCGCATCCAACAATGAAGCATGCTTGGATTTCAGATTGGCTTGCAGCGCCGATTCAAATGCCAATGCCTTTTTAACTTCTACATCATCGAAATATCCTTTGTTAACCGCGAATAATGTAACGGCCATTTCGGCAACAGACATTGGTGTGAACTGTAGCTGTTTCATTAGTTCGGTAACCAGTTTTCCACGTTCCAACTGTTTACGTGTTATTTCGTCCAGATCGGATGCAAATGCTGCGAAAGCGGCTAATTCACGATATTGCGCCAACGCCAATCGCACGCCACCACCGAGCTTCTTAATTACTTTAGTTTGCGCCGCACCGCCCACACGCGAAACTGAAATACCCGCATTAATCGCTGGACGTACGCCTGAGTTAAACAGGTCAACGTCAAGGAAGATCTGACCGTCGGTAATGGAAATGACATTGGTTGGTACGAATGCGGAGACGTCACCCGCTGCTGTTTCGATAATTGGCAACGCAGTTAATGAACCCGTTTTGCCCTTAACCGCGCCTTTAGTGAATTCTTCAACATACTCTGCGTTAACCCGAGCTGCACGCTCAAGCAAGCGAGAGTGAAGATAAAATACATCGCCTGGATATGCTTCACGACCGGGTGGGCGGCGTAGCAATAGTGAAATTTGGCGATATGCCCAAGCTTGTTTGGTCAAGTCGTCATATACGATCAGTGCGTCTTCACCGCGATCGCGGAAATATTCGCCCATGGTGCAGCCTGAATAAGGCGCCAGGAATTGCATTGCTGCTGAATCAGATGCTGAAGCGACAACAACGATGGTATATGCCATTGCGCCACGTTCTTCAAGTTTTCGCACTACGTTAGCGATGGTTGATGCTTTTTGTCCAATCGCAACATACACGCAGGTCATGTTCTGACCTTTTTGGTTGATGATCGCATCAATCGCAACCGCACTCTTACCGGTCTGGCGGTCACCAATAATCAATTCACGTTGGCCACGACCAATCGGCACCATAGAGTCAATTGACTTCAAACCTGTCTGAACTGGTTGATCAACTGATTTACGCGCTATAACACCTGGGGCTACTTTTTCAATTTTGTCTGTCAATTTGGCATTGATAGGGCCCTTGCCATCCACTGGCTGGCCTAATGCATTCACTACGCGACCCCGTAATTCCGGGCCTACCGGAACTTCCAGTATTCTACCGGTACATTTAACTGTATCGCCTTCTCTAATGTGCTCATATTCGCCCAGAATAACCGCACCCACAGAGTCACGCTCCAAATTCAGTGCTAAACCGAACGTATTGCCTGGGAATTCCAACATTTCACCCTGCATTACATCGGACAGTCCGTGAATTCGAACAATACCGTCACTTACACTTACTACAGTACCTTCGGTACGAGCTTCAGTAAGCGCATCAAAATTATCAATGCGACTACGAATCAAATTACTTATTTCAGAAGGGTTGAGCTTCATCCGACTATTCCTTATTTCGATATTTCGATGATTAAGCCAAGGCTACTGCCAGCTCTAATAAGCGCGTGCGCGCTGAGCCATCAATAACCTTGTCTCCTGCGCGAATGACTATTCCGCCAAGCAGCTCGCTATTTGTTTCGCAGCTGAGATTTATTTCACGTCCCATACGCGTCTTTAATGCTGCTGCAATTTTTTTCTTTTGTGGTTCGCTTAATTCAAATGCAGAAGTAACCACTACATCTACACTTTTTTCAGCTTCTGCACGCATGGTTTCAAACAGCTTCAATATTTCAGGCAACACTATAAGTCGCTTACTTTCTACCAAAATTTTGATAAAATTTTGCGCTGCTACACTTAATTTACCACCACAAGCAGCGATCATTAAATCGTTAAGATTGGCTGCAGCTACCCGTGTGCTTGATATAACAATCTGCATATCAGGATGCTGTATGACTCCAACGGCAGTTTGCAACATATCTGACCAGGCCTTTAATTCACCCAGCTTTTGTGCTTGTTGAAAGGCTGCTTGTGCATAAGGTCTTGCTACTGTTATAGCTTGTGACATAGCAATTAGATTTCCGCAACGAGCTTGTCGAGCAGGTCATTATGGGCCTTGGCATCGATTTCACGCCCCAGAATTTTTCCTGCACCAGCCAACGCTACAGCACTTACTTGAGTGCGCAATTGCTCTTTTGCACGAAATACTTCTTGATCTATATCTGCCTTTGCAGCTACTAGAATTCGGTCACCTTCGGCTTTTGCCTGCGCTTTAGCCTCTTCGATTATTTCACTGGCGCGCTTTTCGCTTGCTGAAATAATTTCTGACGCCTTTTCTTTTCCCTGGCGCAAAATTTCTGCAGCACGTTTTTCTGCCAATTCCAAATCGTGTTTGCCGCGTTCCGCAGCGGCCAATCCATCAGCAATTGTCTTGGCGCGCTCTGCCATGGCCGCCATTAATGGCGGCCATACGAACTTCATGGTGAACCAGATGAGAATGGCAAATGTTATTGCCTGTCCCAACAAGGTTGCGTTGATATTCACGATTGAGCCTTTCGGTTAAGTTATTTTTAGTAAAATTTCAGAATATAAAACCTGAAATTAACCCTTAACAATAGCAATAAACGGATTAGCAAACAGCATGTACAGAGCAATACCTACACCAATCATCGTAACCGCATCTAACAGACCCGCTACGATAAACATCTTGACTTGCAATGTAGGAATCATTTCTGGTTGGCGTGCTGCACCTTCAAGGAAGCGACCACCCAAAACACCGAAACCAATTGCTGTACCCAGTGCGCCCAGACCGATCAACAATGCAACCGCGATCGAAACATTACCCAGTAAAAATGCTAATTCCATGTATATCTCCTTGGAGGTTTAAGTTAATAAATAAAACGAATCTTTTAGTGGCTTTCGTGCGCCATGCTGAGATAAACAATCGTCAGCATCATAAATACAAAAGCTTGTAACGTAATAATCAACAGGTGGAATATCGCCCAAGGCGCACCCAACATCCACTGCAGGTACCAGGGCAAAAGCGCGATAAGAATAAATACCATCTCACCTGCATACATATTGCCAAACAAACGCAGCGCCAGAGAAATTGGTTTTGCTATGTCTTCTACAATTCTAAATAGTATATTTACAGGGATTAGCAGTGGGAACTTGCCAAACGGCGAAAATAAAATCTCTTTGCTGAAGCCAGAAAAGCCTTTTACTTTAAAACTATAGAAGTAAATCAGAAAAAACACTGAGAATGACATTGCGAATGTTGCATTCAAATCAGTTGATGGCACTATTTTAAGATGATGAACGCCCGCTTTATCCGCAATCCACGGCAGCAAATCCACAGGTAAGACGTCCATCGCGTTCATCGCGAATATCCATACAAATATCGTCAATGCCAAAGGTGCTATTAAATCATTCTTGCCATGAAATGTATCTTTAACTTGTGAGTCAACCAAGGTAACAACCATTTCGACAAAATTCTGCAAACCGCTAGGAACACCTGCAGTTGCTTTGCGAGTGGCTAGCCACATGGTGCCAAATACTATCAGACCAAGTATGAGCGACACCAATAAGGTATCAACGTGAAATGACCAGAATCCTTCACCCGCATGAAGATTAGTCAGGTGATGCTGGATATATTCTGATGTTGTTTGGCCTTCAGCGCTCATATCTTTTTATAAATTTCAAACGATAATTAATGCTACCCAATAAACTGATAGCGTTGCTATATACGTCGCAAATAATGGCAACGTATGTACTTCTTTATACTGTGTAAAAACCAGGGAAAACAACAGGATTGTGAAAATCAGCTTGTATGCTTCCGCACCATAATGTGCATGCAATATTTTCTTAGCGTCGCTACCCGATGCTGGCAGCATTTTTTTTGCATATATCAAGCTGGTCAAAAAACCGATTGCCCCTCCTGCAAAGGATGACACTGCAGATGTAAATCCTTGAATCACCAGCATCAATAGAGCCACGGTCACTGCTACAGCAACCTGAATCAGAATAATTCGGCGTACTGAGCTAATGTCGACCATCTCTAAGTCCCTCGAAGCCCGGCATTATAACCATGTCCTAATATTCCCGTCAATTGGATTTTATTTTAACCGCGCGATTAATTCCTCCAGATGATCGTGACTGCTGTAGTCAATGACCAATTTTCCTGTCCCTTTATTACCTATTTTGATTAGCACACTCGTGCCTATTCGCTGTGAAAGCTCTTCTTGCAAATTCAAGATATCGCGATCCGGTTTTTCTTTTACATGTACTGGTTGCGGATTGAGAATATGCTGCACTAATTTTTCAGCCTCACGCACCGATAGTCCATCAGCAACAATTTTGTTTGCTGCGGTAATTTGTTGCGCGCCTTCTAGTCCCAGCAAAGCTCTGGCATGGCCCATATCCAATTTATTTTCCATCACCATATCCTGTATGGTTTGTGGCAATTTGAGCAGGCGCAATAAATTGGTCGTCGCGCTTCTTGAACGTCCTACCGCATCTGCAGCAGTCTGATGGGACATTAAAAATTCATCGATTAATCGCTGTATTCCGACAGCCTCTTCCAGAGGATTCAGGTTTTCACGTTGAATATTTTCTATTAACGCCATTGCCAACGCAGCATTATCTTCAACCTTGCGCACCAGCACTGGAACATAATCCAGCCCCGCCAACTGAGCTGCACGCCAACGCCTTTCACCCGCGATAATTTCAAAGTTACCGTCTGCCAGTTCACGTGTAAGTATCGGTTGAATGACGCCCTGTGATTTAATTGAAGCGGCTAACTCATTTAATGCACCCTCATCCATATGGCTACGGGGTTGATATTTTCCAGGCTTAAGTTGCGTAACTTTCAAATCACGCAATGTATCGTCTCTTTTTTCATCATTATTACTTGATAACAATGCGTCCAGACCACGTCCCAACCCCCTGCTCGGCTTAGCCATAAGTTTTTCCCTGTATGATTAAATCAACCAACTATTAAATTGGTTCTGTTATTTCCGCGTTATTCATTAATTCACCGGCCAATGCCAGGTATGCCTGAGTACCCCTTGATTCGCGATCATGATATAAAGCCGGCAAACCAAAACTTGGAGCCTCAGCCAATCGAATATTGCGTGGAATAACTGTTCGATATACTTTATCTCCAAAGTGCTTAAGTAACTGATCCGATACCTGCTGTGCCAAACTGTTGCGCGGATCGTACATTGTCCGCAACAGGCCCTCTATTTGCAGATCTGAATTTAAATGTGCGCGCACTTTTTTAATCGTGTTCACCAAGTCACTCAATCCTTCAAGGGCATAATATTCACATTGCATTGGTATCATGACTGACTTGGCCGCACATAAGCCGTTAAGAGTAAGTAAATTTAAAGCTGGCGGGCAATCAATCAATATGAAGTCATATTCCGCCTGCACTGTTTCCAATGCATCTTTTAGTCTTGTTTCTCTGCTTTCAATATCAACCAACTCTATTTCTGCTCCAGCCAACTCCCTGTTAGCAGGCAAAATATCATATTTTCCCGCCTCCGAAAAAACTCGCGCCTCATGGACTCGCTTTCTTCCTATTAATACGTCATATACAGTAACGATCAACTTGCCTTTATTTATTGCACTGCCCATTGTTGCATTACCCTGAGGATCAAGGTCAACCAGCAATACACGTTTTTTTGCTGCAGCCAAACTAGCTGCCAGATTGACTGTTGTGGTGGTTTTGCCTACACCACCTTTTTGGTTGGTTATTGCCAATACTTTTGCCATTTATTTCACTTTCAAAATAACCAGACAACGCGCAGCATCCAATCCAGAAACACTTAATGGGATGATACGCTCCACTACAATATCACCAGGCAAGCGTTGTAACTCTTGTTCTGGTGCGCCCTTCATTGCCGCCCATCTGCCTTTATCCTCCAACAAATGCTGTGTTAGTCGAACAAAATCCCCAGTTTCAGCAAATGCCCGTGAAATAATTCCATCAAATTTTTCATTTATTTTTAATTCTTCAACACGTGCGTTTATCACTTTCAAATTTTGCAAGCCAAGCTCTATTGCCACTTGCTGAACAAAACTTGTTTTCTTGCTATTGCTATCCAACAAAGTAAATTGCCAATCTGGACGTGCAATTGCTAATACCAAACCTGGCAAACCAGCGCCACATCCGACATCCAGCCAGTTACCCGGCCAAAGATGTGGCAACACCGATAAGCTATCCAGCAAATGATGGATTACCATTTGTTCCGCGTCTCGTATTGCCGTTAAGTTATATACTTTATTCCATTTTTGCAGCAGCTTCAGGTATTCAAGCAGTTTTTTTTGTGTTTCTACATTTAAATCCAAACCTAAACTTGCAATGCCTAAAGCCAATCTCTGTGCCAGGCTCATGCGCTCTTTTCTGCCTTTTCAAGTATTGCATTATTGGTTTCTGAACGATCAAATCCGCGCTTCAAATGAACCAATAATAACGAAATTGCCGCTGGTGTCATGCCAGAAATTCTGGCTGCCTGCCCCAAGGTTTCTGGTTGATGCATATTTAATTTTTGTTGAGCCTCTATAGACAATCCTCTGACTACTCGGTAATCCATTTTTTCGGGTAGCGAAGTATTTTCATAGTTTTCTTGACGTGTAATTTCATCTCTCTGACGATCTATATACCCTTGGTATTTCGCTTGAATTTCTACTTGCTCAGCAACCTGATTGTCTGGCACCCCCTCACCGGCACAGGATAAGGTCATCAGTCCAGCATAATTAACATCGGGTCTGCGCAACAATTCGTGCAAGGTATATTCTCTCTCAATGCCCTTGCCCAATACGCGTTCAGCATCTGCTTGCGCCAGCACACCGGGATTTACCCAAATACTTTTCAATCGCTCCTGCTCTTTTGATATTGCTTCCCGCTTACGATCAAATGCCGCCCAACGTGTTTTATCAACCAAGCCTAAACGATACCCAATTTCCGTTAAACGCAAATCTGCATTGTCTTCTCTTAACTGCAGCCTATATTCGGCCCGGCTTGTAAACATGCGGTATGGCTCGGTCACTCCACGAGTTATTAAGTCATCTACCAACACACCCAAATAAGCCTCATCCCTGCGTGGCGTCCAGGATTCTTCCTCACGCGCATATCTTGCAGCATTCAAGCCGGCCAATAAGCCTTGCGCAGCAGCTTCTTCATAACCCGTTGTACCATTGATTTGTCCGGCAAAGAACAAACCATGAATCGTTTTTGTTTCAAGCGATTTTTTCAATCCACGAGGGTCAAAATAGTCATATTCAATGGCATATCCTGGTCGCGTAATGTGCGCATTTTCCATCCCGTTGATAGAGCGTACTAACGCCAATTGCACATCAAATGGCAGGCTGGTAGAAATACCGTTTGGATATACTTCATGCGTATGAAGTCCTTCAGGCTCAATAAATATTTGATGGCTATCTTTATCCGCAAACCGGGTAATTTTGTCCTCAATCGATGGGCAATATCTTGGGCCCACGCCTTCAATAACGCCGGTAAACAACGGTGAGCGATCCAATCCGCCACGAATAATGTCGTGCGTTTTTATATTTGTTTGCGTTATCCAGCAAGGCAATTGTTGAGGATGTTGCTCAGCTCTTCCCATAAAGGAAAACACAGGTACCGGTGTATCTCCGGGCTGCTCCAGCATCACCGAATAATCGATGCTGCGCCCATCTATACGAGGCGGGGTTCCCGTTTTAAGCCTTGCAATTGGTAAATTCAATTCTCGTAGTTTATGTGACAAACTAACTGACGGCGGATCTCCAGCACGTCCAGCCTGATAATTTGTCAAACCAATATGAATCAGGCCGCACAGAAATGTGCCCGTAGTCAGGACAACGCTTTTTGCGTTGAAGCGCAAACCAAGTTGTGTAGCAACACCAGAAATCCGCTCGCCATCCAGCAACAGATCATCAACAGCTTGCTGAAATATCCACAAGTTTTCCTGATTTTCCAAGCGGCTTCGAATGGCTTGTTTATACAATGCACGATCCGCCTGAGCGCGCGTTGCCCTTACCGCAGGACCTTTTGAGGAGTTCAGTATTCTGAATTGAATGCCCGCCTCATCAGTGGCTGCGGCCATAGCACCACCCATGGCATCAACTTCCTTTACCAGGTGACCCTTACCGATTCCTCCGATTGAAGGATTGCACGACATCATGCCCAAGGTTTCAACATTATGTGTTAAAAGTAGCGTAGTTCGTCCCATGCGTGCGCTCGCAAGCGCTGCTTCTGTGCCAGCATGACCGCCACCAACCACTATTACTTCAAATTCTTTAGGGTAATTCATCGGAAAATTCCTCAGCGTAGCCGAGTATGATACAACAAATTCATCATTGGCATGAAACTCCGCTCCCTGAATTGTTTCACGTGAAACAATTTTAGCCGCTTATTTGCCTATACAAAATCGACTGAAAATCTCGCCAAGCAGGTCGTCAGCAGTAAATTCCCCTGTAATAGTATTCAGTGACTCTTGCGCCAGTTTAAGTTCTTCAGCAAAAAATTCTGCCCTGGCTGACTCTTCTGACGCACTAATTAAGTGCTTAAGGGCTTGTTGCAAGGCTCTAACATGTCTTTCACGAGCCATAAATACCCCAGCTTCTTGATGCCAGCCAATTAACGCCAATAATTTTTCTTTGAGCAGCTGTATACCCTCACCTGTTTTAGCAGAAAGATAGATATACGTATTGTTTGCATCTGACTCCAGGCGTGGGCTTGCTTTATTTAGATCGGTCTTGTTAAGAATAAACAGTCGCGGGGTTGAAGTCGGCAATTCAGATAAAATTTTTCTGTCTTCATCTGTAAGTCCGTTTCCCGCATCGAGCATAAACACAATTACATCGGCTTTGATAATAGTGCTACGCGTTCGTTCAATGCCGAGTTGTTCAACAAAATCTGCGGTATCACGCAAGCCAGCTGTATCAATAATATGCAATGGAATGCCGTTTAACTGTATAGACTGGCGTATTACATCTCGCGTTGTGCCGGGTATTTCACTTACCAACGCAACCTCTTCCCCGCTTAAGCAATTAAGCAGACTGGATTTGCCTACATTGGGCTGACCTATCAAGGCTACATGAGCGCCTTCCCGCAATAAACTTCCCTGGTTCGCCAATTCTAGCGTCTTAATAAGCTGAGCTTTAATTAAACCGAGCTTAGTATCACGTCGGCTTAAATCTGGGAGATCCAGTTCTTCTTCGGGAAAGTCGAGCATGGATTCAACCAGCATACGTAATTCGATAAGCTGGGATACAAGTTCGTGAATAACTTGTGAAAAGTCCCCAAGCAGGGATCGCATAGCACTCTTTGCAGCCTGTGTGGTGCTGGCATCTATCAGATCAGCTACACTTTCAGCTTGAGCCAAATCCATCTTGTTATTCAAGTAAGCTCGTTGCGTAAATTCGCCTGGCAAAGCGAGTCTTGTGCCCAGGTCAAGACATCGTTGCAACAGAAGTTGAAGAATTGCCGGGCCGCCATGACCCTGCAACTCAAGAACATCTTCTCCTGTATAGGAATGCGGCGCTGGAAAATAGATAGCGATACCACGATCAATAACTTCTCCCAGCTCATTATAAAAGGATGAGTAGGTAGCTATGCGCGGCTCTGGAGTAATGTCCAGGATGTTTTTAGATATCCCGGCAAGGTTTGTCCCCGAGATGCGTACTACGCCGATACCGCCCCGTCCTGGGGCGGTTGCAATTGCTGCAATATTGTCAGACTTTGGCAACACCTTGGGTTGCGGCCTCTATAGTACGAGTGATGTACCACTGTTGCGCGATAGACAGGACATTGTTAACGACCGAATACAAAACCAGTCCCACTGGGAAGAAGAAAAACACAACGCTAAAGGCAATCGGCATAATTTGCATTAACTTGGCCTGCATTGGATCGGGTGGGGTAGGATTAAGTTTACTCTGAACATACATGCTGATACCCATGATGAGAGGCAAAACATAATATGGATCAGATCTAGACAAATCGGTAATCCAGCCCATAAATGGCGCATAACGCATTTCTACGCTGGCTAAAATAGCCCAATACAATGAAATAAACACTGGGATTTGAATAACCACAGGTAAACAACCTCCCAAGGGGTTTATTTTCTCTGTCTTATACAGATCCATCATTGCACGATTTAGACGTTCTCTGTCATTACTATATTGTTCTTTGATTTGGGCTAACTTCGGTGCTACTACACGCATCTTAGCCATGGATCGATAACTTGCAGCAGATAAAGGGAAAAAGGCTAACTTTATCAGTATGGTTAAAATGATAATTGCAAAACCCCAGTTATTCACCCAGCCATGTATTTCCGTTAACAACCAGAAAATAGGTTTTGCAATAATCGTGAGGAAACCATAATCGACGGTTAAACCAAGCCCAGCAGCGACATTATCCAACTTACTTTGAGCTGGTCCGATGTATAAAGGGACAGAGATTTTACCAGTTTGGCCAGGTTCAATAATATTGACAGGAAGAATAACTCCTACTGAAAATAATTTCTCATCTAGCTTTTTTGCATAAAATTCGCGATGAATATTACCGGAAGGCAACCAAGCAGAAACAAAATAATGTTGCAACATGCCAATCCACCCGTTATCAGCAGATTTTGGCATGCTAGCTTTATTTTTCTCGATACTGTCAAAATCGACTTTTTGAAATTTGTCTTTTTCAGTATAAATGGCTGGACCTGTATAGGTTGGCACAAACTTTGTGCTGCCTACAGGTTCAAAATTGTCTCTAACCAATTGAAAATACGCGGAAGGAGAGACTTTGTTTGACGTTAGATTTTGAATTTCATAGCCAACATCAACCAAATAACTGCTCTTATGAAAGATAAATACCTTGTTAACACTCAAACCGATCTTGTTTGACAAAAACAAACGAACTTCAATATCGTCTTTTCCTTCAGATAGAGAATATTGGGGGCTTTGACCGGTAAATTTTGAATTATGCGTAGGTAGATCAGCTCCCAACAAACCGGTTTGAGCAATGTATGTGTGATCTACATCTTGTTGAAATAATTGAAAAGGTTTGTCTTTATCCACTGTATCAAAGTGTCTTAGAAGATCAACACGTTTAATGTCGCCACCAATCGTGTTAATTTCAGCTTTGAAATAATCAGTAGTGACAACAATTGTTTCACCTAATTGTACAATTTTCTGGGTGGAGACGGCATCTAAGGGGGTTGGATGTTGCTCAATATTAGTCAAAGACTGACTTGGCGTTGGCGTAGAAGTAACACTAGTTACTGTTAGAGAAGTAGGCGATTGAAGTTCACGATGCCAACCATCCCATAGTAAAAAAATAGAAAATGAGAATATTATTAATAGGAATGTTCTTTGAAAATCCATCGTGGTTTTAACCTAATTTTAGTAACTATGGGGCTGGATCGTATCCACCAGGGTGCCATGGGTTGCATCGCAATACACGTCTTATAGCTAACCAACTACCACGTATTGCACCATGTCTAGTAATTGCATCTGTAGCATACTCAGAACAACTTGGTGTAAAACGGCAAGATGGCTGCAAAAAAGGGCTAATAAAATACTTATAACCCTTTAATAATTGAATTAAAAGGATTTTAACCATTATACTTTTGGGTTTAACATCAAATTTATCAATGCATCCCTTGCTTCAATCGTAGTATTTTTTGTTAAGTTTCTTCGAACTCTTACAAAATAATCACGTGAGAGTAACTTATCAGAATTTAATCTGAAAGTTTCACGTATTAAACGTTTCGCAAAGTTTCTGGAAACTGACTTTGACATCGTTCGTTTGCTTACAACCATGCCAAGCCTAGGAAATTCGAGATTGCTATCCACAAAATAAATAGTAAACCATTTATTTGTTAAGCCTTTATGACTAAAGGCCCGTTCAAACTCCTTGCTTTGCCTGATACGATGGCTAGAAGGAAATACATAGTTCACGGATTAAATGTGTAATATTATTCAACAGCCAAGCGTACTCGACCTTTAGCTCTACGGGCAGCAATAACAGCACGACCACCTTTTGTTTTCATGCGAACTAAAAATCCGTGTGTGCGTTTTCTTTTAATGACGGATGGTTGATATGTACGCTTCATAATATTGGACCTATAGTTAAGTTTTCGAAAGCCTGCAATTACAATACTTTAGATACAAACTGTCAAGTACAATTTTTCCTGTGGATAACTGATAATCAAAGCTGTAGAATAGAAAAAGTTTACTATATAAAAATATTGCAAAAAAATGTCTGATCAATCTTTATGGGAATTATGCCTGTTGAATTTTAAAGATAGCCTTCCTGCTCAACAGCTTAACTCATGGATAAAACCACTTAAATTTGAAATAAATGATGATACTATTACATTAACAGCACCAAATACATTTATATTAAAAGTGATTCAAGATCGTTTTTTACCTGAAATTATAAAAATTGCCAAAACAAAATTAAAGGTAACTCCAAAATTCACTTTCAAAATTGATACGAAAGAGCCATCACAAAAACCTCAAACAAAATCAATCATAGCTGCGGTAGAAATTGAAAAACCAAAAATTCCGAGAAATCATAGCAAGCTGAATGGATCTCTTGCCTTTGAAAACTTTGTAACAGGAAAAGCAAATCAGCTAGCTCATGCTGCTGCGATGCAAGTTGCAAACTTTCCTGGAACAACTTACAACCCTCTTTTTATTTATGGTGGGGTTGGTTTAGGTAAAACACATTTAATACAATCTATTGGCAATTTAATAAAAAAAGAAAATCCACATGCAAAAATTTGCTATGTACATGCGACAAATTATATTTCTGATGTAGTTCGAGCGTTTCAAACAAAAAAATTCGATGAATTTAAACAATTTTATAATTCACTGGATTTATTGCTAATTGATGATATTCAATTTATTGCTGATAAACCAGGAACACAACAAGAGTTTTTTTATACTTTAAACTCATTAATAGATGCAAATAAACAAGTAGTTATAACTTGTGATACCTTTCCTAAGGAAATATCGGGAATTGAGTCAAGGCTAACATCACGTTTCAGTTGTGGTTTGACAGTTGCTGTAGAGCCGCCAGGTTTAGAAATGAGAGTTGCTATACTTTTACAAAAATCGGCGGCTTTAAATCACCCAATTAAGGAAGATGTAGCTTTTTTCATTGCAAAACATGTTAGATCAAACATTAGAGAATTAGAAGGTGCATTAAATAGAATATTAGCCTATGCTAAATTTCATAAAGAAAATATTACTGTTGAATCCTCAAAAGAAGCGTTAAAAGATTTACTATCATCACAAAACAAACAAGTTTCAATAGAAAATATTCAAAAAACTGTTGCAGATTTTTATAGACTTAAGGTTGTAGAGCTTCTTTCAAAAAAAAGAACAAGAACGATTGCAAGACCTCGACAAATCGCTATGAGCCTAGCTCGAGAACTAACGCAGCTAAGCTTACCTGAAATTGGTAATGCATTTGGCGGTAGAGATCATTCAACAGTACTACATGCATGTAAAACAATCGAAAACTTACGAAATTCTGATCAAACAATAAATTCGGATTTCAATTTATTAAATCAAACATTGAGAAATTAATATATATAATTTTAAAGCTATATATTTTGTGAATAACTCATATAAATTTAATAATTAAAAATGTTATACACAATTTATTAACAGTAAATATAATTAATTTACATATTAAAAAATTATTTTAACTATCTGTAATTTCATTGATATTTGAGTTATAAACAGAAAATTGTATAAGTATTATTATTATTAAGGATATAAAAGAATGTTTATTGAAAAAATCAACAAAGATGTTTTACTCAAACCTCTACAAATCGTAGTTGGAATAGTTGAACGTAAACAACCTCTACCTATATTATCTAATGTACTCATAGAAAAAAATGAATCGGGTATAAAATTTATAGCAACCGATTTAGAAATTCAAATTACTACTGAAATAAAAGATAAAGAATTAGCAGGCAAGAACGAGGCAATTACAGTTGCAGCGAAAAAATTACAGGAAATACTTAGAGTATTACCTGAAAACAATAAAATTTCACTTGATCTGCAGGACACACGTTTATTGGTAAGGGTTCTTAAAAGTAAATTTACTCTTCAAACATTACCTGCACAAGACTTTCCAAAGGTAAGTGAACAGTTACAAAACTCAACAACAATAACGATTGAGCAAAAACTATTAAAAAAATTGATAGGTTCAGTTCAGTATGCTATGGCCCAACAAGACATTAGATATTATTTAAATGGTGTTTTACTTGTTATTGAGGGTCAACTAATAAAATTGATTGCTACAGATGGTCATAGATTGGCTTATACCAGTGCGAGTCTAAGTTCAGAACACTCGAAACGTGAAGTAATTTTGTCAAGAAAAACTATTAGTGAATTATATAAATTATTAAATGAGAGTGATGAAAATATACAGCTGGAATTAGCTGAAAAACAAGTAAAAATATCTTTTGCAGATATCACATTAACATCTAAAGTGATAGATGGTAAATTTCCAGATTACGATCGAGTAATTCCAAGCTACACAAATCACTTAACTTTGGATAGACAAATAATATTACAAGCATTACAAAGAGCGGCAATACTATCTAACGAAAAATTTAGAGGTGTTCGATTTGTGATGACAGAAAAAAATATGCGAATAATCAGTAGTAATAGTGAACAGGAAGAAGCACAAGAAGACATTGAAAATGATTATCATGGCCCTGCATTGGATATAGGTTTTAATGTAAATTATTTGCTGGATGGACTAACTAACACTACCACACAAGAAGTGACATTCTCATTTGGAGATTCAAATAGCAGCATATTAATTACTGTACCAGGCGACGAAGATTTTAAATATGTAGTTATGCCAATGAGAATTTAAATATTAATAAATTTAGTTTCACACAGAATTAAAGTTAAGGAAAATTATGAGCGAATATACATCCGATAGCATTAAAGTACTTAAGGGATTAGAAGCTGTCCGTAAGCGCCCAGGTATGTATATTGGTGATACAAGCGATGGCAGTGGACTGCATCATATGGTATTTGAAGTAGTTGATAATGCAATTGATGAAGCTTTAGCAGGATACTGTAATGAAATTACCGTCACTATACATATTGATAATTCAATAAGTGTTACTGATAATGGTCGTGGTATTCCAACGGATATACACGCAGAAGAAAATCGATCAGCAGCAGAAGTCATTATGACTATCCTTCATGCAGGAGGGAAATTTGACAGCAATTCATACAAAGTATCAGGCGGACTGCACGGTGTAGGAGTTTCAGTTGTCAATGCATTATCAGAATGGCTAAAATTGACCATATATAGAAATGGAAAAATTCATTTCATGGAGTTTCATCACGGCGATCCAGTATCGCCGCTAAAAGAAATAGGAGAATCGGATAAGAAAGGAACTGAAGTACATTTTCTCGCAAGTAAAGAAACTTTCGGTTTAATCGAATATCATTTTGATATATTGGCAAAACGATTAAGAGAGTTATCATTTTTAAATAATGGGGTAAAAATAACGTTAACTGATCAGCGTGATGGGAAAGTAGAGAATTTTTCATTTTCGGGAGGCGTAAAAGGTTTTGTTGAATACATGAATAGAAATAAAACACCATTACATTCGAATGTTTTTTATACATGTATAGAAAAAGAGGGTATTACGGCAGAAGTGGCAATGCAATGGAATGATTCGTATCAAGAGACCGTTCAATGTTTTACAAATAATATACCGCAACGAGACGGTGGTACTCATTTAACTGCTTTGCGTACTGCAATGACTCGTACTTTAAATCAGTATATTGAAACTGAAGGATTAGCCAAAAAAGAAAAAGTAGAAACAACGGGCGATGATATGCGGGAAGGACTGACGGCTGTTTTATCAGTGAAATTATCAGATCCAAAATTTTCATCTCAAACCAAAGATAAATTAGTATCTTCGGAAGTACGACCAGTAGTTGAAGAAATTATTTCTCAACAATTAATGGCTTTTTTGTTAGAAAAACCTACAGATGCAAAAATTATTGTTGGAAAAATTATTGATGCAGCCAGGGCAAGAGAAGCTGCTCGTAAAGCACGTGAAATAACACGCCGTAAAGGAGTGTTGGATGGTATGGGTTTGCCTGGCAAATTGGCTGATTGCCAAGAGAAAGATCCAGCAAAATCAGAACTTTATTTGGTTGAGGGAGATTCTGCAGGCGGCTCGGCGAAACAAGGCCGTGATCGAAAATTTCAGGCAATTTTGCCTTTAAAGGGAAAAATATTAAACGTAGAAAGAGCGCGCTTTGAAAAATTAATATCTTCACAAGAAATAGCAACACTCATCACTGTGTTGGGGACAAGCATCGGAAAAGACGAATACAACCCGGAAAAATTGCGTTATCACCGCATTATTATCATGACTGATGCAGACGTAGATGGAGCGCATATCAGAACGTTATTGCTTACATTCTTTTACCGTCAAATGCCTGAATTGGTAGAGCGTGGCCATATTTATATTGCACAACCACCCTTGTACAAGGTAAAACAAGGTAAAGAAGAAAAATATTTAAAAGATGATCATGCATTGAAAACATATATGCTGGGTTCTGCATTGTTGGATGCCGAGTTATACACCGATACAGGTGTAAGCCCAATGAAAATAGAAGTTCTAG
>Ga0315281_10001370_pt1 | contig 35867 bp, 29 predicted proteins | sample YL17G07_0_MG_FD_204540 | JGI IMG/M metagenome (GOLD analysis project Ga0315281, IMG submission 204540) | Sediment microbial communities from Yellowstone Lake, YNP, Wyoming, USA - YL17G07_0 | ecosystem: Environmental > Aquatic > Freshwater > Lake > Sediment | place: USA: Wyoming | collected...
GGAGTCTTCGACTGGGCGCCTGAGCTCAGGCCCCTCTTGTCTCGATCTGAGTACATCATGTATTTGGGCGTCATGGAGTTCAACGGCTGAATCGTGCCATTTGATCGCACACGTTGTTTGCACATGATGAAGCGCCTCAGAGTGCTGGTCATCAGTCACGGCTTTCCGCCCGACATGGGAGGAGCCAGCAACAGAGCCTGGAACATAGCGAGAGCAATGCAGACGAGCGGCCACGAGGTTGTGGCAATCGCCGCGTACCCGTACTACCCTCATGGTCGAGTCTCATCGAGATATCGTGGTCGGCTATTTGCGAGAGAACATGTTGACGGGCTTGAGGTAATTCGGGTTTGGATCCCATCGCTCGAAACGCAAGGCTACTTCAAGAGACTGCTCATCTACATGGCATTCACCTTCTCCTATTCGATAGGACAGCTACTGCTCATGAACCGGCGTTTCGACATCGTCTACTATGTCAGCCCCTACCCTCTTTCCCTCTTCTCTTACCCAGCCATCATATTCGGCAGACTTGTTGGATCGCATGTGTTCCTCGATGTTGCTGACTTGTGGCCTGAGGTGATATTGGAGATAGGGAAGATCAGAACCCCATTGGCGACCAGTCTCGTCAATGTGATGGCTAAACTCGCCGGTGCGATGAGCGACCTGACCACGCCGATAACCGAATCAATTCGTGAAAGGCTACTCGAACTGGGTTTGCCCAGCAGGAAACTGCAGGTAGTGGAACTCGCCATCGACACGGACTATTTCAGACCCCAACCACGGAAGATGGTGGATGAGCGTCTCAGAGGCAAATTCGTCGCCGAATACTCCGGCATCATAGGACCAAAGTACGATTTCGAATCACTGATCGAAGCGGCGAAGATCATTGGCAAAAAAGACCGAGAACTGTTGATTCTTATTCGTGGCGACGGAGAACTGGTGCCACGCGTCAAGAGACTGGCTCAGTCTGCGCACAATGTGTTGGTCCTGGACAAGATCGAGTGCGCGGACAGTGTGCTCGATCTGCTGAACGCTGCAGATGTACTCCTCTGCCCGATGAGAGATCTCAAGGAGACTTCAACGATAGTTCCATCGAAGGTCTTGGAGTACTTTGCTGTCGGGAAGCCTGTTGTTTGCTCAGGCCGCGGAGAAACCAAGAGCCTCATTGACGAATACAAGCCTGGAATAATGGTTGATCCAAGTCGACCGGACATTCTGGCTGACGCGATCATGGCGCTCCACAAGAACAGGAGGCTCTACAATAGATCGGCGAAGAATGCTCGAAATCTCGCTGTCGAGAGATATAGACTTCCCAAGCTGGCCCATAGAATCGAGTGCCTCGAGAAGAGCTTGGATTGATCAATGAGAAGAGAGATAAGCATCGAGCGCTCCGCAACGGAAAGAGATTTGGGACGAAGGAACTTGGAATCGACTGCTAGTTCCACAGTAGGAAGAATGCGCGCCTTATTCCGAGTGGTGTCTGGCCGCATTGAGAAGTTCGGCTACTCCAAGACTGCATTAGTTCTCAGTCTGGCCTCCGTTCTGGCAGTGATATCGGCTCGCTACTACTATTCGTTCGTCACGGGCTACATAGTGCCCGACGAGGCATGGTATTACAACACGTTCATCCTCGACAAGCAGCCGATTGGAACATACAGAGAGGTCTTCGTTGCAGTCTTCATATTCATCTTTCGTGACGTAAGCAGCGTCTGGCAGTTCTTCCTGCACGGTTTTCTCTATTCTGTACTTTGTGCCATAGGAACCATTGTGCTCGCCTACAAGATTGTGCGACGGTTGGAGGCATCTGACTTGGTCGGTGGACTGGTGTTGGTCTCGCTTCCGCTGTTTCCGATTTTCACAGTCATGGCAGCTACGGTGGTCACGGAGCCGCTGGGCCTCTTCTTCTGCTTGCTTGGCGTCTATCTCACTCTGAGATACGTGCAGGGTGGGGGTTCTATCAACGCGCTCCTTTCAGGGGTAAGCTTCATCCTTGCTTACAAGGTTCGCGAACCTTACCTACTGTTTGCAGTCGGGAACCTACTCTTCTATCTGCTCTATCTGGTGTTGCTCCGCAAGAGGAGGGCGGTTTGGGGTTTTCTGGCGTACGCTCTTCCAGTGTCAATCTATTTTCCGGTTCCTGTACGGTGGCAACCGGGGTTCGACTTCGCTCAACCCGTCTACGTTATTCTGACCAGCCTACTGCCCCAGCTCCCCCAGCTCCTCGTACAGCTGACCAAGATCACAGCTCCACCTACAACGCCCACAACTCCAGTGATTCCTCCGACTGTGCTAAACCCCACATTCAGTGTTGTTACGCCAGCGTCATCGGGGCACCCAGACATCCTTCAGGCTTTCGGGATAGGGCTCGTCTTCGGATACAATCCGCTCTTCATGGTCTTTGCTCTGGTCTCGATCGTGCTTGGATTGTACGTCTTCCTGCGAACCAAGTCGCTCGACAAGCTCTTCGTATTTCTGACTATGTTCCTTGCGCTTGGCAGCTTCGGAGTTTCGATTGCGCTGACAATTGCCACGCTCCCAGGCGCCATTTCTAGCTGGACATCCACCATAGTCAGAGCCGCTCACACGTCGCTGCCGAGTTTCATTGGTTTCGGCCCTCTCTATCAGAGGTTGAGGCCCAAACGGGTTGTCGGGCTGATCTTGATAATGCTGATCCTAGGTTCGACGCAAGTTCCGCTCCTTGCCAGTACGCTGCAACAGAGCCTTTCACGCGAACCGGTCAACAGACTCAGCCTAGACTATCGCGCCCCGTATTATCGTCTCTACTTGTTGGCCAAGGATTCTGGAAGGACGCTCATCTTTGGTGGTGTTCATTTCCGCGGAATCAGGATCTACATGTCGATGCTACCTAACGTCGTGCTCTACCCGGTTGTAGGTGAAGATGTTTTCAAGGGGCTGCTGGTCAGTGGTCCGTGGGATGCGATCTTCCTTTACGACGACTGGGTGACGATCGCGGTTCCGGACATGATCGGGATGTACCCTGCATACTACCAGGAGATTCTCAAGTCCAGACAGTATCCAGGATACACGCTTGAAACACTGTGGGTGGATGGAGAAAGCTATGCTATCAAGATGATCCCAACGACGGCTCAGTCCGTTGTCCCACCGACTATTTCATCGTGTCTTTCTGTGCAATCTCCGATGATTGTGGCTCTGGGCAACGTAACGCGCGCCTCAGTGCGCACACCGTGATCGTGTGCAGCGTCATGTCCAGGCTTCAAGCAACCTCGTCCCCTCGATCTATAGCTCTGAGGGCTCACGGATGATCATGCACACACGTCAGGAACGCATAGACGTGCTCATGCCGACCTATAACAGCGCTAGGTACCTTGACTCAGCGCTGAGATCTCTTGAGAAATCTGTCTCAAGCCACCGGTTGATCGTGGTAGATCATCACAGCAAAGACGGCACACTCGAAGTGCTCAAGAAGCACAAGGCTGATGTGTACTTCGATGACAAGTCACTGGGCAACGCCAGGCAGATATTGTTCGAGAAATCGAGCAGCCGCGTGTTGCTAATGCTTGATTCCGACGTCGTCATCTACGAACGCGGCTGGTACGAAAAGGCCATCAAGCTTCTTGGCACCCCATCCGAAGACGGCAGACTCATAGGCGCGGTGGTCATTCTGCCTAGGGTGAACCCTCCGGTCGAGCTGGAGAAGTTCAAGCGATTCTGGTGGCGGCTTCTGCCGTCATTGCATGGCGATTTCTTTGTAACGCATTCTACGCTCTTCCTGAGAGACTCTATCAAGGGGATTCACATACCTGAACAGTTGGGTGCTGCCGAGGATGTCTACGTCTGGCTGCACATTCGCAAGAGAGGGTACGTGTCGAGGACGATAATGGTCGACGGAATCCATCATTTTACTCTGAGCGAGAAGAAGGGACGATGGATGGGCGCCAACCTGAGAATACTCCAATCCATAGTGGGAAAGGAGGCACTCCAGTTTGTTCTGCGAAACGTATTCTTCTATCCGTTTCTTGCGTTCGTAGCGGCAGTCTTCACTCAAGACCCTGGCATGTTAAGGTACAACATTAGGCGATGGTTCGGATACTTGGTCGGGTATCTCTTTCCGAAAAGATATTGGCAGATAAACAGAGACAGCACTAGTCCATCGCGATCTCAAGGGCAAGCAGCGGTACATCGCAACCCCTCAAAACTAGTGATTCCAGAGTCCTAGCGAGCAACCGTCACATATCTCGAGGTTCGGTGGAGAGGCTGCAGGAACTGAATCTTCCGCTTGCTTCGGTCATCGTACTCAGCTACAATGCGTCGATGTTCATAGAACAATGCGTTCGGTCCGTCCTTGAGAGCGACTACCCCAACTTCGAGGTCATCGTTGTTGACAACGGTTCCACCGACGGCAGCTATGAACTCCTGCGCAAGCTGTTCGGGGCAATTCCCAACGTCAGGATTATGCGCAATTCCAGAAATCTCGGCTTCGCTGAAGGCAACAACGTAGGCTACAGTGACTCCAGAGGCGAAGTGGTGGTCTTCTTGAATGTGGACACGGTTACTGAACATGACTGGCTGCGCAGACTGGTAGTTGCATTGAACTCGGACGCAACTATCGGAGTTGCGCAACCGCGTCTTGTCAGCATGGAACACCCGGGATCCGTTGACAGCGAGGGCGGCTACATGGATTACCTCGGATACATCTACTTACTTGGGGGATGGTATGCAACCAAGCCGATCAGGAAGACTAAGGAGCCATTCTATGCGGAAGGAGCGGCGTTAGCCATTAAGAGGTCCGTGGCAGAATCGGTGCTGCTAGGTGCGTCAATATTCGAATCTGACTATTTTCTCTACTATGAAGACAGTGATCTGTGCTGGAGAGTGAGGCTAAGCGGTCACAAGATTGTGTGCGTGCGGGAGTCTGTAGTACACCATCAAAGGGCATATGCTGCCGGTGGCGGGTCGTACACATCCGCCTACAATTTCACAAAGAACCACATAGCGACACTGATCAAGAACTACGGTCTGCGGAATCTGCTAAGATGGCTCCCGATCGTCCTGCTCTTTGAGAGCCTTGGGGCTGCTCTGCTAGCCAGACGCGCCGGAAATATCGCCCTCGCAAGGATCAGGGCGATCTTCTGGTGCCTCACAAATTTCAGGAAGCTGTGGAAGAAGCACGTCTATGTTCAGCGACTGATTAGGAGAATCCCAGACTCGGACATTGTGGAGCGGATGTTGAAACCGGATTTCCACGCGCTGCGCGTTGAGATGGCCGATTGAAGCCTACGAATAGGAGCTCAAGAAGAGGATCAGCAAAGATGACCATGATCTGCCCTGAGACGGTTTGAGGACAGGTGATATCTTCGGGAAGAGTGCACAATCGGCCAGATCAGGACGGTGCGCACTCTCAATTGAGAGGGCTTGTAAGCATCATTATCCCATGTTACAACCACGGCCGATACCTGCGTGAAGCGATTGAAAGCGCGTTGGCTCAAACCTATCGGCCAATTGAAGTCATCGTCGTTGACGACGGCTCCAGCGACAATAGCGCCGAAATCGCAGCCGAGTACCCAGTGATGCTCGTGACTCAGGACAACCAAGGCGTGGGAGCAGCACTAAATCACGGCATCAGGCTCGCGAAAGGACAATATCTCGCGAGGCTAGATGCGGATGATAAGTTGCATGCTTCCTTTGTCGAACGTTGCGTTCGAGTTCTGGAAGGGCATCCCGAATGCGCGTTTGTATACACTTGGGCAGTCCTGTTTGGGCAACGAAGCGGAGTCTTCTACAGCAGGCCGTATGATCTGCGCAGACTGAAGCTTGGAAACTACATACCGGCCACGGCCCTCATGCGAACTAAGGCCATCAAAGAAGTGGGAGGCTTTGACTCGGATCTACCTTGGGTGGAGGACTGGGATCTCTGGCTGTCATTTGCAGAAAGAGGCCTGTTCGGAAGACTACTGCCTGAACCGCTCATCTACTATCGTCAACACAAGACTAGCGGTCGCAATGCTGCTGCTATGGAGCTTAGGCATGCGACTGTGCGCAGGATCATGCGCAAACACCCCGAATTGTTCCCTCGCGTTTATCTCGCTATGGACAGACTGGAGAGCGCCGCTGAAAGAGTGCTTCCTATATCTATTAGGAGAATGCTCAGAAGATTGAGCCCACGAACATACACCACTTGGAGTCCAGAAGGAGGCTCGTAGGATCGCTGCACTAGTTAATATGGCACAGTCACGAAATCTGCTCTCATTCCAACAAGAATTTGAATCAAACGGCAGAACCTAGAATGGGTGATGCGGCCTGCGCGAGTCGCGAGGAGAGCATATCGTTTCCTTGGAAGGTTGGATCAGGATGCGTACGTCGCGACGCCTCTCGCATCTAGGCTATCTTCCTCTCCTTTCGAGCGGCGTAGTTGTCTTCTTGGGTATCGTGATGCTTGGAGGTGCTATTGGGCTGCTTTGGCACCCTTTCAAGACTTGGGTGGTTCTCCATCCGTACCTGATCGGGAGCACCGAAGACTGGATCGTCTGGGCTGGGAGTTTCGTCATCTCGGCATCACCTGGTTTCGCTCTTATCTTAAGCAGGAAGAGAGAGATGGACCTCACGCTGGCATCGACGCATTTCCTTCTCCCAATTCTATCACTGGCAATGATCACGCAGTCGTACCCTGTCGGGGCAACCGCATTGATAGGATCAGGTTTTCTTCTATCATATGTGTTGGTGAACGACTCTGACCGTATTCTTAGGATAGAGAAAGGCACAGCACTGAGAATCGTGGCGTCAGAAGTATTCACATTTCTAGCCATCATATCTGCAGGAGGTATCATATCCCTTCTGGTTTGGCAAGATCACTTTTTGCCCGTCTTGATCTCAGGATCTTACCTCTCTCCTTCGGATCAATGGTTGCACATGCTGGGAATTGACATAGAGGTCTTCTACCTGGTTCGGCCTGTGCTCTCGGCGGCTTTGGTCACGTTGGGCCTTGTGGCTTTGTTTGCGCTCTTTAAGGAGCCGCTTGGATCCTTGGGCAGATTATTGTTGGGGAACCGCTTTGGATCATTGAGCCGCGTCGAAAACGTGACAGATGCGAAGCCAGACCGAGCTCCATTTGTGAACAACCATCGTCATAGTTGGCTTCCATATACTGTCCTCTTAGGATCAATCGCGCTCGGAGTTGTGTTGACCCTTTTCCCATACTTCTCGCCTACGAATATGGTACTCTTCGGAAGTGATTCATGGTTCTACATCGATAGAATGCGCTTTTTCACTGACATTGGTCAGGCTATTCGTGGCATGGAAAGTGACAGAGGCTTGTTCGTCCTTCTTCTGATCGCAGTGAAGATCTTCACAGGTGTCAGCCCCGAATCGATTGTTAGGGCGACGCCTCCCTTTCTGTCCGCTTTGCTGGCGTTGAGCACCTTCCTGCTCGTGAAGGAGGGGACCTCACGTCCTTGGCTTGCATCGTTCGCTGCGCTACTTTCTGTGATTTCTGCCCAAACTACCCTAGCGATGGCTGCTGGTATCCTTGCGAACTGGTTCGGGCTGGCGGTTGCGAGCCTTGTGTTCGCTCTCGTGGTCAGGGCGGTTCGACTTCGCTCTCTTCTTGCGTTCTTGGGCGCGCTTGTCTTCTCCGTGATTCTGATTGGATCGTATTCCTACATTTGGGTCACGGCTATGGTGGCATTGTGCCTTGCAACCATTTCGAGTGTTTTGGCTTTTCGGTCACTAAGTAACCGGGAGTGGATACGCGAGACGGGCATTTCGACTATCGTGTTTGTGGGCGCGATGTTTGCTCCCGTCGTTGCTGTGTACTTGGTCTCCAAAATGGGAGTTTGGTCAGCCGCACTTGACCCAAGTCTCTGGCTCCAGGTCGGATGGAACTACTTGCAGGGGCAAGTGAGGACCGGAGCCATTGCCTCTGCCTTCGATGCGCTCGAACAGGCTTTCGACTTCGCCGGGAACAGGGTAGATCTTCCCTTCCTGACATTGCTTTCTGTCATTGGTCTATTCGACACCAAAATGCTTGACCGGTCTTTCCGCAGAATAGTGGCCGGGATGGTTGTTGCATCGCTTGCCTTCACAATACTGAGTCCGGACATCTATTTGACGTGGAGAGGCCTGTTCATTCTTCCGCTGTATCTTACAGGTGCATTGGGCGCGGGCAGCGTAATCAACAGAGTCAACCAAGTTGGCTCCTTATCGGACCGGAGAATGCGTCTTGTGTTCGCCGGAACATTCTCAGCCTATCTCTTCCTATCTCTTCTCAGCTATTCGTTGAGAGCGATGGAACTGTTGGTTTGGGAATCGCACTTCTGACCTTGGCACGGATTCGTGAGCAGCTTCTTGACGATAGAGCCAAGGCTCGGGTACTGCAGAGGAGTCTCTCGCGACGGCGAATGTTTGATATTAGTATCAAGGGGGCCTGGACTGATGCTGGAGGGTCCGATTTCTACGCGCCTAGTCCACAGGACTTGAGTTAAATGCGCGTGGTACACTAGCCCGGTAAGTCGAGCATGCACGGGAATAGGCCATATTGGTAACCGTTTCCATTGTGATCCCGGTGTACAACAACGAAAAGTACATCGGATCTTGCATCCGGTCCGCGCTCAGACAGACATACGACGATTACGAAGTCATAGTCGTCAACGATGGTTCAACCGACGGCACGGGGGATGTTTGTTCGAGTTTTGGTGTCGATATTCGATACTTTGAGAAGAGCAATGGTGGACGTGCCTCAGCTCTCAATGTAGGAATCGCCCATATGAGGGGAACTTGGTTCAAGTGGCTCTCAGGCGACGATGTGCTGAAGCCTCAATCATTGGAGGTTCTCTTGATGAAAGCCAAGGAGACAGGCGATCATGTGACATACGGCGACTGGGAAATGATCGACGAGAAAGGAACGTCCACCGGCATTTTCAGAGAGAGAAGCTTCGACTATCACGAAGATTTCTGCATAGCACTGTTCGACGGATTCATAGGTAAGGCATCCGCCACTCTGATCCGGAGCACTTGCTTTCGCAGAACCGGATTCTTCGATACGAGTCTTAGGTTTGGCGAGGACTACTTGATGTGGTTCAAGCTTGCCAAGCACTATCGTTTCGTCCATGTTCCCGAGGTGGTTGCCGCGTGCAGATGCCATCGGAGATTTCTCGCCGACAATAACCCTCGGCGCATACTATGGAACGACTCTCAAATCCGAAAGATTGCCTGGGCATACTGGAAAGGTAGATGAACATCTGAAACATCATCGCTGAGATGAAAGAAATGAGGCTCATAGTGGACTACTACAAATCACGAGAGTTGTCCGGTGGTGTCCAGTCAGTTCTTGAACAGATCAGACAGCTCGACCCAAGGAACTCGCGATTGATTTCACTGACCGACGCAGAGAAAGCTCTTGGATTTGATGTCGTCAGGCCGCCTCCGCCCTCTCTACGAAGAACCCTCTTCATGCGTGCCACAGATCTTGCAAGAAGACTGATCAGTCGTACAACTCCCTTTTCTCCACTCATTCGAGAACTCGTCATGCAAGCGACCATGGAGAGGCCACGGTGGCTTCCGTTCGAGAGTACCGCATCTCTAGCGATAGATTCCTACCTGAAGGCGTACGAGGAACTCTTTGGCCCTCAGCTAGTCATCAGGAACTCTCTCGTAGGGAACTTGATCCCGCTCCAGTCCAAGCAGATCTGCTTCATCAACGACGACAAGGTCTCCGGGCCTGAACTACTCTTCAGAAGAGGATACTATGACTTAGGAGAGTTCTTCACTACTCGTTACGGAGCGGTGTCGCTCCAGTTGCTTTCCGCAAGGAGTGCCTCTGCATGCGTTGCTCCAAGTAGTCTTGTTGCGAAGGAAATGTCCAAGTACGGGCTCAAAGTGCACGTCATACCTCATGGCATTGATACCGATTTCTTCAGACCTCTCGAAAAGGAGGCGCTAAAGCGAGAATACGGGCTTTCAGGAAAGACAGTGGCCTGTTGGGTCGGCTCAACGCACCCAATAAAAGGATTCGATTACGTCTGGAGGCTCGCAAGAGATTTCCCTGAAATCACCTTCATTCTAGTGTTCAAGGACCCGACTCTTCTCAGAAGCGAGCAGAACGTTAGGATCATGGGACCCTGCCTCCCCACGAAGCTTCGGGAACTCTACAATATCGCCGACTTCTACATCTCCACGAGTGTCCATGAGTCGTTTGGGCTGTGCCCGATGGAAGCCGCGGCCTGCAACACTCCAGTTGTCTCGCTGCGTACCGGAGTATTCTCGGACCTGAAGACAGACGAGGTCGGATGCGTCGTTGACGAATGGAATATTATGGAATACCGACATGCTGTCAGGAGAATGCTCCGTGGCCACGACAACTTCCGTCCGCGACGTTTCGTTCAGAGGGAGCTGAACCTCAAGAAGTGGCGAATGCAGTGGCGCAGACTCATCTCAGGCGTTGACAGGGCCGAGTGAGATCATCAAGGAGAGTAGTCTAATCTTTTATCTTGGTTATCCCTGCCTCACAGGCTAACTCATCTGACCAAGGAGATGCTGACTTCGAAGGTAATGTCAATACTGGGAATTAGGCCCGACTGGATCAAGATGAAGTCGGTCATTTCAAGGCTAGATCGCGGAGACCTACAGCATGTTTTGGTCCACACTGGTCAACACTACTCATACAACCTAGACAGGATCTTCTTTGAGCAGCTAGAAATCAGAAAACCAGACTACCACCTGGGTGTCGGGTCAGGAAGTGACGGAGAACAGACTGCCAAGATCATTGAACGATCTGAGAAGGTTATCTTGAAGGAGCAGCCTGACATAGTCTTAGTCTTTGGAGACTCGAACTCCAGTCAAGCCGCTATTGCTGCCGCGAAGGCGAATTTCAAGGCGGCCCGAATAGAAGCGGGAATGCGAGCATACGATTGGAGGATGCCTGAAGAGAAGAACAAGCGAATGGTTGACCACATCTGCCGATTCCTGTTTGCCTACACGCGATGGCAGGAACAGAACCTCCTGAAGGAAAATGTGAAACCCTACAGGATTTCTGTGGTGGGGAATCCCACAGTCGACGTTATCAACACCTTCAAAACGAAAGCATCCGCGAACTCCATTTCATCTGACTTGGGCCTCAGTAGAGGCGACTACTTCCTAGTTACTGCGCACAGATCGGAAAATGTCGATGACAAGAATTCTCTAGAGAAGATACTGAGGGGGCTGGAACTCGTGTTACAGAAACATGGGAAGCCTGTCGTGTGGCCTCTATATCCGCGGACGAAGGATCGAATTAGAAGGTTCAACCTCTCTATCCCCAAGGGTGTGCGTGTCCTCGAACCACTCGGTTTCATTGAATTCCTTCATCTAGAAATGAATGCACTGTGTCTCATCTCAGACTCTGGAACAGTGCAAGAAGAAGGCTGCATTCTGGGAGTCCCATGCGTTGTCATTCGCCTCACCACCGAGAGGCCTGAGACTGTCGTCGTCGGTTCGAGCATAATTGCGGGCCTAGAACCAAGTGACATGCTACAGAGCATCGAGACTTTCTTGGGCGAGAATCGGAAATGGAAACACCCATACGGTGATGGGCATACCGCTGAGAGGGTCGTGGAGGTACTCAAAGGCTATGACCCGAAACCGGTGGTCGAGGAAATGGTGAAGTTCGAAGCGACAGACGAGGATGCTCGAGTTTGTTTCAGCCCGCGTCTGTTTGGATGATGCACCGGGGTATGCTTAGTTCTGGGCACTGTCGGAGGCGGTAGCCAGCCGTCTCTCAAAGCCGGCGATCGAGTGAATCGTTCTCCGTGCCAAGGGTTCGATCGATGACCGTCTTCGCGTAGCAACGTTCGATCGTGACGTCGTTCTGTCGGTACTCACGGGCAAGGCATCGCAACAACTCCTCCTTGAGGACCAACCCCGGCGGGAACCACCTGGCGGACGTGGGGCAATGTGAGTCTATTGAGCCAAATTCGAGCTCCATGAACCTCTACAAGGATTCCAGGATGTTGGCGAGTTTCTGAGCGTTGGCCGTGGCATCATGATTCTTGTACAGGGTCCTCTTTGCATTCTCGATCAGTCCTCGCGAATACTGAACATCGAAAATCAGTTTCCTCACACCCTCTCCAAGTTCCTCAACGTCCTCTTGGTCAACCACCAGCGCAAAACCTTCTTGCCTCGCATATTCATTTACGTACGCGTACGGCGGAGCATGGATGAGCATTGGCCGGCCGGAAGCTAGGTAGTCGGCGAGTTTTCCTGGGGTGGCAGTGGCGATTACCTCCGGGGTCGTGTGCCAACTGAGAGGCAGGAACAGTATCGTGGCGCGGCACTGAACATCAGGCATCTCGGATTGAGATGCTGAAGTCAGTTGCACATTCTGACAGGTCCCAACGATTCTCTTGAACGCTTCGTTCGTATTGGGTACGTAGAGGTCTAGGTGCACAGGCAGGTCTTGCAGTTGGCTGACTGCGCCGATCAGGTTCCTCAAGCTTCTTTCTTGAGGCCAGTAAACATTTCCAGTGAAGACGATGGTGTATGGTTTAGTGGGGGCGTACGTTGTTCGTTTCGTTTTATAGGCCTCTGGGAATACCGAATTGTGAATGACACAGCATTTGAACTTGTAGCCATAGCGCTTACGGTAGAACTGCTCAGTACCTTCATTCGTCACAATCACAAGTGCTGCGGTCTTGAATAGACGAGGCTCAAATAGCTTCGCCAAGAGCTCCTCGGTCGGTCGCTCCAGTTTGTTGCCAAGGTAAATGTCAAAGAGGTAGAGCGAATAGGGGAGACCGGTGAATCGGGAAATGAGATACGTAGCGATCAGGGCAGGCCCTGTATCAGATACTCCCAAAATGCATCTAATGTTCTTTTGACGAGCAATCCGCGTCCCCATTCGGACCATCTGTGCGATCGTAACCAGCGTATCCAGTGCGAAGCCCAGAATGATCACGCCTGAGCCTAAAGACGAGATTCTCCTTCTGACGCGCCGGCATGCATTCACGAGAGCGACTGTACCCGAAGGATGCGATGTGGAGACGGAACTTTTCTGCGCTTGAAGGTTATGGTCGCAGAAGAAATATTCGCCCGATAACCATGTACCAATCGGGTTCCCTCTACGTATGATTTCGTAGCGTGTGAGGATGCAGTATGAATCAGGCGAGAACTGTGAGAACAGGTTGTAGAGGTTCTGTGGTCCCCCCACCATGGGCGGAGCCCAGCTCGAGACTATGAGGACTCTCTTGCCGAGGTGAATTCTCATGTGGCCTAAGCAACCGCCAAGACTAATGAAGGAAGATGCCCAAGACTGGGTTACAAGCGTTCCGATATTCGGCGTCCCGAAAACAGTCACCGTTTCTCGACGATTCTCCTCTTCGAGGGACCGGAGACTGCATCATACTGGACAGCCGAAGCCCAGCCACGCGTGAATTAAGGGTGAATGCTGTGAGTGTAAGCACATGCAGCGGGTGTGGCCAGTGTCGCAAATAGCGGAAGAACCATTTCTGTTTCAAGCCGACTTCGGAGCAATGGCTCTCTGCGTATGCCTTAGATATGCCTTGTCCAAATCAAGAATGAGCCATTCCACTGCAAACATGAGGGGTGAGAGTGTTGCTTCGTACAGGAAGCAGGCAACAAGTTGCACCTCAACAAAGTCACCCACGAGCGATCAGGACCAAGCGAAGATCCTCTGCTGGCGGGGGCAGATGCCCAGTCAACACGCGTGAAGCCCAGGAGGGCAAGAACGGGAGAAGGGAGTCACGACGAAGCCGCGCGTTAGTGTAGTAATACCGTTCCACAATCGCGTAGGACTAGTCAGCCGCGCTGTCCGAAGTGTCTTGCGACAGACGTACTCGGACTTTGAAATCATACTAGTGGACGATGGCTCGACAGAAGACGTGAAAAAGTGCGCCAAGACCCCAAGCAGAAGAGTCCGATACGTCAGGCAAGAGAATAGAGGAGTATCGGCAGCAAGGAACTTGGGTGTGGAAATGTCAGCAGGACGGTACGTTGCATTCTTGGATTCCGATGACCTCTTCGCCCCTCGGAAGCTCGAGAGACAGGTATCTTTCATGGAAAGGAACCCTGACCTGCTTCTTAGTCACACGTCGTATGCTTACATCGACTCGAATGGATGCTTCTTGGATGAAGTCAGGTCGGGCACATTTTCCGGTCGGGTATACCCGCGAATAATCTTCGCCTGTCCAATAGCAACATCAACCGTCATGGTCCGCAGGGAAGCATTCTCTGAGGGCCTCAAATTCGACGAATCTGTAAGGGCAGGCGAAGATGTGCTGATGTGGTCTCGGGTTGCCAGAATATCGAAAATAGCCGGAATTGATGAGGTCTTGTCTCTTGTGAGAAAGCATCTTGGTATGGCAGCATTCAGTCCTGAGGCCCAGCTGGCGGGGATAGATAACGTCGTGAGGTACTATCTCCGGCAGGACAAAGGAAGCAGACTGTGGGACAGGCGTTTGATGTCGTCATACTACCTGTTCCGGGCGGGAGTCTTTTACGCCAGTGGGAGGCTCCGGGAGGCGCGACTCAATGGCGTCTACGCGTTGGTAAGGTACCCCCTCAACCTTCCTCGCTTCATGCTCTTGCTCTCATCAATACTGCCGAGGAGGCTGCTAGGGGTCTTGCGGGAAAGTGGGGGAGCGAAGTACTTCACTGCCGTCTGGGAGTTCATCTGGCCCAGAACCTACAACCGTTCCATGCGATAGTCAAACTCGGCCAATTCTCTGACCATCTGCGCGACCGAAGGGGGGGAGGCGTAACCTGCCGCTTTCCAAATCTGCCGATTCAAAGAATCATTCGCCGTGGACAGGGTGCGGTCCAAGATCTTTTCTGCCTCGGTGGGGGTGATAGTGATGTCTTGTCGCTTATACTCTCGCGCGAAGGACTGCAGCAACTCGGACTTCGATACTGTGCCTGAAGGAACCACATGCTGGACATGTGGCAGCGTCAAATCTTGTTTGATGATGCCATGGCACAGCCTCGCAAAGTGCAGTGTGGTGACTCCATTCCATTTGTGATTGTTGTATCCGCTCACCTGTGCATTATGAGGCTGCCTTCGAAACCATTCCAGCAGAAAGACGTAGGCTTTCGGCTCCGGTCCGACAATTGAGCATCGTAGGCAATGCATGTTGCGTGACAAGGATTCGCCTAGGCTCTTGGTCTTTCCGTATACGTCTAGCGGGTCGTGCGGATCACTCTCAACATAGTTGCCTCGTGCTCCAGAATACACGCAATCGGTGGCAATCTGGAGAATTGACGCTCCTGCTTTCGTAGCTGCGTGTGATAATTCGTTAGGAAACAAGGCATTCACCTTGATGGCATGCTCTATCTCTAACGGATTATCGTCATGAGTGTAGGGCTTCGTCAGACCAATTGCATTGACTATCCACGATGCGCCCATCACAACAGTGGGCAAGTTGCTATCGCTTGCAGTTGCCAAGTCCAGCAAACGCCAATCGACCATAGGCAGCTTGGCACGGCATCGTTCTGCCAATGAAGCGCTCCTCACTGTTGCCGCCACTTTCAAGTCGTCATCCCTAGCCAAGACGTCGGTGACCATAGAGCCCAGCATACCGCTGCCGCCCAAGACTACCACGTGAATCATCCTATGTCCCACTAACGTTCAGTAACTGCCCAGGCATCCCAGTAGTGCGCGTCGTAGCGCACGTCGTCTTCACGACTCTCCTCAAGAGTCGACGTAGAGAAAAACATCAATTTCGCATCTTGTGTGAGCGACATGAAGCCATTGGCATGGCCAGGAGGTATACAAACTATCGCTGGCTTCTGCTCCGCTAGGACGTAGCGGTGCATCTTCGCGTTCTTTGACGGGTGCTCCCAGTTGTCGATGGCCACTGCAGCAACAATAGCCGCGCCCTGCACCACCGTGACGTACTTCCTCTCACGCCTGTGGGCATGCCACGCTCGGACAAAACCCGCCCTGTGGTTCGAAACCAGATAGAACCTCTTCACGCCTTCGAAGCGAAAGTCATTGACGAAAGCGACGTTTCCCCGGTCGTCTGTTCCCAAGTCGCCCTCGATCAAGTACGGCTCTTCAGGCTGTCGAACCTCTTTGATGCTGCGCTCCAATGAGTGTCATCCCGCCGCGGGCATACCTACTTGGCAATGCCCTTATGTGTGTTGAACATAGACAAGAATGCTTGGTTTGTGTAGCGAGGAGCATCCACATCCTTGAGCCGGTTAGAGTCCAGCAAATCCTTGACCTCCTCGATGCCCTCGTCAATGGAGTGAACGGCTTTGAACCCTAACGTCTTCTGAGCCTTCTCGCTGCTCACCCGGTAATTGCGCGTGTCCTGGAACTTCATCGGCGTTTGCTCGATTACTAGGTCCGGAAAATGGTTACGCACTTGATAAGCTAGGTCGATGATGCGAACGTTCTGCCGGTGAAGGTTGTAGACGCCAGTGTGGGGGCTCACTAGGCACTCTGCTATTGCCTGTGCCGCGTCGCGTACGTGCAATAGAGGCCGGAACTGATCTCCGCCAAAGACACTTATCTTGTGGTGCCGATGTGCGCGAACCGTAAGGGTGTTCACAATCAGGTCTAGCCGAATGCGCGAGAACTGATCACCGACACCGAACAAAGTGCCTAGACGGAAGATTATCGCGTTCTTATCGTGCAGGTACTCGTCAGCTGCCAGCTTGGTAACGGCGTAGACGGAGAGAGGATTAGTGGGCGATGTCTCATCCAAGACAGCGTCCTGAGCGCCATAGACCGAGCAGGTGGATGTGAAGATGATGCGACCGTCGTAGTTCTGTGTCAGCCATTTGACTGATTCTTGGTTGATGGCAGCAGTGATGTCCGGATTTAGGGCACAGGCTCCGTCTCCGACGAGTGCAGCGAGCCAGATCACGGCGTCGGCCCATTTCAAGTGCAGCAGAAGCCTGTCCGTGTCCCGGATGTCGCCGTAAACAAAATCCACAGGTTTGCGGTACGATTCTTCATACAACAGGCTATCATAAACACGCACATTGTGCTCGCTGTGCATCAGAAGATCCGTCAGAGCGCCACCAATATAGCCGGCTCCACCGACGACAAGTACGTTCATGCTTCGCCACCTAATTCCTCATTGACATCTGCTCATAGTCGCGCTCATCAGCTGTGTCTTCTCACTCTTGGGAGGAATCGCACCTTCATTTCATGGTGTCAAGTGCTTTCCGAGGGTGTCATCATTCAACCGAGAAACTCGCGATATAAGTACTATGTGGCCAAAGTAGAGGCAACATCTTCTGTTAGATACTTTGCCCAAGCATCGCCCCAGCTTTGGAGGTCGAGTTTCCTTTCTAGCACGACGTTCCTAGGTTCAAAAGCGTGTGTGCCGCTCATCAGCCCCGAGATGGCATCGCAATATTCCTCGACGTTGTGTGGTTTGTCAATGGGAACGCCAATCCTGTCGTCCCAGAAGTCCCAAAAGAGCCCTGTGCGCGTCGTTACAAGCGGCAGATTGCACGAGCAGGCCTCAAGGACAACGTGACTATTTCCTTCACAGAGGTATGGTAGTACAGCAAAATCAGATAGACTATAGATATCGCTGAGTTGTTGCGGCTGAAGCTGTCCGAAGATTCTAATCCTTCTCCTCTTCATGCTGAAGATCTTCTGGCGATAGGAGCCAGCCACCTCTGCGAGACCAGCTGGGATTGACCCGCTCTCAATCGCCTGCCCGGACAGGTCCTTGAAAACCAATACCCAGTGTACGTCACGAAACCTGGAAATCAGTTCGGAGATTACTCCTATCCCCTTGATAGGATGCGATGACCCGACCCAGCAAGCCACAGACCCATCGGCCGGCAGCTCATACTTGACCCTCAGATCGTTCTTTGCCCTCGGTTTGAACGCTTCAGTATCGACTGCGTTGTTGATCACCTTGTGGCAATGAATTCCTAATGACTGCATCTCAACCTTTGCCATGAAGTTGCTCAACGCAACGTTCTGCAGAGAGTTTTCGGCGGTTCTCTTTTCAAGATAGGTGCATATGTCATGATATCGGTTATATGTCAGTATGTCAACGAGCCCACTGCTGAGCAGCTTGTCGTTCAATGTGAAGTAGGGATTTCCGAAAACGCAAATCTGCGGAAGTGTCTGCCTCATGAAGCCGCCTACGCCCGCATCTCTGACTATCATAGTGCTGTCTTCGCGTTCGCGATAGAGGTTCGATAGGTGTTTGTCGATTAGAAGCGCCGCTTCCACTTCGGGGAAATTCAGACCCGCGTAGGGGACCTTGACGTTGAGACTCTTGGCTGCCGTCTCATAAGAGACAAACTCTACGACGTGACCAACTCGTTTCAGCACGGATGCGAGCTTCTCATGGAACGATTCACATCCGCCAAGGACGCCTTCATGGGCAAAGTACCAATTCACTAAGACAAATCTCACGAGTGAACACTCGTTAGCAATGGCGGAAAGGGGCTTCATTAGCGTTCTGGGGGGAGCCACTCGTGGTCAAGGGTGAGCCTGACTGAATTGTCTCATAGAAAAGCCCGCATATGCGATTTGCTTGGTGGAGATGGGAGAACTTCTCCACAGCTACCTTCCTTGCATTGGTGCCTAGCAGTTCTCGCAGTATGCTGTCCTTGGTCGCCCTTATGCCGTCTGCCAGGCCACGTGCGGTGGGGGGACAAAGGATCCCTGCTCTCGGAGATTTCAAAGCCCATTTGTGTGGGGCTAGGTCAGTTGCGACGATCGTGCGGCCTGAAGCCATATAGTCAACGAGTTTCTGTGGAAATGCTAGATGCGTGCTGAGCATGAACGGCCTTGGTATTACCAGCACGTCTGCTCCGCGATAGTAGGCGGGGGCAACATCATAATCCACTGAGTCGACAAAATGCACCAAGTCAGATGGCAGCTCGATTCGCCATTTGCGCAGCGCGTCTGAACTTCTTCCTACCGACCCCATCAACGTGAATTCGAAGGGTTCCTTGTCTCTGGCAAGTATTCTGATGGCATCAATCAGCAGATCAACACCCTGCCATTTGAAGTAGTTGCCCGCGAACAAGACTTGGGTTCTTGACGCGTCCGCGCCGATCCGTTCCTTGAGCCCCTGTGGATGGAAGTGAGCGAGATCGGTCATTCCGATGACAGAAGACACTCCCCCATAGATCAGGCTAGCGACCTTGACGAGAGTGGGATTGGCGACCGTGATTATGTCTGCCCTACGCACGTCAGACAACCATCTTGCGGATCGGTACAGTCTAGGTAGGCGTGGGCCGTAGCCTGGGCCGAGTTCGATGATTTCGACGACACCGATGCCATGCAGGTCAAAGGCGATGCGGCAGGAGCGTTTTCCGGCTACGTAAACGACAGCGTCTGCGCACGCCTCCGTGATGCCATAGATGAAGTCTGGGCGGAACGTGCCTGCTGCCCTATCGAGCACATTCCCCCAAGACTCGCCGGGCTTCGGGACAAAGCTTTCGATTCCCTTCCTCGCAAAGACGCTGGGTACACTTAGTGAGACTGTGCAGACTTCGTTGCCAGATTCTTTGAGTCCGGAAGCGATGAGCCGCGCTCTCACCTCGCTTCCGCTCCCTAAGCGAAGATCCGCGGTGCAAAATACTATGATGCGCACTGGAACGAATGGCCTCCCTTAGGAAGTCTCGCATGACCTGATTAAGTCAATCGGGTGTGAGCGATGCGAAATGTTGGGCATTTGTTCTTTTCTTGGCTGACGCTCGGGAGCATGATCCCTCTCTTCCAACCTCCTCAATCTTGGTCCTATTTCGTACACTTCACGAGTAGGTTTGTAGATAGCACGGTAGGGGGGAACACGCCGAGATCTAGGTAAATCTTCCTTATTCGTTTGAAGAGCTTCGGCTCTCTCTTAGTTGGCAAGTCAGACTGAACCACCACGTCGCTGAATTTCGCGGCACGACAGACTTCATAGATGCTGTACTCCGTGAAGCCAACCTCATGGCTGAAATCGACGTACCTGTGACGGCTCGCGAAAATGTTGCTCATGTTAGGCGTCTTGAGGAAGAGCAACCCGCCATCCTTCAGTGCCTCCCGAGAAAGAAACAAAAAGCGAATTATCGACCGTTTCCTCAAGTGTTCGATGAAATCATTGGCCACTATTACGTCGAACTGATTCTTGTGCTGGCTGAGGTAAGTCAGTGCGTCTCCTTCCACAACATCGTGCCATATCTCTTCCTTGACGAATTTGACAAGGCCTGGAGAGATGTCTATGCCAGTGATATTCCGGTAGCCTTTGCGGATCAGGTAATATAGGAAATGGCCTCCACCGCAGCCGACGTCGAAAATTCTGATGGACCTATCGGGCGGCAGAATAGGATCGTATATGGGATCATAGTACACACTGTTCTCCTTCACTCTTGATTTGTCATTAAGACGCCAGAAGTGATTCTCCGCATAGGATTGCCAGAACTGTTCCTGATAGTCATCACTCATGGAGAGAACACCGACGGAGCCTGCGGGCTACCGCCTCCGTAATCATTTGGGGTAAGATTCCTTTCTTCTTTAAGACCCAAGGGAACTGCCGCCTTCTCAGCACGCTCGGGAAGTGGGGATGCCACGGGTGAACACAGAGATCACGGCTCTTGTGTCTCTCGTGCCAGATATGCTCTTTCCTCAGACTGACATCCGGTCACCGTGGACATGGGCCGGTATCGCGTATCAGTTCTTGACCCTAATAATCTACCCTTACCGTGGCCTCGTCTTCTTGACTGTCCAGCCGAGCGCACTGCGCCAGAAGCCGCCTTCCGATATGAAGAGACCAATCCCGCTGCCAGCTCCAACCAGGCCCGGAGGTGAGGTTGACAAGTTCCTGTCCCACCAATCATCCGAGAAAAACAGCGACGCGATCTCCGCGTGTGGCGCTTCATGCACATATAGATAGGCTCCATCTTCGAGCAGTGGCCAGATGTTCTTCACACAGGTCTCCAGCGAGTCTCTAAGATCGACATCGAGAAATGCGAAGACGATCGGCTCCTTGAAATCGTCGAGCGTTTCATCGAAGTATCCGACCCTGAACTCACATACATCGATGCTCCCGAAACGTCGGATATTTCCTTTCACTTCTTCCAGCTCTCCACGGTAGTCCCCTCGGGAATAGGTAGCGATCTGTTGCTTGTCAATCAACACGTGTCTCATGTCCTGTTTAGACGGCTCGGGCAAACCAGCGAACGAGTCAAAGACCGTCAAGCGCCGGCCAAGCAGGGCACAGATCAGGGACAAATTCGTGGTGCTCGCTCCCTTGTAACTGCCGCACTCTACCACAACCCCTGGGATGGACTTGGGAACCAACATGATTCGAATCGCCATTAGCACATGCTCTAACGCGCTCGAGGCCGTGGGGATTCGCCTATTGTTCCTAATCATTCTGATGAGGCAGAGAAGCTTCTGTGGGAAAGAGATACCGTATTCCTTCCCTGTGTCTCTCGCGAAGTACTCTTCCAAGAAAATCGGTGCGGAAAGAAGCCATACAAACTTGCGGTAGGACCGGGTCAGAATAGAAATGAATCTCATCGTACCAACTCGTGTTGGGGAAACCTGTCTTCATACCCTGGGATTCCAATATCCGACTTCATGCTCGATGGATCCTTCTCATTAGGCTACTGTTGTCCGATCTGGCAGAGTCCAATGGCCACCTACTGAACGGTTGTGAGGACGGTGGCCGGTCCGTCTGGCATTTCCGATGACGCAATCAAGTGAGTGGAACCCCGCCGCGCGAAGCTCTAATATCAATGTAAGTGTGCAAACCAAGTGAGTAGTGGTGCTTTGTTGGTTGGACACTATGCCTCAACAATTCGTCCGAGTCTAGATGAACTTGCAGCTGGGGCTGCGAGAAACTCCGTGCTCTTCTTGTTCGTTCTTGGTGCGACTTTGAGGCTCGCCGCCATTGCCTTTTTTCGCGATCAGTTCAAGGCAGCTGATGCCTGATGCTTCCTGAGTTAGTGTATGCCGCCAGGTTCTTGGTTGCCGTCCTCACTGCCTACTTTTTGCCAGGGCACCTGATTCTTTCTTCAGCTCGCTCCCGATTGGGGGAGCTCGGCACGCCTGACATAGTCCTTCTGTCAGTCTCGCTCAGTGTTCTAGTCACGACTTTGACACTGTTCTGTTCGAGCGTCATTTCAGTGTCATTTGAAACGGTCGTTCCACTTCTGTCAATTCTTGTGCTGTGTCTTGAGACTTGGAGATATCGCACACTGTCGCGCCGTCGCATGCAAGAATTGTACGCGGGGCTGCTCAGCAAGACCAAGGAATACTGGGGATCGCTCTCTCACTTCGAGAAGATACTCCTCACGGTTGTTGCATTTCAGTTGCTGATATCGCTGATGCATACCATCTATTGGCCTATCTTTTCATGGGACGCGCTGGCTGGATGGCTCTACTATGGGCGCGCATTCTACGAAGAGGGAACGATGAATCTCACGAATCATCAGATGTGGATGGACGTTCAAGGAACTTGGGGGATGGCATATCCGATGATCCTTCCGCTTCTCTATGCGTGGCTGTTCACATCCGTGGGCCGAGTCGACCTACTGCTAGCCAACTCTGTGCAAGTTGTCTGTCTGCTCATGCTTGTGCTCGTCCTTTTCCAGCTCTTCAGAAGAACCGGCACAGGGCAAGTGGCGTTCCTCGCATGTCTATTCTTCTTGCTCTCGAGCAACGCGATTGCAGTCCATTGGGAATGGTTCAAAGGGGTAGCTGACTTTCCTCTTTTCGTATCGGACCTGACCCTGATGTACTTCGCTCTTAGGTTCTGGCGGGTTCCATCTGCGACCAACGCCCTCGCAGCCGGCATTGCAGCGGGGCTCACGGCGGCAATCAAGCAACTCGGGTTCGTCTTTGCACTTCTCGCAGGAGCACTGATTCTTCTGAAGACTGTATCAGAAAGGCGAGAACAGATCATCTCTGGAGCGACTCACTTCTTCGTATATTTCGCGACGGCCGTTGCTTTTTCTGCACCGTATTACGTCTTCAGCATCGCCCGAGCTGGATCCGAGACAGCCGCCTATTGGACGCCTGCGATTTCGTTCGCTTTCAATCCAGCCATCCTCGAGTTCACGCTTGCGGTGCTGCGCGGACTATACACAAGAGCCTGGGGCCTCGCCCCCATCATAGCTTTCATTGCGGTCATTATCGCTTGGAGAAAGGTCCCTCTTACGAAGATCGTGCTCTATTGGATATTTGGTAGCTTGTTCATTTACTACTTGTTCGTCTCAACTACAAAGCTTGGCTCGCTTGAGATAGCAACTCTCTCGGACAAGAGATACGCCCTTCCAATGTTTTCGCTATTCGCAGTGATAGCAGGTAGTGCACTGGGAGTCCTCTGGCACAAGGCACAGGCTGGTAAAGATACTCGCCGAAGCATTTATTCAGTCATCATCGTCGCCCTGCTGGTCAGCAATGTCGCTTTGAACTTCGAGGCCATGCAGAGCTACATGAGGCCCCCGTTCATGACAGAGAAAGGCGCCATTGTTGACAGAAGCCTTGACCAAAAGTACGTCGCCAAGCTAGGTGGCTTCTACGAAGTTGCGATGTACATAAACGAAAAGACCCCGCCTGATTCTGTGATAATCACTCCAGGCTACTATCGGTATTTCTTCTTTGACGCCAGAGAACACAGAATACTCTACGGACTGGAAAGGGCCGGGTTGTGGACGACCAACCTGACAGATTTGAGAGTTGAACTTCGAAAGCTAGAGTCCCCGCACGTGTATGTCGTGGAAGAACCCTGGTACACCGGCTTTGCTCCCTACGACTTCTATTTTCGGTCAGCCCTGTACACTCACCGGCAAGAGATTATGAATCTGGTGTTCAAGACCAACGATGAATACTTGGTGTACCAGGTGAAACGGGAGTTCATCACCAGCAATTCGACCATCAATGACGTTCCCTCTTCGCAGTCAACCAGCAGTGGGCCATGTCCGAGCCAGAGTTCGGGTTCTCTCCACAGAACTCTCGCTTCTTTAAATAGGCTCGGCCCGGTCTCTGAAAGAAGTCGCGAGGGCTTCTTCGACTCAAGGTGGCGTAGACCATGACAATGCGCAGATGCCCGCATTTGTGCTGGCCGGGCCTCGGCGCCATTCAACATCCCAAGTCTGATTTCGAGCGGATGTGAAGAGAATGACCGTTTCTCTCGAGGAGATACTGCGGTTCTTGGGCGCAGAGAACCGGATCTTGGGAAGTGTAGACAGGAAACTTGAAGGCGTACGTTCGATAGAACGGGCGAGTGAAGGTGACCTTGCTTTCTGCGTTCATCTCGGCCCAAGAGGAGTGGAGATGGTGAGTAGGTCAGGAGCCGCCGCCATAATCTGTAACGAGCGTTTGGCACAGGCTCTGGTCGAGAATCCAACGAAGACCTTTGTTCTTGTCAAGAACCCTCGCCTGGCGTTCATAAGAGTATTCAGGAGATTCTTTGAGCCTGCGAGGCCCATAGGCATCTCTCGCAGTGCAAGGATTGGAAAGAGATGTTCGATAGCACGTGACGTCTTCATCGGAGAGAATGTGATCATCGGCAACTGCGTCACGATCGGAGAACACTCAGAGATACACTCCGGTGTCTCCATTTATGACAACGTGCGCATTGGCAACAGAGTCGTTGTGCATGCCGGAGCCGTTATTGGATCGGACGGTTTCGGTTATGAGCGAAACGACAACGGTGAGCTTGAGAAGTTTCCACACATGGGCAGCGTAGTCATAGGAGATTCCGTTGAAATCGGGGCCAACACATGCATAGACAGGGGTGCGCTGAATGATACTGTGATCGGCAAGGGCACGAAGATTGACAATCTTGTTCACATAGCCCATAACGTCCACATCGGGAACCATTGCATTATTGTTGCGTTGAGCATGATCGGGGGAGGTGCCAAGGTTTCGGACTATTCATGGGTTGCACCAAGTGCATCCATTCGCGATGGTTTGTCCGTCGGGGCAAGAAGCACAATTGGCATGGGCGCAGTTGTCACAAAAGACGTCCCGGATGATGTGGTCGTCTATGGTGTGCCAGCGAAACCAAAAAGGCAGACAGGGGAGAAACGCCATGGATCATGAATCAGAGACGATCCTTAGCAGGGTCAATGACTTCACTTACGGTAGTTACGAGAGCTTCATAGAATTCCTGAGCAAGCGTTACAACATAGTCCCTTTCAGAGACTACCTATCCCAACCCGATCCTAGGCTCATACTGAGACACGACATTGACGGGTCAATGACCCCGGCGCTTCGAATCGCCAAATTGGAGAGTACGCTTGGTATTAGGTCAACCTTCCTTGTAGCATTCTCAATGAGATATTACAACTTGTTTGAGAAATCGAGCTTTGCGGGACTGAAGATAATATCTGAAATGGGTCACGAGATCGGTCTTCACTATGATTCCCGTCAATACGCCGCTTACAGTCACTCGCCGCACGAGATCCTCAGGCATGAACTGAAATCACTCGAGATGCTGACGGGAAAACCGGTCAAGACAATTGCGAGACATAACGTGAGTCTTGGCGGTGATGACCCATTCGCTGGGAGTCAGGGGCTTTTCAACGCGTATGACGAAGAATTCTTCAAGAATGCACTATATGTATCTGATTCATGCAGGGCGTGGCGTCATTATGCCCTTCGGCGCTTGTTGAGTGAGAGTCCACCGCGTGTGCAGCTGGTTATTCATCCTATGCTATGGTCGGGTGTGAGACGCACGAGATATGAGCTGCTCGACAGTTTCTTCAATGATATCAAGAAAGAGAATACTAAGTATAAACGTGATTGGAAATCTCTCTGGAAGCGATGTTTATCAGCTAGGGATAGTTCTCTGGATCGACGTGACTGACTATTTGCGCCTTACTCTCTGAAGCGAGCGGTTAATGATGGGCCAGAGTCCCCTCTTGAAGATTTGCATGTTCAGCAATTTGTTTCCACCGGTTGTCAGCGGGTCATCAACCTTCACTTGGGAGCTAGCGCGCAGGATCGCTGCACTTGGTCATCAAGTGAGTGTCGCCACGGCACGACTTGAGAACACAGCGAGCTATGAGAAAGTCGAAGGAGTAGAGATTTATCGTTTGCCAGCAACGCGGCTACCTCCTCTTGCTCTTACGCACAACTTCAGGTGGATGACCTATACATTCACACCGCAAAATCTCCGCATGCTTCAGAAACTTTTCGATCGCAAATGTTTCGATGTGGTTCATCAGCAGAATCATGTTTTCGATACGATTCTGAGTTCCACACGGATGGCTAGGCGCTACGAAATACCTCTGGTCCTTACTGTTCACACTTGGGCGCAACACCCAAACCCATTGTTTGACTGGATCTTGATGGTCTTGGACGAAGTTACTCGTCGGGTGATTTTTCAAAGAGCAAGCGCCGTTGTTTCTCCTGATCCAGTTGTGAAGAGATATGTTGCTGTGCGGCATCGCGTTCCTGACTCGCCAGTGATTCCTTACGGCATTGAGGCATTACCAGCGAGGTCCATTGATACTCAACAGTTGCGAACAGAACTTGATCTAGATGGAGGGCCAGTCATTCTGTCTCTCGGGCACGTGAACCGGTTACGCAACAGGAAGGACCTGATAGAGGCGATGCCATTTGTCTTGGAGAGATTCCCTAATTGCCGCCTGCTGATCGTTGGGGACGTGGGCTTGCAGGAACCGGTCGAGCTTGTCAAGCAATTGGGTTTGGAGGATAGTGTAGTCTTCACTGGTGCTGCGCCCCGTGACAAGATTCCGGCATTCTTCGCTCTCTCATGCTTGGAAGCGCACACAACAAATAGTCAGTATCCCGGTCCAGGCATCGCGTCTTTGGAAGCCATGGCGGCAGGCCTACCCGTGGTCACAGGCGAAGTGCCTGCACACGATTTCAGCCATTTTCGCAACTGGGAGAACATAGTAATGGTCCCACCAAATCATCCAACGGCGATGGCTGATGCTATCATTCACCTACTGTCTGATGCAAGTTTGCGACAACGCATCGGCGAGAACGGCCGCCAGATGGTGACCGATCACTACTCCTGGGACGCTGTCTGCCGTGCATACGTAGCACTCTATCGCCAAGTGATTGAGCGAGATCAAGCTTAGCGTCCCGAATCACTCAACTCGGGACAAAGATCCCAAGAGACGTTGACAATGCTTATCATCGAGCGCCTCGCTCATTGATGAAAACATGTCTCGACGTGGAGCAAAGACTCGGCCGGTAGGAAGACTGAAGGCTTCTTTTGAGTATTCCCGAGCCGGCGTAGCGCGGGAAATGAGGCACAAATGGAACCGACTCCTACCGCTCGACGAGATGCTGGGCGATCGCTGGAAAAAAGCGTCGCTTCTGGAATTTGGTAGAGGTACAAGCATCTACGAAAATGTCTACGTATATGGAAAGCCCACCGTAGGAACAGATGTTTGGATAGGCCCTCTCACGATCCTAGACGCAACAGGAGGACTTGAGATAGGGGACGGTTCCGAGATAAGCTGCGGTGTCATGATCTTCACCCACTCTACGCACCTACGTACGGTGTCCAAACGACAAATCGACATTGTTCGCGAACCTGTAAAGATCGGCAAACACGTGTACATTGGTAGTGGCGCAATCATCCTACCCGGCGTCACCGTGGGAGACCGCTCCATCATCGGTGCAGGGGCAATTGTTACCTGTGACATCTCCGAACGACGAGTCGCATTCGGGGTGCCTGCCCGCATAGTTGGCAATGTGTTGGGAGAAGGGTCATCTACCAGAATCGTCTACGATAGGATAGGACAGCAGAGATGACGATCAAGAACCGTCGGATCTTCATCACGGGCGGCGCAGGATTCATCGGATCTTATCTTATAGAACGGCTCTTCAGGAACAACACGATAACCTGCCTTGACAGACGGGCTCGTTCAAGCAACATAGAATATCTGCTCCAGCGTTATGGCGAGCAGCTTGAAGGCAAATTGCGTCTCGTTGAGGGAGACGTGAGAAACAGAGAAGCCGTAAGGGATGCCGTGACCAACTCATCACCCGACTTTGTATTTCACCTGGCGAGCATAGCAGGTGTACGGCAGGTGGTAGAGAAACCCTTCGAGACGATGGAGGCCAACGTTCTTGGTAGCTACAATCTGCTATCTGCTATCCGGGAGATAGGATCAAAGTCACAGAGACTCATTTTCACAAGCACCAGCGAGGTCTATGGACCTACTACCTTCGGAGCCGGCGAAGACACTTTCACCACGCTGGGATCGCCCTACGATCCCCGCTGGTCCTACAGTGCGAGCAAGATCTTCGTGGAGCACCTGTTCGTTGCGTTGCAGCGAGAGATTCAATTGCCGGTCGTGATTGTAAGGCCTTTCAACATCTATGGGCCGCGCCAAATCGGCGAGGGGGCCGTACACATCTTCATGGAACGAGCGCTTCGTGGCGAGCCTTTGCCTGTCTATGGAAGGGGTGATCAAGTAAGGGCTTGGTGCTACATAGACGACTGCGTCGACGGGTTATTACTCTTGGCCGAGAAGGGAAATGGAATCTACAATATCGGCAATCCTCAACAAGCACTTACAACCTACATGCTGGCGCAGAAGATCAGAGACATGACAGACAACAAGTCTCAGATCGTCATGAGAGATATGAAGTTCACTGATGTGTACGTGAGGGTTCCCTCTATTGAAAAGATCCACGCTATGGGCTACAAGCCGCGTGTGGCTTTGGATGAAGGTCTGAAGCGAACGATGCAATGGTATAGGAGTCTGGATCAATATGCGAATCCCCTTGGCTAGGCCGAATTTCACCTCTAGAGATTTCAGTTTTGTTGAACGTGTTCTTCGATCAGGCTGGTTAAGTCAAGGTCCGGCGGTCAAAGAGTTTGAGCGTCAGATCGCTGAGTATGTCGGGGTCAAGCATGCTGTGGCTACCTCGTCAGGTTCGACGGCGTTGGACCTTGCGATGGCCTGTGCGGGTGTAAGAGCAGGTGACGAAGTGGCAGTTCCAGACTTCACATTCCCTGCAACGGCCAACTCCGTGATACACTGCGGTGGAGCGCCCGTGTTCGTAGACATCGAGGAACCCGGTTTCAACATTGACCCGTCCCAGGTTCTAAAGGCGGTGTCCAACAACACGAAAGCCATCGTTGTTGTCCACGCCTTTGGGCATCCAGCAAAGATCGACGAGGTTCTCCGGATTGCCAGACAACATGGTGTGAAAGTCGTTGAAGACGCCGCGGGAGCACTAGGCGCGTCCTTTCGAGGCAGAAAGGTGGGAGGATTTGGAGACATTGCGTGCTTGAGTTTTCATCCTAGGAAGATCATAACAACTGGTGAGGGGGGGATGCTTCTCACTAACGACAGTGAACTTGCTGAGCTGGCCCTCTCGCTTCGAAATCACGGGATCGTCAGGCGCGAAGGCAAGACAGCCTTTGTGCGCCCGGGATTCAACTATAGAATGTCCGACGTACAGGCCGGTTTAGGGCTTGCCCAGTTGCGCAAGATTGAGTGGCGGATTGCAGAGACGCGCAAGTTGGCCCGTCGCTATTCGTCATTTCTTGAGGGTGTTGAGGGTATTAGATGTCCGAGCGAGGAAACCGGAGTCATGCACACGTATCAGACTTATTGCGTAATGGTGGATTCTCCGGAGCGGAATGCAATCATTGGGACGCTCGCATCGAAAGGAATAGAGACACAGGTAGGCTACTACGCCCTCCATCTGCAAGATGCTTTCAGAGGGTTGCGGAGAGCGGGATCTCTTGAGAATAGTTCTCGCGCATTCACCTCCTCTCTTGCACTCCCCATGTACATCGGGCTTCGCAAACGAGACCAGCGTCTTGTGGCTGATGCCTTGATCGGGGCTGTCAAGGCCCTGCGTGAGGGTTAGTCTCTGCTTCCTCGGTGAGGTCGTTCTCGTTTTTGCACTTTGTTCGCCGTGGATTGGAATCTCGAAAGAGGTAGCAACTGTTAAGAGCCTTAAGTCGAGTGGGTTGCCTGACTAAGGTGGTTTGAGCATGGATCTCAAACGTATGCTCCTAAGCGGAGAGAGCATGATAGGGGTTTGGGGTACTGGCTACATAGGGTACTCAACCCTGGCGAACTTCGCCGCCAATGGCGTCAAGTGTCTCGGAACCGATACGAATCCATCCATTGTCGGAGCGATAAATGACGGGAAAGTGCCGGTACCAAATATGGAGTATTGGCTTGGCTTCAATCCCAAGCCGCTGGTCGATCGTGGCATGATCAGAGCAACCTCGGACTGGCGTCGACTCTTGAGAAACGAGATCATAGTCCATATGGTGGCAGTTCCCACAGAGAAGGAAGATCAGCCATGGGACGGAGCACTCAAAGACGTTACTGAGAAGATCGCAGGAGTCGAACCCGAATCCGGCAGGACTCCAATCATGATAGTGGAGTCCACCTTGACTCCGAACAAGACTGATCAGCTTGTGATACCGACCTTGGAGTCCGCCGGTCTGAAGGTTGGCACAGACTTCCTTGTAGGTGTGGCGCCTAGAAGAGACTGGTTCATAAGTCCAGAGAAAAACCTCAAGGCTCTCCCTCGCGTGGTAGGCGGCACCACTCAGGATACAACTAGGTCGATGATGGAAGTGCTTTCGATCGTCTGCGACAAGCTCGTTCCGGCCCAAGATCATAGGCATGCTGAGATGGTGAAGAGCATAGAGAACGCTTACCGGCATGTGGAGATAACTCTGGCTAACCAACTTTCCTTGGCCTATCCGACTGTGAATATGACCGAAGTGCTGAGAATGGTTGGCACAAAATGGAACATAGGCACGTTCCATCCAAGCTTTGGAACCGGGGGATACTGCATCCCGCTCTCGTCACAGTATCTTCTTTCAGGAACAAGTCATCCTGAGGAGCTGTCCATATTGAGGGCGACCGTCGACACCGACAGGCAACTGCCTCAATTGGTGGCGGACTCTTTAGCTGAAAGAGGCGCGCAGAAAGTCGCGATCCTGGGCTTGTCCTACAAGGGCGACCTAAAGGTCCACGTGTTGAGCCCGACACTCGCGATCGCAAAACGGCTCAGAGAGAGAAACGTCCAGGTGAAGATTCATGATCCATACTACTCAAGGGAAGAAATAGCCAAGATAACGGGGGTCCAGACCTTCGATTTCCCCGGTGGACTGGATCAGTTTGATGCCGTGGTGATAACCGCTGGACACCAGTTGTACAGATCCATCTCGGAGTCAGCGCTCCTAGGTAGCCTTCGCAACTGTAAGTTAGTCCTGGACAACGTGGAGGAAACCTGGAGGAAGTTCAACTTTGGACAGATGGGAATACAGTACTTCGTTGCCGGTGACCCGGGATGGTTGGGAGTGCTTCCTGCGGTCTCTTAAATGGTTCAGATCATCATGACGACTCGAGTTCGTGGGTCAACGGATCGCGAAAGCCGGAAGGATCACGTTCATCGACAAGACGGCGCGAATGAGCACGCGGACCCTCAGATACCCATCTCCGAGGAGGGCATGCAATAGTGATTGCACTTGTGACAGGGGGCGCAGGCTTCATAGGAAGTCACATAGTTGACAACCTTGTCAGCAAAGGCGTTACTGTGCGAGTCCTCGATAATCTGACAACAGGCAGAATAAGCAACCTCGCCGGAAGCATGAAGAGTGGACAGGTCGAGTTTCTGAAAGGCAGTATCACCGATTGGAGAGTGGTCAGGAGGGCCGCAAGAGGAGCGAATACGGTATTCCATGAAGCCGCACTAGTCGAGGTTCCAAGGAGCTACAAGAACCCGCGTATGTTCCACGATGTCAACGTTGGGGGCACAATCAATCTATTGGAGGCCAGCAGGCGATACGACATTGAGCGTCTCGTGTACGCAAGCTCAAGCAGCGTCTACGGCGAGACCGAGCGCGTACCTGCAAAAGAGGATGTCCATCCGAGGCCCATGTCCCCCTACGCTGCAGGCAAACTCGCTGCGGAAGAGTACTGCAAAGTGTTCTGGCGTGCATATGGGCTGTCCACTGTGAGTCTACGTTACTTCAACGTCTATGGCCCTCGCCAGATGGGTGGACCATACAGCGGAGTCATGAGCGTTTTTGCTAGAGCGATCTCAGAGGGCAAAACGCCGGTGGTGAATGGCGAAGGAAGCCAAGTGCGTGATTTTGTGCACGTGGACGACGTATCGGATGCGAACTTGCGGGCAGCGACCGCGGGAGGAATCGATGGCGAGGTATTCAACATAGGAACAGGGAAGACTACGTCAATAGATGACTTAGCGCGAGCGATGCTCAGGCTGAGTCGTCATCCACACATCCGCCCCGAGCATGCACCCACAAGGACTGGCGATGTGCTGTACAGCTGCGCGGACATCGCCAAAGCAGTCTCGAGGCTTGCCTATGAGCCCAGGATTGAATTGGAAGAAGGTATCGTGCAGGTTCTGGATTGGTTTAGTGAAGGACTTGGGTGAAGCTTACTCCGTGGGGACCGGATTGAGGTGGTAATGAGGAAACGCGAGTAATGGGTGTTCGAATCCTGATCAGTTGTCACCGCCTCGGTAGTCTCCGTACTTCATGAGGCGTACGTATCTTTCTCGCGCCTGAAGGTAAGCCGACTCGATCTCGGGGGTCAGGGCGCCAAGCTTTCTCGCCATCCCCAGGGCCAAGTCAATGGCAGCTATGTTCATAGGGACGTAGATCTCTGCCTCTTTTCCGGGCGTCACTTTGTAGTAGTACGGGTTTGCCTCAACTCCGATGTCGACTTCCGCGGAGTACGCGCGGCTCCTTTGAAAGTGAACGAATCCAGCTAGAACCGAGAGTGGGACTCCGATTCCGATCGCGATTATGCTGAACAGCAGGAAACTCGGGAACACTGATTTCAAGGCTGGGATGCTGTTTATCGCGAGGTAGTATACTGTGATGAGGGTGGTCGCGAAGCCCAATAGGAACGTCAAGTATGTTGAATAGCCGATCCTGAAATAGTACCAAGATCTGAACAGGAACCTACGAACGTTCAACGCTGATTCCCTCCGAAAGTCCAATAGGCTTGACAGCACCTATTAAGCGCAGATACCGGAGGAACGCTGCGTTCTTCTCCCAGCCGAATGTGTTTTCCTCGTTTTGTGGGGCGTTCCTTAAGCCTGACTCTTGACTCGTTGTCGACAGCAAGGGTCATAGTATCGGTTTGTGATATGCCCCGACTACTTCGAAGTGTTCGCGCTCGTGTGCCATGACTACTGGTGTTCGCAATCATGCCTTCGCGGAGGCTCTCGCTTGGTTGGGGGTCATCACGTACACTCGTCAGTGGCTCCTCTTCCCATCTATTCACAATTGCCACGCCGCACGTTGCTGGCTACCTCGCTCCACCTCATGCTTTCGTCGAAGGTCCCAAGTGCAATGAGTATACGCGGATTCTGGAACAAGATGTGGGGGCTGCTTCCTCAATCTGTGTGTCACATGCCACAGTCAGAGTCTCAGTTGTGGTTCAAGGAACAGCGACGGGCACAAGAGTTCCGCCAGTACAAGCTTCGCAGTAGGTGAAAAGCTTGCGCCGCCTTACCCATGAGTCCAAAGTGTAGTGTGGGCCGGTCTTTACTCCTGTGATATGGATCCGTGATTTCCAAGATGATTGTGGTCTGGCACAACATGGTTCGCTAGGAGTAGACCGTTGTCACTGACTTACTGACTGGTGTTCTTGGCAGGCCCAAGTTCTCCAATGGGCTCACACATTCCTTAGTCGTCGGTTTCGAGGCCTGTGGCTCGGCGTTGCGCTGCCTTTGCTACGCACATCGTTTTGCCTAACCGTCAACGAAAGTTGTGCTGCCATCCGTGCCATCCATGTGTAGGAGCAGAACTGTGCTACTGTCACGATCGAAAGGAGCCGAGGATGGTGTGAAGTTGCTTGTCCAACGCGCGACACCCTTGCTGATGCGCAGCTCGTCAAGCCAACCATTTACGAAGTATAATGTAGTGCCATAACGTCCAATGCTGATCGGTGCGGCCAAATCTGGAACGGCGTCTGCATCTGTGGCCGTGACCCCGCATTGTGTTCCATTTTGGAAGAAATACCACAAGTTGCCACTGCGCACCAAGGCGACATGATACCACGTATTCGTCGAAAGGCCGGGCGAATTGACGGCGATTGCGAAAATGTTTCCTCCGCCGCTGAAGCCCCACCAACGCCACTTGTATGTGCCAGCAGCATTGTATAATTGAAAACTCACAACATTGTTGTCATCAACCCTTTGAGAGAAAAAGATTTGGAACCCACCAGCACTCGGTAGGACATTGAATCTTACCCAGAAGTCAATCGTGAAGTCGCCCGTGCCGAAGTACCAGTCCGCCGAATCCGGCGTCGAGAGGTAAGCGCCATTGCCATTGAAGAGTCCGCTTGCGTCACCAAATTTCGACTGGGCGGTGGTGATTCGCGCATTCCCGTTTGCGGTGACTATCTTACCGTTCGAATAGCTTGCAGTACTCGAAGAGGCTGTGCTGCCTGTTACTGTTACCGTGCTTGTGCTGGTTGTGTACTGCACCGTCGTCCAGACACCTAGAATCACTGCCGTCACGGTGGACCATAATGTCGAGGTGGTCCAGCTGGTCGTGGTCGTGAGGATGGTTGTCGTGACTGTGACATTCGGGGCTTGCTGGGCGAAGAAGGAGGCACCGGCGTAGAGGCCCGAACTCGCCGAGAGCAGCACCACAAGGACCAGTAAGACCGCGACTGGGATGGAACCTCTCTTCAATATGGAACCTCCAGCCCTCCTCATCTTCTCCGGCCTCCCAGATATCTTCTTTGTATGGGGGACATCAAACGGCTAAGGATCATGTCACGGTCGTCGATGAAGTGTAGCGACAGAGAACGTAGGGTGTGAACCGTCGAAATCTTCAGGTGAGAGGCCCTTTTGCGGATCCTCCAACCTTTGCTTCGAGCGGTAGCCATCTGGCCAGCCGTGGCGGCAAATAGAGATAGGAAGCCAATGTACGTTAAGTGAGTCGACGCAGCAGCTGGCCTGGTCACCACCTTGGTACTCGTCAAAGTTCGTGTACGGGTATAGCTGGTGAGAGTCGTGGTGGTATAGCTCGTGACTGTTGTGGTACGCGTCGAAGTTAGAACCTGCGTGGTTTGACCTGTTGAGGTCACCGCTGGCGGACCTGTCGTGCCGGTGGCGGGAACCACGACCGTACTCGTCAAAGTCTGTGTACCAGTGTAGCTAGTGATGGTCACGGTTGCGTAGCCAGTCATCGTCGTCGTACGAGTCGCGGTTAGAACTTGTATGGTTTGGGCTGTTGACGTCGCGGGTGAAGGACCTGTCGTGGCAGCTGCGGGAACCACGATCGTGCTAGTCGAAATCTGTGTGCCAGTGTAGCTGATGACGGTCACGGTCATATAGCCAGTCACCGTTGTCGTGCCAGTCGCGGTCACAACTTGCGTAGTCTGAACTGTAATCGTCGTGGGCGTCGTGGCCGATCCAGTTGCTGCTGGTGTTGAACTGGAGGTGGAGCTCGTGGTTGTTGAAGTGGAGTTCGTGATTGCTGAGACAGAGGTAGTGGTCGCTGTGGTCGTGATCTCTCCTCCAATTGTGAAAGTGAGATCTTCCTGATTGTTGCTTTCGTCTAGTTCCGCTATCAGGTTGTCCGGGTCCACTACCCAATGGGTCGCATGCGTGCCCGTTGAGGCTGTGAGGGGCCCTACATACCATTCCTGGACCTCGCCTGCTGTAATGTTGTCCGGCCCGCCTCGACCGTAGTCATTGTCATAGTACACATCCAGATAGTATCCGGATGCGGTCTCTTGTCCGAGGTTCTTGATACTCGCAACTATGTTGAATGACTCGTTAAGGGCCAAGTCGGTTCCGGCCACCGGCACGCCGGGGGCCGAGGCCCTCTCAAGCCATACACTGTCAACCGCGAGATCTGAGGCACCAGCGTATGCAGGAAATCTCAGCGTAGACAGTGCAATCAATAGTAGAATCGAAAAGCACAAGCAGCTCAGCAGCCGTCTCGTGCTGGCTCTTGATGTTCCGTGCA
>Ga0315281_10001371_pt1 | contig 35847 bp, 33 predicted proteins | sample YL17G07_0_MG_FD_204540 | JGI IMG/M metagenome (GOLD analysis project Ga0315281, IMG submission 204540) | Sediment microbial communities from Yellowstone Lake, YNP, Wyoming, USA - YL17G07_0 | ecosystem: Environmental > Aquatic > Freshwater > Lake > Sediment | place: USA: Wyoming | collected...
GACCCGTACGATGTTGGTGCATCATGTTGTATAAGCAGACGCTCATGCACTATCCTGGCGCACGCGGCGGCAGTCCGCTGTGCCAAAAATAGAGTCTTATTGTTTTCCTACAGAGGCTTAGACGTGTTTCTGGATATTGGCACAACGGTTGCAATACGCCAGACAGATGCGTTTAACCATTGAGACTTAATGACGCCCCAATTGTCAGGAGTTAGCGCATGAAGGAAAAACTGGTGGTCGTTGGCAATGGAATGGCCGGCATCCGCGCTGTTGAAGAACTGCTTCAGCTCGCGCCTGAGAAATACGCCATTACTGTGTTTGGTGCCGAGCCTCAGGTCAATTACAACCGCATCCTGCTGTCGCCGGTGTTGTCCGGCGAGAAAAAATTCGCCGACATTGTGCTGAATGACGATGCCTGGTATGCCGACAACGGCATCACCCTGCACAAAGGCAAGGAGATCGTCAGCATCGATCGGCACAGCCGCAAGGTCGTGGCCAAAGATGGCACCGAGGCCAGCTATGATCGCCTGTTGCTGGCCACCGGCTCCAACCCGTTCCTGCTGCCGATACCGGGTAAGGATTTGCCGGGTGTGATCGGCTTCCGCGATCTCGCCGACGTCGAAAGCATGCTGGCGGCGGCCGGAAAATATCAGCACGCGGTCGTGATCGGTGGCGGGCTGCTCGGCCTCGAAGCCGCGAATGGCTTAATGAAGCAGGGCATGAAGGTCACGGTGGTGCACTTGCCCGACCTGCTCATGGAGCGCCAGCTCGATCAGGCGGCCGCGCGCATGTTGAAAAAAGAACTCGAAACGCGTGGCCTGCAATTTATTTTCAAAGGTGTCACGAAAGAAATCTTCGGCAAGGGGCGGGTGCAGGGCGTGCGTCTCGATGACGGACAGGAACTCACCGCCGATCTGGTGGTGATGGCGGTCGGTATTCGCCCGAACATAGAACTTGCCAAGAAGGCCGGTTTGTACTGCGAGCGCGGCGTGGTGGTCAACGACACCATGCAGACCTACGACCCGCGTGCCTACGCGGTCGGCGAATGCGTGCAGCATCGCGGCCAGACCTACGGGCTGGTGGCGCCGCTGTTCGAACAGGCCAGGGTTTGTGCCAATCATCTGGCGCACCACGGCATTTCACGCTACGAAGGTTCGATTACCTCGACCAAACTCAAAGTCACCGGTGTCGATCTGTTCTCGGCCGGCGACTTCACCGGCAACGACACGACCGAAGACTTGGTGATGCAGGATGCCGGCGCCGGTGTTTACAAAAAACTGGTGCTGGCCAACAACCGCGTGATCGGCGCCGTGATGTACGGCGACACCATGGACGGCACCTGGTACTTCCAGCTGATGCGCGACGGAACCGATATCACCGATATGCGTGCGCGGTTGTTGTACGGGCAAGGGCACCTGGGCGATTCCGGGCATGGCGATATCAAGACCCGGGTGGCCGCCATGGCGGATAACACCGAGATTTGCGGTTGCAACGGCGTGTGCAAGGGCACCATCGTCAAATCAATCACTGGCAAGAAGCTGTTCACGCTGGAAGATGTACGCGCCCACACCAAGGCGTCCAGCTCCTGCGGCTCGTGCACCGGGCTGGTCGAGGCACTGCTTGCCTCGACGCTGGGTGGCGACTACTCGACCGCGCCGAAAAAGAAGCCGATGTGCCCGTGCACCGATCTGCCACACGACGAAGTTCGTTTGGCCATCGTCAATCAACAGATCAAGACCATCCCGGCGGTGTTCCAGTCACTGCAATGGAAAAACGCCGACGGTTGCAACAAATGCCGCCCGGCGCTCAATTTTTATCTGCTCACCGCCTGGCCGGGTGAATATGTGGACGACAACCAGTCGCGTTTCATCAACGAGCGTGTGCACGCCAACATCCAGAAGGACGGCACCTACTCGGTGATCCCGCGCATCTGGGGCGGCGAAACCACGCCGTCCGAGTTGCGCTCGCTGGCGGAGATTGCTGAGAAATACAAAGTCCCGACCGTGCACATTACCGGCGGACAGCGTATCGACTTTCTGGGAATCCCGAAAGAAACCCTGCCGGCTATCTGGGGCGATCTTTCCAATGCCGGATTCGTTTCCGGACACGCGTATGGCAAGGCGATGCGCACGGTCAAGACCTGCGTCGGCAAGACCTGGTGCCGCTTCGGCACGCAGGACTCGACGACTATGGGTATACAGCTCGAAAAGATGACCTGGGGTTCGTGGACCCCGCACAAGTTTAAACTGGCGGTGTCCGGTTGCCCGCGCAACTGCGCCGAAGCCACCATCAAGGATTTCGGCGTGGTGTGTGTTGATTCCGGCTACGAGCTGCACATCGGTGGCAATGGCGGTGTCAAGGTGCGCGCCACCGATTTTCTGTGCAGCGTGAAGACTCCGGAAGAGGTGCTCGAATACTGCGCCGCTTTCCTGCAAGTCTATCGCGAGGAGGCACATTACCTGGAACGCACCGCGCCGTGGGTAGAGCGGGTCGGCCTCACCCACATCAAGCAGCGCGTGGTGGAAGACACCGAGGGCCGGCAGAAAGCGGCGGAGCGGTTCCGTTACTCGCAGCGTTTCGCGCAGATCGATCCCTGGGCGCAGCGCGCGAAAGGCGTGGACAAGCACGAATACATTCCGCTCAAGCGGGTCGGTTAGTTAACGTAGGGTGCGCTACGCGCACCGATCCAATAAATACGAACGGTGCGTAGGAACGCACCCTACAGGACAACATGCAGACACTGGCAAAGAAAGCGATGAAAGAATGGATCGATATCGGCACACTGGCCGACATTCCGAAACAGGGCGCGCGCGTGGTGCGCCACCCGGACGGTGACATCGCCGTGTTTCGCACAGCTGACGACGAGCTGTTCGCGTTGCGTGACCGCTGCCCGCACAAGGGTGGGCCGTTGTCGCAAGGCATCGTGTATGGCAACAAAGTCGCCTGCCCATTGCACGACTGGAAAATAAATCTCGACACCGGGCTGGCGGTAACGCCGGACGAAGGCTGCGCGGCGCGCTTCCCGGTGCGCCTGGAAGGCGGGCGTGTTTTGCTGTCACTCACAGCGGATGAGGGTTGCCCGAACCCTTGAAGCCGTCATTCCCGCGAAAGCGGGAATCCAGGGTTTGGTAGTAGGCGTAGCTTGGGGTGAGCGAAGCGAACCCCAACGAGAAATAATATTTGTTGGGCTTCGCTGCGCTCAGCGCCAACCTACATAAGTATTTGGTACGAGAAAATTTATGCTCTTCGGCAGAAACCAAAAGAACCCGATCAAGATTGCCGACAAGGGTGTGGTCGACTGGAAGTACACCACCTGCGGCTATTGCTCGACTGGCTGTTCACTCGAAGTCGGTCTGAATGCACAAGGCAAAGCGGTGGCGTCGCGCGGTGCGGCCAACGCCGACGTTAATCGCGGCAAGCTGTGCCTCAAAGGAATTTTCGAACACGAACTCTTCTATAGCGCCAACCGCGGACGCGTGCCGTTGATACGTGAGCGCTTCCACGAACCTTTCCGCGAAACAGGCTGGGATGTGGCGCTCGACAAGACTGCCGCCGAGATTCAACGCATCCAGAACACTTACGGGCGTGACAGCTTCGCCATTGTTTCCACCGGACAGATCATGACCGAGGAGTTTTACACCCTCGGCAAGCTCACGCGCGGCGTGATCGGCACCAACAACTACGACGGCAACACCACGCTGTGCATGGCCTCGGCGGCGTCCGGCTACAAGCGTTCGTTCGGCAGCGATGGTCCGCCCGGCTGCTACGACGATTTCGAGCACACCGAGTGCCTGCTGGCATTCGGCTCCAACCTGCCGGAGCAGCACCCGATTATTTTCTGGCGCCTGCGCGAGGCGCTGGAGAAGCGCAAATTTCCGGTGATCGTGGTCGATCCGCGCGTCACCATGTTTGCGCAAATGGCGGATATGCACCTGGCCGTCACGCCCGGCACCGACCTGGTGCTGCTCAACAGCCTGGCGCATGTGATTCTGAAAGAAGGCCTGCACGATCAGGCCTATATAGCCGCGCACACCGACGGGTATGAAGCCTTCAAGACGCTGGTCGAGCACTACGATCCGGTCACGGCCTCGAAAATCTGCGGCATCGATGAAGACACCATTCGCCATGTGGCACGCCTTTATGCCAGGGCCGGCGCCGCCATGACCATCTGGACCATGGGCATTAATCAATCCACGCACGGCTCGGACGGCGTGGTGGCGATCAACAACCTCAATCTCATCACCGGCAACATCGGCAAGCCGGGCGGCAGCCCGCTGTCCATCACCGGCCAGAGCAATGCGATGGGCACGCGTGAGTGGTCGTCGTGCTCCGGCCTGCCCGGTTACCGCGTGCTGGAAAAGGAAAAAGACCGCGAAGAGATTGCGCGTTACTGGGGCATCGACCCGGAGTTTTTTCCCAAGAAGCGCGGCCTGTTTCAGACCGACATTTTCCCGGCCATCGAGACCGGCCAGATCAAGGGGCTGTGGCTGATCGCCACCAACCCCATGACCTCCATGACCAATACCGCGCGCATCCGCAAGACCTTGGAAAAACTTGAATTCCTGGTGGTGCAGGATTCGTACGCGGATGTCGAGAGCAATGAATACGCGCATGTCTATCTGCCGGCCGCGGTCTGGGCCGAGAAGGAAGGCTGTTTCACCAACACCGAGCGGCGCGTCAATTTAACGCGCAATGTCGTGCCGCCGCATGCCGAATCCAAGCCCGACCTGTGGATTTTCAACGAGCTTGCCAAACGCTTCGAGCAGGGCCGCAAGATAAAATTCCCGGAAACCGCCGAGGGTGTGTTTCAGGAACTGCGCGAGTTGTCCAAAGGCCGCATGCTGGATTACTCCGGCATGACTTACGAGAAGATCGAGAAGCAGCGCGGCATCCAGTGGCCGTACACCGAAGGCGCCGAGCGCGGCTCGCCGCGTCTCTACACCGACGGCAAGTTTCAATATCCAGACGGCAAGGCCAAGCTCATCCCGCTGCCGTTCGTGGACAACAACGAATGCCCGGATGAGGAGTATCCGTTCTGGCTCAACAGCGGGCGGGTGGTCGAGCATTGGCACACCCGCACCAAGACCGGCAAGATCGGTAATCTAAATAAATTCAGCCCGACGCCGTACATGGAAATGAATCCGGACGCAGCCGCGCGCCTCGGTATCGAGCACGGTTGCTACGCGCGCTTGACCTCGCGGCGCGGCGACGGCGTGGTGCTGGTGCAACTGACCCAGCGCGTGCCTCCGAATATGGTGTTTATCCCGTTTCATTTTCATGAGTGCGTGAACCGGCTCACGCTCGGCCTGCTCGATCCGCATTCGCGCCAACCGGCCTTCAAGCAGAGTGCGGTACGCATCGAGCCGGCCTCGGACCAGCAGGCGGCCGCGGCGCGCAACATGGCGGCGCGGAGTTTCTGACTCGATGAACAATCCCAATATCCTGAAATTCGAATCGCGTGCGCAGGACAAACTGCCCGAGTATGCGCGCCTGCCGCAGGTCACGACGCCCGCCCAGAACCGCTACGGCCAGTCCATCCAGCTGGTGGACGAGGGCAGTTCGCTCACCGGCCAGAGCCTGAACATTAATGGTAACTCCGGCGTCAGTGAGAACCCGGACCGCTACAAGCAACACGGTTTTTATTTCAACGCCGATAACTGCATCGCCTGCCACGCCTGCGAATCGGCGTGCAGCGAGAAAAACGATTTGCCGGCGCATCTGGCGTTTCGTTCGGTCGGATACGTGGAGGGCGGCACCTGGCCGGACTACCACCGCCTCAATCTCTCGATGGCCTGCAACCATTGCGATGACCCGGTGTGCCTCAAGGGTTGCCCGACGCGCGCCTACACCAAGTTCGCCGAGTACGGTGCAGTGCTGCAGGACCCGGACATTTGCTTCGGTTGCGGTTACTGCACCTGGGTGTGCCCGTACAACGCGCCGCAACTCGATCCGGTGCAGGGCCATGTGGAAAAGTGCAACATGTGCGTGGATCGCCTCGAACAGGGATTAAAGCCGGCGTGCGCCGCCGCCTGTCTGGCCGGCGCGCTCGACTTCGGCGTCATCGAAACCGCACCCGCCAACCGCACCCAGTTGCTGACGCAGATCCCCGGGTTTCCGGATCCCGCGATCACGCACCCGAATATCCGCTTCCAGCAGACCAAGAGCCTGCCGCGCGAAATGACGCGCCCGGATTCCATGCCGCTGCGTTACGTTCGGGACGAGCAGGGCACGGGCGAGTTCCACACGCGTGTGCGCGAGGTGGGCAAGGCGCGCGCCTGGAATCTGCGCAAACTGCACTCGCGTGAAAACCCGCTGGTGATATTCACGCTGGTATCGCAAGCTGTGGTCGGCGCCTTTCTCGTGTTGTTCCTCGGGCCGCTGTTCGGTCTGGATGCGCTCAGCGCGCAGCGCTTTCCGCTGGCGCACGCGCTTATTCTGTTCGGCTTGCTCGGGCTGCAAGGCTTCGCGTTGGCGTTGTCGACCATGCATCTCGGCAAGCCGCAGCGTTTCTATCGGGCGTTTTACAATCTGCGTTACTCACCGGTGTCGCGTGAGATCGCCGGTATGGCGGTGTTCTTTGCGACCTTCGGCGCCTATAGCCTGCTCACGGTTTTCCCGGCGTTTGTTGCCGGGTTGTTTCCGGTGACGGTGGTGGAGGCCGCGCGCACCGGCTTCGGCTGGGCGGCGGCGCTCGCCGGTCCGGCGATGCTCTATTTCATGCACCGCATCTACCGCATCCCGGCGCGGCCGTTCTGGGATCACTGGCAGGTGCTGACCAGTTTCTACGGCAGCATGCTGACCCTGGGTGCGCTCAGCATCGGGCTGGTTTACGTCACACTGCTGACGGTGCAGGGTGCATCGAGCGCGTCGCTGATGACCGCGCTTTCCATCCTGGTTGTCGCCGGACTGATACTGGAAGGCCTCGGCCTCGTGTTCCATGCGCGCGCCCTGCAACGCCAGAACAGCGAAGGTGCGGCCAGCCACTATGAACAACGCACCACCTTCGGAAAGACCTACTGGCTGCGCAATGGCCTGCTCGCCGCCGCTGCGCTCATGGCTCTTGGTCTTGCGTTCTCGGGATTGAGCGGCTGGGTTGGGCTCGCCGGCTGGACATTGACCACGCTGCTCGTGTTCGGCACGGCCATCATTGGCCGCGCGCTGTTCTACGTGTTGGTCATCCCGACCACCATGCCGGGCGCGTTCTTCTGGCGCAACCGCGGCTTCCAGGAACACGCGCGCGCAACGCAACTTGCGGACATGCCGCAAGTCGGCGTGCTGCCGGACGCACACTGAGTACCCGCCGCGCGCAGCTTCCTATGCCGCGCTGCCAAAGCCTTTATCGGTGGCGCCGGCTGGTGCCTTGAGACTCGCCAGCCGGCAACCCTGCGCCACTGGCCCGGCCGGGAAAATCTGGTAGAGATACTTCATGCCACCCTTCCTGTGAAACAGCTCATCGAGTGCATCGTGCAGTTCGCGTATGTCGATGGCGATCTGCTCGTGTCGGGCGTAGTAACTCTGTAGCGCGCGCACTGCTTCCCAGTGGTCCGCGCCGAGTTTCAACCCCTCCTGTTGCGCGGCCCGCAGAGCGGACTCGCGCGTCCAGTCGGCCGGTGCGTACGGGAACTGCGCCGCCGTTCGCGTTTCACTTTCAGCACCAGCGATTTCTTCCAATAGGCTTGCCATGGTTTCATCCTCTATTTCGACCTTCCGGTCATGCTACTCCTCTGGCAGTACGGGTTTCCATGCTTATCGGACATCACTTTTTTCTATCGCGCTCCAGAGTAATGACCATGGTTACAACAAGGCTTTCGTATAATTCTGCACACTTGTGGCCTTGAACTGCATGCCCAATGGGACGACACTCAGGAGGCATCCCGCAATTTTGCAGTGTGCGCGACACGACTGGAGGAGACCTGCGCATGGACATTGAAGTCAGCGGCCACGTCGTCCAGACCGATGAACAGGGCTACCTGCTGGTCCTGGAAGACTGGAGCGAGGAGTTCGCCGAGAAGACGGCTGCGCGCGACAACGTGCACCTGTTCGACGACCACTGGGGGCTCATCCTTTATTTTCGTGATTACTACCAGGCCAGCGGCTCGGTGCCGACCATGCATACCCTGGTGCGCACGCTCGGGCAGCAGCACGGTGCGCATTTTCAAGACGAGAAGACCTACGGGAAATTTCTATACAAGCTTTTTCCAAGCGACCCGGTGCGCGCGCTTTGCAAGCTGGCCGGTTTGCCCAAGCCGCCGCCCGATACGTGATTCGAGCAAAGTGCCTGGAGGCAGAACCCACGCCCACCGGGAATCCTTACCATGCGTCGAAACGTGTCGAACCGGCGAAATGTATATATAGTCTCTTCATGAAACTGCCAGTCACACCCTGTTGATGGCCACCGCTCAAGCCTCGCCGGGTGCAAAACTGTTGCGGCTCTGGCAACGCTTGTTACCCTGGCCCGGCGGGCGCTGGTTGTTCAGCCGTATCCTCGGCCGGATGGTCCCTTACACCGGAACAATCTCGCCGCGCATCCGTGAACTGCGGCCCGGCTATGCGCGCGTGGAATTGTGCGACCGGCGGCGTGTACGCAACCATCTTAACTCCATCCACGCTATCGCCCTGGCCAATCTCGGCGAAGTGACCAGCGGCCTTGCCATGCTCACCGGCCTGTCGTCCAGCACGCGCGGTATTGCGATAAAAATCTCCACCGAATATTTCAAGAAGGCACGCGGCCTGCTGGTGGCGGAGACGCGCTGCGAGGTGCCAAAGGTTACGGGCGAGGACATTGAATACGTGGTGCAAGCCGACATCCGCGATCGCGACGGCGATGTGGTGGCGCGCACCACGGCCTACTGGCGGCTGGGCCCGGTATGAGCCCGACCGGGAGCGGGTTGCTGGAGACGGCCTTTACCCGTCAGCTGGGCATTGAGGTGCCAATTATTTGCGGCGCGATGTATCCCTGCACCAACCCGGAACTGGTGGCCGCGGTGTCCGAAGCCGGCGGCATCGGCATCATTCAGCCGATTTCCCTCACCTATGTGTACCGGCATGATTTCCGCGCCGGTGTGCGGCGCATTCGCAACCTCACGTCAAAACCGATCGGCATGAACGTGCTCATCGAGAAATCCTCAAAGTCATACCAAGCGAAGATGACGCGTTGGCTGGATATCGCGCTGGAGGAAGGTGTGCACTTCATTATCACCTCGCTCGGAAAACCTGATTGGGTTGTTAAGCGTGTGCACGCGGCCGGCGGGCTGGTGTACCACGACGTGACAGAGCGCAAGTGGGCCGAGAAGGGCATCGACAGCGGCGTGGATGGACTGATCGCGGTTAACAACCGCGCTGGCGGGCACGCCGGAACTCTGAGCGCGCAAGAACTCTACACGGCACTGGCCGGCTACAAGCTGCCGCTGATTTGCGCCGGTGGTATTGGCAGTGAGCAGGGCTTTGTCGCCGCGCTGCGCCTGGGTTATGCCGGCGTGCAAATGGGTACGCGCTTCATTGCCACCCGTGAGTGCGGTGCGGGCGAAGCTTACAAGCACGCCATTGTCGCGGCGCAGGAACAAGACATTGTTTTGAGCGAGCGTATTACCGGTGTGCCGGTGGCGGTCATCGCCACGCCCACGGTGCGGCGTCTCGGCCTCAAGGCTGGATTCCTGGCGCGCTGGCTGCTGCGCGGTAGCAAAACCAGGCACCTGATGCGCGCGCTCTACACGCTGCGTTCCCTGTGGCAGTTAAAGCGCGCCTCGCTGGATAGCAGCGGTGACAACGACTACTGGCAGGCAGGCAAGAGTGTGGCCGGTATTCAAGCCATTGAGCCGGCCGGGGAAATTATCCGGCGTTACGCCGCGGCGGTGCGGCAGGCATAACAGGCTTCACGCTCTGTTTCGCTTTCTTGAATATGCTACCCTTCTCGCTGTTCTGGAGTCTGCGATTTCACACGTGGAAGACGGCGACGGGAATATAGCGATGCCGAAATATGTCAAGTTAATGCTTGTCTGCCTGATCTGTCTTGCTGTCATCACAGGATCAGTTCTGCTTTATCAGCGGCTGTTTTGATCCGTGCCGCTTAACCAGTCACCAACTTGTGGGGTATTTGTCATGAAAATGAACATGGGAACCATCGACCGGATCATTCGTTTGACAGCCGTGGTGATTATTGCCGCCTTGTATTTCGCGGGACAATTGAGCGGCACGCTGGCAATTGTGCTCGGTATCGTGGCGGTTGCGTTTCTGGCCACCAGCCTCATTGGCTGGTGCCCTGCCTATATGCCTTTCGGCATTACCACGTGCAAGACAGAGAAGAAATAATACCAGACGCGCCGTAGCCTTGGGTTGAGCCCCGCGCTACGGATTTTTTCTGATCTCGCAAATCAAACCATCCGTGAGCCACTGCTTGAGCAGGCCGGCGGCGTGCAGTGCCACATTCTGCGCATCGATCCATTCGCCCAAGCCCTCGCAGATGGTGGCGAAGTTCTCGCCGCGTTGCAGGGTGTCCAGCGCCCAGGCCTCGTCCACGCTCAAAGACCGGAAGTAGGTGAGCAGGTCCTGACGCCACACCAGCCAGGCGACCGGGACATCGTTTTCCACAAGTGCGGGCGGTTCCTCTTCAGCGGTCGCTCCCGGCATCCTGCCTCCCGCGACACTTCCACGTCCCTGTGCGGCGTCGATCGCTTTCCATACCGTCGGCGCGTTCCAGCGCAGATCGAGGCGTGTGAGTGAACTGTGTGCGACAAAGGTGAGACCCGGCCAGGCATCGGGCGGGATGGCGGCCATGTCAGCGACCCTGCACGGGGCGGTGTCGGGGGCATCGAAGGCATCGCATTTGGCCCACTCGAAGGCGGCCATCTCCGCGAACATGGGGTATTTTGAATAGGGCTCCACTGTGCGCAGAAATTCGCTCATGCGGTCGCCGTACCAACGCAGTGAGAAGTGCGTCGATGGATGGGCAGCGATGTAGGCACGGCCCATGGCGTCGAATTCATCGTCGCCCAGGAGCGTGTGCAGGCCGGCGTAGTCGGTATCCAGCGCCTCCAGCAGGCGCAACCGGTAACCGTCGGCATAGATGGCGAGGCGTTCCCCGGCACTCACTTGCGCGCTGCCGACTACATGCGGATGCATGCGCTCATCACGCGCCAACAGGTAGCCTTGAAAATCCTCCTGCAAGCGCCGCAGCGTGCTCATCTACACGGCTTCCCGTGCGACTTGCGCGGCGATGCCGCGCGCGCGCTCAAGTTCGGCGACTAATTCATCGAGCGGTGGGATATTGTCGTCGCGTTCGATCATTGTGGACACCGGTCCGAAACGGCGCAGCGCCTGGGCGTACAATGCCCACACCGGATCGGCCACCGGGTGATCGTGGGTGTCGATAATGTAGCGGCCATGGTCTTCGTGGCCGGCCAGATGGAACTGCTGCACGCGTTCGGCCGGCACGCCGTTGAGGTAGTCGAGCGGGTCAAAACCATGGTTGACACTGCTCACGTAAACATTGTTGACGTCGAACAGCAGCAGGCAGTCGGCGCGCTCGCACACTTCGCTCAGGAAATCCCATTCGCTGAGCTGCGACTGGGCATAGCTCACATAGCTCGATACATTCTCGATCAGGATCCGGCGGCCGAGGAAGTCCTGCACCTCACGGATGCGCGCGGCGACGTGGTCAACCGTCTCTTCGGTGTAGGGCAGCGGCAGCAGGTCGTGCAGGTTGCCACCGTGCACGCCAGTCCAGCACAGGTGATCGGAGATCCACGCCGGTTCGACGCGCGTGGCGAGTGCCTTGAGTTGTTTCAAATAGTCACGGTTGAGCGGATCGGTGGAGCCGATGGACAGCGATACGCCGTGCATCACCAGCGGGTAACGCGCGCGAATGCGATCCAGATAGTGCAGCGGTTTGCCACCCGGGACCAGATAATTCTCGGAGAGAATTTCAAACCAGTCGACTGCCGGTTCGGAATTCAGAATGGTTTCGTAATGATCGACACGCAGGCCAAGGCCGAAGCCAAGGTTGGTGCGGGGGGCAATGGAAGTAGTCATAAGCGGGAAGAAAAAAACCGGGCCCCAGACGAGGCCCGGTTTGTGTGCGACGGATCGATTACTTCTCGACCTTGCCGCCCTTGGTTGTGCAGTCTTTCTCGGACATGGGCATCATGCCCTTGCCTTTGCAGCTGTTCATGCCCTTGCAGGCATTCGAGGCGGTCTTGCACTCGCCCTTGCCCTTGCAGCCGTTGACGCCGGTGCAATGGACCATGCCTTCGTGCTTGGCGGCTTGGGCAACCGGGGCCATGACGAACATGGCGGCGGCGGCAGCGGCGATGGCGAGACCGGTTATTTTATTGGCAGTGTTCATGTATTCTCCTTAATCGTTATATGGATGTTGAGGTGTCGATGCTGTCTTCCCTTGACGAACTGCTAAGCGGGGAAAACAGCACTGGTTGTAGTAACCCGGAAAACGGGCCGAGCAAATCTAGCAGAGTGCATCAGCGTATGTACAGGGCCTTTGGTCTGGATTCGGCGACAAACAAAAGAAACTTCCGGCACTGTAAGGCGGGAGCGGGAGACACGACTAACCCGACCGGAGAGCGTCCGGCACACGTCTTATTGGGTGAGTTTTCGGTACTTGATGCGATGCGGCTGGTCGGCATCGGTACCGAGACGCCGGTGCCGGTCGACTTCGTAATCGGCGAAGTTGCCTTCGAACCACACCGCCTTGCTGTCGCCCTCGAAGGCGAGAATGTGAGTGGCAATGCGGTCGAGGAACCAGCGGTCGTGCGAGATCACCACCGCGCAACCGGCGAAGTCCAGTAACGCGTCTTCCAGTGCGCGCAGCGTGTCGACGTCAAGGTCGTTGGTCGGCTCGTCGAGCAGCAGCAGGTTGCCGCCGCTCTTCAATAACTTGGCCAGGTGCAGGCGGTTGCGCTCGCCACCGGACAGATCTTTCACCAGCTTCTGCTGATCCGTTCCCTTGAAGTTGAAGCGGCCGCAATAGGCGCGCGACGGGACCTCGGTTTTGCCGACCAGCATGATGTCCAGCCCGCCGGAGATTTCCTGCCACACGGTCTTGGCGCCATCGAGCGCGTCGCGCGACTGGTCGACGTAGGCGGGTTGCACACTCGGGCCGATGCGCAACTCACCGGCATCCGGCTTCTCCTGGCCCAGGATCATGCGGAACAAGGTTGTTTTGCCGGCGCCGTTCGGGCCGATCACACCGACAATGCCGCCACGTGGCAGATTAAATGTCAGGTCCTCGACCAGCAAACGGTCGCCGAAGCTCTTGCTGAGGCCAGTCGCCTCGACGACCAGATCGCCGAGGCGCTGGCCGGCCGGAATAAATATTTCCTTGGTCTCGTTGCGCGTCTGGAATTCCTGCGCGGCCATCTCCTCGTAGCGTTGCAGGCGCGCCTTGCTCTTGGCGTGCCGGCCCTTGGGATTCTGGCGCACCCATTCCAGTTCCTGTTTCATGGCGCGCATGCGCGCGGTTTCCTGTTTTTCCTCCTGTTCGAGGCGTTTTTCTTTTTGTTCGAGCCAGGAGGAATAATTTCCCTTCCACGGAATGCCGTGGCCGCGGTCGAGTTCCAGAATCCACTCGGCGACGTTGTCGAGAAAGTAGCGGTCGTGGGTTACGGCCACAACCGTGCCTTTGAAGTCCTTGAGAAAACGTTCCAGCCAGGCAACCGATTCGGCATCCAGGTGGTTGGTCGGTTCGTCGAGCAACAGCATGTCGGGATTGGAGAGCAACAGCCGGCACAGCGCCACGCGCCGGCGTTCGCCACCGGACAGCGTGGCGACATCGGCGTCCCACGGTGGCAGGCGCAGGGCGTCGGCGGCGATATCGAGCTTTCGATCCAGCTCCCAGGCGCCGGCGTCGTCGATCTTCTCCTGCAGTGCCGCCTGTTTCTCCAGGAGCTTGTTCATCGCGTCGTCGTCCATCGGCTCGGCGAATTTTTCCGAGATCGCATTGAACGCATCGAGCAGCGCCTTGGTTTCGGCCACCGCTTCCTCGACGTTGCCGCGCACATCTTTCCCGGCATGGAGTTGTGGTTCCTGCGCGAGGTAGCCGATCTTGATGCCCGGCTGCGGGCGCGCCTCGCCGACGTAATCGGTATCCACACCGGCCATGATGCGCAGCAGACTCGATTTGCCCGAGCCGTTCATGCCGAGCACACCGATCTTGGCGCCGGGAAAGAAGGAGAGCGAAATGTCGCGCAGGATCTCGCGCTTCGGCGGCACGACCTTGCCCACGCGCTGCATGGTAAAGATGTATTGACCGGACATGGAATCGGTACGCCAGGTTGTAGTCAGACTTTAAGAGCGGAGCAGGAATTCGAGCAGCGCCTTCTGCGCGTGCAGGCGGTTCTCGGCCTCGTCCCACACCACACTCTGCGGGCCATCGATGACATCGGCCGCGACTTCCACGCCGCGGTAGGCCGGCAGGCAATGCATGAACACGGCATCTTTGTGGGCAAGTTGCATGAGTGCCAGATCGACGGTGTACCCGGCGAAGGCCTTGAGGCGCTCGGTCTTTTCGTTCTCCTGGCCCATGCTTGCCCAGGTGTCGGTGACCACGATGTCGGATCCGCGCGCGGCTTCCATCGGATCGTGCGTAAGTGCGACCTGCGCGGCACAGGCCTTGAGCAGCGTTGCATCCGGTTCGTAACCCTTGGGCACGGCGACAATCAGTTTGAATCCGAACTGTCGCGCGGCGTTCATCCATGAGTGGCAGACGTTATTGCCGTCGCCGATCCAGGCGACGCGCCGTCCTTCAATTGGTCCGCGTGCTTCGACATAGGTCTGGATGTCAGCCAGCAATTGACAGGGATGGTAGAGGTCGGTGAGGGCGTTGATCACCGGAACACTTGAATGTTCGGCGAAGCGTTCCACCATGGCGTGCGAGTTGGCGCGGATTACAATCACATCCACCATGCGCGACATGACACGCGCCGTGTCCTCCACCGGTTCGCCGCGGCCGAGATGGGTGTCGCGCGGCGAGAGAAACAGGCTGGCGCCGCCGAGCTGCGCCATGCCGGCCTCGAAGGACACGCGTGTGCGGGTCGAGGATTTTTCGAAAATCATCGCCATGGTCTTGCCGGTGAGCGGCGCAAAACGTTCACCGCGTTGGCGCAGCGCTTTCAGTTCACCGGCGCGCCGGATCAGCCCCTTGAGTTCCGCCGGGCTGAAATCCATGAGCGTGAGAAAATGGCGTACGCTCATCCCTGCGCGGCCTTCGGTTCACTGCTGGCCAGGAAGCCGCGTACGCACTCGGCGACACCGCTCACGATCTGATCGGCCTCGGCGTCGCTCAGGATGAGCGGCGGCAGCAGGCGCACCACCGAATCGGCGGTGACGTTCAGCAGCAAGCCGCGCTCCAGCGCGAGCGAAAGTATTTCCTTGCACGGCCGGTCGAGCTCCACGGCCAGCATCAGGCCCTGACCGCGAATCTCCTTCACGCCGGCAACAGCGTCGAGCGATTTTTTGAGACCGTTCAGGATGCGCGTGCCGAGTTCTCCGGCGCGTTTTTCGAATTTTCCGTGCTCCAGAATATCCAGCACCGTCAGGCCGACGCGACACACCAGCGGGTTGCCGCTGAAGGTCGAGCCGTGGCTACCGGGCTTGAAGACCTGTGCGGCGACCCCGCGTGCCAGGCAGGCGCCAATCGGCACGCCGTTGCCGAGGCCCTTGGCGAGTGTCAGCACGTCCGGTTTAACGCCCTCGTGCTGGAAGGCAAACCATTTGCCGGTGCGGCACAGGCCGGTCTGGATTTCGTCCAGCATCAGCAGCCAGCCGCGCGCATCGCATATCTCGCGCAGTCCCTTGAGATAGCCGGGGTCGGGAATCTGGATGCCGCCCTCGCCGGCGATCGGCTCGACCAGTATCGCGACCACATCTTTGTTGTTCTCGGCCACGGCCCGCACCGCATCGAGGTCGTTGTACGGCACGCGGCTGAAGCCGGTGACCAGCGGCTCGAAGCCGGCCTGTATTTTGCGATTGCCGGAGGCCGACAGTGTCGCGAGCGTGCGACCGTGAAAGCTGCCGTCGGTGACGATGATGGTCGGGTTGAGAATTTTTTTCTGGTGGCCGTACAGGCGCGCGAGTTTGATGGCCGCCTCGTTCGCCTCGGCGCCCGAGTTGCAGAAGAAGGCGTTGTCCATGCCGGCGCGTTTGCACAGGCGCTCGGCCAGCTCCGCTTGCAACGGCACCTCATACCAGTTGGAGGTGTGCAGCAGCTTGCCGGCCTGGTCGCAGATCGCCTGCGTGATTTCGGGATGGGCGTGGCCAAGCCCGCACACGGCGACCCCGGAAAGCGCGTCAAGGTATTTGCGGCCCTGGGTGTCCGTGAGCCAGGCACCCGCGCCGTGCGCGAAGGCCACGGGTAGGGGAGCAAATACCGGCATCTGATAGTTCGTTGGCATTTCCTTGGTACCAAAAATACAAAGGCGCCCTGCCTGAGGGCGCCGTTATTTTTTGTAGGGTTTATGGGAAAAATTCTAGTGATTTCGAAAAATAACGCAAGTATTGCCTAAAAAATAAAAAGGGCCCGGCGTCTCCGCCGGGCCCCGGTTTCCGACGACCGGCTTAGAACAGGCGCGGCAGGCCGTGCGCGCTGCCCGTTACCATGAAGAACAGCATGGGGATCGACAGCATGGTGTTGGTGCGCGAGGCGAGGAACGCGATGCGTGCCGACTTGGCCTTGGTGGCGTCGTCGGCCGGCACGATGCCCAGCACTTTCTTCTGGTTCGGCCAGATCAGTACCCAGACATTAAAGAGCATAATCGTGCCGAGCCAGGCACCCATGCCGATGGCGGCGGCCGAGCCCTTGAGGGTGAAGGCAGTACCGAGGCCGAGGCCGGAGCGCTCCAGATACCAGGCGCCGGTCAGCCAGGTGACCAGCGCCGCCCAGCGGAACCAGAGCAGTGCCTGCGGTGCGATGTGCTTGGTGATGCCGGCGGCAGTGTTGTCAGCCTTGGCCTTGGGCAAGGCAACCGCCTGCACGAAGTTGAAGTAGTAAAGCAGGCCAATCCAAACGATGCCGGCCATGATGTGAAACCAGCGGTCAAGAATGAGTTCCATAATTTTCTCCCGATCTTGAAAATTTGTTATTGGGCTCAGGCTCTGAGCAGGAAATTGACAATGAATACATACAAGACGGCGGTCAGGACGAAACCGGCGACGATGGTTCCGAGGATGGAATCCAGTGGGTTTTTCATGGCGACTCCCGATGGTGGGTGGATGGAATACTTGAGTGGTTCCGTAGGCTGCTCAGGTTAAGACAGCGCGCCAGAGAATTCAAGTCATAACTGTATATTGCCCGTTGCATTCGTGCATACGCGGGGCGTGCGGCGTGGTCATTACTCCAGCTCTTTGAGCAGCTGCTCAAGAAACGCCGCCGGCGGCGCGCCCCGGATGAAGTCCGCCTGGCCGTCCCTGGTGCGGAACACCAGGGTAGGTACGGCATTGAATCCTGCGCGAGTGAGCAGGGCATGGTTCGCATTCAACCGGCGGAGGGTGTCTGCGCGTGGCGCGGGTTCTTCATCAATGCCACCGAAGCTGCCGGATTCTCGCGAGAAGTTACGCTCGTTCTTGTGGAAGGCCTCGGTCGGATCCTTGGCCTCGATCAGGGTCGCCGCCTTGCCGGTGCTGGTGGTCATGAGTTTATCGGTCGGAATCCAGCGCAGTTCAACCTCGCCGCGCTCAACCTGAGTGCGCAGCGTCTCGTAGAGTTTGTGGCAGGCTGGACAGTTGGGGTCGAAGAAAACGTAGATGACATGCGCACTCTGGCCGTCGCGGATCCATGTGGCCTGCTTGATGTCGGCAAGGATGGCGGCGGCGGCCGTCAGACGCGCTTCAGCCTTGGACAGGTTCTCGGCTGCGGCGGTCGTGAAATTGCCGGTGGCGATGAACAATAGGGCGGTAACGAGTACCGCGATGCGGCGCTGTAACATGAAGCGTGATCTCCCGGGCTGGAGTTGTTTGGTCTGAGGCAGGAAGCCGGTTACATGGACTGCCGGTTCAACAGCAAGTTCAGCGAGAAGCGCACGCCGAAGCCGGTGATATCGGTCGGGATGTGCGCCAACCCGCCCTTGTGGTTGCCGGCGGAGAGATCGATGTGCACCCAGGGCAGATCGCCGACAATGAATTTCCGCAGGAAACTGGCGGCCAGGATATGGTCGGCATCGCTGTCCAGGGTGCATTGCTTGATGTCGGCGATGTCACTCTTGAGCGCCTTGTGGTAATCCTTTTCCAGCGGGAATGGCCAGACGCGTTCACCACTTTCCCAGCCGGCCTCGATCACGGTCGGCACCAGCTCCATGCGGTTGGTAACGGCGCCACTCATGCGCGTGCTCAGGGCGCCCACGCACGCGCCGGTGAGCGTGGCGTAGTCCATAATAAGGCGCGGCTTGGCGCGCGACGCGAAGGTGAGCGTGTCGGCCAGTACCATGCGGCCTTCGGCATCGGTGTGCATGATCTCGATAGTGGTGCCGTTCGCGGCCGTCACCACGTCGTTCTGCTTGTAGGCCTTGGGGCCGATGTGGTTCTGGGCGAGCGCCAGCCAGCAGTCCACCGGGAAGTCTACTTTCAGTTCAGTGAGCGCGAGCAGGGTGCCGAGCGCCACGGCGCTGCCTTCCATGTCCTCGTGCATGCCGTGCATGTGGCGCGCGGGCTTGAGATTGGTGCCGCCGGTGTCGAAGCAGATGCCCTTGCCGACCAGGGCGAGCGCCCCTTTGTTCGATTTCTTCTTCGGCACATAGCGCAGATGCAGGATGCCGGCGTCCGGTTCGGGGCTGCCTTGCGCCACTGCCAGAAACGCCCCGGCGCCGCGGCTTTTAAGTTTCTTAATATCCAGAAACTCAGGCCTCCAGCCGTATTCACGCGCCAGTTTCAGAACGCGTTGGCGGTAGTTTCCGGGCGTGAGTTCGTTGGGCGGCAGAGCGGTGAGGAAGCGCGCGAGATTGTTGCCACGCGCCTCGGCCAGGGTACGGGCATAGCCGTGCGCCACTTTGTGACCATATATACGGATTTGTTTGAGGCGCGTGGCCGACTCGCGCTTGCTCTTGAAGTCGGGCATCTGGAAGTCGGCGGCCAGGGCGGCGGCGATCAGCGCCTCGCAGGCGCGTTCCGCCTGTTTCGCGTCCAGCCCGAAACAGGCCACGCAAAGGGTGGCTGGCGCCGGTTTGCGCTGCGCGGCAAGGACCTTGCGCGCCTGCGTGAGCAATTCGAAAGCCGATTGCACCGGGTCAACCACCAGCAGCGAAATCCGGGTACCCTGTGTGTTGGGCGCGATGCTGTGAAAGGGTCTGTCGGCTGCAAGTTTGTGGCGCGCGGTCTTTATTCTTTGTTTTAACACGGTGCCGTGCGGCAGACGTGCGATATCAAAGGAAGGGCCAAGCAAACAAACGAGATGTGACCCGGAATCGGTGTCTTTGGTGTTGAACGTGCGGGCATCCTGCGTGATCGTGGCAGTATCGAGTTGCATGCGTGTTGTCCGGTGAGTGTGCGCGGCGGGAAATCCTGCTGATAAGTCAATGCCTTGACCTTAATATCTAAAAAACAGATCATACGCCGCCTAAACGGCTACTTAATGTACAAGCATGCTTTCCCTGTAATGGCTATTTATGTGCAGGCATGCTTTCCCTAATCTAACAGAATCGAGCAAGGTTGGTTGCCCCGCCTGCTGATCTTCGTCCTCACCAAACCCTGGTGTTGTATTCGTAAATATCTGAGAAGTTGTCGTCCAGACCGCCGTTTCCGACGGACCGAGATGAGGAGAGCATTATTATGGCCGCCGTCCCCAGTCTTCCCCTGAAAACAGACATCGACGCCATCGAAACCCAGGAGTGGCTGGACGCCCTCGGCGCGGTCATCCAGCAGGAAGGTCCGGAGCGCGCCCATTACCTGATCGAGAAGCAAATCGAGCTGGCGCGCGCCGCCGGCATCAACGTGGCGTATTCGGCCAACACTGCTTACGTCAACACCATTCCTCCGGACAAGGAAGTGCGTTCCGCGGGCGATCACGGGCTGGAGGAACGTATCCGTTCGTTCGTGCGCTGGAACGCGCTGGCCATGGTGCTGCGTGCCAACAAGGGCGACTCCAATCTCGGCGGGCACATCTCGAGCTTCGCCTCGGCGGCCACGCTCTACGACGTCGGCTTCAACCACTTCTGGCGCGCCCCCACTGAAAATCACGGCGGCGATCTGGTTTACGCGCAGGGGCATTCCTCACCCGGTGTCTATGCGCGCGCCTTCATGCTCGGCCGTCTGAGCGAAGAACAGATGGATCACTTCCGGCGCGAGGTGGACGGCAAGGGTCTGTCGTCCTACCCGCATCCGTGGTTGATGCCGGACTTCTGGCAGTTTCCGACTGTGTCCATGGGACTTGGCCCGATCATGGCTATTTACCAGGCGCGCTTCATGAAATATCTGCACGATCGCGGCATTGCCAATACCGAGAACCGCAAGGTGTGGTGCTTCATCGGCGACGGCGAGGTGGACGAACCGGAGACGCTCGGCGCCATCGGACTCGCGGCGCGCGAACATCTCGATAATCTGATTTTTGTAGTGAATTGCAATTTGCAGCGCCTCGATGGACCGGTGCGCGGCAATGGCAAGATCATTCAGGAACTCGAATCCACCTTCCGTGGCGCCGGCTGGAACGTGCTCAAACTTATCTGGGGCAGCTACTGGGATCCGCTGCTGGCGCGCGACCGTCTCGGTCTGCTGCGCCAGCGTATGGATGAATGCCTGGACGGCGATTACCAAACCTTCAAGGCGCGCGACGGCGCCTATGTGCGTGAACACTTCTTCGGCAAGTATCCGGAACTGAAAGAAATGGTCGCGAGCTGGTCGGACGATGACATCTGGCGTCTCAACCGTGGTGGACACGACCCGCACAAGGTGTACGCGGCCTACCACACGGCGGTCAACCACAAAGGCCAACCGACTGTGATCCTGGCCAAGACCGTGAAGGGTTACGGCATGGGCGAATCGGGCGAGGCGCAAAATATATCCCACCAACAGAAAAAAATGGGCACCACCTCGCTCATCGCCTTCCGCGATCGTTTCAAGTTGCCACTGACCGACGCGCAGTGCGAGAACCTTGAGTACATCCGGCCGGTCGACGATTCGCCGGAGGTCCAGTACATGCGCGAGCGACGCATGAGTCTGGGCGGTTTCTTGCCATCGCGTCGGCGCAAGAGTAACGCGCTGGAAGTGCCACCGCTGTCAGCCTTCGACGCCTTGCTCAAGGCCTCGGGCGAGGGCCGCGAGTTCTCGACCACCATGGCGTACGTGCGTCTTCTGGGCGTACTTCTCAAGGACAAAAACATCGGCAAGCACGTGGTGCCAATCGTGGCCGATGAATCACGCACCTTCGGCATGGAAGGTTTGTTTCGTCAGATCGGCATCTGGTCGTCGGTCGGCCAGCTGTACACGCCGCAGGACCGGGACCAGCTCATGTTTTACAAGGAAGACAAGAACGGTCAGATCCTGCAAGAGGGTATCAACGAGGCCGGCGCCATGTGCTCGTGGATCGCGGCGGCCACCGCGTATTCAACGCACGGTGTGCCGATGATTCCGTTTTTTATCTATTACTCCATGTTCGGCGTGCAGCGCACCGGCGATTTGTGGTGGGCGGCGGGCGACTCGCGCGCGCGCGGCTTTCTGCTCGGTGGCACCTCGGGGCGCACCACACTGAACGGCGAGGGCCTGCAACATGAAGACGGGCATTCGCATGTGTGGGCGGCGCAGATTCCAAATTGCATTCCCTACGATCCAACCTTCGCCTATGAACTGGCGGTCATCCTGCACGATGGCCTGCGGCGCATGTACGCCGAACAGGAGGATGTTTATTACTACCTCACCGTGATGAACGAGAACTACGCACACCCGGCGATGCCGGAAGGTGCGGAGGCCGGCATCCTCAAGGGCATGTACCTGTTCCGGCAGGGCGGCATGGGCAAGGGTCCGCGCGTGCAACTGCTCGGTTCCGGCGCGATCCTGAACGAAGTGATCGCCGCCGCCGTGTTGCTCAAGCAGGATTGGGGTATCGAGGCCGACATCTGGAGCTGCCCGAGCTTCACGCTGCTGGCGCGCGATGGTGTGGCGACCGCGCGCTGGAATCTGCTGCACCCGACGGCGCAGCCGCGCAAACCGTATGTACAGCAGTGCCTTGAGAACACCGAAGGCCCGGTGATTGCCTCGACCGACTACGTGCGCGCCTATGCCGACCAGATTCGCCCGTACCTGACGGGTCGCTTCAAGGTGCTGGGCACCGACGGCTTCGGCCGTTCCGACACCCGCGAGAAACTGCGGCACTTCTTCGAGGTGGATCGTTATTGGGTCACCGTCGCCAGTCTGGCGGCCTTGGCCGAGGAAGAGAAACTCGATCCCGCCAAGGTGGCAGAGGCGATCAAGAAATACGGCATCGATGCCGACAAGCCGAATCCGTTGACGGTTTAGTAGAGACAACACCTGCCGCAAAGACGCAAAGAACGCAAAGGGTAAACAAGAAACAACCGAGATTTTCTTTGCGCCCTTTGCGCCTTTGCGGCAGGTTTACCCGTTCTTAAGGATGTATATGCCACAGACCATCGAAATCAAAATCCCCGACATCGGCGACTTCAGTGAGGTTGCGGTGATCGAGGTATTGGTCAAGCCCGGCGACGTTATTAAAGCCGAAGATTCGATGGTCACGCTCGAATCCGACAAGGCCAGCATGGACGTACCCGCACCATCCGCCGGTACTGTGAAAGCGGTCAAGGTGAAGGTCGGAGACATGGTGGCCGAAGGCTCGCTGGTTTTGATTCTGGAAGCGAGTGACGAAAAATCAGTACCGGTCACGAAGCCAGCGCCGGCCGCCGCGACCAGTGTTGCCGTGGCGCCGGAGCCGGCTGTGCGCAGTGCTTCCACCGTGGCAGCAGGCGCGCCGCCTGTACCCGGACACAGCGAAGCACCGGCCGCGCCGCCCCCGGTGGTGTTGATGCCGGGACCGGCAGAATTTTTTGCGGCGTCCGCCGGCGGGCACCGTTCACACGCGGCGCCTTCGGTGCGCCGTTTCGCGCGCGAACTGGGTGTTGAAATTTCCAGGGTTAAAGGCAGCGGCCCAAAAAACCGGATTCTGGAGGAAGACGTTCAGGCCTTCGTGAAGGGGATAATGAGTGGCGCGCGTCCGGCAGCGGGAGGCGTGCTCGATCTGTTGCCGTGGCCGAAGGTGGACTTCGCCAAGTTCGGTTCCTTCGAGACCCAGCCGCTGGCGCGCATCCAGAAACTTTCCGGCGCCAATCTGGCGCGTAATTGGGTGATGATTCCGCACGTCACCCAGTTCGACGTGGCGGATATCACTGAGCTTGAGAAATACCGTGTCGCCCTCAACAAGGATCACGAGAAGAACGGTATAAAGGTGACCGTGCTCGCGTTTCTCATCCAGGCGAGCGTGGACGCACTCAAAAAATTTCCGGCGTTCAACAGTTCGCTGGATGGCGAGAATTTGATCGTCAAGCACTACTACCACATCGGCTTCGCCGCCGATACACCGAATGGTCTGGTGGTACCGGTGATTCGCGATGCCGACAAAAAATCGGTTCTGGATATTGCGCGCGAGGCGAGTGCCTTGGCCAAGAAGGCGCGCGAGGGCAAGCTTTCGCCCGCCGAGATGCAGGGCGGTTGTTTCTCCATCTCCAGCCTCGGCGGCATCGGCGGCACGGCGTTCACGCCCATCATCAACGCGCCAGAGGTCGCCATTCTCGGCGTGTCGAAGGCCGACACGAAACCGAAATGGGACGGCAAACGCTTTGTGCCGCGCCTGCTGCTTCCGCTGTCGCTGTCCTACGATCACCGCGTGATCGATGGCGCTGCCGGTGCGCGCTTCATTACGCACATGGGGCAGGTGCTGGCTGCTATACAGCCCGCCAAGAAATCAGTGTCTGTCAGGAAATCAGCGCCAAAACGCAAAGCGCTTAAGACCGCGAGCAAAAAGAAAAAGAGATAAGGAGCCCCATGGCCCAGACCATCGAAGTCAAAATTCCCGACATCGGCGACTTCAGCGAAGTCGCCGTAATCGAGGTCATGGTCAAGCCCGGCGACCGGATCAAGGCCGAAGATTCAATCGTCACGCTTGAGTCGGACAAGGCCAGCATGGATGTGCCCGCGCCGGTCGCGGGCATCGTCAAGTCGGTGATGGTCAAGGTCGGTGATAAGGTTGCGCAAGGTGCCGTGGTGCTGTTGCTTGAAACCTCTGGCGCCACTGAGAAAGCGACGGTTGCAAAATTGGCCACAGCGCCCACGCCGAGCCCAACGAAAACGGAACAACCAACACCAACGGCGCCGATCGCCGGGTCATTCGCGGGCAAGGTGGACATCGAGTGCGAGCTGCTGGTGCTCGGCGCCGGTCCCGGCGGCTACTCGGCGGCATTCCGGGCCGCCGATCTCGGAATGCGCACGCTGTTGGTCGAGCGTTACGCGGCGCTCGGCGGCGTTTGTCTGAATGTCGGATGCATTCCCTCCAAGGCGCTGCTGCACGTGGCGGCGGTCACCGAAGAGGCACAACAGTTGGCTGAACACGGCGTGAGTTTTGGCGCGCCAAGATTCGATCTCGACAAACTGCGCGGCTGGAAAACCAAGGTCGTGGGCAAGCTCACCGGCGGACTGGCGCAAATGGCCAAGGCGCGCAAGGTCGAGGTGGTGCGCGGCAACGGTCGTTTTCTCGATGCGAACCACCTTGAAGTTTCATTCACGACGGGCGACGGCCAGCAGCCGAGCGGCGAGAAGAAGGTCGTGCGCTTTGCCAAAGCGATCATCGCCGCCGGTTCGCAGGCGGTGAAACCCGCGTTTATTCCGCAAGACCCGCGCATTGTCGATTCCACCGGCGCGCTGGAACTCAAAACGGTTCCGAAGAAAATGCTGGTGCTGGGTGGCGGCATCATTGGTCTCGAAATGGCCACCGTCTATTCGGCGCTCGGTACGCGCATCGATGTGGTCGAGATGCTCGACGGCCTCATGCTGGGCGCCGACCGTGACCTGGTGCGTGTCTGGGACAAGATGAATGCCAAACGTTTCGACCGCGTGATGCTCAAAACCAGGACCGTGAAAGTCGAGGCGCTGAAAGATGGGATCAAGGTCTGGTTCGAGGGCGAGCAGGCCCCGGCCGAGCCGCAAGTTTACGATCTGCTGCTGGTGGCGGCAGGTCGTGCACCGAACGGCAAACTGATTTCCGCCGAGATGGCCGGTGTGGCGGTCTCAGACCGGGGATTCATCGAGGTGGACAGACAGATGCGCACCAATGTGCCGCATATCTTCGCCATCGGCGATATCGTCGGCCAACCGATGCTGGCGCACAAGGCGGTGCACGAGGGCCACGTCGCCGCCGAGGTCGCGGCCGGCCAGAAGCGCTTCTTCGATGCCGCCGTGATCCCGTCCGTGGCCTATACCGATCCGGAAATTGCCTGGGTCGGCATCACCGAAGACGAGGCCAAAAAGGCCGGCCGCAAGATCGGCAAGGCCGTGTTCCCGTGGGCGGCCTCGGGCCGCGCCATCGCCAATGGCCGCGATGAAGGTTTCACCAAAATCATTGTCGATGAAGAAACGCACCGTGTGATCGGCGGTGGTATCGTCGGCGTGCATGCCGGTGACCTGATCAGTGAATTGGCGCTGGCGATCGAAATGGGCGCGGACCCGGAGGACATTGCCTTGACCATTCACCCGCACCCGACACTGGGTGAGTCGGTTGGTCTTGCGGCGGAGGTGTTCGAAGGCGTTTGCACCGACCTGATGCCGGTACGCAAGAAATAACAACACCTGCCGCAAAGACGCAAAGGACGCAAAGAAAAAATGTTTTTATTGAATGTGGATTTCTTTGCGTCCTTTGCGTCTTTGCGGCAGAAACTCATATAGGCTTTTTCATGTCAAAAATCAGAAAGGTTGTATTGGCGTATTCCGGCGGTCTCGACACCTCGGTGATTCTCAAGTGGCTGGAGGAGACCTACGGCTGCGAGATCGTAACCTTCACCGCCGACATCGGTCAGGGCGAAGAGCTGGCGCCAGCGCGCGCCTTGGCCAGGAAGATGGGCGTCAAGGAGATTTTCATTGACGACCTCAAGGAAGAGTTCGTGCGCGACTTTGTGTTTCCGATGTTCCGTGCCAACACCCTGTACGAAGGTGAATACCTGCTCGGCACCTCGATCGCCCGGCCACTGATCGCCAAGCGCCAGATTGAGATCGCCAACCAGGTCGGGGCCGACGCCGTGGCGCACGGCGCGACCGGCAAGGGCAACGACCAGGTGCGCTTCGAGCTCGGCTACTATGCATTGAAGCCGAATGTAAAAGTGATCGCGCCGTGGCGCGAATGGAAGCTCAGCTCGCGCGCGACGCTCATGGCCTATGCGGAGAAGCATGGCATTCCGGTGGAGATGAAGCGCGGCAAGAAGTCGCCGTACTCCATGGATGCCAACCTGTTGCACATTTCTTATGAAGGCGGTGTGCTCGAAGACCCCTGGGCCGAACCGGAAGAAGACATGTGGCGCTGGTCAGTGTCGCCGCAGAAGGCGCCGAACAAGGCGACCTATATAGAGCTTACTTACAAGAAGGGTGACGTTGTCGCCATCAACGGCAAGGCCATGAGTCCGGCCACGGTACTGGCAACGCTTAACAAAGTCGGCGGCGCGAACGGAATCGGCCGCGCCGATATCGTCGAAAACCGCTACGTCGGCATGAAGTCACGCGGCGCGTACGAGACGCCGGGCGGCACCATCCTGCTCAAGGCGCACCGCGCCATCGAGTCGCTCACGCTCGACCGCGAAGTCGCGCACCTTAAAGACGATCTGATGCCGCGTTACGCCGCGCTCATCTACAACGGCTACTGGTGGAGTCCGGAACGCGCCATGCTCCAGAAGATGATCGATGCCTCGCAGGCGACGGTGAACGGTGTCGTGCGTCTGAAACTTTACAAGGGCAACGCTATTGTTGCCGGACGCAAATCGGAACGCGACAGCCTGTTCGATGCGCGTATCGCCACCTTTGAGGAAGATCGTGGCGCCTACAATCAAAAGGACGCCGAGGGCTTTATCCGGCTGAATGCCCTGCGTCTGCGCATTGCGGCCAACCGTCGCCGGCGCAAATAAACAGGCCCATCCAGCCGCAGGTCGGGCAACGGTGCCCGCAAGGCTTGGTGGTCTTTCATCTTTGCCGAGATTCGCGCGATAATGCCCATCCCATCCGCCGCAACGGGGCCCGACATGGTCGCGCGGAGTTCCGAACAAGCGCTTCGCGAAAGCGAGGAGAAATTCCGCACCCTGGCGGAAACCACCGACTGCGCCATTTTCGTGTGGCGCGAAGGCTTGTTGTATGTAAACCCGGCGATGTCCTTCATCACCGGCCACCCGAAAGAATATCTCCTTGTCCCCACGGCCTGGGAAGGCATTATTCATGCCGACGATCTCGAACGCGTGCGCCACAACGCCCGAGCACGGCTGCGCGGGGAAAGTGTCCCGCGCAATTACGAATTTCGCATCCACGCCAAGAATGGCGAGGAGCGCTGGGTGGATTTCACCGCTGGTGTCATCCACTACAATGGCGAGCCGGCCGTGCTCGGCACGGCATTCGACATCACCGACCGCAAGCGCGCCGAGCAGGCGCTGCGCGAAAACGAGGAGCGTGTCCGAGTCACACTGGAATCCATCGGTGATGGGGTGATCACCACGGATATCGCGGGGCGCATCAACTATCTCAACCCGGTCGCCGAGGAACTGACCGGCTGGAGCAACGCCCAGGCGAGCGGTCAGTCTTTGAGCAGTGTTTTCCAGGTCAAGGACGAAAACACCCGCAAGCAGCTGCCCGATCCGGTGCAGCGCTGCCTGAACGAGAAACGCAGTATTCATTTTCCCGACAACGCGTTGTTGACTCACAGCGGCGGCTATCGGGAATTCTCGATCGATATCACCGCTTCGCCGATCCGGAATCACGCCGAGAATATTGTGGGCGTGGTGCTAGTGCTGCACGACGTCACCACCTTGCGCAATATGGCGCGTCAGATGGCCTGGCAGGCGCGTCACGACCCACTCACCGGCCTCATTAACCGTGGCGAGTTCGAGGCGCGTCTGGAGCAGGCGATCGAGAGCGCGCGCAGCGGTCATACCCAGCACGCGCTCTGTTATCTGGATCTCGACCAGTTCAAGATCGTGAACGACACCTGCGGACACATCGCCGGTGACGAACTGCTCAAACAACTCACGGCGCACCTGCTGGCGCGCGTGCGCGAGACAGACACGCTGGCGCGTCTCGGCGGCGATGAGTTTGGCATCCTGCTCGAACACTGCCCGATCGAGGTCGCCAGCGAAACCGCCGAAATGTTGCGCGAGGTGGTAAAAAAATTCCGTTTCGCCTGGCAGGATAAAATATTTGAAATCGGCGCGAGCATCGGCGTTGTGCCGATCACGACCGACAGCGGCAACATCGTGGATGTTTTAAGCGCCGCCGATTCGGCCTGTTACGTGGCCAAGGATCACGGCCGCAACCGTATCCACGTGTACCAGACGCAGGACATCGCGCTGGTCAAGCGTCAGGGCGAAATGCAGTGGGTGCGTCGCGTCAATCAGGCGCTTGACGAGGGCCGTTTCCGCTTGTTCTTCCAGAAGGTTCTGACGCTGTCGCCGGACGAAGGTGAACACTACGGCGAGATCCTGGTACGCATGGTGGATGAAGAAGGGCAGATGGTATTGCCCATGGCATTCATCCCGGCTGCCGAGCGCTATCAGCTGATGCCGGCTATTGATCGCTGGGTCTTGAGCGCCACACTGACGGCGCTACGCGAGCGCAAGCCGACGCTCGGAGACGTCAGCATCTGCGCCGTCAATCTCTCCGGGCAATCCTTGTGCGACGGCCATTTCCTGGCATCGGTGGTGGATATTCTGGAGGCCTCTTCGATCAACCCGGCACATATCTGTTTTGAGATCACCGAGACGGCGGCCATCGCAAATCTCACCCGCGCCATGCGTTTCATTTCCGTGCTCAAGGGAATGGGTTGCCGCTTCGCGCTCGACGATTTCGGCAGCGGCCTGAGCTCGTTCATGCACCTCAAACATCTGCCGGTGGACTTTCTCAAGATCGACGGCAGCTTTGTGCGCAACATGGTGAGGGATCCGGTAGACGCGGCCATGGTTGAGGCGATCAACCGCATCGGTCATGTCATGGGCATTCGCACCATTGCCGAGGCGGTCGAGAACCAGGTGACTCTCGGGCGCTTGCGAGACCTGGGCGTCAACTATGCGCAGGGCACCGTCATCGCGCGGCCCGAACCTTTCGAGTCAAGCAGCCCGCTACTTGCACCGGGCGGGCTTGAATCCGGGTCCAAGCATTGAGTAGTGTCGTGGCCCACCCTATGAAACGTAAATATTAATCACAAGGCAGAACCATCATCATGGAATTCAAGAACGTCACCGTCAAACACAAGGCCAACGTCTACCACGCCGGCAAGGTTACCAGCCGCACCGTCATCACGCCGGAAGGCGAGATGAAGACCCTCGGTGTGATGTTGCCTGGCACCTACCGCTTCAGTACCCAGGCACCGGAGCGTATGGACGTAACTCAGGGCAAGTGCCGCGTGAAGCTCGCCGATCAACAGAGCTGGAGCAGCTATCAGGCGGGTGAGAGCTTCAACGTGCCCGGTAACTCGCATTTCGAAATCGAGATCGACGACCTTCTGGATTATGTGTGCCACTTCGGTGGATCTCTGAAGTAGGATGGGTGGAGCGAAGCGCAACCCATCCTACGCCTGCTTCAGTCGCAGTCAGACGATCGTGCGCGAGAGCCGCACGCCATCCACGGCGGGCGCGTAATAGTCGCGCAGCAATCCGGTTTCCTGAAACCCACAACCCGAGTACAGCCGGCGTGCCGCGCGGTTGTCGGCTTTCACTTCGGCGCGGCAGGTGCTTAGGCCTTCCACGCGCATCCAGGTGAAGCCGGCCTCGATCAAATGTTTCCCCCAGCCTTGCCCGCGCAGCGCCGGATGCACGGCGAGCGAGTAGAGCCGCGCCCAGCGAGCGCGGCCGTTGCTCACTGCTAACCAGCAAGCCATGGCGCGGCCGTCCAGGCTTAAGAGCCAGTAGCTATTGGGATTGCTCAACAGGGCACGCAACTGGCGGGGCGAGAACACACCGTCCGCCGCTCCAAAGCACGCCACCTCAAGGTTGGCGATGGCATTGAGATCGGCGGGGCCAGCCTTTCTCAGGCCCGTTATGGCGAGGTCGGTCATTCCGGCAACAGTCGGTGCAGGATAATCTTTTCGCCGAACATTGCCGGCCGGTAGCTCATTTTCACGCGTCGCAGGTTTTCAAACCCGAGGTCGTCGCCGACGTTGATGTAGGTGCAATCGGCGAATACCTTGCTGAACTCCCGGAACAGGTACTGGGCGGCGCCCTGGATGTTGAAGTTGGTCTTCTCGATCAGCACATTCGCCACGTCGCGGTTCAGCCGCTCGCCGAAGGTGAAACCCTCCAGCTTGCCGTCGATGAACAAACTCAAGCCCTCCAGTTTCAGCTCGTCGTACAGGGCGATGGCGCGCTGGATGGCCTTGCGTTCCATTTCGATGTTGTACACAAAATCCTCGAACGACCCGTCCGGGATGGTCTGGAGGCGTTGTTGCATCCAGGAGTTGACCAGGGCGCGTGCCGCCTCACGATGAGACTTGTTGAACGGCGCCAGTTCGTGGTTCGGGTGCGCGCGGCGAAACTGGTTGATCTCGTTGCGTTTGGTCTTGTACGAATTGCCTTTGAGGTCGATCAGGTCCTGGGTGCGGTAGATATAGTCGGGATTGGTGACCTCCACGTTCCAGAGTTCGCCGTTGATGAGCGGGCCGCCGGTCATAATGTCAGTGTCCAGCACCTTGAGAAAATCGTGATAGACAAAGTCGAGACGCGCCTGTTGCGGCGACGGGTTGTAGGCATCCAGAATCTTGATGCAGATTCTGAGCGCCCGGCCCTGGCGCGCGGGTTCGCCGAGCGGCGGCAGCAGCATGCTGAGCCCGTTGCCGTTGAGTGCGAACAGGCAGAAGCAGCCTTCGATAATCTGGTAAAAGCCGCTCGCCTGCGCCAGCCAGATGACGTTGTTGGCGAAACTGTAATCGGACAATGCTACGTTCAGGCGCGTGCAGGCCTCATCGAAGTACGGTTTGGCTTGGGAATCGAAGGGGTAGAGCCGGTATTTTCCGGCACCGAGATAGCGCTTGACCGGGCTTTCGCTGCGGGCCGCCGGGTAGGCGCTGCCGCCCACCGGGGTGAGGAGGTGGGTATCCATGACGGCGTTGACGGCGTTCAGCATGGGCGGGTGTCTCCGACGCAGGTTGCGGGGGAGACGCCGGCGAACGCCGTCATCGGCTCGGGGGGTTCTTCAGAATTACGGGGCACAGTAGCTCCTTCGGTTGGGTTGGTTTAAAGACAGCAAGCCTGCATGAGATAACTATATTTCGGGCGCAAAAAACGGGGCAAAGCGCCCCGTTCGGAAGAGAAGACAGTTCGGCCCCACGGCTGCGCCGTGACGGCTTGGGTGCAACTACACGAGTCAGAAATATCAGACATGATTGAGGATGTTTTTTACCGATTGCCGTGCCGGATTGCAAGTGCTATTTCCATCCGCGCGACTGAATTTTCCGGCGCCTTCGCCGGGCAGCAAATTGCCCGCCCGGCTAGTGAATGAAGCCTCATTCACTGTAGGCTTAGGTGCCAGACAATATTTTACGGAGATTTGCCCATGCGCGTGCTGCACACCATAGTGAATGAAGCCTCATTCACTGTTGGCGACCTGGAACGCTCCACCCGCTTTTACACCGAGGTAGTGAATGAGGCTTCATTCATTAAGAAGCCGCCCGGCAGGTCCTGACCTTGCTTCAGAAGGCTGGCCTGTTGAAAGAAATTACCGGCCGCACCCATTCTAAGGATGGGATGTATAGTCAGCGACAAAGCGGAATAAACGTACCTTGTATGGTTTTAAAGAACAGCCTGACAAGATATTTCATGCTCCACGAGCTGATAACGGACCAGCGAGCCGCGCATTCTGACAGGTCGCGCGGCTGCGGGTTTGCACCCGCCATCACCACGAATGCAGCCGTTATTTCAGTACGAAGCCTGATACAAGGGGAACAGCGAGGCCTGCTCACGCTCGATGCGATGCACCAGCGCCGAGCCAATGACCAGCAATTCAATCTGGAAGCTGTCGGCAAAGCTGTCGTCCAGCCGCGCGGCGCTGTAAGTGCGCAGAAAATCCATAATTTGGCGGCTGTTGACCAGCATTTCGCGCCGGTACTCATTGATGATCGCCGATTTCGCCGCGTCGCCCGCCAGGTGGCGCGACACATAAACGTAAAACTTTACGTTCGCGGTCATCATGTGATCTTGCAGGGTAATGCGCAGTTCGCCGAGCTTGCGCTTCACGCCATCGTAGTCATGGGTGGTGAGCAATACCTGAGTCTGGGTAAAGAGCTCCAGTATGCGATGGTGGTCGGAGCGCAGGCGCTTGATCAGCAACGGGTCGTAGCCGATATGCGTGCCCGGCGCCTGCGAACGGCGCACAGCCGGTGGTGTGGAAACCTGGTTGGGGCTGGGTTGCAGAAATTCACGCAGGGTCATCGTCAATCCTTGATAGAGGAACTTCCGGTTGCGCCAAGTAGCTATAAACGTAGCAGCCGCACACAGCAGCGGCGCCCCGGTATTCCTGGCACGCCACGTGCCCGCGCGCCTAAGCCATTGAAGCACCAAGGTTCAACCTGCCCCGGCCCGCGGTGAGCCGTCGCGCCGTGCTGACAAAATGCGGGCCCCCTCAGACAAGCGGTAGCGACCCACTAACCTGCCGGCCAGCGCCGGCAGTCAATGGGTTTTTCAACGGGGCGGCACAGGTTCTTCCTGCATGAGTTCCATCCAGGCCCCCCGGAATAAGTTGCCATTTCGAGGTAAGTTGTCCTTTCGAGGTAAGTTGTCCTTGTAGAGGTAAGTTGTCATTTCGAGCGCAGCGAGAAATCTGATGGCGTGAAAGCTCAGCGTCATCCTGGTGCTCCCGGATTTCTCCCCTCGGTCGGAATGACGGTTCAGAACTTGATCGGAGCTTCCCTGGCCACTTCTACCACTCAAACCAGTTAAACTCCCCGCCATGAAACACGCCGTCGTCGATGCCCGCGTCGTACCGGAAGGCCGTCTGGAGGTGCTCTCGCGCCTGGAGGTGAGCAAGCTGCTCGACACCAGCCGTGGCGGGCTGCACGAGTTGTTCCGCAACTGTTCGCTGGCGGTGCTTAATTGCGGCAACGAGATGGACGACGGCAAGGAACTGCTGGAGCGTTACCACTCGTTCGACATTCGCGTGGTGCCCGAGGAGCGCGGCATCCAGTTGGAAGTGAAGGGCGCGCCGGCCAGCGCCTTTGTCGACGGCCAGATGATCAAGGGCATCGGCGAGCACCTGTTCGCGGTGCTGCGCGACCTGGTGTACGTGAGCGACGAGATCAAGGGCAACCCGGCCATCGACCTGGAATCTTCATCCGGCATTACCAACGCGGTGTTCCACATCCTGCGCAATGCCGACATCCTGCGCCCGCTCGCCGACCCGAAACTGGTGGTGTGCTGGGGCGGGCATTCCATCGACCGCCGCGAATACGACTACACCAAACTGGTCGGCTACCAGCTCGGTCTGCGCGGCCTCGACATCTGCACCGGTTGCGGTCCCGGCGCCATGAAAGGCCCAATGAAGGGCGCCACCATCGGCCACGCCAAGCAGCGCATCCGCGGCGGCCAGTACCTCGGCATCTCCGAGCCCGGCATCATCGCCGCCGAGTCGCCCAATCCGATCGTCAACGATCTGGTCATCATGCCGGATATCGAAAAACGCCTGGAGGCGTTCGTGCGCACCGGCCATGCGTTCGTGGTGTTTCCGGGAGGCGTCGGCACTGCCGAAGAAGTGCTGTATCTGCTCGGCGTGCTGCTGCACCCCGGCAACGCCGGCATCCCGGTGCCGCTCATTCTCACCGGCCCGGCCGCCGCCAAGGACTACTTCGTGCAGATCGACCGCTTCGTGGCCGCCACCCTTGGGCCCGAGGTGCGCAAGTTTTATCAGATCATCGTCGACGACCCCGTGGCCGTGGCGCGCGCCGTGCAAGCCGGTGTGAAAAAAGTGGCCGAGTTCCGCACCGCGCGTGCCGATGCCTATTACTTCAACTGGGCCCTCACCATCGACCGCGAGTTGCAGGCGCCGTTCGCGCCTACCCACGCCAACATGCGCAACCTGAACCTCACCCAGAACCAGGAGCGTCACCAGTTGGCCGCGAACCTGCGCCGCGCCTTCTCCGGCGTGGTGGCCGGCAACGTGAAAGACGAAGGCATCCGCGCCGTGGAACAGCACGGCGACTTTGAAATCCGCGGCGAGACCAGCATCCTCGACCCGCTCAATGCACTGCTCACCTCATTCGTCGCCCAACAGCGCATGAAGCTGCCGGGCAAAACCTACAAGCCCTGTTACCGCATTATCAAGTAGCACCTTTACCGGGCAGGATGGCGACGTGTCGATCATCTTGCTCGGCGGTGGCATCAAGAAGGGCCAGAACGCCGACATTCAGCTGGCCCAACAGCGTTGGCGCGATTACAAAGCGCGCAAAAAGAGGTAGACACCATGCCCATCACCCGCAATTTTGCCGTGCAGGGACGTACCAATGCCGCGGGCGCATGGATGCGCAAGAGCGGCCGCGACACGGTCTGGACTCGCGCCCAAAGCGATGTGCGTTTCCGCACCGCCATGCTCGCCGAGGCCATTAACGAACTGCTGGCCGGCGATCTAGCCACCGGCAAGGCCATGCTGTGCTGTACAGGGAAGTACGAATGCCGCGAGCGCAGGAAGCGCAAGAGCGGCCGCGACTACGTCAACGCCAGCATTGCCTTCGACGGCCTGGCGAAAGCGACGCGCCTCCCCACCAAAAGCCTGCAGCGCATGCTCGGGCCACGCGGCAACCCGACGGCGGAGAGCCTCTTCGCGATCTTCAAGGTATTGCAGAAGTCCGAGCGCATCCGGCTTGCCGTCACCCACAAACGCGCCGCATAGGGAAGCTCTGAACAAGTGGTTTCTTGTCATTTCGACCGTAGGGAGAAATCTTTATCTGGTTGAGTTGTCTCGTAGTTTTTCAGCCAGGATTTCTCGCTTTGCTCGAAATGACACTTAACAAGAGCTTCCTTAGGCACCGTCGAGACAAGATCTCCTGAACGATCAGGAGTTTGAAAACTTGAAATCACAAATTGTGACTTCAAGTTGGGGTGGCCTGCGCCGTGCCGCACCCCATGCTTTCACCGAACAGGGCGTAGCCATGCTCTCCAGCGTCTTGCACAGCGCCCGCGCCATCCACGTCAACATTGAAATCATGCGTGCCTTCGTGCGGTTGCGGCAAATGCTCGCCTCCAACGCGGAGCTGGCCCGTAAACTAGCGACGCTGGAGAGGAAATACGATGCCCAATTCAAGATCGTGTTCGATGCCATCCGAGAGTTAATGACCCCGCCCGAGCCCAAGAAAAAGCGGCCTATCGGCTTTGGGCCGTGGGATGACAAGTAGCAGAAGACGTAGGTTGGGCTGAGCCCGCGAAGCCCAACAACCACTGAAGGCGGTAGTAATCCGTCACTCCTCCCCCTTCAGGCCGACATGTCGCCCTGAAGGGCGACCTACAACGGTAGGGCGTCAATGAGCGCAGCGAATTGCGCCGAATGTGATGCGGATGTTGGACCAAGCCCGCGAAGCCCAACAAACACGCTGCACTGCCATCACGGTGCACGCACTGTTCACTATACCCCCACCGCATCCCGAAACTGCAACGCCGCCAGGCGCGCATACAACCCGCCCTCGGCCATCAGTGCATC
>Ga0315281_10001372_pt1 | contig 35844 bp, 37 predicted proteins | sample YL17G07_0_MG_FD_204540 | JGI IMG/M metagenome (GOLD analysis project Ga0315281, IMG submission 204540) | Sediment microbial communities from Yellowstone Lake, YNP, Wyoming, USA - YL17G07_0 | ecosystem: Environmental > Aquatic > Freshwater > Lake > Sediment | place: USA: Wyoming | collected...
GAAGTTGAATGGCGAATAATGTCCAGACCATCCGCGTCTTTTTCAGTAATGATGGATAAGGCTGCATCGGCGCTGATCAGATAAGCTGTGTCGACCAGCTTGCCATCGACCTTGCCTGCCAACGCTGCACGAGCCAGCCCGGCACCTATACTGGCCGCTATCTCAGCGACAGTGACCGCTTTGTCATAACTGCGCTGTGAACCGTCTGGTAATGTAATGACAGGCATATCAACCCAATAGTAAAGAAAAATGCGGCCAAGCCGCTAGCTACACACTTTAATGCATCTCAATATAAAAAACGCCCCAAGCATCTCAGGGCGTCTAGTATCAATCAAACAACTCGTACTTCAGCAGCTATCAGCCACTGAAATGTTACCTAATTAAAACCGCTGGCTAAAGCCAAAGGAAATAATGGTAACAACCGGACTGGAATCATTGAAAGTTAACAACCTGGCTTTTGCGTCAATCGTCGTATTGTCAGACAAGAAGTAAGCCACGCCACCGTTTGCTTCATACTGGGTAGCGCCATGATTCGAATCAGTTGCTGTCGCGGTTAAACGCAGACCGATACCGGCACCGACAAACGGCACCAAATCACCCTTAAAACCATCAAAGAAAAGAAATTTGCCACCGATACCAATCGTGGTTGCAGAGTAAACAAAATTGCGCTGTGTCATCAGGGAAGTTACTACTGCAAATTGCGGCGTGACGAATTGGCCAATCGAAGCATTTAACAAAGAGGCTGAGCTGCCATCAGAGGCCATGAAATTACCATCCAGAGCCAACTCCCGATTCTTGGGTGCAGCGAATGCACTTGCCGCAATACCCAGTGATACAACCATCACCAAAATGAATTTTTTCGCTGACATACTCACACTCCCTTGCATGATTATTAATGAATCAAAAAGCTTACATACCAAACGACCGTGTAGCCTGCATTCTATAGCCCTTACATGACCGCCACAACTTATTTGTCCTGGTGGGAGCAACTGGGATCGAACCAGTGACCTTTTCCTTGTCGAGGAAATATTCTACCGCTGAAATATGCTCCCAAAACGTGGCGGCATTATAGAGAGTTGCACAAAGCGTAACAAGCAAATCTTTACGGGCTTTTATGCTGGGACAACCCCAGTTACAGGATTAAATTCAATATTTGGCCGAGGCGTAATTCTCAAAACGGGTGTATTCACCGCGGAATGTCAACTCAACTTTGCCTATGGGACCATTACGTTGTTTGGCAATGATAATTTCTGCCTTGCCTTTGTCGGGTGAGTCCGGGTTGTAGACCTCGTCACGGTAGATAAATAAAATCAGGTCTGCATCTTGCTCTATCGCGCCTGACTCGCGCAAATCAGACATGATGGGGCGCTTATTGGGGCGCTGTTCAAGGCTACGGTTGAGTTGAGAAAGGGCAATGACGGGCACTTGCAATTCCTTTGCCAGTGATTTGAGTGACCTTGAAATTTCAGAAATTTCGGTCGCACGGTTCTCGCTATTCTTGCCTGAGGGAGACGACATTAACTGTATATAGTCGATCACAATCAAACCCAAGCCGTCGTTCTGGCGATGCAAACGGCGGGCTCGCGATCGCAACTCAAGAGAATTAAGCGCAGCCGTTTCATCAATATAAATAGGCGCATCATTCAAACGACCCAGCGCATGGGTCATGCGTGACCAGTCGTCATCCTCCAGCTTGCCGGTTCGCAAGGTGTGCTGATTGAGCCTGCCCACCGAACCGATCATACGCATGGCCAATTGTGATCCGCCCATTTCCATACTGAAAATGGCCACCGGCTTTGTCACTTCCAGCGCAACATGTTCGGCTATATTGATCGAAAATGCCGTCTTGCCCATACTGGGGCGCCCCGCAACAATGACCAGGTCGCCAGGCTGCAATCCGGAAGTCATACTGTCCAGATCGGTAAAGCCGGTGGCTATGCCGGTAACATCGCTGTCGTTATCTCTTGAATAGAGCGTTTCAATACGATCAACAACCTGAGTGAGCAACGCCGGAATAGCGACAAACCCCTGCCTGCCGCGCTCACCCGCTTCTGAAATTTCAAATACCCGGCTTTCAGCTTCATCCAGCAATTGCCCTGCATCGCGACCAGCCGGATTGTAAGCATTGGTGGCAATTTCACTACCGACCTCAGCCAGTTTGCGCATAATTGCACGTTCGCGCACAATTTCAGCGTATCGACGAATATTGGCTGCTGAAGGCACATTCTGTGCCAACGAGCCCAGATAAGGCAAACCACCTGCCTTATCCAGTTCAGCGTTGCTTTCCAGAGATTCTGCTACCGTAAGCACATCTACCGGCTTGGCATGATCGGTCAGTTGCCAGATATGGTGAAAAATCAACCTGTGCTCATACCGGTAGAAATCTGACTCCTGCAAAATATCCGTTATCTTGTCCCAAGCTGTTGAATCCAGAAGAATACCGCCCAAAACAGACTGTTCCGCCTCAACCGAATGGGGAGGTAGTTTGATGGCATCCAACTGTGGGTCAGAAACTGGCGCTGCAAAATTTTGCATAATGAGTGTCTATAGGTGAAACTGCAAAACAAAGTTCGAGAATTCTACCTTGTTAATTGTGAATTTTGGAAAACAAAAAAGGGCTGTTGCCAGCCCTTTTTGTAACCCGCTAAAAACAAACCAGGTTTAGTGTTCGCCCAGCACTGAAACGGTAATTTGAGCAATCACATCCGTATGCAGACCAATGCTGATCGGGTGGTCACCGATCGTCTTGATATGGTCAGGCATACGCACTTGGGATTTATCCACTGCATACCCCAGAGCCACCAGCGCTGCTGCGATATCTGCATTGGTAACCGAGCCGAACAGCTTGCCGTCAACACCTGCTTTTTGCGTAATTTGAACGGTCAGGCCATTCAGCTTTTCGCCACGTGCCTGTGCTTCTGCTACCTTCGCACGCTCAGCTGCTTCCAGTTCTGAACGACGCTCGGCAAACTCTGCAACGTTAAGCTCTGTAGCACGCTTGGCCTTGCCTTGCGGGATCAAAAAATTGCGCGCATAGCCATTTTTAACTTTAACCACATCGCCCAACTGGCCGAGGTTAACCACTTTTTCCATCAGGATAATTTGCATGTTCTGTTCTCCTTAATGCAAGTCAGTGTAAGTCAACAATGCCAGGAAACGCGCACGCTTAACTGCCACACTCAATTGACGCTGATAGCGCGCTTTGGTACCGGTAATACGTGCCGGAATCAGCTTGCCGTTTTCAGATACAAACTCTTTAAGAATGTTGATGTCCTTGTAATCCACTTCCGCGATTTTCTCGGCGGTGAAGCGGCAGAATTTGCGACGCTTGAACAATTGACGCGAAGGATTTGACTTCTTGTCATCTTTTTTCTTAAATACACGAGCCATATAGTGCCCCTTATCTCAATTTAATATTATCAATGTGCAGTATCAGTTGCGTATTGCGCAAACTGCGCTGAGCTAAAAATCCTTCAACCCTGATCTGCTGCCCTGGCGCCAACTTGTTTGCTGCCAGTGCTGCCTTATCAAGAGAAATTGCCGGAATGTCACACAAAACCTGCCGTTCAATTCCAGCCTCTTGTTGCACAGAGGTATGACGTATTTTCAATCCGACTCGCGCCACCCCGGCCGGGGTGTAACGCAAATCGTCCAGCTCAACCAGTTCGCCGTCAATTACACAGCGATTGACCTGCGTCTCAATCAAGCAGCAACAGCTATTTCAGCAGGAACGTCGCCTGTCATTGATCGCGACTTTTCTTCACGCATCATGGCTGAAGGAGTCGTGACAGCCGCCTTCATCTTAATCGTCAGATGGCGCAGCACGGCGTCGTTAAACTTGAATGCGTGTTCCATCTCGTCCAGGGTTTCCTGGTCGCATTCAATGTTCATCAGAACATAGTGAGCTTTGTGAATTTTCTGGATAGGGTAAGCCAGTTGACGGCGGCCCCAATCTTCCAGGCGGTGAATCTGGCCGTTTTTGCCAGTCACCAACGTGCGGTAGCGCTCGACCATAGCAGGAACCTGCTCGCTCTGGTCGGGATGCACGATAAATACGATTTCGTAGTGTCGCATTACATCTCCTTATGGTTGTAGCCCTCCGTCATGCGTAACGGTAGGGCAAGGTTTTTGGGAGCGCGGATTCTACCAGCATTCACCAACAAGTCAATTAAAAACATATCTATAGGAGTACAGGTGCCCGAAAACTGCTACGACTGCTTTTGTTTTAATTGGGGAGTTCCTCTGACTTGACAGTAAAATAAGAGGCGCGTTGCAATTAATTGAGAGCCTGACATCAAATCCACCGCGTAGATTACAATGCCAAACCTGATCAATCATGTGTAAGTTGCTTCAAAATCACCAATAATTACCGGGGAACCCATGAAAACCAACCTTTTAGTCATATTGTCTATACTCGCAATCACCCTCTCAGCTTGCACTCAACAAAAAGAAGAGCCCGTGAAAAAATCTGTCACTGAAGGCACCGAAGATAAAGCCGTCGTGCATAAAGCCAAAGAAGCTGCTCCTCCAGTTACAAACGACGCCGCCCAAAAGATAAACGAGCCAGGCAAAGCTGCTGATAATGTGACAAAAAAACCACCCTCGGCTGGAAATCCAGCAACTGAGCAAGCCTTAAGCGAAACAATAGAACATGCTCAGGCGGTCACCAAAACTCAAAAGTCGGAAGCCAGGCAGCGCGGTCAGAAGGCCGTTGATGAGATGATGATGGAAGTTGAAAAAAAATAAACTGTAAATTTCAAGCCTATTGGTAAATTCCTGGATATTTAATATTTCGTATCAAACTGGTTTCAGATATTTATCAAACCAGGCAGCAGCTTGCCGTGCCGCCTCTTCCAGGGTTCCAGGCTCGGTAAATAAATGAGTAGCACCGGGTATCACCACCAGATCTTTGATACAAAACAAGTGGCTATAGGCATCCCGGTTAAGCTCCAATACCTCTTCATCCCACCCTCCAACCAGCAACAAGGTGGGAGATTTAACCTTCTCCAAAGCAGCTATTCCAGCCATATCTGGCCTCCCGCCGCGCGAAACAACAGCGCCAATCTCGCCACCTGACGCAGATGCAGCTTGCAATGCTGCGGCGGCGCCGGTGCTTGCACCAAAATAACCAACAGGCAATTGGCTGCTAAGTTGCCCGGCTTTTATCCAGTTGGTCGCAGCCAGCAAGCGGTGAGTGAGCAAAGGAATGTCAAAACGTGTTGGATAATTGGCGTCCTCTTCAGGTGTCAACAAATCCATCAGCAACGTCCCGATACCGCTATTCTGCAGCACCCTGGCAACGTAGTTGTTACGCTTGCTGTGGCGACTGCTGCCACTGCCGTGGGCGAACAAAACGATGCTTTTTGCGTTAGCAGGCAATTCCAGCATGCCCTCAATGTGCATCGGTCCGACAGGAATCCGTTGAAGCGTTGAAATTTTACTATTCATGGCTCGTTCCATTATCAAACCGTAACTCTATTCATCGCAATAGGTATTCGCCTTCTGCCAAAATTCCCTGCATGGGCGTCAAAACGCCCTGCTACTGCCTCCCCGCACGCTGGGCACCTAGCATCAGCAGTCAACCTGTATTGATTGATCTTGTACCAGTCGCGCCCAATTAACCCGGCATGGCAGTTTGGGCAAAATGTAGTATCCCCTTCCTGGTTGTGTACATTGCCGGTGTATACATATTGCAAGCCCTGCATCATCGCTATGTTCCGTGCACGTATCAAGGTTGAGGGCGGTGTTGCCGGGACATCCGGCATTTTGTAGTCCGGATGAAAAGCTGAAAAATGCAGCGGCACATCTGTACCCAGCTCTTTCTTTATCCATTGGGACATTGCTGTAATTTCTTCGTCGGAGTCGTTTTTGCCGGGAATAAGCAGCGTGGTAATTTCAAACCAGACCTTGGTTTCATGTTTCAAGTATTTCAAAGTATCCAGCACAGGCTGCAAATGAGAGCCGGTCAGCTTGAAGTAAAACTCATCTGTGAAGGCCTTGAGGTCAACATTGGCCGCGTCCATTTTTGCGTAGAAATCACGCCTGGCCTGATCATGCATATATCCTGCTGTGACAGCCACGGTTTGAATGCCGCGTGCATGGCAGGCGTCAGCCACATCCATTGCATATTCGGCAAAAATCACCGGATCATTGTAGGTAAATGCCACGCTCTTGCAGCCGTATTTTTCCGCCTCTGCGGCAATGTCCTCAGGTGAGGCCTGATCCATCAGACTATCCATGTCTTTAGATTTGCTGATATCCCAGTTCTGGCAGAATTTACATGCCAGGTTACATCCAGCCGTGCCAAATGAAAGAACGCTACTGCCGGGATAAAAATGGTTGAGTGGTTTTTTTTCGATAGGATCGATACAAAAACCCGAGGAGCGCCCATAGGTAGTCAGAATCATTTCTGCACCCTCGCGCATACGGACAAAGCACGCCCCGCGTTGACCATCGTGTAATTTGCAATCACGTGGACACAAATCACACTGAATGCGGCCGTCGTCGATAAAGTGCCAGTAACGCGCGCTGTAATGAGAATTTGCAGTCATAACTATTAACTTTCCCTGGCTGAACCCACCGGCTCAGAAAGGTCACTTTCCTTCCATTTGGTGACGGTGTAATAAGAAAGCCTGACTTCTTCCGCCCAAAAATCTGGTGGCAAACCGGCCTTATATTTCAAATTCGCCATAAATTTATGTACATTGGGTAGCTGCTCCCATACCTGAGGCAAAAAGGTGCTGCGGTAGTGACCATATTCAAAAACGACACCGTGTATCCCTGGCTGCAACTGTGAAATTGCCTCTCGCTCACTCGTAAATTGCAAAGGCTGCATCGTAGAGAGTAATGAAATTTCAATGTTGGTAATTTCCAGTTCTTCCGCTGCTAGCGGCGCGAAACGTGGATCACGCAACGCAGCCGCCAAAGCATTGGCTTTAACATCTGCCAACAACGGGCGGTGAGCTTCGAGCGTGCCAATACAGCCTCGAAGCTCCTGATTTTGAGTCAGCGTGACAAAACACGCACCCTTCTCATGTAACCAGGGCGCATCCTCCTCAGCACTGATCACCCGACCAAGTGCACCGGAAATTGCAGATCGTGCAATAGGAAGCAATATTTTGCCGTGATCGGTAGAGATAAACTCACTGGACATTTAGTTTGCTCTCATTGAAAGCAATTGATGCATAGCCAACAACGCGGTTTTTATCACCCGCAGTATCCCCCGAATTACGCAAATCGAGGAGCCGAGGCACCAATCTGTGGCGTTTCGCCGCCAATAAAAAGCCATTTATGGGTGTTCCGCCGCAAGCCTGATCATGCGATAAATCACCCTGCATATCGAGTATATTTTGCACCGTTTCACTATCAACAGACTGCGCCACATAGTAGGGCAGAAAATGTGACAGGTCTGAACTAATCACAATGAGAGTTTCCTCGCCACCCCAAAGAACATCCAGTACTGCCGCGACCTCTTCGGCTGTGGCATCACCCACGGCTAGCGGAACCAGTTTGAAATCTGCCAATACTGTCTGAAGGAAGGGAAGTTGAACCTCCAATGAGTGTTCCAGAGCATGGGCCGCGTCACTGCTTACAACCTGTTTCATCCCCGAAATTAATTTGACAGCAGGCTGATCAATTGCAACCTCGCCCAAGGGCGTCTCAAATGCATCTGCACGAGGCAATGCCAAACCCCTAACCGGGACACGGTGTACCGGGCCCAGCAAAACCACACGACGAATTCTGTCGCGGACAGAAGACAAACCTGCATAGGCAACGGCAGCAGTCGGTCCGGAATAAATATACCCCGCATGCGGGACAATGATCGCCTTGGGAGCCATTGCAGGCGCTGCAGCTTTCGCCTCGACCAGCATGGTCCCAACCTCCTGTGCCAGTACCTGCCTGGGGTATGGGTAAAAAGTACCAGCTACGGCTGATGGACGAACATTGTGCATTGAAGTTAACCTCCAGGTTTGAGTGAACTGACAATTAAATGAGGATTAATTGCAGAAAATCAAGTATGCCAGCGGATTGGGCAGGCGAGGATAATGCAAATCTGAATGAGCATGAAGCGGAAAACAGTGGCTTGAATCTAAGCGAAGTGACAAGCCACCTTGTGGCTCTCAGAAATTTTCAATAAATTGGGCTGGCTGTAAGCACAGATATCCGCCCCTTTGGGACAGCGACCATAAAAACGGCAAACACCCAGTTTCGGATCAATGGGACTTTGTGGCTCACCACTAACAGCGACTCCGGCAGCTTTTTCTCCCAATTTCGGGATGGTAGATATGAGTTCGCGGGTATAAGGATGGCGAGATGTATTGAACACATCGATAACTGTTCCACTCTCCACAATTTTTCCCAGGTACATCACAATTACCCGGTCACAAAGCAATCTGACCAGATTTAAATCATGTGAAATAAAGAGAAAACTCACGCCAAGCTCACGTCTTAAATGGTCAAGCAATTTGAGTATGGTTGCCTGCACAGAAACATCCAATGCTGCGGTCGGTTCATCCAGAATAACTAACTTGGGCTTGGGTGCCAAAGCACGCGCAATATTAACCCGCGCCTTCTGTCCACCGGAGAGCTGGTGCGGATAACGCGACAGCAACTCACGTGGCAGACCCACTTGATCGGCCAGCTTCTCAACACGCTGTTCCAGTTCACTTGCATTGCGAATATATAGTAGCAACTTCAGTGGTTCGCTGATAATTTCCTTTACCGTAAAACGCGGATTCAGGCTGGTCGTCGAGTCCTGAAAAACCATTTGAATACCCGCACGTAATTTATTCTGAGCAAAAGCACCCGGTGCAATGCTTTCAATTTGATGACCATCAAACCATATTCTGCCTTCCGTGCAGTCAGCCAAACGCGTAATAACCCGCCCCAGGGTGGACTTTCCGCATCCGGATTCGCCGACCAGCCCCACACTCTCACCTTCCTTAATATCAAAGCTGACATCATCTACGGCGTGCAGCCAGTGATACTCTCTGGGTTTAAAAAAGCTGAATGAGGCCCCCTTGACACTGGTAGGGAAGCGTTTCTCCAGATGGTCTATGTTTAATATGGTTTTCATAACGGGAACCTGCAGGCAACCTGATGGTGTGTATTGATAAATGAAAGCGGCAATGGAGCCAAATCACAGGCTTCCACATGGCTGCTACAACGCATGCTGAATCGGCAAGGTGGCAGTGTATCTGCCCTTAAGTCAGGCAGGTTGCCGGGTATCGCGCCAAGTTCGCTCACATGACTGCAGTGGTGCGGCATGGCATTAATCAACTGCCGCGTGTAAGGATGCCTGGGTGAGCTGAACAACTCTTCCGTTGCGGCAATTTCCACAATATGGCCTGCGTGCATCACCGCAATCCGGTCACATATTTGAGAAGCCAGCGCCAAATCATGCGTAATAAAAATTGCCGACATATGATTTGTTTTGACCAGATCCCTGATCAGATCAACCACAACGGCCTGGGTGGTTACGTCCAGTCCTGTGGTGGGTTCGTCTGCAATCAGCAAACTGGGCTTTGCAGCCAGGGCCATTGCAATCATCACACGCTGGCACTGCCCGCCAGATAACTCTGCGGGATAAGCATCCATACGTCGTTCCGGGTCAGCAATCCTGACCATGGATAAACATTCCATGGCGCGTGATCGAAGCTGTTCATGAATCGTGGTCGTGTGGCGCAGCAATACATCACGCAACTGCTGACCAACTTTACGGATCGGATTCAGAGCCGAGCGCGGATTCTGAAAAATCATGGTCAGCTCACGACCACGAATTTCAGCCAAGTCTTCCTCTTTTGCACTAACTAGATCCAGCCCGCCAAACACAGCCTTGCCAGAAGTTATCCGCCCTGCCGGATCAAGAATACGCATCAGCGCCAAAGACAATACGGATTTACCGGAGCCGGATTCCCCCACAATACCCACAATTTCCTGGTGCCCCACATTCAGGTTCACATTCTCCAAGGCATGTACCACACCATGTCGGGTGCGGAACTCAACACTAAAGTTTTCAATTGAAAGCAAAGGGATCGCGCTCATGTTCTTCTCCTGATATCCATCAGATCACGCAAACCGTCACCCAGTAAATTAAAGCAGAACACCGCCAGCATCAGCACTGCCCCCGGAAACAACGCCACCCACCATTCACCGGTAATAATATACGTGGCGCCTTCCGCCACCATAATGCCCCACTCGGGTATCGGTGGTGTGACACCCAGCCCGATAAACGACAAACCTGCAGCGTTCAATATTGCCCAGCCCAGATTGAGCGAAATTTGCACCATCATGGGCGGCAACAGATTGGGATACACATGCACGGCAAGTATGCGTACCGGGCCGCTCCCCGCCAGCTGTGCGGCTTCGATAAATTCTGCGCCACGCAGGACACTTGCTTCAGCACGCGCCAAGCGTATGTAAAACGGCAAGTTGATAATGGCGGTGGCCAGCACGATATTCCCCACATTATTACCCAGAGCAGCAACGATACCCATGGCCAGCACAAATAGTGGAAAGGCCATGATGGTATCGGCCAGCCTGCCGGTTAACCGATCAAACCAGCCGCCAAAATATCCCGCTGTCGCCCCCATTACGCTGCCCAAGCCAAAAGACATGGCCACGGCAGAAAGCGCAATAATGAAGTCCAGCCGCGTAGCCACCACCACACGGCTTAAAATATCCCGCCCGAATTGATCGGTACCGAACCAGTGTTTCAACGAAGGCGCTTGCAATGCATTGGCTGTATCACTGGCCAACGGGTCATAGGGCGCAAGCAGAGGCCCGAATACCGCCATCAGGCAAAACGCGGCAAACAATCCAAAGGCAAACAGAGTCAGTCGATTTTGCTGCAGCACATAGTTGAGCTGCTTGAAGAAAGCCTTCATGATTGTATCCTCACACGCGGGTCGAGCAGGCTGTACAGGATATCCAGCACCAGATTAAGAAACACATATAACACCGCCATGGTCAGCACAAACCCCTGCACCGGTGCGTAGTCGGATGCAACCAGTGATTCAATTGCATATGAACCAATACCTGGCCAGGCAAATACTTTTTCCACCAGCACATTGGCGCCCAGCAGAAAAGAGAACACCATACCCAGCGTTGTCAGTATTGGCAGCATTGCGTTTCGAAGCGCGTAGCGATACACAACGGTAGTGTCAGAAAGTCCCATTGCCCTAGCGGTGCGCACAAAATCACTAGACAACGCCCCCAGCATGGCAGCTCGGGTCATGCGCGTAATAGGTGCCAGAACAAACAAGGCAATAGTGAGTGCCGGAAGTAACAATTGCTTCAGGCTCGCCATAAACACAGCACCTTCACCGGTAAGCAAACTATCGATCAGGTAAAAACCCGTAATTGCTTTCGGTGCTGAAAGGTACACATCCAGCCGCCCCATCGGTGCGGGTGCCCAGCCCAGAATAAAGTAAAACAGATACACAAATAGCAGGCCAGTAAAAAACACCGGCAATGAAACACCCGTTGTTGCAATTATTCTTGCCAGATGATCAACCCAGGTATCACGCCGGGTAGCCGCGGCCACACCCAACGGTATGGCCACAACAGTGGCCAGCAGCAAACCCGCGAGGGTTAACTCCAGCGATGCGGGCAAGCGGGTCATTACCTCATGCGCCACACTTTGGCCGGTGGTGAGTGAGGTACCCCAATCACCCTGTGCGAGATTCACAATGTAATCCAGGAACTGCTTGGGCATGCTTTGATCCAGCCCCAGTTTTTTGCGAATTTCTTCAACGGCTTCCTTGGTGGCAGCCGCACCGGCAAAATAGGCGGCAGGGTCACCGGGCAAGGCGCGTGTCAAAATAAAGGTGACCACCACCACACCAATCAGGCTGGGAATTGCTTGTGCCAGTCGTTTTAGAAAAAGCAGAATCATCGTTATTTACCACTTGTTAAATTAGGTTAGGGTACAAAAATCTACTCAAATATCGTTTATTAAATTCATTTGATCAAACCGAAACAACCCACCCCCATCCTACCCTTCCCCCTGAAGGTGAAGGGACTTGGTTCCTCCCCCCTCAAGGGGGAGACCAGGAGGGGGATGGGGGTAGATGTTGATTTACGATTAACGGTATATTAAAAATTTCTGCCTCTCTGAATACACTTGCCACAAGGTGCGAAGAAAGAAACCTCTCTACACCCTGTAGCCAGCATATTATTTCTTGTACAACTGCCTTACATCAGGTTGCAGATGGAACCAATAGGTATAACCGACCACATTGGGTTGCATCGCCACATCAAGTGAAGGTTGCACCAGCGGGATACGCGGTACATCATTCGCTGCAATTTCAATAAATCCCTTCACCTGAGCCTCATATTTTTTCTTGTCTGCCTCAAAACGCGATGAATCAACCAGACTATCCAGTGCCTTGTTCTGGTACGACATGGTATTGAACACCGCATTCTGTCCATGGTAGTTCCAGAAGAAGAAATACTCGGGATAGTTCAGCCAGCCACCAAAACGATTAATCAAAATCGGCATATCTTTTTTCAGCAAGGATGCGCGCCAGTTTGAGCCTGGAATTTTATTGATTGCGACTTTGATATTGAGCTGAGCCAATGCTTCCTGCATCAGGATAGCGACAGGCTCAGACACCGTTGCACTGCCAAGATCGAAAGAAAGCGTGGTCTCAAAACCATTCTCCATGCCCGCCTCTTTCATCAAGGCTTGCGCCTTCTTCAGGTCTGTCTTGTACGCAAAAGCCTGGGGCCAGGCTGCCGTCGAAGGCTTATTGCTTTTTGCGCCCCACAACTGTGTGCCCTGGCCATAAAACGCGGTCGACATCATTTTGTCATAGGGCATGACATAGGCAACCGCCTGACGCACCTTCACATTATCAAAGGGTGGCTTGGTAACATTCATGCCCACATACCAGATCGAATTTTCAATTGGCAGACTGGCTACTTTTACCTTGCTACCGGGCTTGGACATTTCCTGTACATCCTTGGGTGGCAGGTCATAGCTCATGTCTGCATCACCACGCTCCAGCATGGCGCGTCGATTTCCCGCTGAAGGCACTTCGCGCAAAATCACTCGTTTCATTTTGGGCAGGGGGCCATTTTTCCACTCGTCGTTGCGTTCATAGATCAGCTCCTGGCCTGATTTCCAGGAGGCAACCTTATATGCTCCACCGCCTGCGCAATTTGCTTTGAGATACGCGCCAGCCCATGGGTCTTCGGGAGTGGCATTTTTCTTGGCCAGTGTTGAGTTGTAGACCGATGCTACAGGCACCGCCATGTCGGGCATGGACATCTTGTCAGTACGCAGGAAATTAACCTTGAAAGTCTGGTCATCCACCACCACAAATTGCTCAGGTTTCTCTAGCGAGCCAGCCTTCATTTGGAAAGTGGGGAACCCACCCATCGCCAGCGCTCGGTCAAACGACCATTTCACGTCGTTAGCCGTGACAGGCGTACCGTCATGAAATTTTGCGCCTTTACGCAGGGTGAACGTAACCGACATACCGTCTGCTGCTGTTTTCCAGGATTCTGCCAACTCGGGTACCAGCTTGGTGTAATCGTAAGTGGTAACGCCATTTGATAATTTTTTGCTGCCAAAAGTCATCAGCCTGTCGTAGCAATTCCACGATGCGCCGTAACCCGGACGATTTGTACCCACACCCTGAATATCCAGTGAGTTTGGTCCAAATTCGTTCACAATCAATAATGTCTCAGACTTTGCATCGGCCCATGCGGCCGATGTATTCAATACACCCGTCAAAAACACCCCGCCCAATACACCCAATATCCTGTTAAGTTTCATCGCTTCCTCCCTCAGTTAATAAAAAAATTACCGTTCTTCACCTGCTCTTATTTACCCAAACTTTCCAAATACGCCACCCATCCGCCAAAACTTGAAATATCCAGTGCACCCTCCAGACCATAGGGCTCGCACACAAACCCGTTTACCTGCTCGCCGTCATCCAGCTCCAGGGTACCGATACCCAAAGGTGCAGGGATCAACGACACAAAACTGCCAAATTGACTTGTAGGCATGCTCCACACCTCAACTGCGATACCTTTGCCTTCATTCGTCGGCAATTTTGCAAGTCCTGGTTTGGGTGGTGTGGTGTTGGGCAATGCATATAGCCGATAGCGTGAGGCGGTGCGGCAACGTTTCAGAAAGCGTGCGCCACGCTCAAGCAATTGATAATTGAGCGGCTGCCCCGTCAGATGCGCGCCTACTACCGCCACAGACATACTGGATTCAAGAGTTGAAAGCGTATGCAGGGAAGCGCCCAATCGACAAGCTGTCAGTGACTGAAAACGAGCGCCGATTTGTCCCAGCCACCAGTCGTGCAAGGCCGGTGCAAGCAATGTGATGCCGAATGGCAGGCCCCCCTGGCTGAAACCCGCTGGCACAGCCAACGCACACATATCCAGCAGATTTACAAAATTGGTGTAACGCCCCAGGCGCACATTCAACTTTACCGGCTCTTCAAGGACTTGCTGTATGGTAAAAGTGGCGTCAACCGTGGGAAGCAACAACACATCAACGGATTGCCATATTTTTTCAGCGGACTGTTTGAATTGTCGAACTTGCTGCTGTACTGCATAGACTGCCTCACCACTGAATTTTGCACCGGGCTCAACAACTTCGCGCACAACGGGATGTATGGCCTCAGGATTTGCTTTCAGCATGGGCAGCAGAGCGTGATAACGTTCGGCCAGAATTGCGCCTCCATACAACAATCCACCGCACTCAATCAATGGTTCTATGTCAATTTCAACGATTTCATTCCCCATTGACCTCATACATGCCTGAGCCTGGGTAAAAGGACGGTCATATCCGGACTCCGCAAGACCTTGAAGCTGCCCGCGAAGCGGGATACCCACTTTTAATCGAGAAGCTGGTTTCGCCACCTGGACACGATCCTGGCGCAAAAATATATCCTCAGTATCTACGCCATCAATTACATTAAGAACAGCGTGCGCATCTTCAACCGTTAAGGAAAATATTGAAATGCAGTCCAGTGAAGCGGATGCAGGAATTACCCCGCTACTGCTTAATAGACCACGTGTAGGCTTGAGTCCGACAATGTTATTCAATGCGGCAGGCACCCTGCCCGAGCCTGCCGTATCCGTCCCCAAAGCAAAGCTGACCTGACCCAGAGCAACAGCAACTGCCGAACCTGAACTTGAGCCTCCGGAAATGTATTCTGGGTTCAGCGCATTTCGGCACACGCCATAAGGTGATCGTGTGCCGGTCAGGCCGGTAGCAAACTGATCGAGATTGGTTTTTCCAATGATGATAGCGCCGGCATCAATCAATTTCTGCACAACAAACGAATTCTTCACTGGCACATACGCAGCTTGAGGGCAGGCAGCCGTGGTAGGCAGATTCAGAACATCGATATTATCTTTCACTGCACAGGGGATGCCGTACAGAGGCAAGTTCTTATCCAGATCAGTAAGCAATTTTGCGCGAGTTAACGCGTCTTCCAGTGAAACCTGATTAATCCATATTGGATTATCGCCCGCATCAGCAATACGCCTGTACACCTCTGCCACGATCTCTGCCGGTGTGAATAAGCCTTCCCTATAGCCTTTGGTAAGGTTAGGAATTGTGATGCAAAGATTCTTCAGATCAATTAATTGCATTCGCCCTGTTTCTTTCATGGTAAACTTGCATACCAGTTTGTATACATGCTGGTGTACAAGTTACATGCAAGCAGCATGCCAGACGACTGAAAAATTCATATTTGATTGTTAACAATCAATAAAATGTTTTTCGATGCTGGGGCAGTCAACCATATTTGCACTGCCATGGTGCGCAGATGATCATTTTGGTGCGCCGAAGAGCCAAAAATGGCGAACGAAGAAAGATGAATTATGGCAAAAACAAAAAATAACCCCGCAATGCAAAATCAGGGAGCGCCTCTGAGGCAAAATCTGGCCCAGGATGCCTACGAAGCAATTAAGCAGAGTATTGTTGAATTTCGGTTGCAGCCAGGCCAGCGCTTCAGTGAAAATATATTGGCTAATGAACTGGGCATGAGCCGCACGCCTGTGCGTGAAGCGTTGCATAAACTTGAGCGGGAGGGATATATCAGTGTTTCAGCCAACAGCGGCTGGCATGTCACGCCACTGGACTTTGCACTATTCGAACAACTTTACGAAGTGCGCATGGTGCTTGAACAAGCTGCACTGACCCGACTATGCAACCTGGAAGAACTGCCCGATTTGAACGATCTGAAGGAAATATGGCTGCTTCCCAAGGAAGCTCGCCTGACTGATGCGACAAGGGTTGCGCAACTGGACGAAGACTTTCATGTGCGCATTGTAGCGGCAGCGGGCAATCCCGAATTCACCCGGCTATATACCAATATCGTTCAACGAATCCGGATAATCCGCCGGCTGGACTTTACCCAGAGCGAGCGCGTTGAAACAACCTACGAAGAACATGCACGAATTCTTCGCGCAATCTTGCGTCGCCGCAAGGAGCAAGCTTCCATACTGCTAAAAGCCCATATAGATGCCAGTATGACGGAAGTCAGGAAAATCACATTACACAAGCTATATATGGCAGGTGATCGGCATCTGTAATAAGCAATATTCCGATCAAGCAGCCCTGAAAGATTTAAACATCCTTTAGCAGGCGGATAACCTCATCGTCTTCAACCTGTGAAAAATTCATGTAAAACTGCCCAACTGCCATAAAGTAGTCCGGCATCAGCAGGCAAATCACTTCATCAGCCATACCCTGCACCTTCTTGATGGTTTCGGGAGGCGCCACAGGCACGGCACATACCAGTTTTGCAGGATTTCTTGCACGCAAGCCATGCAATGCCGAGATCATGGTCGCCCCGGTAGCCAGGCCATCGTCTATCACAATGACAATGCGCCCGGCAGGATCAATCGGGGGGCGTATGGGCGTGTACTGGTTTCGGCGCTTCCGGATAGTTTCCATCTGCGCTTTTTTTTCAGCTTCAATATAGTCTGCAGTGGCGCCGGTAGAACCTGCATGGGGCGCAATATAGGCCCAGCCGCTTTCGTCAATCGAGCCGATTGCTAGCTCGGCTTGATACGGGGCACGCAGTTTGCGCACCAGCACCACATCGAAATCCCCATCCAGCTCTGCGGCAATGACCTTTGCCATGGGCACCGCACCACGGGGAATAGCCAGGATGAGCGGATTCTGTCCTTTGTAATGCCTGAGTTTATCGGCAAGTTTTTTTGCGGCATCAATTCGATCTGTAAACATGGCAGCTCTCCTCAGGCATCAGGTTGTAATACCTCAATCTTGAACTCATCCTCGTAGGGTGGCACATTGCATTCGATAATATCTTCGGGTGCAATGTCCAGCCTGACACCCGCAATATCACAGCGGACAGGCAATTTAGTCGCGCCCCTGTCCACCAGCACAGCCGTGCGAATTTCATCGGCATTTTTACCGGCCAGATATTCAACCGCCCTTAACATGGAGTGACCGTGATACATCACATCATCGACCACAACAACCGTTATGCCAGACAGATCAAGACCGCTATGTTCAGGATTTTCCGTGAGCCTTGTTTCAGGATAAATCAGCTTCAAATCGTCTGCATAGCGCTTGATCTGAAGATTCATGCGGGAGATATTCTGTAGATTGAATTTTTTCAGCAGCTTTTGATACAACATATCAGCCAGAGGAGCACCGCGGCGCAGAATGCCCACAATCATCACACGCTGTCGCCCTACCAGCAAACCTGCCGTCTGCATGGCCATGCTTTCAACAACTGCCTCCAATTGCGCGGCGTTATATAAACAAGTCCTTTTACCCGATGGTCTGGCATTCATACGCGCCCCCGAAATTCTCAAAAGCTGACTAGGGATAGTCTGCTCTTGCCGGATAGATCAGGCGATTTTGATATATTTCAATACACTCAGAACGAGTATTTGAGAGGTTGAGTCACTTCCCGACGCTTTTTTTGCCTTGGCTGTCCAATTTGGCCTGCGCCCTGCGTAACCGTTCAAGCCGCTTGAGAATTTCATCGGAATCCATCCAGACATCAGACCCCTTTAGCACATCCTTGATTTCAGCCTGTGTCAGGAATGGCTGGCAGGTACGTGTCATGAACTTCTCAAACCAGCCACTTACCGCATGCACTTCAGCCTGCTGCTCATTTCCCCTGCCCGCAAAGCTACCCGAGTAGATATGGAACAGTAACTGGCAATTATCATGCACGATATATTCGTCACCCGAGAGGAATATAAAAGCCCCCATGGAAAAAGCTCTCGCCTCAAGCACAGTGACAACGTTGGCACTGGAAGCCTGCATATTATTGATGATCTGCAATCCGGTATCAAAATCGCCACCGGCAGTGTTCAGATGCAGGTAAATAATATCGGTTTCGCTGGCCGTGCGCAGGGTATAAAACAGATCGGTGTAATAGTGCGACTCAAGTATGGTACCGCTGAGGTAAAACGAAATCTGTCGAACCGCTGTCTGTCTCTCATAGCGCAACAGCCCGCGAAAAAGCTCAATCCTGGCTTCTTCAGGTTCTTGTTCAGCCGGTACAGCCACAGGTTTATCTGCCATGATATTTCCCCTCGTTGGTGTGGAAATCATCATAACCCAAGTTCATCCAAACATGCATGATTCATGTCAAATGATATGTCCCGACAAGCTCTATCTACCCGACACAGCGATGGACAATATAGCCAAAGTCCCGTATCGTGTCGTATTACTATGTAGACGCTATAAATACAGGGCGCGAGAATAAAATTGAACCATCACTTGCCTGCACATCTTTTCATAAAAGCCCGGCGCGCCTGACCAAATTCAAGAACTGCATGCTGAAGCTCTCTCTAAAAATCCTGATCACCGTTGCAATATTGTTTGTCATTGCACGCAGTATCGACCTGGCAACAGTGCTGGGTGTCTTACGAAACATGCCCGCAAAATATCTTGTTCTGGCGCTTGCCATGCAATTACTCAGCGCAGCCCTCGCTTCCTACCGCTGGTATCTGATCATGCGCAGGTTAAAGTTTAGCCAGGGGCCGTGGTTCTACCTTAAAAGCTATTTAAAGGGCAGTTTTTTTAACCAGGCGCTACCGGGCGGTATAGGCGGCGATGCGTACAGGGTGCTGGAGACCGGCAAACTGGGTAACGGTAACAAGGCTGCTTTCTACGGAGTGCTGCTCGACCGCTTGTTGGGACTGATCGGCTTGTTGCTGCTTAATTTGATCGCCAATATAGCCCATCCGGATTTACTGCCTACTGCCATTTTTCATATCCTCAACGCGATTGCCCTGGGCGGGATCGCCGCAGTGATCGTGTTTGCAATGCTGGGCAAAGTTGATTACTTCGCCAAATTAAAATTTACCCGCCACCTGCATGAAATTTCTGCGGACATGCGCCGTGTCTACCATGATCCTCAGGCGATCACTCTGCACAGCATTATTTCAGTTCTAATCCACCTGGCCTCCATGCTGGCGGTTTATTTCCTCGGTACCGGGGTGGGGCTGAATTACGGGCTGCTCACTTTTCTGGTGCTTGTGCCGCCTGTCATGCTGCTCACGATTGCACCCATTTCTCTGGCCGGATGGGGCGTTCGTGAAGGCGGCATGATAGGATTATTCCTGTTGATAGGTGCCGACAAAACACTGGTTTTATCCATGTCGGTGTTATATGGTTTGGTGCTGCTGGCAGCATCAGTGCCGGGACTGTATTTATTTTTAGTAAGCAGACAAAAAAAGTGAGCCAAAATGAATGTTGATCTGATGCGCAAGGTTGATTACTACGCGGGTGTACCCCTGTGTTTCTTGTCCACCTTTATCGTAAAACTAAGCAACCTTTTTAGCCAGACCGGCAAACCAAAACGTGTTTTGCTGGTTGAACTATCCGAGATGGGCAGCGCCATTTTGGTTGATCCGGCGATGCAGAAACTAAAAAATGTGGCTGGTGCCGAATTATTTTTTGTCATCTTCGAAAAAAACAAGCCCAGTTTAAAACTGCTTAACAGTGTAGAGGACAACAACATCTTCACCATTCGTGAAACCGGCATTCTGCCCCTGGCCATCGACACCCTGAGGTTCTTCTTGTGGAGCCGCAGCCGAAAAATTGATTCAGTCATCGACCTTGAGCTGTTCTCGCGTTACAGCGCCCTGCTCACCGGTTTGTCCGGTGCCAACAATCGTGTGGGTTTCCATGCGTTCCATAACGAAGGCCTGTACCGCGGCGCCATGCTCACCCATAAAGTCTCTTACAATCCGCACCAGCACATTGCAAAAAGTTTTGTCGGCCTGGTCAATGCACTATTGTCCGACAAGGCTGAGGTACCCTACTCCAAAACCATCGTCAGCGATGAAGAGATTAAATTGCGTCAGGCAGTGGTCAGCGCGGAACAAAAGACCCAGATACTCGCAAAAATCCGCGAAGACTACCCTGCGTTTGATCCTGAAAAACAAAAAATTGTCTTGATCAACCCCAATGCCAGCGAGTTATTGCCACAACGCCGCTGGATGAAGGACAGATATGCCGAGCTGATGCGCCGTATCATTGCACACAGCAAAACCGCAATCGTCGTAATTACCGGCGCACCGGCAGAGCGCGCCGAGGCTGAGGCACTGCGCCTTGCAGTTGGCAATGAGCGCTGTATCAACTTCGCCGGTCGGGTAAAATTTACCGAGTTACCCCCGCTCTATTCCGTCTCGCTGTTAATGGTCACCAATGACTCGGGGCCGGGTCACTTTTCCTCGGTCACGCCGCTTAAAACCTTTGTCCTGTTCGGCCCTGAAACTCCCGCCCTGTATGGTTCACTGGGCAACTCTACACCCATCTATGCCGGGCTGGCGTGCTCGCCCTGCGTAAGTGCCTCCAACCATCGCAAGACCGCCTGTACAGACAATGTCTGCCTGCAGGTGATAACAGTTGATCAAGTATTCAGTACCATATTGCCGCTGCTACCCGCTTAGTCATAACCAAATATTTCAAAAGGAATTAGAATAATGTCTGAACAAATCAACGATTGGGAAAGAGGTGTACTGGAAAAGCTGGCCATGTCAGCCATACAGGAACAACGCCGCTCACGCCGCTGGGGCATATTTTTTAAAGTGCTCACCTTTGGCTATCTGTTCATCGTGCTGTTTTTGTTCATGGGCTGGATAAGCCGGGGTGACTCCGCGCTGAGTACTGGCAAGCACACGGCCTTGGTCGATCTGGAGGGTGTTATTTCAAGTAACAGTGCCGCCAGTGCCGACAATATCATCCCCAGCTTGCAGGCAGCATTCAAGGATAAAGGCACGCAGGGTGTGATATTGCGTATCAACAGCCCCGGTGGCAGCCCGGTGCAATCAGGCTACGTCAACGACGAAATTAAGCGTTTGCGTGACTTGCATCCGACCATTCCGTTTTACGTTGTAGTAGAAGACATTTGTGCATCCGGCGGCTATTACATTGCAGCGGCTGCAGACAAAATTTATGTGAACAAAGCCAGCATTGTTGGCTCGATAGGTGTGTTAATGGATGGTTTCGGTTTTACCGGTGCCATGAGCAAGCTCGGTGTAGAACGACGTTTAATGACGGCAGGTGATAACAAGGGGTTTATGGATCCCTTCTCTCCCCGCAACCAGAAACATGAAGCCTTTACTAAATCCTTGCTCGGTGAAATCCACCAGCAATTTATCAGCGTGGTTAAACAGGGCCGCGGCAAGCGCTTGAAAGATTCCCCTGAAATATTCAGCGGCTTGTTCTGGAGTGGGCAGAAGAGCATAGAACTGGGACTTGCAGATGAAATTGGCAGCCTGGAAAGCGTAGCACGTGATGTCATCAAAGCAGAACACATCGTGGACTTTACTAAGCATGATGGCCTGGCGGATCGTCTGGCAAAACGCTTTGGAGCAGGCGTTGCCAGCGCATTTCCGGGTCTTTCATCCCAGACTGGCGGCTTTGTTTTACGGTAGTAACGGCTTGTTCATCTCCCACAAAAGGAATTTATTGTGAGCCCACAGCAGGTTGTCGCATTGATTTTAAGACTATTCGCCATCTGGTTATCCTTATGGGCTATAAGATACATTACATTCGTACCCGACAGTCTTATCAAAAATCATATGGATAGCGGGGTGGATGTTTCTTACTACATTGGCTTTGGAACCATGGTTATTGCTCTATTCATTTGGTTTTTTCCTATGACCATTGCTAATAAAATTATTTCTAAATCCAGCTCTAACCATACCTTTAACACAAACCCGAATGAAGTTGCTTTAGTGGGCATTTCAATTTTAGGTTTATGGAAAATTATAGATTCTGCACCAGTACTCGCTTCTAGTTTATTTCAAGCATATTTAAACTCAGGGAGTCGTCCCTTATTTTCCTCACTTGATGTAGCTGGTAAAGCCGATATTGCCTTCATGTTTATTGAATTATTCATCGCAGTGATTCTGGTATCTCAAGCAAAGAAAATTGCTAGCTTTATCATGAAGTCAGATGAAAATTAGAATGTTTTATTTTCTAATATTAATTTCGACCAGCAAGCTCAATTGATTTTTTCATTTCTCATGCCATGAAAAACTATAAACGAGATAGTTCATTAGGCTCAAACCCCCTCCGGCTCCCCCTTCACAGGGGGAGAGACATGATCGCTCCTCCCCTGTTAAGGGGAGGCTGGGAGGGGTTTAATCGCGTCATGAGTTATGGCATAACCAAAATCAAACATCTTAATTTTTGGCCAGCATGGTAAGCCGGTTTTTCTCATTTAAATTTGCCTTGCTGGCAGCGCTTGCAATCAAGCTAATACTTGCCGCCGTCATCCCGATGTCAGGGGATGAGGCCTACTTTATTCTTTGGGCAAAACATCTGGATTTTGGCTATTACGATCACCCGCCCATGGTGGGCTGGTTTCTGCACCTGATGCTCTATCTGGGTAGCTCGGAAGTTATTTTGCGGCTGCCTGCCATCCTTACCTCAGTCGTCATCGGTATCGGCATTTATCGCCTGCTCAAGCCGCTTGATGAAAACAAGGCAGCACTTGTCGCCACCCTGTTCCTGCTGTCGCCCATCAATCTGCTCAATGTACTGGTCACCACCGACACGCCGCTTATCCTGTTTGCATTTTTATCGATGGCCGCGCTGTTCAAAGCGTTGCCCTCCAATAAATTGGGCTGGTATGCGCTCTCGGGTGTTTTTTTCGGCCTGGCGTTTTTGTCGAAATATTTTGCCGTACTGCTGGGGTTCTCTTACCTGGTGTACTGTATATTTTCCGCAAAAAGCCGCAGCAAAACTGGCGGCTTTATTCTGCTGTACCTCGCTTCTCTGCCGTTTGCACTGGTCAATGTTTACTGGAACTACACCCATTGCTGGGACAATATCCTTTTCAATCTGTATACACGCAATGAAGGCGCGCAATTCTCCGTCGCCACCATCGCCACATTCCTGGGTGTTCAGCTCTACCTGATTACACCGCCGCTGCTCTGGTTGCTTTACAAAAACCGTGATGCTTTCTGGCAGAAAATAAAGCAGGATCATTTCCATTTTTTTCTGTTTGCCTTTGTCGTACCCATGGCAATATTTCTGCTGCTTTCGTTCAAGAAAACAGTAGGTCTGCATTGGGTGCTTGCCTTCTATCCAGCGCTCTATTTGCTAATCTTTCAGATTTTGCCGCGCATAGCGCTGGAACAATTGCTCAAATTCATGCTGGGTTTTACCGCGCTGCATATTTTGGCTATTGTAGTTATTGCAGTGTTGCCGATGGAAACCTGGAAAGACAACAAGCTCTATGGCGGAATTGTTTTCATGTTTGAGCCTGAGAAAATGGTTGAAATGGTCAAGCCCTACGAGCAGCAGGATTTCCTGCTGGCAACCGATGGCTATTCACCTTCTGCCACTATTTCCTACCATTATGGCAAGGAGTTTTTCGTCTTTGGCGAAGGTGGGCTGCATGCACGGCAAGACGATATACTGACTGACTTCCGCGCTTTCAACGGACGCAATATCCTGGTACTGAGCAAGTCTGCCCCCCTGCTGCAGGAATACACACCTTACTTCAAGCGCGTTGAAACCAGAATCTTTACGGTTCGCGGCGCAAACTTTCACCTGGTACTGGGTTATGATTTCAATTATGAAAAATACAGGGAAGGCGTACTCAGGCCGATCAAAAATAAATATTACAAAATCCCCGACTATCTTCCTCATACACCCTGTTACTTCTGCGAAAAATATTTTCCGGGAGAAAGCTGTTAACTTTAGATCACTATGCCCACACTGACCAAACCACTTTCCGGCTGGGGACGCTACCCGATTCAAACTTGCGAACTGGAGCGCCCCGAGCGCTATGCCGACCTACGCCCTACAACCGACACCCTCATCGCCCGTGGCCAGGGACGCAGCTATGGCGATGCCGCGCTCAATGAGAATGGCCGCGTCATCCTCACCGAGCGTATTGACCGCATGCTGGCACTGGATTTAAAGCAGGGCATCTTGAAGGCTGAGGCAGGCGTTACGCTGGCAAACATATTGCCGGTGATTGTAAAACAAGGCTGGTTTCTGCCAGTTACACCGGGCACAAAATTTGTCTCCCTCGGTGGCTGTGTCGCTGCCGACGTGCACGGCAAGAACCATCATCATGACGGCAGCTTCGGTGACCATGTCCTTGCCATCGACTTGATCCTGGCAGATGGCAGCCATACAACCTGCTCAGCCACGGAGAATGCGGATATTTTCTGGGCCACTGTGGGCGGCATGGGGCTGACCGGCATTATCAGCGAGGTGACGCTTAAACTCATCCCGATCCAGACTTCAAAGGTGATGGTAACGCACCGTGCTGCCAGCAATATCGATCAACTGTTCAAGCTCTTGCAAGACCCGACACTGGATGACCAATACAGCGTGGCTTGGATAGACTGCCTGGCAAGCGGAGAAAAACTGGGGCGCGGTATTGCGATGTTTGGGCATCATGCAACTAAGGAAGAGTTAGGGGCTAATTTTTCAAAGACAGCAAACCCCTCCCAACCTCCCCTTGACAGGGGAGGAGCAGACTTGGCTCTCCCCCTGTCAAGGGGAAGCTGGAGGGGGTTTGTTGCTAAACATTTGAACGAAAATCCACTCTATTTCAAGCCCAAACGTACACACAAGCTGCCCTTCAACTTCCCATCCTGGGTGCTCAATCACCTGAGCATCAATCTGTTCAACAAGCTTTACTACTACAAGGAAAGCAGTAAAAAAGCGCCTTTCCTGAGTGATTACGACAGTTATTTTTACCCGCTGGATGCCATAGGTGAATGGAACAAAATGTACGGCAAGCGAGGGTTTGTACAATACCAGTGCGTCATACCCGAGGCGACCGCGTTGGCAGGCTTAACCGCCCTGTTGAAAGAGCTCTCCGCCAGCCGCCGTTCTTCTTTCCTTGCGATTCTTAAACGCCTCGGTGCCGAGGGCAAGGGACTGCTGTCATTTCCATTGCCCGGCTACACATTAACACTGGATCTTCCTATCCGCGACAAAGGTCTGTTCAGCCTGCTCGACAAACTTGACCACATCCTCCTGCAATATGGTGGCCGTGTCTATCTGGCCAAGGATGCGCGGATCTCGCCCGAGTCATTCCGCACCATGTATCCACGCTATGGCGAATGGCTCAGGATCAAGCAGAAAATCGACCCCGCCAATCGCTTCAGTTCCAGCTTGTCGCGTAGACTGAATATCGCCAAAGGTGAAATCCAATGAGCGCCAATGTCCTGATACTCGGCGCCACCTCCGCCATCGCCCGTGGCACGGCTGCCGCTTTTGCAGCACGTGGTGACAACCTCTATCTGGCCTCGCGCGATCTGGAAGAGCTGAAACGCATCGCCGCAGACTTGCAGGTACGCTATGGCGTAAAAGTGAATTATGGCCTTTTTGATGCTGCTGCCACTGATACCCACCCGACTTTCTTTCAAGTAGTCCTCAAGGAAATGCAGGAGCTCCATGGCATCGTGCTCGCCTTCGGCCTGCTGGGTGACCAGATGGCCGCACGCGAATTCAGCTTGGCGGAGAAAATCATCACCAGCAATTTTACTGGCGCAGTATCTATCCTGAGTATTGGTGCCAATTACTTCGAATCAATTAAAGGCGGATTTATTATCGGCATTACCTCGGTAGCGGGTGACCGCGGCAGACAGAGCAACTATGTTTATGGCGCTGCCAAAGGTGCTTTAAGTCTTTATCTGCAAGGCCTGCGCAATCGATTATTCCCAAGCAAAGTACGTGTGATCACCATCAAGCCCGGCTTTGTCGATACCGCCATGACCTTTGGCCTGCCCGGCCTGTTTCTGGTGGCTACACCGCAGACCATCGGTAAGCAGATTGTCAAAACCCTGAACAAATCTGCCGACGTGGTTTACCTGCCCAGCTTCTGGCGATACATCATGCTCATCATCAAGCATGTGCCCGAGGTCATTTTCAAGCGGATGAAGATGTGACGCAATCAGCAGCTGAAAAACCGGTCGTCGCCGCCTTTGACTTTGACGGCACACTGACACGCCGTGACACGCTGTTTCCCTTCCTGCTGCACGTAGCTGGCCCGCTGACATTCACAATCAAATTCATCACGCTCCTGCCCACGCTATGCCTTTATGCTTTGGGATTAATGCGCAACGACATTGCCAAGATAAAAGTGTTGCAACGCTTTCTGGCCAACAGGGATTTGGCTCACTTACAGCAACAAGCGATAGATTTTGCCGAAAACAAATTACCCTCGTTGCAGCGCAGCGCTGCCATGCAGCGCCTGTCCTGGCATAAGCAACAGGGTCATCGCTGTGTTGTGGTCAGCGCTTCGCTGGAGCTTTACCTGCGTCCCTGGGCGCTCAAGGCTGGCTTCAACGATGTATTGTGCTCAAAGCTTGAGCCAATTGCTGGCGGATTAACCAGCGGGAAACTGCTTGGTGAAAACTGCTTCGGCGCGGAAAAAATCCGTCGCCTGCAAGCATTGCTGGGGCCACGTGAGGGCTACACGCTGTATGCTTATGGCGACAGCCGGGGGGATAAAGAGTTATTATCCGCAGCGGATTTTCCATTTTACAAATCATTTAACCAGCAAGGACAATACAAGTGATCGTTGATTTAATCCACCTGATGCGCCCCCATCAATGGGTCAAAAACACCTTCGTGCTCACCGGCCTGCTATTTGGCCATGCCTGGCACAGTCCCACGCTGGTCGCCCAGGCTATCATTGCATTCATTGCCTTCTGCCTGATCTCCAGCGCCGTCTATATTCTCAACGATATCGTTGATATCGAGCAGGACAGGAATCACCCCGCCAAACGCAAGCGCCCCCTGCCCTCAGGCAAGATATCCATTCCTGTCGCAGCCACCTTTGGTGCGCTACTGGGCATCATGGCATTAGGGCTCGCTGCGACAGCGACATACACAGTCGTTTTCATCCTGCTGATATACGCGCTGATGAATGTGGCCTACTCGCTCAAACTTAAACACGTGGTGATACTCGATGTTTTTATCATCGCCACTGGCTTTATGTTGCGTATTCTTGCAGGCACACTGGGACTGGGTATTCCACCCTCGCAATGGCTGCTGCTATGCGGCTTGATGGTGACACTGTTCCTGGGCTTCAGTAAACGCCGCGCGGAAATCATCACGCTCAGCGATGACAAATCAGCTCATCGTAAAGTGCTGGAAGATTACAGCCCGGTGTTACTGGATAAAATGATCATGGTAACGGCATCAGGCCTCATCATGAGCTACAGTCTATACACAATGAACCCGGACACCATCCGCATCCACGGCACGGCCAACCTGATCTACACCGTACCTTTCGTCATCTATGGCGTGTTCCGCTACATCTTCCTGCTGCACCATCAAAGCCGAGGTGGAGACCCCTCACGCGACCTGGTGCGTGACCCGCACATGGTCGTCATACTCATTGCCTGGTTGGCAACCACCATCGCGTTGATTGCCCGTTAATGAGCAAAAACCACTCTGTCATGCACGGCTGGCGCTTCCGTGCAATGGTGTTGATTGTGCTGATCAGCGCCATTGGCTATCTCGCCTTTTCCCTGTGGGGTGGTTGGCATGAGGTAATCGAAGCGTTAGCCAAGGTTGGCTTTATCGGCACATTAATTGCGCTCGCCCTGTCACTGGTCAACTATCTCGTGCGCTTTGTGCGCTGGCAAAAGTTTCTCGCCAAACTGGATCACCGCGTTTACTGGCAGGAAAGTCTGCGCATCTACATTGCGGGTTTCGGCCTCACCATTCTTCCAGGCAAAGCAGGCGAAGCCATACGCAGTGTGTATCTGAAAAAACACCATGTCACTTATCCCGAAAGTCTGGCTGCATTCTTTTCTGACCAGTTCTCCAACCTCATCAGTATGCTGCTGCTGGTGTCTGTCGGCCTGCTGGCATACCCGCAAGCCAAGCCCGTCATCATTTTACTTGGCGGACTCATACTGGCGATACTAATCTTCCTGCAACAATCCAGATGGCTAAGGGCCATTGAACTCCTGGCGCAAAAAAAATTGCCCACCAGAGTTGCGCATCTATTCACTCACAGCATCGAAATCGTCCTCCACTCAAAACGCTGCTTCAGCCTGCCCATGCTACTCTATGGAATCACACTGGGATTAATCGCCTGGGGCGCAGAAGGCGTGGCTTTCTACTACATCATGCATGTACTGGGCAGCGACATGAGCTTGCAGACCGCATTGTTCATTTATGCCTTCTCCATGCTGGTTGGCGCACTCAGCTTCTTGCCGGGTGGCCTGGGCGGCACTGAAGCAACCATGGTCTCCCTGCTGATATTGAATCACATTGCACAGCCACAGGCGGTAGCTGCAACAGTGCTGATACGACTTGCAACATTATGGTTTGCGGTTGCGCTGGGTGTCGTTGCGATGTCGCTACCAGAAAGAAAGTTGAAACACTAAATTTATTGTATGAGCAGTTTTTGCTGCCTGGAGACACTTTAAAGGTTTACAACATCGGTTTCAATTTCAACATCACAGTCTGTAGAATTTTTGGTTGCGCTTCCGCCGTGGGGTGCAAATTATCAGCTTGAAATTGCTCAGCCTCCACACCACTTAGCATAAACGGCACCAATGCGATTGAATGGCGCTGCGCCAGCTTGGGGAAGAGCGCCTTAAAGCGTTTTGTGTAATCCACACCATAATTTGGCGGTATTTGCATACCCAGCAAGAGCACTTTTGCATTGGCGGCTTGCGCTTGCTTGATAAGTGTTTCCAGGCTTGTTTCAGTCAGGCTAAGGCGTGTGCCTCGCAGCCCGTCGTTGGCACCCAGCTCGATAATAACAATGCTGGGCTTGTGCTCTTTCAGCGTGGCTGGAAACCGTCTAACGCCGCCGGAGGTTGTTTCACCGCTGATACTGGCGTTAATCACTTTATAATGCGGGTGTGTGCGCTGCAGCTCTGCTTGCAGCAGGCTGGGCCAGGCTGCTTCGCGCGGTATGCCATAGCCTGCTGAGAGACTGTCGCCGAATACCAGTATGGTGGATTGTGCGCTGCTGATAGCGGGTATCAGGCATAAAAGAACGGGTACTAAAATCTTTAAAAGTTGAAAGGGTTTCATGGCTTCTATTGTGCAGGCAGTTAATTTGGGTAAACAGGTACAAAGCGGCGGTCAGCCGCTGCTGATTTTACAGGATGTTAACTTTAGCGTGGAAACGAAGGAGAGTCTCGCCATTCTGGGTGCTTCCGGCTCCGGCAAGTCCACCCTCCTCGGCTTGCTTGCCGGGCTTGATGTCCCTACCCATGGCACTGTGATGCTGGACGGCAATAACCTGTTTGAATTTGACGAGGACCAGCGTGCACGACTGCGCGGTAAGCTGGCCGGCTTTGTGTTTCAGTCATTCCAATTATTACCCGCCCTTTCCGCACTGGAAAACGTGATGTTGCCGCTGGAGCTACAGGCAAAGCCACGGGCACATGAACTCGCAGAAGAAGCCCTGCACCAGGTAGGTTTATCACAGCGCATGGCCCACTTGCCCAAGCATCTTTCCGGTGGCGAACAGCAACGTGTAGCCCTGGCCCGCGCCTTTGTTACCAAGCCCAAAATACTCTTTGCCGACGAACCCACAGGTAATCTTGACGCTGCTACCGGCGCTCAGGTGATAGAGCTGATGCTGGAGTTGAACCGCACTCAGGGCACGACATTGATACTGGTGACGCATGATGAAGCGCTGGCGCAGCGCTGTGACAGGCAATTGCGCCTGGCTTCAGGGAGGGTCATTTAATGGCAGCTATCCGGCTTGCCATCTCCATGCTCGCCCGTGACTGGCGAGCCGGTGAATGGCGTGTACTGCTGATTGCACTGGTGCTGGCGGTGGGCAGCCTCAGCACGGTGGGATTGTTTTCATCACGGGTACGGCAAGCACTGCAACAGGAAGCACACAGCCTGCTAGGCGCAGACTTGCGTATCAATTCCATACGCCCCGTACCCAAAAATTATCGCGAGGAAGCGCTCAATCGCGGCCTGCGTGTTGTCAGCACAGCAAACTTTCCGAGCATGGTATCGACTGCAAATGAAAGCCAGCTCAGCGACATACAGGTACTTGAGGAGGGCTACCCTCTGCGCGGGAAAGTTGAGATCAGTGTTGCGCCATTCAATAATTCCGCCAGCAACGACATATCTCAAAGTTACACGTCCCATGCAGTGCCTTTACCCGGCACCCTGTGGGCTGACGAACGTCTGCTGCGGCGCATGGCAGTGCAGATTGGCGACGAGATGAATATCGGCTCGCTGCGCCTGCGTCTGGCTGCCCGTGTGGTCAAGGACGTTGATCAGTCCGTCAGCTTTGCCAGCGTGGCGCCACGCGTGCATATCAACATGGCTGATCTGGCCGCTACCAGGCTGGTGCAGGAAGGCAGCCGCATCAATTACCGTCTGCTGGTGGCCGGCGATACCGAACAGGTTAAGGACTTTCGAAACTGGGTAAAAGCACAAATAAAACCGGGAGAAAAAATTGAAGATGTGCGCGATGCCAGACCGGAAATACGCCAGGCCCTGGAACGCGCCGAGAGCTTCCTGGGTCTTGCTGCCCTGATGGCCTTTGTATTGGCGGGGGTAGCAATGGCGCTGGCTGCACGACAATTTATTCACCGTCATCTTGATAGCTGTGCCGTGATGCGCTGCCTGGGTGCAGACCAGAACCAGGTTCTGGGCATTTTCCTGTATCAGTTTTTGTTTCTGGGTGTTGCTGCGGTGATGCTGGGTGGCCTGATCGGCTGGACAGTGCAGGCTAGTTTGATAGAGTCTGTTGAGGCATTAAAAGCCGCCAATTTACCGCCACCTGGCTGGCAGCCGCTGTTGCAGGCTGCTGCCAGCGGCATGGCCTTGCTGCTGGGTTTCACCTTTCTGCCCTTGTGGCAGCTTAAATCAGTGCCACCGTTGCGCGTGATACGCCGCGAATTAGGTATTCCCTCGACCAATACCAATCTGGTTTATATTTCCGGAGCTGCCGTTCTTTGTGCTTTATTCCTGTGGCAGGCTGGCTCGATCAAGCTGGGCTTGACCGTGCTGGGCGGCTTGGCTGTCGGACTCTTAATGTTTGGTGTTATCGCCTGGTTGAGCCTGCGTATGCTGGTCACCCTGCCGCTTGGCAATCGCCATATCTTCGCCAACATGGCACGTCATGGTCGCGGCAATGCTGTACAGATTGTGGCGCTGAGCCTGGGTGGCATGAGCCTGCTTTTGCTGACACTGGTACGCACCGAACTGATGCAAAATTGGCGCGAGCGTTTGCCGCTGGATGCACCGAACCGCTTTATTGTGAATGTGCAGCAGGATCAACGTGAGCCCGTGCTGAAATTTTTCAAACAACAAGAGCTGGCCCCGCCGAATTTGTATCCCATGGTGCGCGGTCGCTTGATCGCGATCAACGAACGCAGCATTAAATCTGACGACTTTGCTGATTCTCGTGCTCGTGCTTTAGTAGAACGTGAAACCAATTTGTCCTGGTCGGCGGAGGTGCCATCAGGAAATGTACTGTCTCAGGGGGAATGGTGGAGTTATAAAAAGGTAGATGGGTCTCAACGAGTGCTCCCCCTCCCTAACCCTCCCCCGGAGGGAGAGGGGACGAAGGAATCGCTGCGCGAATTTACAATTCCCGAAATCTCCCTGGAAGAAGGTCTGGCCAAGACATTGAACATCACAATTGGTGACATGCTGACCTATGACATTGCAGGCAGCATATTTACCGGCAAGGTGGTCAATCTGCGCAAGGTGCGCTGGGATTCCATGCAGGTGAATTTTTTTGTGATTACTTCACCGGGACAACTGGAGAACTATTCCACCAGTTACCTCAGCAGCTTCTACTTGCCTCCCGACAAGGTGCGTGCAGGAGATGCACTGCTGAAATCCTTTCCCAATCTGCTTGTGATCGACACCGAAGCCATCATCACTCAGGTGCGGCACATCATGGACCAGATCGCGCAGACGCTGGGAGCCGTGTTTATGTTCACTCTGCTCAGCGGCCTTGCCGTGTTATATGCAGCTCTGATAGCCACGCAGGATGAACGCATCTATCACTCGGCCATATTACGTACCCTGGGTGCAGACAGTCGCTACCTGCGCCGCCAGCATCTGGGAGAATTTGCGGTACTGGGCGCACTTAGCGGACTATTTGCCGCAACGGGTTCGGCTGCTCTGGGCTGGGTGCTGGCAAAGAATGTACTGGAAATACCGTTCTCCCCTTCTCCACTTCTGTGGCTAGTGGGTATAAGCGGTGGCATGGCTATCGTGGTGATCTCAGGCTGGCTGGTGACGCGCAGGGTGATAACTATGACACCGTTAGCGGTGCTTTCAACATGATGATTTATTGCTGGAATTTGCCTGATTGAAGTATCGGGGCTTGGAATTTCACATCCAGCCCCCATACCCTGTTACGAGCACCATCTTGGTGTTACGGGATTGGGAATGACAAGTTTCTGTCGCGTTATCTCAAGCTGTTCATGATTCCCAATATGCATGTTTCAGAAGTGGAGGTCACGCTTCAACATGAAAGCCAAAACCAGAAAAATATTGAGCGCTATGGTTATGCTGACGTTGTTCAGCAGTGCAGGCTTTGCAGATAAAATAGAGCGGCGCAAGGATCAGTTTGGACGCGACTTTGGTTACTACGTGTACCCGATTGCCGGAGAAATTCCGGGTCTTGGAAAAGCCTCCGGCATTGGTGCCAGCGTACTGAATATGGGGGGTGGCGATACTGACTTTACCGGCTACTATGTGCGCGGCGATTTTAATGCGACTGGCGCAGCCCTGCTGGATTACCACATATTGCCGCAACGGCTGATTTTTGACGTAGGCTATAACGATTACCTGGTGGCACCCAGAGTTCACAAGCGCGGTATCGATTCTGACCCACTTGATGTGATCTATCCCAAAGTTGAAGGAGCCTACCTGCTTGGGCAACTGACCCTGACCTTTGATCAACGGCGCTATGAGCTGTTTACCCGCATGCTGGGTGGAAAGGAGCGTGTGTTGGGTTTACTGGATAAGGACGGCAAGGCATATACAGGCATAGATACCACGTGGAAAAATATCGAATCGGTATCTGTTGGCGGCTCGTATGATCTGACCGATGACCGCCTTGATCCGCGCAAGGGTGTGCGTTTCGAGCTTTCCAGCCGTTTACCCTCAAACTACGGTGGCCCGGATTCAAGCCAATATTTCGTCAACGACTACAATCTCACCGGTTATATACCGATGCACCGCTGGGATACACTGGCTTTAAACGTTTATCACTCCCGAGCCTATGTTACCCGCGAGGGGCTTACAGACTACAACTTGTTGCAGCAGCGTTACGGATTAAATTGCAATCAATATCCCCCCGGGCCCAATCAAAATGCCTGCCTTGCAGCCGAAGCTAAATTGCTGGCGGGCACTCAGGCCAATAATCAGTATGGCACCGCTTCTGCACTGGGCGGTACGCAGCGCTTGCGCTCTTTTGATAACGGACGTTTCTATGCAGGGCAGGCGCTTTCCTATGGCCTTGAATATCGCTGGAATCTGACTGATGAGCGCACCCCGTTCAATATCTATGTTGCCAAGGGCGTTCGCACAGGCATTCAGCTTGCCGCATTCTGGGAGCGCGGCACGGTGTCTGACCGCACTGACGAATTGCTGAAAAATGGCCGAACCAGTTACGGCATAGGCGCGCGTTTGATACTATCCGGTGTCATTATTCGTTTTGACCTTGCACACGGGGATGAAGGCGCACAGACCCAGCTATTTATTACCTACCCCTGGAGCATGTTCTCGGTTGATAAACCTAATTGATTCATACCAAATGTTCAGGCAGATTAATCGATGCTCTATTGCTGATCTTTTTGATTCGTGACTGCAAAAAATCTTTACGATAATTTTTCACTGGGCGCCACCGCCTCCGGCTCCCCCTTCACAGGGGGAGAGACGAGTTCACCCCTCCCCTGTTAAGGGGAGGTTGGGAGGGGTTTAGTAGTGTAATGATTAGTGAATAAATCAATAGGAGTAATGCAATAGTGACAAAACAATTTATTCAATCAAGCTCGACCAATATCCGCCTCGCATTCCTGTTGGTCACACTCGCTGGCATGATGGCGGCCTGCACCCCGCATATTTTGCCACCCTCCACAGTGACGAAAGATCAAGCACCGGCTGACTTTCCAGAGGCCTATTACCGGCAAGCTGAATCTACGGGTTCAAAAATATTGACTGTTGATTCCACCCGATCTTTAGTCACGATCATCGTGCGCAGAGATGGCGCACTTTCACGCCTGGGCCATGATCATGTAGTCTCCAGCCGCCATGTAAGCGGATATGTCGACAGTACTGGCGGACGTGCAGATCTGTATATACCCCTCGATCAGCTCGTTGTGGATGAACCAGCATTACGCCTCTCAGCCGGCCTCACGACTCAACCCTCCGAAGATGCCATCAATGGCACACGAAGAAATATGCTGGACAAGGTTCTTGAGTCCGGGCGCTATCCCCATGCACTGATTAATGTAAAACTTAATCCTGCAGACAGCCAGACTTTAAGCGTCTCGATAACACTGCACGGTACCGTGAAAAATTTTGGAATTCCGGCCCAGATCAAAATACTGGCAGAGGGTATGGAAATAAATGGGCAGATAACATTCAATCAAAGCGACTTCGGCATCACGCCTTTTTCAATTCTCGGCGGTGCTATTCGGGTACATGACAGGCTGGATTTAAGTTTCAGAATTATTGCTGGAAAATATTCTGCTCAATGATTTTAGCTTTCGAGCATTACTGCCATTTTCTGATGTATCAGATTAATCGCTTTCAACGGTCGCAACATCACCTTGAACTCAATTATCTTTCCTTCATCATCCCATTTGATCAAGTCCACGCCATTCACAACAATTCCATCAATCTCCACCTGGAATTCGAGTACCGCATCATTGCTGCTGGCAATTTCACGCACGTATCTGAAGGATTCATTGAAAAATATTTCAAAAGCTGCAGAGAGATATTTATTTGCAACAGCTTTTCCGTATTGCGGGGTGTGTGCAACGGGCGAGTAAAAAACCATATCATCAGCCAGTAATGATTCTATGCCGCTTGCATTTTGCTCATTTACCAGTTGATACCATCTTGACAGAGGACTATTTTTCAAAAGATACTCCTGATATCAAATACCAGATACACACATTCCATTTTTAAAGTGGTGTGCTGCGTGAAACCGGGAAGGCTTGCCCACCTGGCGAGATTACGGGATACTGCTTGTGATTAAACATCTTCTCGGCAAGTTCTGGTACTTCATTATCCACGTAGTCGGCCAACTCTGTGGTCTTCACAAACCCATCCTTATCCGCATCTGCCTTGCCTGACAAGCCCTGGGCAATAACATAAGTAAACAGCCCGTGATCCTTATAGCCTTCCAGTGCCTCCTGCTGTGATGT
>Ga0315281_10001373_pt1 | contig 35834 bp, 41 predicted proteins | sample YL17G07_0_MG_FD_204540 | JGI IMG/M metagenome (GOLD analysis project Ga0315281, IMG submission 204540) | Sediment microbial communities from Yellowstone Lake, YNP, Wyoming, USA - YL17G07_0 | ecosystem: Environmental > Aquatic > Freshwater > Lake > Sediment | place: USA: Wyoming | collected...
TAGGAACGGGAAAGGCAGATTACAACAAGCTGAGGTTGAAGGCTGGACTCGAAAGCCATTGATTGACCGAGCATATCCACCAGCAACTGGACAGCCGATGTAAGCTTTTCTGCGCGTGTAGCACTGGGATGCAGGAGAAGGAACCGGTAGCAGTTATCGTGCGCAAGCAGCATCCCGTCGCTTCGGAGCTCGGCGCCGTGGACGCGGCCGCGCAGTACGAGTACCTGCGAAACCGCAGCTTCCATTACCAGGTCTTCAGAGGCGAGGACTGCCTGGTCGAGACTGACGAGGAGCCGCCGCACGCGCTGAACGCCGAGGCGTTGCAGATTGCATTGGAAATCGCGATGCTACTGAACTGCGAGATCCCGGCAGAGATAAACGTGATGCGCAAAACAATCACGGACGGCAGCAACACCGGCGCTTTCCAGCGGACGACGATAATCGGCACGGACGGCTGGATGAAGTACGGCGGAAAGAAGATACAGATAAAACAGGTTTGTTTGGAGGAAGACTCGGCGGCGATCGTGCGCGACGAGAACGGCAACGGGAAGGAGCCGGCTGAAACGGAAAACGGAAAAGCGACTTATCGCCTGAACAGGCTCGGCGTGCCGCTCGTTGAAATAACAACAGGCATACTCGAAAGATTCGCTCCGCAGCAGCTGCAGGAAATCGCATTCATGATAGGCATAACCTGCCGCAGCACCGAAAAAGTCAAGCACGGGATCGGCAGCATACGGCAGGATATGAACGTGAGCGTGCGCAACGGGCCGCGCGTGGAGATAAAGGGCGTGCAGGAGCTCGGCATGCTCGCGAAGGTCGTCGAAAAGGAAGCCGCGAGGCAGCTCGAGCTGCTGAAGGCTGGAAAGAAAGTGGAGCACGAGACGCGCGCGGCCAATCTCGACGGAAGCACGCGCTTCATGCGGCCGATGCCCGGAGCGGCGCGAATGTACCCTGAAACAGATGTTCCGCCCGTTGCACTCGATGATAAATGGCTGAAGGAACTGGAGAAAAAGCTTCCAGAGCCGTGGACGGACAAGCTCGAGCGCTTCAAGCGCAAGCTCAAGCTTCCGAGCGACATCGCGGTGCAGGTCGTGGGTTCCGAGTACCTCGATCTGTTCGAACGCATAATGAAGAAGCACCGGAAGATCAACGCCACGGTCGTGGCGAGCGTGTTCACATCGACGCTGAAGGACATAGCGCGAAAGAAAATCGACGTGAAGAAACTTAATGAAAAGCACTTCTTCGCGATTTTTGCCGGACTCGAAAGGAAGAAGCTCGTGAAGGAAGCGATACCCGATTTGCTCGTGAACTTCGTGAGCGCGCCAGACGAGACGATTGCCGAGAGCCTGAAGAAGCTGAACCTCACGATGCTGAGGCCGAAGGAGCTGAAGGCCGCGATAGCGCAGCTGGTGAAGGACAGCCCGGGCATGGCCAGGGAGAAGCTCTACGGCATAGCCATGGGCCGCGTGCGCGGACGCGCCGACCCGCAGGACGTGCTGAAGCTCGTGAAGAGGATGAAGAAGTGAGCGGCCGGAGCGAAGGTTAAATCCTTTCTCATCCTACAATTTCTTTGATGCGACATGCCCGACAAAAAAGTGGAGGCCAACTTCTTCCTGTCCAAAATGGATTACGATAACAGGATGGCCAAGCTCAGGAGGAACGACCCGCAACGGTACGAGGCGCTGGACAACGAACTGCACTGGTACGTGGACATGTTCGCAGACAAGTTTTCCGAACGCTACAACGTATCGAGCACGGCGGAGGACTTTTTCTTCAGAGTGCTGTACGAGCAGATAAGAGACGCGGCACGCAAGCGTCTTCTTCCGCCCAGGAAGTTTGTAGAACTGCTGTTCGACGAGTATGACGAGCATGCGGACGTGAAGCGCTTCATGCTCAGGCTGCAGGGATATAAACCGAAATCCGCCAAATCCGCTTAACCCCGTATCTAGCGATTCTGCTTCGGGTTGAACCTGCGCCGCCTCCTTTCCCGCTTCGGGGGCGCGGGCTGCTGGATGTTTTTCCTCCTCCTCTTCTGCACTGCCAGAGCCTTCTCCTCGTCGGTCATCTTGGCCAGTCCCTTCAGGAAAAGCGCCACCTCGTCGTATTTGGTTTCGAGCAAGTCCGCGTAATCTTGCACCGTGCCCAGCTTCGCCATCGGCAGGTGCGAAACGTACTTCTGCCGCAGCGTCTCCTCGCTCTGCGTCCCCTCGCTGAGCGGCGGGTCCGTGTCGTACAGCGCGGCGCCGTACATTTCCCTCAGGCTCTTCAGAAATCTCTTGTAGTATTCGGATTTCAAGCCGTCCCTCGTGGGCAGCGGCTTCTCCAGGAGTTCGTATTTTTTGAATTCCTGGCTCAGAAAATAACCCATCGTCACCTTCGCGATCCGGTCCACGTTGCCCTTGCCTATCACTTCCTCGGGCTTCTTCCGTCTAGTGCTGGCGGGCGCTTGCGCTGACATACATCAATAGCTATGGGTGCGAGATTTAAATCGCTGATTTTTGAAACCGATTTAAGCTTGGACAAGAACCTAAAATCATGGAATCCAAGGAAGCGAGTGGCGATGCGAGGCGCAGCGCGCTGTATGAAGTCTGCAAGACAAGGTTCGACAGGCGGCTGGAAAGGCTCAAGCAGGAGGACAAGCAGAGCTACAGGCTGCTGATAAGCACGCTCAAGGAGTACGCGGACGACATCGACATATTCCCGCACGATCCGCGCAAGGCGAGGAGCATCTTCTACAAGGCGTACTCCGACATCGAGCAGCTGGCCGACAGGAGGGGTGAGCAGCCGATTGCGACAGTCGAATGGCTGTTCAACAGGTACGAGAAGTCCGGCAAGGACGCCTTCCGTTTCGTAATGGAACTCACGCTCTCTGGCTCGCACAGGAGGCGGTTCCTGAAATCCGGCGGCTCCGCTCGCTGATCGTTTCGTTCGGCAGCTGCTCCATCCGCGCAGCCTCGGTGCCCGGGCGCGCTCCGAACTTCGACACGTTGACCTTGCCGGGCTTTATTTTTTCGATAAGCTTCGTCGTCATTTCGAAATCTTCCGATGTCTCCCCCGGGAAGCCGACGATTACATCCGTGCTTATGTAGATGTTGGGAATCTCCGCGCGGAACGCAGCGACTATCTTCTCGAAATCCGAAACCGTATAGCCTCTTTTCATAGCCTTCAGGATTTTATCGGAGCCGGACTGCACGGGCAGGTGCAAAAACTTCGACACCTTCGGATGCTTGTACGCCGTGATTAAATCCTTCAGCAATTTCTCGTCGCGCACGTACGTCGGGTTCATCATGCCGACGCGTATCTTGAAATCGCCGGGGACTTTACAGATTCTTTCCAGAAGTTCCGCGATATTCGTCCCCATGTCCGCGCCATAGCATCCGTTATCCTGCGAGGTAATCTGTATTTCCTTGCACCCGTCTTCAACAAGAGTTTCAGCTTCCTTCGCCAGTTCGCCTATCGGACAGCTTCTCAGTTTCCCCCGGGCAAATTTCACCGAGCAGTACGAGCAGTCCGACAGGCAGCCCGAGGACGCGACGATGATGGCCACGTTCCTTTCCTTTCTAATTCTCGGAAACCCTGTTTTTGTTTTCCTATCATCGGCGACGAAAATCACTTTGCTCCCTTTGATCGCGGCGCGGACGGCTTCGACCATGTGTCCTATCGAGTCCGGGCCGACCATGCTTGCATCTGGCGCTATTTTTTCTATCGTACGCTGCTCCGTTTTCGGCATGCATCCCGCGACGATCAGCGGTTTCCCTGTCTGCGCCAGTTTCTTGATTATGCTTGTCATCCGCTGGGAGCTCGTGAGCTTGACCGTGCACGTGAAGAGCACGTTTACGTCAGCCTTCTCCGGAGAGTCGGCTACCTCGAATCCGGCCTGCTCAAGAAGCCCGAGGGATGCCTCGTAATCCGCCGTGTTGCTCGGGCACCCGTGAACCTGCGCGTAAACCTTCGGCATACTCCCATATTGGATGCTGGTTTATTAAACTCCGGCCGGTGGTGGCAAACGCTGATATCGTTCCCGCCGCAAGGCTTTTATATGTAACTTGGGATGTTATATATGAAGGGAGGCGGCCGCAGGAAACCCAGGGTGACCGTCGAGAAACACCCGCTCGAGTTCGCCCCGGGCGAGGATGTCGACGTCAGCATAACGAAGACGGACGGAAGGACGTCGGCTTTCAGCATCAACTACAGGACGCTCGTGGACGGCGTGTGGCGCGACGTGATAAGGTACGACACCGCACACGGCCGCGTGCACGTCCACAGGTTCTGGCGGGAGCGGGCGGTCGAGGGCGTCGGCGACGCGCATGGGGCGGGTTTGGAATACGCCGCGAAGGCGGCCTACGACGACGTAAGGCGGAACTGGCGGACCTTCAGAAAGCGGCTGCTGCAGAAACTGGAAAGGGGCAGGCGGGGTGGTCGAGCTTGAAGGAAAAAAGGTACACCAAAAAGGAACTCGAGGCGATCGACAGGAAGTTAGACGCCTTCTGGAAGTTCATAAAGAAGCGCATGCGCGCAAAGGACGCGCTCGGGGAGGAGGTGCTGTTCGTCTCTCTCGATGACGACGACTGGAGGCGCATGTTCACGACAAGACGCACTGAGCTGATCAGGGCGATAGCTTCCGGCAAAGCCAGGACGGTCGGGGCCCTGGCCGCGCAGACAGGCAGGCCCAGGGAATCCGTGTCCAGGGACCTGAGCTACCTCGAGGGGCTGCGCGTGATAAAGATGCAGAGGAACGGGAAGGAAAGGATGCCCGTAATCAACAAGAAGCTCATAGTGGCGGCTATACCTACGTACGGCTGACGACGCATTCTCCTTCCGGCCCACTCAGTGCCCGTCGAGCTTCGCCCACAGGCGGTAGACTGCCGTCTGGTGGCTCTTCCAGTCGCCGCCGATGCGCTTCAGGTACTGCCTCTCCTTCGCCGTGGCCACGGCGTGCGCTTCTTCATCCTCTCTGAGCCCGTAGCGCTCCACGAGGAACTTCTCAATTGCCTCGTGCACACACAGCGCTTTGAACGACCGGCCGCGGCCCTTGGAAAGCATCGCCCTGTCTATGTGTATCCCGCTCTTCCTGCCCCAGTGGCCGACGTAAACCTCGCGCTGCACGCGTATGGCATAGGCCGCGCGCTCGCCTGAGAAGGTCAGCGACACGCGCCTGTTGCCTTCTGAAAACCGCACGTCCTTGACTGGAGACCTCATAAGAACTTTTACAAATGCCGCACGCAAAGCCTCCTCGCGCCTCTTGCGAACAGCCGCGTATTTTTTCCTTTTGTTGCCACTGCTTGCCATAAATATATTTTGGATTTATGAAATAAAGAGAATTTTGCAACAGTTTTAGAACGGAGAGCTGTAGAATTCGAGATATAGAACCCGGTCTAGAGTTCTTCGAAGACAATCGAAGGGTTGCGTTCGTATAAGCATTTTAACTCTGGAACAGACATTTTTCTGTTATAAACAAATTTTTTCAATACTACGTATCTTTTCAAAGTTTCTATCGGTGCTAGCAGACGCAGGCAGTACGGGCCGGAGTTGTCAAGAGGCGACGCCAAGTGCGCCATCTTATAGTTGCTGCAGTCTTTACCGAGTCTGCAAACATATCCCCCAACCACGCCTTGCGGATTGTCCGCAGCTAGAGGTTTTTCTGCAGCTAGAGAACAGTGGTCCTCTGCGACTATCAGACTTCTCAACAATTTCCTGACCTCTTCCAACCCGTTATCTTCCATAATTTTCATTTGTAAAAAAAGCATTTATTGCTTTCACTTTTATATCTTGCATTATAGTGAAGGTTGTAGTTTGGTTTTTGATTACCATGCCCGGGCGGTACGAAGTTTTGCCTTGCCCGGTTTGTTCTTCCGAAACGCTTTAATTTTAATATGATTCTGCTTTAGTTATGGTAAAGTTTGATAAGCCGTTTGAAGATAAACTGAAGGAGTTGGGTGTCCCTGAAAGGCACAGCATATTTGAAATGGCATGGGGAGAAAGCGGATATAATCTTATGACGGTGGAAGAGGCTGTCGAATATTCTGCTCAAGGTAAAGGCATCGAGTGGATTTACAGAGAATTGAAAAAAAGGTATGAGCTTAGGATGGTGGAGAGCAAACAATCTGCAGAAACGTCTTAATTCTGGCGGGATTAGTTCTAATCTCACGCAGGCTGCGGACGGTCTATGTGTCTAACAATTCCAGACTTGTATAGCTGGCTCGGCTCAGATTTAAAAAAGTGATTATTGATTGATATTTTATGAGCCTTATAACTGAGGAGCAGAGAGAGGAACTTAGAAATAAACCAGCAGAAGAGTTGGCTAAGATAATTAAAAAAAGAAAACCTGAACTTAGTGATGAAAACGCGCTTTGGTTGGCAGAAGGGTCAAAGTCCGCCCTGGTTAAAGATCTTTTCTGGGAATTGGCGGACATTGGAACAAGCATAGAGCAGAAAGCAAAGACTCTAGAAAAAAGTCCAAAGACTTTAAGTGCTTATAGGCACTATTTGTCAGCTTTGGGGGTGATAAAACCATACGACAAGAGGGTGTATGATACGGCTGACTTGGTAAAAGCCGATCAAAGGTTTCCTGATACGAATGCTCTAAGAGAAGAAATTAATCAGCATATAAAAGAAGGGGAAGAGTTCACTGCAGGTGAAATAGCAAAAAGATTGAGCATACCAAAGTTGAAACGTGACCAAGCCGTTGGGCGGTATGGAATTAATTATAAGGCTTACGATGAATTACAATCTCTGTTATCTCTTGAAACTAGAAAAGGGAATTTGAAAAGGAGGAAGGACGACGGTGTGCATCATTATACACGTGTAAATAAATTTCCACCAGTAAAGAGATCATACTTTGAAAAGGAATTATATACCAAGGACGACTTGATAGATGCTGATAATAGGTTTATCAATCAGGACGCTTTAAGAGAAGCAATTAATCAGCTTGAGAAAAAAGGAGAATTCACCGCAGTGGAAATGGCAGAAAGACTGGACATTCCAACAGTCTGGCCTGATATGGCAATAAAAGCGTATGGAATTGATTATAGGGCTTATCAGATTTTAACAAGCCTGTTATGGTTTGAAGCTAAAAGGGGGAATTTAGGAAAAAGAAGAGAGGACGAAAGATGTATTTACAGCCTTGAAGGGGCAATGCCGCTAACTTTTCGACATGCAGTTCTACCCTCAATTCGTCGATACAGAGAGAGAGAAAAGAAAAAACACCCTCCTAAATTTAGGATACGCAAGGAAAGACAACTCGAGATTATGGATATATATCTCGATGCTGTGGATAAAGTAGGACCATGTACCGTAAGGCAGGTTAAAGAGGAACTTGGTGTTGTTTACGATAGTGCAGCTAATGCTATCAAAAGGTTAAGGAAAAAAGATAAAATAATAATGATAGAAAATCCTGGTTTCGGTACAATCTATAAATTTTTCAACGATATTTTCCCAAAAAGAGGTTATCTGGTACTAAATCCTTATAATGAAAGCCATTTAAAAAAAATGGCCGCAGGTATGATTGACTGCTTGCCCGACCCGGTCTACCCGTGGTTTATAGAGCATCTGGACGGCCAATTAGATAATTTAGAAAAAGCCGGCTTACCTAAAAGCGTTACAGACAGAGTCAGGAATGCCTATAAAAAAGATCATAGCCAAGAATCGTGATTAGGTTCGATTCTCATGCCCGGTCGGTAAAGTCCTGCCTTCCTTGCCGGGTTTGTAGGAAGGGCCGGATAAGGGAGCCGTCCGAGAAGACGAAGGACGGAGTGGAGACGGATTTATCAAACCTCGGTTGAATCAAACGATTTAACCTGACACCCCGAAATATGCGTCATATGGCTTCCGGCAGCGTGCGTTCGGCTGGCGTCAGGCTGAGATCGGCTCTGCTGCTTGTTGCGTTCTTGCTCCTGTCATTTATATTGTATGCCATGCTGCACGAAGTGGGGCACGTGCTGTTCTTGCTCGCGTCAGGCGGCAGGATAACATCCGTCACTTTCAGCCTCGACCCCACGACATTTGGTGTCAGGATGTCTTCCGACTTGAGCGGGCTGGCGGACATTGTGAACGGCTATGTCGGCGGTCTTTTCTCCGCCGCTGTGATGCTTCTCGTTTACTTCGGGCTGCATAGGATGTTCGTGCGCAAGTCCTTCAGGCAGACGCTCGCGCTTGGCATGTTCTGGTTCGCCGCCATCGGCCTCGGCCTCTCGCAGGCTGTAACGGAGGGCGCATCCAGGCAGCTCTACCTGGGGAGCGCGTTGTTCGACAACATGACCGGAACGTTGGGCGTGCTGTTCGGAATCGCCGCCTACTGCAGGTATGTGTTCGTGCCGTCCAAGTCGTTCAAGCCCAAGAATGCGTTGGCGCGGATGATGTTCGGACGGTAGGGGCGGAGACGCGGCGCTGCAGGGCGGACTTGGCGGCATTTTGTTAGTCCTTTTCTTTGACGCCTATCAAGGCGAGGATTCTCGCTATCACGGCCATGGCGCCGCCCTTCCGCTTCCTCTTTATTTCGATTTTCGACAGCTCTATGCCTGTATGCTTCAGCGCTTCCGTAGGCGTAAGCACGAGGACGCCGTTTTCGCGCAGCTCGTCTTCCTTGTATCCTCTCTTGTCGTACGTGACTATCACAGACGGCCTGTTCTTGACGGCTAGCGCGGCAAAGCTCGTGTCGTTTTCGTCGTTTACGAGCGTCTTGGAACTGGTCATCTCCGCGGAGAATTCGGACTCGTCCACGAGCCTCATCTTGGCAAGGAGCTCGTCGAGACCCGCTCTGACCAGCTTCGAAGGCACGCCGGCGCGCCTGGCTATCTCGGCATAATGCCTTTCTACCTCCTTGGCGGCGATTTCCGGGCAAACCAGTCTGTTCGATGGGTTGTTCGCGAGGAAGAGCAGCGAAAGCCTGGTTATGCCTTCGGAACGTATCATGGCCGAGATCAGGACGTTCGTGTCTATTACTAGAGTCCCAGCTTCCTTTTCGTCTTCTTCCATGCGGAGGCCTTTATCTTTTGAGAAATCGCCCTGGCCTGGGCCTTGTCGAGCTTGCTGGTCGCGGCCAGGACTTCGAGTATGGTGAAGCTCTTGGACATCTCCGCAAGCTTCTCCTTGGTGAAACCGGCGCTTTCGGCCGATTCCATCACTTCCTTAGGCAGTTCGAACTGGACTGTTTCGGTCTTCATAATAGGAATATCGGGAGTCGAAGCTATAAAAATATGCCACTTCCCGAGGTGGTCTCGCGCGTCACGCATTATCCCAGGCGTCATCCTTCTTGCTGCTCCACAGCTTGGAGAAGACCTTCTCGGCATTTTTCACGAGATAGTCGAACTCTTCGAAGGCAATCTTCCGCCTTTCAGCCGTCTGCATGTCCCATCACATCAGATGATTGTGGATTCATGGATATATTTTCAGCTTCGACTGCCGTTCAGTAGCCGAACCTCCTCTCGTACTTCTTGTGCGGGAGCCACTCAAGTACGATGGATATCAGGCTTAACTGCGACCCCTTCAGGAAATACAGCATCCTCCATCCTTTTGGCAGGTTATATTTTCGCAAGTTGTTTATGCCGTACTTCTCGACGTACCGGACTGGTATCAATTTTTTTGGTATTCGGATTCCGAAAAGGGGGTTCCGTTTAAGCGTGTCGATGGCGTGGGATATGGCCTTGTACAGCTCCTTGTCCTCTTTCTCAAGCCTCAAGAACGCTTCGTAGAGGTCTTTGTCGGCAAACGCTACCGAATGACCTTTAGGGCTCCCGGAATTGCCTTTTCCTCCGGCTTCGTTCATCTGACTATCAACCCGGATTTCAAATATCTTTTCACGCCCTCCGGGTCCCATATCCAGATTATCTTGCCCCTGTCTATCACGATCTTGTTCATGTGCTCGAGGTAGTCGATTACCACGAGGAACGTCTGGTACATGACCTTCCTCTTCAGCGACAGCCAGAGCTGGCGCTTGGAAGGATATTCCTTCGCGTCGCGGATGGCGTCCTCGATCATCATCACGGTGTCCAGCCTCGGGTAGTGCAGTATGCGGTTCGCGCGTCTCGCCTGCGAGGCTTCGGTTCCGCGTTTCTGGGGCATGTTATCCGTATTATATACGTCTATATAATACTTAAGTTTTTGTCCCGGTGGTTTTTCCATACAATCCCGTTGGATTTTAGTATGATATCTGCGGTCCCGACCACTTTCCAGGGTGGTTCCGCCACCGTCCGCTGCCGCCGCAGGCCGGACCACGGGATAGACGACGTGATGGGAGGTAGAGGGAATAGTTGGAAATTTTTATTTAATTCGTTTCCTTAATTCCAGATAGCTCAGTATGTCCGAATAAACTTTCTTGCCGTCCTCGCATATCTTCTCGTCGCCGCTCACGAAGGTCAGCGACAGCTTGTAGCATAGCCAGAGGTGGATGACGTTGTTTATCCTGCTCCTGAACCTGCACTTCTTGACGAACTCCACTATCTGGTTGTCTAGGTATATCCACTCTATCATCTTGGTTTTCAGGAGAATCTCTAGTGAATTCCACATTCTGTCAAGGTCTTCCGGGGATATGTCGTAGTCGAGCCGAAGCCTTCGGAATATCTCGCATTTGGTAAGTACGGATGTGTAGACATAAAGGTCGTTGCGCTCCGAGAAGAACTTGATCACTTCCGGCAGGGCATGCCTGCGCTTCTCCTTCCAGCTCTCTATTAGACTTTTGAAGAATCCGTAGAGTATGTTGGCGTCAAGATATATTCTGATCGAGGTCATTTTTCCACTGTCCTTCATTTTTCATCTTAATTGCCGTGTTGATTTGTTCGTGCTACCGCACTCGGTGGTAAGGAGGGGATATAAGTATGGGAAGCGGCTATTGAATAATTATGAAGCGATGCAGGAGTGACTTCATCGTCAGGAACGTCAGGCTGAACGGCCACCTGGTCAGGATCAGAGAGCCGAGGGTATCGATCACCCCGGAGCAGTTCCTGAAGGAGATAAGACCCATCCTCAAGAGGATAAAGTAAGCGTCCTTTCTTCGGATTTTACGCCCAGACTTGCGATTTATAGGCAATTTATGCCGGCTGGCCGGCGCCGGCCGCGGCCGCGCAGCGGACTATGAGATAGACGACGTGAGGGAGGTAGAGGGGATAGTTGGAGGGTAGGAAGGATGGTAATGTCGTGTCTGGCTGGAAACAAAAATAATTTAAACGTGCGGTTACATAGTAACTAACGGACTGAGAGCCATTATGACTTCGGTCGGGCTCAAGGTACTAATTCGAAATACTGCTCAATCCAAACGGAGAGCGGTGGAGTGGATTAAGATGAATGAACTACAATATAGAACCAAACGTATTACTATCGATGCCGAGACTCTGAAGCTGCTTAAAACCATGGAGTCCAGGCGTCGAGTCGTGAACGCGCACGTGAACCGCCTTCACAAGGTCCTGCTCGAGGGAAAAAACTTCGACGCGCCGATGGTGGTGAACGAGCTCGACGTAGGCAGGTTCCGGTTAATCGATGGCAACCATCGTTTGGAAGCCATCAAAAAATGGATTGAGGACGACGACGAGAAGAAACGGAAGCTCGAGGTGTCGTTCGCGATATACGACAAACTTGACGCCGAGGGAGAACGAGAAGTCTTCACGAAGTGGAACAGCGGTCGAAGGCAAAGCAGCAACGACTTCGTCCAGCTGTATGCGTCGGAGATACCGATACTGCAGAAGATGTTGAAGAGCTTTCCTGAACCGGTCAGGATATACTCGCTGCAGGAAGGACAACGAGGGATTCACTTCAGTTCCATCATGAAGGCATACCTCATGGCTAAGGCGCCGTACCCGCAGTTTAAACCGTACAGGAGCGCCGCAAAGAGGTTCGTAGACGACTGCATCGCATTGGGCGACGACGACTACGATAAACTGAAGGACTTCGTCAAGTTCTTCGAGGCGACCTTCGGCATAATGGAAAAGGACAACTCGTACCAGACAACGACTTCCCTTAACTGCTTCATGACCATATACATGGACAACGAAGCGGATTTTGGGATAGACGAGCTGTCGAGGCTGTTTAAAAGGCACGTCCTGGGCAAGTCCCAAGTGATTATACTTGGGCAGGCCGGTGGGCAGGTCGCGACCGAAAATCTATACAACGAACTCCGAGGTACATTCTCGAAGGGTAGGAACAAGAACGCTCTGAGGTTCAGGCAAATAAGTCAGCAGATGCAGACAAGTGAAATTCCTGCGAACACCGACGACCTACCATCAGCTTAGTTTCAACTTGGGTCCGAAAGGACCCATTTTTATTTTTTACTAGAAAGTATGTTATATATCTATGATAACAATGATTTCTAAACCGCTTGGGCCTCCTCCAAAAGCATCGTCAAAGGCAGTTTCCAATGTCATGAAGGCCAATGTAGCGAAGAACACCTCTCCAGAAATCGTGATGAGAAAGGCTTTGAGACGACGCGGGCTCGTAGGTTACAAAACCTGCGAAAAAAATATTCTAGGAAAGCCGGACATATCTTTTGTCAAAATAAAAATCGCGATATTCGTTCATGGTTGTTTCTGGCACGGTTGTCCTAAGCACGGGCACTCTTTGCCGAAGACGCACACCGAGTTCTGGAAGCGAAAGTTCGAACGCAACAAGGAGAGGGACCGACGCAAGAAGCGCGAACTCGAACGTCTCGGCTGGAAGGTCTTCGAGTTCTGGGAGCACGACGTGAGGAGTAATCCTGATAAGCTCGCGAAGCGGGTATTAGATTATGCCGAAAGAGGACGGCAGCGAAAGGCTTCAAAAACTATATCCAAACGTCGAAGCGCTGATGGAAAAGGCGGGGCGGCTCGTCGGTAAGACTCTGACCGAAATCACGGACGAGATACATAAGAGCGACGCCGTTTCTAGGGTCGTGACAAAAGGTACCGTCGGCTACATGGTCGAGCACTTCTATTTCGGGGTCAAAATCAACAGCGACGCGGAGCCAGACATCAAGCACCTAGGCATAGAGATAAAGACGTGCCCGCTGAAGTTCGACAGCACCAAGACCAAGCTAAGCGTCAAGGAGCCCCTGTCGCTGAACATGGTAAACTACTGCGACGAATGGAAGAATGACGACATAAAGCAGTCCTCGCTGTACAAGAAGAACAAGAAGACGCTCTTCGTCTGCTACATACATGACGACGGCAAGAACAGGTCGGACTATGTGATAAAATACGTGTTCCTGTGGGAGATGGACGACAAGGTCCTCGAGGAACTGCGACCGGACTATGAACTTATAATAAAAAAGATACGGGAAGGTAAGGCCACTGATTTGCACCAGAAATACAACAAATGGCTGACGACCTGCCCGAAGCACGGAGGCGTCTTCAGGGACCCGGACTGCAGGCTTTCGAAGACGAAGCAGCCTTTCAGCGAAAAGCCTGCCGAAAGACGGGCGTTCAGACTGAAGAACACCTATATGAACATGATAATAGCTAGGCATCTCGGCAAGAAACTTACGAAAGGCGGATGGGAAGCCTAGTTTTTGGATTTCGCTTCCTTCAGTATCGCGTCCGCGAGCGCCAACGACAGCTTGACAGGCACGGAGTTCCCGACCAGCTTGTACTTCGTCGTCGGGTTCGCGCCCATGAACTTGTAGTCTATCGGATAGCACTGCAGCGACGCGCACTCGCGTATCGTCGGCTTCCTGTACACCTTCTTCCCGCCCTTCTTCGCCTCGATGACCATCGTCTCCCTCGAAGCGTTGAACTGCGTGGCCATGACCGTGCGCGACGGCCTGTCCAGGTCGTCCGGGAACTTCATCCTGCCGTAGAACGCGTGGTTCGTCTTCTGGTTCCTGTTCCTCTTCGCTTCCTCCTCGGTCATGACGGAGTAGTCGCCGAAGTGGTCCTCAAGCTCGGTCTCGTCCAGCGCCCTGCCGTAGTTGGGGTCCTTCACCTTCTTCCCCTTCTTCGGCTCCCTCAACGGATTGGGGAAGCTCTCTACGACGTGCCTCATCGTGACCCACGGTTCCAGCTTCTGGCCGTTGAGCGCGACGACCGGCTTCTCGGCGTGCGTCTGCAGCGGGTTCGGATAAAAGCCCGACAACAACCTGAGCCTCTTCTGCGGAGCGCCGAAGTCCGCGGAGTTGAAGACATGCATCTTCGGTATCTCGAACCAGCCGTCCTTGTCTATTCCTATCTGCCTCAGCTTCACCCTCTTCGGCAGGGCCTGCAGAATCCTAGGCACGTTCTCCATTATCCACCATCGGGGCTTCAGCTCGTGGACGTAGTACAGGAAACGCCCGACAAGTATCAGTCCTTTCTTGAAGTCGCCGCCCCCGCCCCGTTTCGATCCGGAGAACTCGGTGCACGGGGGGCCGCCTATGATGACGTCGGCCTTCGGCACGTCGGACGCGTCCAGCTTCGTGACGTCCGTCTTCACGACTTCCGTGCCGGGGTTGTTCAACTTGAACGTATCGACAGCCGGGCCCCAGTTGTCGACGCCGTAGACGACGTCGAACCCGAACTGCCTGAAGCCTTCGGAGAAGCCTCCGGCTCCGCAGAAGAAATCCACGAGGGTGAGCTTCTTCAAGTACGACACCGTGAACAGATTTAGCGTTACAAGTAGTTAATTCTTTTTGTCTTTTATATTATATTCCCTTCCGTGGCCTCGCTTCCGCAGAACTCTTTATTTTTTCCCATGCGGCTTTGGCTCCCCCTTTCAGGTTAATAAATTTTTGATGTCTCTTTCGAAGTGCATTTTTAGCGTCGTTGATATTTGTTGCTTTGTTCAGAATATTGTGACAGTTGGCGCACAACCACGCAAGGTTTTTTGGTTTGTTGTTACGATGATTGCCGTCAATATGGTGTTCTTGTAGAACAAGTTCCATTTTTTCTCCACAGACAACACAACACATCTTATTGTTTGCATCGCTTTTCCATTTTTTAATAAACGGTTCAACGGCTTCTGCGTTGAGCGTTATATGCACTTTTTTTGTTCCAGTACGTTTCTCACGTGTTTTCTTTGCCTTCTTACCCGCACGCACCCATTTTGAGTTTTTCTTCTTCATGTTTTCAACTCTTTCTAGAGAATTTCGCAATTTCATTATTGATAAACAACTGCTACCATTCCGAGTAGTTAATTGTTCCCCAGATTTATAATATACCCTTCTGCAACCTCGGTTCCGCTGTTCATGCTCTAATATTCTACGCGTATGAGGAACACCATCATTTAATCGAAACTAATTTAAGTTAATACATATAATTCAGTTTTAACCACCCCTAGAGTAACTTAGTGCAAACTAAGTTGGCACAGTGTTACATTGTGCATATGCCATGAAGGCCTTAATTAAAAGGGCCCGTAAACCCAGATAATTAACCAGATCCAATCCTTGGGCAAGAATGCCCAGCGGATTGGAAATCCCTTTCGGGATTTTCAGTGCCACGGGCAAGTGAAGTAGGGGTGGCCCCATTTATTTCAGTGAGTTTATGGTAGAAAATCTATATCATATAGCTAAAAAATGTAACTCTACACCAAAAGAAATTTTCTATAAAATTCATAACAAAGAAAAATATTATTTTCAATTTGAAGTACCAAAAAAATCGGGTTCCAGAGTTATATCTGCCCCCGCAAAAAGACTTAAAGATATACAAAAAAATCTACTAAAAAATGTTTTATATAAAAAATCCTTTCCGCATGAATATGCGCATGGATTTGCAAAAAGAAAATCAATACTCACAAATGCTTCTATTCACAAAAATCGGAAAATAATTTTGAAATTAGATATAAAAGATTTTTTTCCTTCGATAAGTTTTAACAGAGTTAAAAATTTATTTTTGTACATGGGGCTTAGCGAATATGTTTCTACAGCAATGGCGGACTTAGTTACATATAAAAATCAATTACCACAAGGTGCACCGACAAGTCCATATATAACAAATCTAATTTGTAAAAAACTTGATACGAGACTCTACCGGTTTGCAAAAAAATGTGGTCTTAAATATTCAAGATATGCTGACGATATGTCATTTTCTGGTAATTCTATAAGCGGCTCAATAATAAGGAAAATAACAAAAATAATAGAAGAGGAAGGTTTTGTTGTTAATGATGAAAAGACAAGAGTCATTGGTCAAGGGACAGCTCAAATTGTTACGGGAATGATTGTAAATAAAAAAGTTGGTATTGGAAGGAAAAAATATTTGGAAATAAAGGCGCTAGTTCACAATTGCCAAAAATTTGGCATAGCTAGCCAAAATATCTATAACCACCCAAAATTTAAACAATATTTGCTTGGGAAAATATCGTTACTAAAAAACCTTGATATTAAAAAATGGGAGATTCTTAAAACAAAAATAGATAAATTGGATTGGAAAAATTATAGTCCGATTGAAATAAATGAAAGTGCCGTTTCAAACAGTTCTCAAATCATATCTTTAATGAATAGCATAAACATACTAACCAATGATAAAATTTTCTATGATAGCAATGAAAAAACTAGAAATCTTTTTATGGGTTGCATAAATAGAGCAGACTTCAATGAAAGAATGCAACTTCTGTTTAGATGGATAAATGACATGAATAGTGGATATTTTCAAAAAAATCTCTCACAACCTGTTATTGATCAAATGAGGATTCAAGGAAACTTACGGCCAATAAGAATAATTGAAGCATATTTTAAAGAAACTGGAAAAAATGGAACTTATGTGATAGATGTATGGGATGAAATTAAAGATTTAAGTTCTGGGTTAGTTCGGCATGGGGGTAAAAAACTTGAAACTCGAGTTGCAAAAATATTAGAAAAATACAGCGGTAAAAGAAAAAACATAGATTATAATTTAATTTGGCTAAGAATGATTGAAAATTTCAAAATTAGTTTGGCACAACTATTTGAGTTGATGAATTGTTGAAAATTTCAAGTTAAATTTTTTGTAAATGGTAGAAATTTTAATGATTTTAATAACGACATGTTTAAAGTTTGAAATAACTAATTTTAATTATGAAAAGGTCCGAGTTAAGAACATTCATATTGGGGGTGTTGGTGATAGTTGCAACATTTATGCTTCCAACTTTGCAACTTTTTCTCGAAAAAATCGATATATCATTTTATCAGCTAGCAGAACTTTTAATAGCTCAGGTTTCTTTATTTTTTCTTGTCATTTCTTTTTGGTATAAACCGACAAAAGAAAATGGTATTTTAGAAGCTCGGCGCTTTTTTTCCAAAGGCATAAGCCTTTTTGTAACTGTTTTTATTTTGAGTTTTTTCTCCAACAATTACATATACGACACACTGTATAATTTTGTAGTTATTCAAACAATTATATTAGGGTCTATTTCTTCTTTTGCTACAATTCTTAAAAAAATGAAATATTTTAGATTTCTTGGATACTCGATAATGCTGGACGTCATAACAATAGCTATTGTGTTTTTTGTTATTATGAGCACTCGGTGAAAATATCAATTTAACAATATGATAAATTTTCTATCATCCGTAACCCTTTTAACCTTAACTGTGCACCCATCAATCAGGTGGCAGGGATGCTCGAGGTGCTCGCGCCCTTTGCGCCATTCGTCGCTCTTCTCTTATACGCACTTGCCGGCTCCTTCGTCCGGCTGTTCTATTCGATGTACAAGGCCTACGCCGCCATGCCCCACGGAAGCCTTTCTCCCGGAAGGATTGCGATGGAGCTGCTCGCCGGCTGCGTTTTCGGCATGGTCGGAGGGATGCTCCTGGACAGCATGGGCGTGCTCAAGATGGGCGTGGGGCTGGGCACGGCGCTTTCCGCGGTGCTCGGGCCGAACGCGATCGAGCTCGTTGCGAAGAAGTTCGGCTGGTCGAAGAAGCTGGACGTCGCGGCGCTGACGGACGAGCAGCTGGCGATGCCCGACCTGAATCCACGGCAGATAAACGGGCTGCAGTACGCGAAGCAGGCGAAGCGGATAACCAACACGGCCTATCAGCGGCTGAACAACGTCACTCACGACGAGGCCAAGTACGACCTCGCCAAGATGGTCTCCACGGGCAGGCTGAAGATGGTCGGCTCGAAGAAGGGCGCGTACTACGTGCCGAAGCGCGCCGAGGCCGTTCCCAAATCCTTCCCAAACGCTTCCCAAATAGTTCCCAAATCCTAGAGGCAGTCCTAGAAACGCGGCTAGCGGGCCAGCAGATGCATTCTACAAGGCTTCCGCAAAAGCGGGATATGGGAAATATATGGGGAACCTTGAAACGGCTTTTGGGAACATCCAAATACCGCCCATTCCGCGCCGATCCGCACCACCGGCCGCGGTGGCAGAGCGGGATATACGCCTTACGCGCCAGCATCCATCATGAACCTCGGGGCTTTTATCATAAAGCTCAAGTCCATAAACGAAATCACATTCAGCCGGCACTACGACGAGCCCAGGGTGAGGCTGAGGCACATAGAGAAAAGCGAGATCGAACGCGCGCTCAGGAACCCGGACAAGCTCCAAGCGGTGGAAGACCAGGGCGGCGGCCAACCGGGCCAGAAATACGCGCTGATGTTCGAAAAATCCGGCAGGTACGACCTGAAAATCGTGATTTCAATCGCGGGCGAAAGGGCAAACGTTATAACCGCCCACGTGCAGAATAAGCTCAGAAGGAAGGTGTATGAAAGATGGCCAGGGACGCAAAGATAGACTATGACTATGAGAACGACATCCTTTACTCGTACATGGGGAACAGGGTCAAGGACAGCCTCCAGATAGAAGACTTTGTAATCGACTTCTCCATGGAAGGGAAGGTGAACGGCGTCGAGGTGCTGGACGCGTCCAAGGTGATCAGCAACCTTTCCGGCATGAAAGTCGACAAGAACATGCTTTCCAAAATAAAGGGCGCGTCGATAGAGATAAGCCAGGGCAGGGAGCTAGTCTACATCTTTTTGATATTGGAAATCCCATCCGAGCCGAGCAATATCGAATTGAGGGTCCCGGTGGTGGCACCAACGCAAGTTGTGCAGGTCCGAAGCTAGTTCTATCCCGCGTGCGTCCCCGGCACGTCCATGTTCTTCGGCATATTCGCAGCCGTTCTTATCGCCACGCTGATACCATGGGTTCTGAAAAAACTCAAGACAGACCCGGCAATGGGCAGCGGTCCGTTCGCCACCATTGTCACGGACATAACCACGCTTTTCATCTATTTCAGCATCGCGTCATTGCTGATAAAGCATTTTGTTTGAAGATTTTTAGTAAGAATTAGAAAATTTAATCGCACTTCTTGTTTTTATTCGCCCTCGCTCTCTTCGACGTCCTCGTCCTTCACGCCCTTGGCCTTCAGCGCCTTCGCAAGGTCGCGTATGAGCTGGCGGACGTACTCGCGCATCTGATAAATGTCCTTGTCCGGCATGTCTCTTATGCTCTTCTTGTCCGTGTCGACCGCGGCCTTCATGTCGCCTATGCGCTTCCAGATGTCCCAGTAGTATCCTTCCACGAGCTTGCCGTCTATGAACTCGCGCTTGAACGCCGCAGGCATCTGCGCCTCGCTCTCGGGCAGCTTGTGCAGGCTCTTCAGCGCGGTGATTGCGGCCTTGTGCATCACGTCGTACGTGCGCTCGAGTATCTTCTCCTTCTTGCGCAGCTCGAGCGCGCCCAGCAGCCCGAACATCTTCTCGACGTATTTCTCGGCCTTGTCGATCCATTCGTCGACGAACTCGCCCTTCACGTCCATGAGCTCCTTGTGCTCGATCTTCTTGCGTATCTCGATGATGTCCTTCAGCCATTCCGCATATTCGGGCTCGATTATCTTCGGCTCGACGAGGTATTTGCGCACATCGTCGTAGGCCTTGTTCGGCACGGGCGGGGCAAGGCCCATGAACATGAGCACGGCCTGCGTCGTGTTCAGCATCGCGTAATAACAATCCTCCGCGAGCATCAGCAGCTTCACGGTCTTCGCGCGCATCAGCTTCTTCGGCGCGCCCTCCATGTAGCTTTCGATCGCCTCGCGCGTGGACGGGATGCGCCCGGCAGCGAGCAGGCGCTTTATCGGCATGAAGAAGCCGGCATCGTACACTGCAAGGCCTTCCTTGATGAAGTTGTAGACGATCGGGTGGCACACGCGCGCGTAATCCCAGAACTCCGTCAGCGTGTAGCTCGGCTGCACGGACAGCGCCTTGCTGACGCCCTTGGCAATCTGCTCGAGGTCCTCGTCGATGCGCTCGTGCTCCTCGGCCGTTATCTTCCGCGCAGTGTCGTCTATGACGAGGAAAACGTCGATGTCGCTCTTCGGCTTGAACTCGTCGCGCGCGACCGAACCCATCAGGACTATGCACTTCACGACCTTCCCGTACTTGCCCAGAACTTTTTTCGTGAACGCCTTCACTTCCTTCATTCGCTCTTCCTTCGTCGCGGGGAAAATCTCCTCTTCCTTGGTTTCTTTCGTTTTCTTCGCCGACGCGGGCTTGCGCCTCTCGGGCTTAGGCCTCGCGTGCGTCCGCCTCTGTTTCTTCGCATGCCGCCTGCGTTTCTTCTTGGCCATGAAAATCGTCCTGTAATTTATTTCGTGCGTCCGTTCATAAACGCTATCATTTCTCCCCGCGCATCTCCTTTGGCAGGAGCCTGTTCATGCGCTCCACGATGTCCTCCGCCAACGCGACGGCCTTCGCCAGGTATCCGCAGTCGATCTCCTTCACCTTCCCGTGGTCGATGTCCTTCCACAGCCTGTTCAGCTCCTCGAACTTCTTCACGTAAACCGCTTCCAGCTTCTTGTCCTTGACCAGCCTTTTCAACGTCTCGGGCATGGCCTTCGCGTCGGGCTGCTGCTTGTACGTATGCATGGCCACGGCCTGGCACATGTCCAGCGCCGCGTACCGCGTCTCGAAAACCATCGACCGCATGTCCAGCTCCGTCTTCTTCAAACGCATGCGTCCGGCAGCGGCCTTCAGCTTCACGGTCTCCTCGCTCGGCGGGAGCAGTCCCATGTCCAGCATCCGCTTCACGGGCTTGATGAAGCCGGTGTCGTACACAGGCAGGCTGTAGCGCAAAAAGTTCACAAGCTCCGGGCTCCCGAGCTTCATCCACTGCCAGAACTCCGTCAGCGCCGTGGTCTGCACGTGCAGGTCCTTCGCGTCGTGCGCCATGAGCTGCAGGTGCGCGGTCACGCGCTCAAGGTCGGCCGTGCCTTTCGTCGCAGTGTCGTCGAGCACGACCCAGATATCTGCATCAGAACCTTTCACCATTCCGCCGCGCGCCGCGCTGCCGAAGATCAGAACGCTCTTCACAACGTTCCCGTACTGCTTCCTCGCCTCGTTCGTGAACTTGACGACCTTCGCGAACAGCTCGTCGTCCGGCTTGCTCTGTCCGGCAGTGGTTGCGGGATGCGCGATTTTCGCGTCCTTGACAAGCTTGTCGTCCGCCAACTCCTGTTCGAGCCCGCCGAACCGCTTCCCGCGCTTCCTAGAAACCGATTTTCCTTCTGGCATATTATTAGGTTTATTGCGGATTGTATTTAAACGTAACTATCACTTTCGAGTAGTAATTAACCGGCAGGCCAGGAATCCTGCCTAAACGAGCTCCTCCTTCTTCCACTTCTCCGCGCCGGCCTTCTCCGTGGCCGCCTTGCCCAGGAGCGTGTAGCCCTCCTCCGGGATGACGAGCAGCCCTTCGATCGGGTCGCGCGCGTGCTGCTGTATGATCGTGCGCTGCCGCTGCTCCGAAAGCAGGCTCGGGCCTTCCACGCCGAAGAACTCGTTCGGGAGCTCGTCGGGCTTCGTGTCTTTGTCGAGGAACTTGACTATCAGCCGCATGGCGACTATGGACTGCTCGATGTTGTCGCTGCCGCGCTCGTAGATGAGCCAGCGGTCGTCACCCTTGTCGTCGCCCGGGGCGAAGCCCTTCTGCCTGAGCTCGTACAGCCGCTGGTACAGCCACCTGTGCTGGTCCGAGCCGACGTAGATGGGCATGTGCGCCGGGATCACGGGCGTCGGCCAGCCGAGGTGCATGACCTTGACGAGGCTGCCGTGGCCGTCGGCCAGGCGGGCTATCATCTCCTGCGGGTTGATGTAGTTCGAAAGCACGTGCTCGAAATCTATGGCCACGCGGAAGTACTTGAACTTCATCTCGTCGGCGAGTATGCACATGTGCACCGGGTCGGACAAGCGCATGAGGTTCTCCATGCCGGCCTGCGCCATCGGCGTCTCGATAATGAAATACATGCCGTATTTGTCCAGCCACTTCTTCGGGTCCTTTTCCTTGACAGGCCCGACGGTCGGACACTTTTCCTGGTTGAAATGCCCCCACAGGTACTTCGCCGCGACGGCAGGCACCCAGCACGACATGCCCTCGGCGTGCTCCCGGAAGAACTCGTCCTCTATGTTCGGCTTGGAATCCTGGGGCACCTTCTTGTCGTCCTGCAGCTTCTTCCACTCCTTCACGGCTATGTCGTTCCAAAGCCTGTCGTTGTTCATCTCCATCCATTTCGCTATTATCCAGTACGCGTACCTCTCCGAGCCGTACGTGAGCGAGCGCGACTCGATGTGGCCCTTGAAGTAGCGCTTCAGCTCGTTCCTCTCCTTCCCTTCCATCTCCTTTATGATGTCCTCGTGGGACTTGCCCTCGGTGGCCTTCTGCTTGTACTCGAGCGTGTCCGCGTACTGCTCCTTGGAGTGCTCAAGGTAGTCCTTCAGCGGCCGGTTGAGTATGCTTACCCATATGAAGTCGCCCTTGCCGAATATCCACTCGTCCACCCATTTCTCGCTGTCTATGAACTCCCTGAACTTCCTCCCCCAGATGTCCACGAGGTTCGCCGGTTGGAATTCCTTGCCCAGCATTATGAACGGCGTCGACTCGGAGGAGTGCAGCAGGTAGTACTTTGCCCCGAGCTTGCCGGCCTTCTCCAGCACCTCCATGAGCCGGTCGTGCGAGCGCACGTAATCGTCCTCTATGGCCGAGTCGAACTTGATCGGCGCCTCCCTCCCGCCCATGGCAGCGGACTCGCCGTGGAAGCCGAGCGATATGTTCAGCTTCTTCAGCTTCTCCTTCCACGCCTTCAGCTTCTCGTCGTCATCGATGCCGATCTGCGGGTCCTTGAACTCGGCCATAGTCTCCACGTCCACCTGCGTGAACGTGACTCCCTGCGTGATGCAGTAGTTGACCTTGTTCGCTATGCCCAGCATCTGCATCTTGTCGTGCTGCGATGCCGCGCCGAATATGCCGCTGGAGACGCCGACTATGTACGCCATGGCCCACAACCTCTATGATCCCTACGACCCGCTCTGCGAACGCGCGCTCTCGGCTTCACACGACGCCCGGGGACGAGAACCCGGGTATGTCGAACTTGGCCTTCAAAAACTGCTGCACCTTGACCATGCTGCTGCCTAGCTCGTTGAAGTACGGGCCGGTTATCAGGTCGTCGAACCTCGCCTCGTAATGCCCATGCTTGAAGAACCTGAACCGAGCGTTCACCTCCGCGCACTCCGCGTCCACCTGCTTCTGCGCACTGTCCCTGGCCGCGCGCAGGTCGTCCCCCGAGCCGATGTCCATCCCAGCCTCCTTCTCAGGAGTTTCCTCTTTCGGCGCAGACACCTTGAACAGGCTTTCGTACTCGGCCGACAGCTCCTCGAGCTTCTTGCCTTTGGTCGTGTCGCCGAGCATCTCATTAATGTAATTGTCGAGCTGCTTCTCCTGCGCCTTCAGCTCCAGGAAGCGCAGGAACATCATGTTCTGGCTTTCCAGATAGAAATGCAGCGGCTTGAAGGTCATGTCCTCCAGTTCGACCCCGTCGGGCAGGCGTATTATGATCCGTTCTATCTTCGCATCGAAGCACTTGAAGTACGGCTCCGGCCCTTTCGTCCATTTTTCAATGAATTCACCACGCAACTTCAGCAGGTCTTCCAGTGAGAACATCACTTCGTACTCGTCCTCTATGTGCTTGTACAGCGCCCATACCCACTTGTCCAGAGGTTCGATGCCCGTGGGCGAGAGCTCCAGCTTATCGAGCTCTGCCTTCCTAATCTGGTCTATGTTTTTTCTAATGACAGCCATGAAGCTCGGGCAGAAGTCCGCCTTGAGTATGTCCACGCTCCCGCCGTAGTTCTCGTACGTTATCCTCGTGGGCTCGGGGCGCGTCATTGCTTTGTACGCCCATATGACCGTATGGTCGAACGACGCCGCCTGCGCGCCCGGCCTCAGCCAGCTTCCGCCTCTTGTTTTGCTCGGCCCGATTTCGTGTATCGACCTGTAGCGCTCTATGTACGGTTTGAGCATGCGCTTGTACTCGTCGATGGAGAACTTGCGAGCCTTCACCATGCCAAGCAGCCGCTCGTAGCGCTCGCTCACGACCTGTTCGAACGTGCCGGCCCATTCGTTGAACAGCTTGTTCTTCGTGGCAAGCACAACGCCCTCGGCCTCGGAAACGCCGTAATCCTTCGCTATCTTCTTCGGGTCCGTGTCGGCGTCCTTCAGCCGCATGAAGTCCGAGATGATGGTCGGCCAGCGCGGGGCGATGCTCTTCAGCGCCACGGTCTCGCCCGTGTGCACGTCCACCTGGTCTATGAACACCGCCTTGAGGCTCTGGTTCGCCTTTTCTATCGAGGCCTCGTCCTTCGCCTTCTTCGCCTCGGCCTTCGCGTTGAAGTAGTTGAGAAAGTCCTTGTACTTGCGCAGGTCGTGGAACAGCAGCTCGAAGTCCGTGATGGACTGCGTTATGCCCGCCAAGCCTTCCTTTATCTGCCTCTCGAGCGTCTGCTTCTGCTGTATGGTCAGCTGGTAGTACTGCGCGTGCATAGGAGACACTTCTATGTCGTCCTCGGCCTTGACCACGGTGTAGCCGAGCTTGCCCAGCCAGAACATCAGGCTGAAGAGCGTGGCGCTGCACTTGCCGGGGAAGGACGTGAAGTTCAGGTCGGTCATGCTGGCGCTGCGCGGCGAGATGTGGTATACTTCGCTCTCCGCCACGAACCCGATATCGCCAGGCTCGAACGGCTTGTCGCCTATCAGTTCGACCTCCTTGGTCTTGAATAATTTGCTTATCGCCACCATGCCTACCACGCCGCCCCTTTCACATCTTGAGCAATATCACGCCAACTACCATCATCGCGAGCCCGACCACCCTGGCCAGCCTGCCGAATGCCTCTATCTGTATGCGGTCGGAGGGCCCGAGCGCGAATATGAAGAAGCCAACGACCAGCAGTACGCCGCCTAATATCTTCTCGAGCATGCTTATCTATATTGTATTTTAATATCCGTTTTAATAAAATTGTAATAAGCGGGCCTTTCGCAGCCGTTTGGCGGGCCCGATTCGAACGGGTGCGGACATGCCGATATTTGCCAAAGCGAAGATGCTTCTTGAGGAGCGGTGCCTGACGTACAGGCCGAGGATAGAGTTCAGCTACACCGGCCCGAATCCGGACAAGGCGTACCCGAAGCTCATCGACATACTCACGCGCAGCCTCAACGTGCCGCGCGAGAACATACAGGAGAAGAACTTCGTGTGGGACCGGTCGACGCCCGAAGAAAAATTCACCGCTGCGTTCGAAATCATAAAGGACATGGACAAGTTCAGCTACATTTATTTGGAAATCACCATGCGCGGCACGGTCAGGCCGAGCAAGGAGTTCGGCAAGGAGGGCAGCGTGAGCTTCAGCATCGAGGGCATACTCCGGACGGAGTATCCGCAGGACACGCTGTGGGAGCGCAGCTTCTTCTACGAGATGTTCCGCACGTTCTACCACCGCGTCTTCTACGACGAGAAGCGCCAGAAGTGGCTGATGGAGTGCCGCGACAACATCCTCCAGATACAGAACGAGCTGAAGGAGTTCTTCAACCTCGTAACGAAGGCCAGGTACTGAGTTTCGCATGGGCGGCCGGACGGCGCGGCTGGTTTTTAATTTAAGGAAAGCGAAATTATTATTGGTCGCCATGGCAGTCGAATCGTTCAAGGTGGTAGACGACGTGCTATCGCCGAACGACAAGCTGGTCATAGAGTACAAGGGGTCCAATCCGTTCAGGCTTTACCCGCGCGTGAACGGCCTCATGCAGGTCATTTTCCACGGACGCGGGAAGAACGTCTCGGAGGAAAAGTTCAAGTGGGACATCACCGGCGACCCGAGGGACTTTTTCTTCTTCTTCAAGTGGATCGACGACAGGTTCGACAAGTACAGCAGGCCCGAATACAGCATATTGGGCCTGGGCAAGCAGCCGAGCGACCCGAACAGCCCGAACGGCGCGCTGTACATAGAGCTGAAGGCCAAGCTGAACACGGAATTCAAGTTCGGGCCTAAGGATAGGGAGCTCACGTTCATCGAGAAGGCGTTCGCGACGTCGTTCATATGGCTCTACAGCCGCCTCATCTATGCCGCGGTGCGCAGGCGCTACCTGCAGATAATGAAGGAGCGCGTATACAAGTTCGCGGCCGAGATACGCAAGGAACTCGGGGTCACGCTCGAGATGCCGGAGCTGAGCGGCGCGGACGTGCGCGTGTCGAAGCTGCCGGTGTAGGCTGCGCGCGGCGGAATCCGGTACGATTTAAATCTTTTCCCGACTATGCTATTATTGGTCAGCATGGCGCAGAAGATAGTCCTGAAGCTCGGCGGCTCGGCGATAACATACAAGTCAGCGACGTATTTCCCGATGGGCATCGACGACATAAAGAGGGACGCGGACAAGTATATCAGGCGCGTGGACGTCAGCAGGCTGGCCTCCGAAATCAGGCAGGCGATGGACGAGTCCGGCAGCCAGATGGTCGTTATAAACGGCGCAGGACCCTTCGGCCACTACCTCGTAGCGAAGTCCGCCCCGGGCGATACGGTGCGGGAGTCCGTGGCTTTCCTGAACGGGAAGGTCGTATACGAGCTCAGGAGGGCGGGCATCGACGCCGTGCCCATCCCGCCTTCGGAGAGCTGCACGTTCGACGGCGAGCGCTTCGACATCGGCTACCTGTGGGATACGGCGAAGCTGCTGCTCGAGGAGACCAAGGTGCCTTCGACTTACGGCGACTTTCTCAAGTCCGCTCCCGAGAAAGGTATTTCTGAGAAGATTATTTCCGGCGACGACCTAGCCGTGCTGATCGCGGAACTGTGGAAGGCGGACATGGTGGTTATGGCCGCCGACGTGGACGGCTACTACACCTACAACCCGAAGAAGAGCGGCGCCAGGCTCATCAAGACCGTCTACGCGTCAAGCGGCAGGGTGGTGCTGGCGGACCAGCCTCCGACCATCGGGAGCGGTGACGTTGGCGACATGCATGACATGACCGGCGGGATGGAGGCGAAGGTTAGAAAGCTAAAGCCGTTGGCAATCAAGGGAATCACGGGCAGGCTAATAAACGGCACCGTGCCCGGCAACGTCAAGGCGGCGCTGCTCGGCGACGAGAGCTTCGGCACTTCAATCGTCGCGTGATTTCCTTTTCCGCGCGCGTAAAAATTCTTTCACAATTTTAACCGGCTTCGTCCGCGCGTCGCGCAGGCTCATGCGGTCGTTGTTGACGACGATGTCGTAGATTTTCCTGTCGAACAGATTTATGCCGTACAGTTTTTTGTACTTGCGGTTGTCCTCGCGGTCGCGCGCGCGCATGATTTCCGACGCCGCCGTCTTAGAAACGCCTTCACGCTTCGCCATCCGTCCGGCGCGCACTTTCGAAGAGCCGGCAACGTAGACGCGGCAGTCCGCCCATTTGCCCGCGACCCATCCGGACAGCCGCGCGTCCAGCACGCAACCGCCGCGAATCGCGTACTTCAGCGTCCGCACGTCCATTTCATAATCAATCTTTTTCTCGCGCATCTTGGAGAACTTCTCGAGCGGGATGCCGCGCTCCTTCGCGTACCTGCGGAATATCTCGCCGGCCGAGACGTATTTCAGCCGCATGCGCTTCGCGATCGCCTTGGCCGCCGTAGACTTGCCCGAGCCGGACGGACCGGAAACGGTTATCGTCGGGCCGCGTTTCCTTATGCTCTTCGCGAACCTCTTTTCGTACGGCGCGAGCGCCTTCACGAATGTCTTCGCAGCATATGCCCGCATAGATTTAATTTGGTCTGCCGCGCAATTTATACTATGGGATTTTTCGACTGGCTTTTCAGGCGCAAGAAGTCGGAGCTGGACGAGCCGCATCTGCCCACGGGGCCGGCGCACACGTTCTCGGCCGACATGACGGCCATGCAGGCGCAGCAGGGCGTCGCGCAGATCATGCCGGAACCGAACCAGCCGCCGGCGGTGCAGATGGAGCTTCTGCGGACGCAGCTCGACAACATGCGCATGCAGTACGAGGCGATAAACGCGCGTCTGCAGAACATCGAGCGCATGGTGGCGGAGATACGCGGATTCTGGAAATAAAACACTTCACATGAAGTAGTTGTTTGCTTCCTTCTGCTCGCGGTCGAGCTGCGAACCGAACTTGTTCGCGCGCGGCCTTCCGGTCTGCGGGTCCTTCCTGAACGTAACGCCGACCTGCGCCAGGAATCTGTTCAGCGCGTCTTTCAGCTCGTCCACGCGCTCGACCTCGCCGCGCACAGCCGGTTCGCCGGTGAAAACCATTCCGCGGTGTCCGACCCGGCTGAGGAAAAGCAAGTCATGATCGATTACGAGCGCGGCCCTCTCGCTCGCTTCGGCTATCCTGTTTATAAGTTTCGCCGTGGCCAGGCGCTGTTCGACGTCTAGGAATGCGGACGGCTCGTCAAGCAGATACAAGTCGGCGTCCTTCGCGAGGCATATCGCAATCGCGACGCGTTGTATTTCCCCGCCGGACAAATCGGAGACGTTCTTCTCGAACAGCCTTTCCAGCCCTAGCGGGCGCGCTATCTCCGCCTTGAACGTGTCCGTGAGGCTGGCGCTCTTCCGCAGCAGCTCCTGCACGCTGCCCGCGAAATCCGTCTGTATGTACTGCGGCTTGTAGGATACGCGCACCTCCGCGCTCACGTCGCCCGCGTCCGCTTTCAGCTCGCCCGCGAGAATCTTCGCAAACGTCGTCTTCCCGAGCGCGTTCGCGCCCAGCACAGCGAGCACTTCCTTCTCGTGCAGGCTGCCGTCCTTCACGTCCAATTTGAATCCGGGCTTGCCGCCGAACTTCTTCTTCACGCCCGAAAACGAAACCACGACTTTCTGCGAGACCTGCCTGCCGATTGTTCTCTCGTTCAGGAAGCTTATCGCCTCGTCGCGGAAGCGGACGTTGTCCTCCTTGATGTAGCCGTCCAGAAAAGTGTTAATCCCGACGCGTACGCCGTACGGCTTCGACACGATGCCATACACGCCCGGCACACCGTAGAAGATGTGCACGCGGTCCGCCAGGAAGTCGAGCGTGGCGAGGTCGTGGTCGACGATCATGACGCTGCGGCCCTCGCAGTACTTTCGTATGAGCTTCGCTATGCGCAGCCGCTGGAAAACGTCGAGGAAGCTCGTCGGCTCGTCAAGGTAGTAGATGTCCGCGTCGCGCGCAAGGCAGGCGACGATCGCAACGCGCTGCAGCTCGCCGCCCGACAGCTTGGAAACTTCCCGGTCCATTATTTCCTCGAGCCCGAAATCCTTTATCATCTCGTTCGCGATCTTCCGCTCGTCCGCGGTCTTGAGGAGCTTCGTTATGTTGCCCTTGAAAATTATCGGTATCTGGTCGACGCGCTGCGGCTTGATCGATGTTTTTAATTTTTTGTCCGCGAGGCTTTCCATGTAAGCCTGCAGCTCGGTGCCGCGGAACATGTCAGATGATGCGGCGTCAGCGCTCTCGCCAAAATTTCCAAAGTTAGGTTTGATTTCGCCGGAGAGAATCCTTAATGCGGTCGTCTTTCCCACGCCGTTCGGCCCGACGATGCCGACTATTTCTTTCGTGCTCGGGAACGGCAGCCTGTACAGCGCGAACTCGTTCGGGCCGAAACGATGCACCGCAGATTCTTTCAGTTCCGACGGGAGATTTACAACCGACAAAGCGCCGAAGGGACAGCGCTTCACGCAGATCCCGCATCCTATGCACAGCCCTTCGTCAACGGCCAGCCTCTGCTTCCCGTCCGCGTCCGTAACATATGCTATGCATTCCTCGCCGCCGCGCACGATGGGGCACGCCTGCCTGCACGCGAGCTGGCACTTCTTCGGCTTGCACAGGTCGCGGTCGATCACCGCGATGCGGCCTGCCTTTTTCGCGTTTTCCTTCGCCATATGCAAAACCGCTTCTTAACAATATTCAGATAATACTTTATATTTCAATCCACAACTTCTTCTTGGGGCGTTTGCTCGTGATGGTAGGAATAGTTGGCAAGCCCAACTCGGGCAAGTCGAGCATGTTCAAGGCCATGACGATGATAGACGTCAAGATATCGAGCGTGCCCTTCACGACCATCCAGCCGAACATGGGCATGGCGCACGTGATAACGGATTGCGTGTGCCGCGAGTTCAACGTGAAATGCAAACCGAACCACGGCATGTGCAAGAACGGGAAGCGTTTTATTCCGGTCAAACTGCTGGACGTCGCAGGCCTTGTGCCGGACGCGCACCTAGGCCGTGGATTGGGAACGTCTTTTCTTGACGATTTGCGCCAAGCTGCAGCATTCATACACGTGGTGGACGCGACAGGCGAGACGGACGCCGAAGGCAAGCCCACGGAGGGCCGCGACCCGGAGGCCGATATCCAATTTTTGGAGAAGGAAATCGACTACTGGTTCGCGAGCATAATCGAGCGCGCGCTGAGGAAGTTCGAGCGCGAGATTGCGAAGGCGGGCGAGGCCGACCTTGTGGAAATCCTTTTCGCGCAGCTGACCGGGCTGGAGATAACGAAGCAGAACATCGAGCAGGCTCTCGCCGAGTGCAAGCTGGAGAGCATGAACCTGAAGGACGCGGACAAGACGCTCGAGTTCGCACGCGCGCTGCGGAAGATAGCGAAGCCTTTCATAATCGCCGCCAACAAGATCGACCTCTCGAAGGCCCAGGAGAACTACGGCCGCATGAAGGACAGGTACCCGAACATGGTGCCGTGCAGCGCGGAGGCGGAGATCGCGCTGAAGCGCGCGGCCGAAAAGGAAATAATCGATTATCTGCCCGGGAACGGATTCACGACCAGCGAGGCGGCGGACGAGCAGCAGAAGAAAGCCTTGGAATTCATCAAGATGCGGATACTCGCGAATTACGGCAGCACGGGCGTGCAGAAGTGCCTCGACCACGCCGTGTTCAAGCTGCTGGACAACATCGTCGTCTACCCGGTCGCGAACGCGAACAAGCTGAGCGACGGCTCCGGCAACGTCCTGCCCGACGCCATGTTGGTTCCGAAAGGGACGACCGTGCGCGAGCTGGCGTTCCGCATACACACGGACATCGGGAACAAGTTCGTGTGCGGCGTTGACGTGCGCACGAGGCGCAGGCTCGCGTCCGACTACCAGCTGAAGGACAAGGACGTCATCGAGATAATGACTTCTAAATAGATTCGAGTTATACTTACGGCGTACTCATTCCGGCGCGAAGCTTTCCTTCACCGTGTTCAGCACCATGTGCGTGTTCGTGCGCTCAACGTACGGCATGGCCAGGAGCGTTTTCACGAAGTCGTTCAGCTCCTTGCGCCCGCGGAACTTCGCGACGACGAGAGCGTCGGTCAGGCCGGTGATGTCGTACACGCAGCACACGCCCGGCATGCGCGCGACCTTCTGTTCGACCTCCATGAGCCTGCCCTTCGACACGCTCAGCTCGATGAGCGCGCTCAGCTGGTATCCGAGCTTCTCATAGTCGAGCAGCGCGGTGTAGCGCCTGATTACGCCGTCCGCCTCCATCTGCCTTATGCGCGCGGCGACCGTGCCCACGGACACGCCGGTCATCTCCGCGATAGTGCGGTACGAGAGCCTGCTGTCCGCCAACAGGTGCTTCAATATCTTCGAATCCAGGACGTCGGTCGTTTGTCCAACGTCGGCCGCCTGTCCGCCAGGTTTCTGTTCTTTTGTCCTTGATTTCGAGTATTTGATGGACATATGTATAATATTTGAGAGAAAAACTATATAAATGCAAACAAGCTAATTTAGGGAATGACGGGCGACAACATATCCTTCGAACTTAACGGCGTGACGAACGTCGAGCTCCTTTATACGAACCCCCTTGGCGAACTGAAGGCAATAGACGTCCATCCAGAAAGGTATCGCGGAGCGGTGACGAAGGGGAAGAACGTCGACGGCTCTTCCGTGAATTACGTGCCCGTTGAAAACAGCGACATAAAGCTGGTCCTGCTCGAAGGGACGCAGAGGCGGTGCCCGTGGAATCCGAGGACGCTGCAGGTATACTGCGACGTGATGCGCGGCGACGGCGAGCTCAAGGAAATGGACGGCAATCCTCGGTACATCCTGAGGAAACAGATCGAAAATGCCAAGTACGTGATGAAGAGTTCGGCGGAGATGGAGGGCTTCGCGTTCTGGGGCGTGCCGGAGGGGGAGAAGCTGAAGGACATGAATCCCGTGGTAAGGAGCAGGGATTTACAAAATCATGTTATAGACAGGCTTATAGAGGTGCGCGACACCGACGGCCCCGATGACAAGTTCAAGGTTTTGAAGGAAATATTGATCAGCCCGCGCGGCCGCTACGGATCGCCCAGCCCGGCCGACGGGACGAAGTACATAAGGCAAAGCATTTACGAGATGCTGGACAAGCTTGGTTGGAAATGGGAATATTCGCACCCGGAAGTCGGGCTGGACCAGATAGAGTTCTCCATGAAATACGACGATTCCCTGTCGATGGTCGACAAAATCATGCAGGCCAGGCGGATGATCCAGGACTATGCACTCCAGCAGGGGGTGGTCCTCAGCTTCATGCCGAAGATATTTACCGACAAAATAGCCGGGGTGAATCCCAACGGGTCCGGCTGCCATGCGCACGCAAGCCTGTGGGAAGGCGGAAGGAACATCTTTTTCGACAAGGGCATGCCGCACAACTTTTCGCAGGAAGGCGTATACGCCGTTGGCGGCATACTGGGACACATGCCGGCGCTCGTATCCCTGGGCGCATGGACTCCGCATTCGCCGAAGAGGTTGCAGCCGCACGTCGAAGCGCCGACGAACGTATCGTGGGGGTACGCCAACAGGACGACGCCCGTCAGGATACCGAACTTCCGCGAGCCCGAAGAAGCGAGGATAGAGTTCAGGCCGAGGGACGATTTCGCGAACTTCTACGGCACGGATGCGATGTTGCACGCGGCGATGGAGGAGGGCATCGGACAGAAGATAAAACCGCCGGAGCCGGAGAGCAGGAACGTGTGGAACCACGACGAGGAGTTCGAGAGCATACCGGGCACGCCGAGGGGGCTGCTGGACGCGTTAGGTAAGGACAAACTGTTCCACGAAGTATACGGTCCTGCGGCAGACCATTACCTGGAGCTCAGGCAGGAGGAGATAGAGCTCTTCGAAAGGAACACGGGCTCGTGGGATCCGAAGTACATAACCAACTGGGAATTCGAGAGGTATCTCGTATACGTTTAAAAGCTTCGAGCGCTTCCGGAGGTTCTTATGCTTTCCGCCGAAAGGCTTCTGTGCTTCAAAAAAAATACGTCCTCAGCGGAAGTTTGGTCTCAAAAACGACATATATCCCGGCCGTGCAAAAAAATATTCGTGAAATACGAAAGCCTAGACAAGTGGGAGAGCTATCTTCCAAGTTTCGTGATAAGGAACGTCACTCCCATACAGAAGAAACGCTATGAAAGGTTCTTGAAGGTATTAGAGCTTTTGGAAGCGGGCGCTTCTCGGAGAAGGATTTCCAGAGAGATGGACATAGAGAGGAAGCTGATATATGACTGGCTCAACAGAGGAGAGGTTCCTGTCGTTGCCAATTTGTACAATCTGATATCCGAATTTAAAACGGAAATACCTCCGCAGAAAATGCTGGTTCCGTTCGGCCATCCTCCGTCGTCCCACACATTCGTAAATAAAGTTTGGATGTTCCCCAGAAACGTGAGGTCCTTTGACGATGTAAAAGAGATACTCGAGCAGCTTTTGCAGAGAACGCCCAGCGAGGAAGACCTGAACGATTTTGGTTTCTTACTAGGCTATTATTTGAGCGATGGTTCGTATTCAAATCATACCGGAGAAGGCCGCACCAGAGCGCACAACTTTTTCGCAGTAACAAGCAACACCGCAGGAAACATGGAACTCCTGGTCCACGTGCAGTCTATATTGGCAAAACTCGGGTTTTCGTGCAAGATAGCCGTTTCATGCAGGAACGAACTGTTACTTTATACTAACTTCTCATTCTTTTTCGATTATCTCAGGTACGTAATAATCGGCACACCGGACGGCGTGCAGAAGACATACCATACGCCCGAAAACCTGGGTTGGATTTTGGAAACTCCCAAGCCTTTTCAAAACCACGTGCTCAAAGGATTGGTGGAAGGCGATGGCGGCGCAAAGACCGCTATCAACATACTGGGGATTTCCGTCGCCCCGATGTTCGATTTCGCTGAAACCCTGTGCAACAACCTGGGGCTGAAAACATGGCATGACGATGACAAAATTTACATCCGATTCAATTACAAAAATCTGGAACAATTAATCGGCCTTGTATTTTTGGACGGTATAACTACGGATAAAAAGCAGGAGTTGAAAAATTGGTGTGAGAAACTGGTCAAAAACAGCTTGGCTACTGCCAAAAACGGACGAAAACTCCCTCCATCCGCCTTGAAAAAAATCATATTGGATTATTCCAAAATGAGGGGACATAAAGACAGAGTATCGTACTATGAAATCGCAAAGAACAACGGCTACCACCTTGTTACAGTCTTGAACATCCTCAAGGGCAGAACACGCAGGAAAGACACGGAAAAGCTGTGTGAAAGATTTAAACTTCAATTGCCATGGCAATAATATTGAGAGGTGGAAGATGGCAAATTACGTCTTTGTCACTGGCGGAGTGGTAAGCGGTCTGGGCAAACCATATTGAAATATGGGCCTTTAGGAATTACCACCGCATCGCTAGGGTTAATTCTCAAATCCAAAGGGTTCACGGTCACGGCGATGAAGATCGACCCGTACGTCAACTACGACGCGGGCACCCTCAGGCCGACGGAGCACGGCGAGGTGTGGGTCACGGACGACGGCGGGGAGATCGACCAGGACCTCGGGCATTACGAGCGCTTCCTCAATCAGGACATCGGACGCGAGCACAACATCACGACCGGCCAGGTCTACGGCGAGGTCATCCGGCGCGAGCGCGCGGGCGAGTACCTCGGGCAGACGGTGCAGCCGATACCGCACGTGACCGACGAGATAAAGCGACGCATCCACGCGGTTGCTGAAAGGACGGGTGCTGATATTGTGATGATCGAGATCGGCGGCACGGTGGGCGATTACGAGAACATACTCTTCCTCGAGGCGGCAAGGCAGATGAAGCTCGCGGGCGAGCCGGTGATGTTCGTGCACGTGGTTTACATGCCCGTGCTCCGCAGCGTGGGCGAGGCGAAGACGAAGCCGATACAGCACAGCGTGCGCGAGCTGAACGGATACGGGATACAGCCGGACTTCATCGTCGTCCGCAGCGAGCAGCCGATAGACCAGCCGCGGCGGAACAAGATAGCGCTTTTCTGCAACGTGAAGGACGACGAGATAATAGACAACCACGACGTGCGCAGCGTCTACGAGGTGCCGCTCGTGCTCGAGGCGCAGCAGCTGGGCGACAAGCTGCTGGCGAAGCTGGGAATGCGGGCGAGGAGCAGCGACCTGGAGGAGTGGCGCGCGTTCGTCGACAGGATGTACAACGCGCCGAGGTCCGTGCGCATCGGCATCGTGGGCAAGTACTTCGACATCGGAGACTACAAGCTGCCCGACGCGTACGTTTCGGTTATCGAGGCGATCAAGCACGCGGCGGTCGCGAACGACGCGAAGGCCGAAATCGTCTGGCTGGACTCGAAGGACTATGAGAGGAATCCAGAAGCAGTGAAGAACTTGGCCGAGTACGACGGCATAATCGTGCCAGGCGGGTTCGGCAGCTCGGGCGTCGAGGGCAAGATCAACGCGATAAAATTTGTG
>Ga0315281_10001374_pt1 | contig 35831 bp, 33 predicted proteins | sample YL17G07_0_MG_FD_204540 | JGI IMG/M metagenome (GOLD analysis project Ga0315281, IMG submission 204540) | Sediment microbial communities from Yellowstone Lake, YNP, Wyoming, USA - YL17G07_0 | ecosystem: Environmental > Aquatic > Freshwater > Lake > Sediment | place: USA: Wyoming | collected...
TCCGGCGTTTAAAACCTTATCGAACGTGAGGATGTAGTTTTGACGGGAAAAGGCGTCTGCGAGCTCCTCAGGCAGATGGAACTTGGCCCTGTCCTTGACTTCCTCCTCCTTGCTCAGGCTGCGGGCTTCACGAGTCCGTCCTGCAGGCCCCTTCTCAAGTTCCTTCTTGTACACTGCCATTAGATAGTCTGAGCTCACTCGAACCTCGGCATAGTTGCCGACCCTGGTCTTGACATTCTCTATCTGGGTGTCCGCGGCCAGTTTCACCACCAGCATTGATAGGGAAAAGGTAAGGCAGACGAAAAGCAACAGCACCACGATGAGGTTGCTCAAGGGATGGCGCCTGAAGCTTTTGAAACCTCTGCCTATTGAACGCATGGATTAGTTCTCCTTTTCAGCCGCTTAATCCGGATAACCGGCCAGGCTGATCTCAACCTCTTCGCCGGAGCCGCTTCCTGTCACCTTCCGGATTATCAGCTGGGTGTTATCCTTTGTCACACCCTCGTTCTTTGCCGTATTGAGCGGGTTCAGGTCGAAGAAGAGAAAGACGCTCTCCAGCTTTTCCCCTATTTTGAGCTTGTAGTCCACCGGCTTCAGGTCGGCATAGTCCAGAAGGATAGCCGATATGGTGTGTTCGGATACGTGTTTACCGTAGGGGCCGGCGTTTCCGTAGTAGTCGCTGTATGTATCGGCCGCGATACCTGGGCTCTTAAGCCGGAATGAGTACTGGGTGATATCGACCAGTTCATCGCCGATGTTATCTACGGCCAGTTCCACCTCCAGGTAATCTCCCAGCACTTCCCTTTGGCCTGATACGAGCACCTTCTTGTTGGAGTCGTTTCTAAGCGCACTGACCACAGTGAAGCGGGCCCCTGACAGGTCGGCTGAGGTCTTGGGGCTCTGGGCAGCCGACTGCTGTGTTGCACTGGAGTCGGATTTGACTTCGTTTGACTTCAAGTCCTTGGAGCTTTTTACTTCCTTCAGTTCCTTCTCGGTCATTCCCTGAGGCAGTTTCGGAACGCTGTTCGATTTCCCCGACGTGCTTTTGTTCGTACCTCCGCAGGAAACAACGCCGACCGCCAACACGAGCAAAAGGGCAGTGAAGGTCAAGAGTATGCCCGTCTTGCGTAAACGTCCGCCTTTCTCGATTGTCATTATCTTTCCTCTTTTCCGCAAGCCTTGCTCCCTTGAATAACGGGCCCGGACTAGAAACTCTTGTCCCGCTTGTAATCGGTTGCCTCTTTTGCCAGCTTGTCAATCTCGTCTGTCATGATTGCTATTTGATTCTGGCCGTTCGTGAATTCCTCGCCTGTCAGGTAATCCTTTATTTTAGTGGGATTTTTGGTGATTATGACGTTCAGCGCTTTGCTGAACCATACCTTTATGAACTCCATCAAGGCCAACGTCTTCTTTGTGACCTTGATCATCATGTCCGCATAAGTCTTTTGCTCCTCGGAGGCCTTCAGGTCGAGCACGCGCTTGTATTCAACGTTCGCGTGTTCCGCGAGCCATATCGACACGAACAGGGCCGAGTTGTATTTGTCCAGGGGGCCGCCCGGTTCGCCTACGCTCTCGGGATCGAGGCCGATGAGGGTGTTAAAAAAATCCTTTAACGCCGCTTCCAGTTTTTTACCCTCGGGTACCAGTTTCACCGCGTAGAAGTCGCCATTCTCGATGTAAGTGTTGGCCTTACCCACGTCTCCCTGCCCGCAGCCGGGTAGGAAAAACACGAGCGATACGGCCAGCATGGCCGACAACAACAGTATTAACACCTTCCTCGTCATGGACACCTCCTGGATGTTGTCCGTCCGGCGCATCCGACTTACGTGAAAAATATCATATCCGGTAAATATGTACTTATCATTGCCTTACGTCAACCTCACGATGCCAGGATTCTAAACGAGATGATAAGGAAACGGAAGATATAGACAACAGACTCGAAAACCGTTGTGGGCGTTGGTCCAGTGTTTGTTCGAACCCCGCCCTCTGCGTCAAAATGCTACACTGGTGCCAGGCACCGGTGTAGCATTTTGCGGATGGTGACCTACGCGTCGATGCTCCTGAGCATGTCGATGACCGTCTGCAGGGCCACGGTAAGTGATTGCGGCCGCACATTCTCGATCGTGTCGTACCGGGTGTGATAGTTGGGCGCAAGCCTCTTGCTATCCATCAAGATCATACTCACGCATGGGATGCCGGCCTGGGCGAAAGCGCTGGCGTCTGATGCGCCCACTGGTACAACACCAGGATTTATGTCGAAGCCGTTCTCTTTGGCCACCTTCAGGGCCAGGTCCACCAGGTATGGGTCCATCTTTGCGCTCATGAAGATTTCCTTGCGCATGACAGTGAAAGACCTTTCGTCGGCGACGTTGTCGAGGAAGATGGCGTGTGTCGGTAGGGCTTTGCACTCCTCCAGGTGACGGGCCGCATAGCGCTTCGCGCCCCTCAGTCCTGCTTCCTCCGAGGACAACCCCAGCAGTACCACTTCAGTGCTTTCCGGGAAGAACTCAACGCCATCCCTGGCATCCTTGAGATACTTACCCAATCCCGCCACCACGGCTGTACCGGCCATGTTGTCCATCGCACCGGGGACTACGTCTTTGGTATGCCAGAAGGCGAAGAGGATTACGACAGGGGAGAGGGCGATCAATACTATGCCCAGTATCTTGAAGGCGGTCGCCTGGGGCAGGCCGACGGGCTCGGCGATGGTCCTGGCCAGGCTGAAGCCTATAAGCAGCGCCACGGCGAGGAAGCCTGTGCCCATGAGGGGCGCAGAGAAGTTCTTGAACCAGTACCAGATCTTGAACTCGTAGGCGGAGTCGAGGTGTGCGGAGACGATGACACGTTTTCTTACCTCGCTGCGCGGCTTCACTGATCCGACTACGTTCTCGCCCTCCCTCTTGGGATAAACGGGGTCGATTAGTTCCCTGTAGCGCACCACCTCGAAGAAGAGGATGGCACCTCCCACGATACCCAGCACGAGGGATACGGGGGGAAGGAAGAAATACAGCACCACCCCTGCTATGAACATAAGCACAAGGTATGGAAAGAAGCCCAGGAATGCGGTGGGGCTGCAGGTGAAGACCTCGGTCTTTACCCTGTCGCACGCGGGTTCTATTTCCCGGGCGAACAACCGGCCCAGCTCCTTCTCCTTCTCGCTGCAGGACTCCCTGGGCCCGATATCCTTCATCACTTTATCGATGAGGTTGTACATGTAATCGGTGTATCTCTCCGCGATCATGGCCACTCCCTCGTCTCTCTTGCCGGTTAAGCCTCCAGATGCGATGGTGCTCGGGTTCCCGATTATATCACCCCCTGTTACATCGGCGCCTGGAACCGGTGTTGCATTTCGGGTTCGAATCAAGCTCTCGGGGCTTGCTCTGATGATTGACTCACGCCTGTTCATGTGCGACTGTTTTCCATGCAATTGTTCAGTGAACAAACTACGTGACTTCTCGGATGAAAGGAGCGATCGATGGGCAGGAGAGTTCTCAGGACGAAGCTTTGCGACATGCTGGGAATCGAATATCCGATCATGAGCGCCGGCATGGGGCCCAATCTCCTTGGAGAGCAGACTGGAGCTCCGGTCGAACTTGTCGTCGCCGTCTCGGAGGCGGGCGGTCTCGGGGTGCTGGGAGGCAGCGGCTACTCCATCGAGGAGCTGAGGCAGGCCATACGGGACATAAAAGCCCGGACTGACAAACCATACGGGGTGGACCTCCTGCTGCCCAAGAATTTGGCCGGCATGGACGAGATGGCTGCTGCGGGTGTGGAGGAGCTGCCGCTCAGCCAGATCCTCGCGACGCTGCCGCAGCCGTACCAGGATTGGGTCGCGAAGATGAGAAAGGACCTGGACATACCCGAAGTCGAGGTAATGGTGAAGACCGACACCACCACAATGCGGCCCCAGGAGGCCATACAGGTCTGTATCGAGGAGAAGATTCCTCTCTTCTGCGCCGGGCTGGGCAACCCCGGGTCCATGGTGGAGGAGGCGCACGCCAACGGCGTAAAAGTTCTGGCCATCACCGGCAACATCAAGAACGCGAGGCGCATGGCCGAGGCGGGAATCGACTTCCTGGTAGCCCAGGGCCACGAGGCGGGAGGGCACACCGGAAGGATCGGCACCATGGCCCTCGTGCCCCCGTGCATCGACGCCGCTTTCCCGGTGCCGGTGCTTGCCGCCGGCGGCATCGCCGACGGCCGGGGCGTGGCTGCATCCCTGGCTATGGGATGCCTGGGTGTCTGGGTTGGAACACGCTTCCTGGCCACGACAGAGGGGGGCGCCCCCGATGCGATAAAGCAGCACATCCTCCAGGCCACGGACGAGGACACGCGGGTCAGCACCATGTTCACCGGGAAGACCCTGCGGTCCATCTATTCCAGGTTCCACGACGCATGGGACGAGTCGGGCCTGGCTCCCCTGCCGTTCCCGATGCAGATCATGATCTCCTCGGCCCTCCTGGCCGGTTTCATCAAGGCAGACGTTGACGATTACATCGGCGGATTCGCGGGACAGGCGTCGGGCATGATAAAGGAGATCAAGCCGGCCCGCGAGGTTCTCGAAGACATGGTCGATGAGACGGTGGAGATCCTTACCAGGAAGCTCCCGGAAAGCGTCACAGCGGAGTAAAGGTTTTCGACCTGCAATCAAGCACGGTCAGGCCGGTCGGGCAGAACCGACCACGTCCGTGTCTTCCAGGCGGGCAGCCCGGAAGTAAGGCGAGTCGAGGAAAAGGCCGAGGCGTGCCGAGGCTTACGAACCTGTTGATGCCCGGGGGTTCCAGCCATGTCTCGAGCCTGGAACCTTACGCGACATTATCCACCGTCCCTGGGCCGGTACTTCTGTAGTAGGAGCGCTTGCCTGCGCGCCCTGGCCCTGTTCACGATGGAGATGACCAGGACGATCAGCGCGGACAGGAGAAGGCCGAAGCCTACCAGGAGAGACGCAACACCACAAAGGGCCATTGCGAAATTGCCTTCAGCGCGTCCGGCGTACGCCGCGACGATCAGGCCGAACCCGGCCACAGATAGGATGAAGCCGGGTATCGCAAGTATGGCGCTTGCCCGCAGGCCTTTTCTGGCCATCTCATCGAAGGATATCCTTTGCTGACCTTGTGTGCCTTCCGTGCCCTGAATTTTCCAAAACATCCGACCCGGCCATCACGACCCATCTGTTTGGCCGCAAATTATACTGGTATAGTTCATTTAAGCCATAGGAGGATAGCATGAACGGAGCGCTCTTGTACGCGGGTTCGGCGGTGAATTTTTTCAGGGGAGCGCTCTACAGGGGAGACAACCGGTATGCCTGATGACGCCTACTCGAGGCTGCGAGAATTCCTGGACCAGTTTCCGCTGGGATTTCCCGCGACCCCAACGGGGGTCGAGATCGAAATATTGAGGAGGCTGTACACGGAGGAGGAGGCGAAAACCGCCGTATTACTGACGCCTCTGCCCGAGGAGGCTTCCCAAATAGCTAAGCGTGCCGGGATCGACCGGACGGAACTGGAACAACAGTTGGAGTCCATGTCCAGGGAAGGTCTGGTCTTTCGGACTCACCGCGAGGGCAGGACGCTCTACAACGCGATCCCCTTCATGATCGGCCTTTACGAATACTCCGTGGAGAAGATCGACGAGGAGCTTGCGGCCCTGTTCAAGCAGTACTATGAGACCGCCTACTGCGATGAAATGGGAGCGAGCGATGTCCCCGGGTTCAAGGTCCTTCCGGTTACCGAACATATCGAATCGGACACAGTACTCTTCCCGTTTCTCAGGCTCAAGGATGAGGTGAAGAAGGCGAGAAGAATCTCGGTCGCCGACTGCATCTGCCGCAAGGAAGCGCGCCTGATGGGGGAGGGGTGCGACCATCCCATGGAGACGTGCCTCAGCTTCGGGGTCGCGGCCGATTACTATATCGAGAACGGCATCGGGCGGGAGATTGATTCCGGGGAAGCCATTGCCATCCTCGAAGAAGCCGATAAGGCGGGCCTGGTCCACGCAGGGGTCAACACCAGACACCTCTCGAACATCTGCAACTGTTGTCCCTGCTGCTGTGCCTCCATGAAGGGAATAACGACGCGGGGTTACGACAAACACAAGTACCTCAACGCGCTGTTCGAAGCGGTCGTGGACGAAGAAGAATGCATCGGCTGCGAAGACTGCGTCGTGCGATGCCCCGTCGGTGCCATTAGCGTAGAGGAAGTGGCAGTAGTGGAAAGGGAGAAGTGTCTCGGGTGCGGATTGTGTGCCGGCGCCTGCTCCAGTGAGTCGATCACCATGAGCCTGAGGGAAGACCTGGAAGAGCCCTTCGACGGGGTGTTGAACCTCGCGATAGCTATCATGAACGGCAAAAAGAGAATCAGGGAGACGTCCGACTGAGCATCACTCCTTGTGGAAGTCCCTCAGGGTGAACTCGAAGCAGGCGCCGTTTTCGTTATAGGCTTTGATATCGCCGCTGTGCAAGAAACTCCCAAGCACCACCTGATTTATCACTATTGACACATTACCAATAATGATGATATGCTTCTAATGTTAACATGCAACTATAGATGAGTTGAAAGGAGTGAAAGATGTGTAACGAACGGACAGGTAAAGGCGCATGTGCGGGGCCCGGCCATTTCATGGGTCACTTTTTCGAAGGCGGTCACGGGACAACACGCCGCTTCCTCCGCCCCGCCGTATTGCTGCTTCTGGCGGAGAACCCTTGTCACGGCTACGAACTGATGGGCAAGCTCAAGGAGTTCGGGATGGAACAGAGCTCCATGGATCCATCCGTTCTCTACAGGATGCTGCGCAACATGGAGAGAGAAGGGCAGACCGAGAGCTCTCTCAACGACAGCGGCGCGGGTCCTGCGCGGAAAGTCTATCAATTGACCGCGGAAGGTCGCGAGGTGCTCGACCTCTGGGCAGGCAGCATCGAAGGGATGGTCTCCTTCCTGGAAGAGTTCAAGAAAAGATACGAGAAACTGGGCAAGTAGGAGACGAGCGCTCTCGTTTTAGCTCATTTCGCGACGCTTCCCGGACAGCAAAGCTTCATCCTGCACCGCGCGCATGCCTTCTTCCGACCGATGGATCCGCTGTAGAAACCGATAACGAGGATAGCCGCCAGTACAACCGGCTTTATCGCCGCGAAATCCCGGACCGCCGAGATTGTGCCCAGCACCAGTGGCACCAGTGTCAAGAGACCGTAGGTGACCGGGGCGAGTTTCAAGCCGGGGCTTCCGCCGAACTTCTCGATATCGCCTTGCTTGAAGAGCAGCGCGGAGAGCCTTCCCCAGCCTGTCGGGCACCACCTGCCGTAGTAGTAGCAGTTCACGCAGACGAGCCTGCGAAGGACAACAAAGACCATTAGCAACGCTGCGCCGAGGTATACCCAGGCTATGATATGGTTGAAAAAGTAGCATGCGACAGTCCCGAGCGCTATCCATATGACAATTAGAAGATTGCCGAGGAGTATGCCGGCCCTGGGGAACTCTTCCAGGCCTTCTTCGTAGATATCGACCATGGTTCTCATATTGGTGCCTGGCACCGATGTAGCACTTTTGCACTATGTGCAGTGCAGGTATTCGTCCACCAGTTTCTGTATCTCTTCTTGCTTGCCGAACAAACGCTCGCTTAAATCCTTGTCGTCGTAACTTCTCAGCATTTCGACTGTCCCGTCGATCACCACGGGAGGGAATACGCCGTCCTTTTCGTAGATCTTCCTGTCTTTCAACAGGTATTCCGCTGATTCCGCACATGAAGCGGGCAGTTGAGGCAGCTTCACCTGGATTTCCTCGTGGTCGAAGATGTTGACGTCGCAGTATAGTTTCTCCGCGTACTCGAGCGCATCTTTCATCTCCAGGCCGTGCCGTGCCGCCACGGCGAGCCCCGCCAGCAGCAGGTAGATGTTGGCCGACCCGTCCGGGCTTCGGAACTCGACCGTCTGACTTCCAATCTCTGCCTCAAGGTCATCAGTCTCCTGCGGGTTGGCGTCCTTTACCATGTTGCCCACTCCCAACCATCCCAGAGGGACCCTTACCAGCACGGACCGGTTCAAGTCGCCCCAGCAGATACTCGTGGGAGCTTCCTGGTGGGGAACCAGTCTCAAGTAAGACAGAGGTACGGTGTTTCCGAAGGCCGTAAGGGACGGCGCCATACGCAAGTAGCCGGCAACTGCCTTCTTGGCGGTATCGCTAAGCGCATCGCCCTCGACCATCATGTTCTGGCCGTCCTTGGTCAGTTTCGTATGGATGTGCAGGCCGCTTCCCGCGTGCCCCACGACGACCTTGGGCGCGAAGCTGATAGGCACGTTGTATTTGTCACCGATCATTCTCAAGATCCATTTCGCTGTGACGATCTCGTCCGCCGCGTCCTCAAGAGGCACGGGATCGAACTCGATCTCGTGCTGCTCCATCTCCCCTTCTTCTCCGCTGATTGTGCCTACCTCAGAGTGGCCGTACTTTATGGTGCCGCCTACTCCGGCGATGGTCTCCATTGCCTCGTATCGAAGCTTCTCGAATTTCGAGAACGGCGAAGACTCGTGGTAACCGCGCTGGGCGGCGACAGGGTAAGCGTCGTGACCGGTGCGGAAGACGTAGTACTCCAGTTCGCCCATGGCCTCGAGGTTCATACCCGTCGTCTCCTTCAAGACCCTGTCTGCCTTCCTGAGGAGGTTCTCCGGCGAGCTCCCGAGCGGCGTCCCGTCGGATGCATAATAAGAGCAGAGGATGTTTAGAGCGGGGATGTCCGAGAACGGGTCAACGAACGCCGTCTTGAAGCGCGGCACGACGTACAGGTCGCTCTCGGCGGCGTCGATGAAGGGGAAGAGGCTTGAGCCGTCGACCCTTTCACCCGTTGACAGCAGGGAATCGAGCTGCACCATGCTGTTGATGACGAAGTTGAGCTGTTTCAGCCTGCCGTCCCCTCCAACGTACCGGAAGTTGACCAGCCTGATGTCGTTCTCCTCGATATACTTCATGATGTCTTTCTTGGTGAAATCCTCCCGTGGCTTGTCCAGATACTGGACCAGCTTATTGGGACTCATCACGATTTTCGGGTCTTTCATCAGATACTCCCCGTTCGATTGAAGTCCAATTTGCGTTTAACTATTATGAACATATTTACGGATGTATCAATGATTTCTTGGAAGGGGGATTTGAGATGCCGACAGTCACCGTGGAGGGACCTCCCATAAAAGACCTGGACGTGAAGCGATCACTCACCAGGGAAATAACGGACGCGCTGGAGAGGGCGTACAAGCTGCCAAGGCAGGTCTATGTCGTCGTGATAAGGGAGAACCCTCCTGAGAACGTCTGCGTTGGCGGTGAACTGATTTGCGACCGCGCCCGGCGCAGGGAAGGCTCTTAGCAGTTCTTTACTGAAAGAGGAAGTCACGGCAGGACTGCTCGTCGGGGAACCGTTTCGTGAACCCCAGGAAACCCTTTATCTGTTCGTATCCTCCGCTTCTCATGACATAAACCTCCTGTATAACAAATACCACAGGGGTGTGACATGAAAATCGGGCCTCCTCCACAACATATGGACATTTCCTGAACAAAGGGAATAATCGCTTTTTTATAAGGGCCAAACGGGGATGTATCGATAAGAAAGAGGCGACTGACACCGTCTCTTGTGAGTCGGATCTTCCGCTTTAGGGTGTGCTCTTATACAACGGTTCAGGGTGATTACAGCCGATTCAGGCTACGCTCTAGATCCCGTACCCGAGCGTGTCGTGCCCGCCGGTGCACCAGCCGTGGTAGTTGAAGTACATGGGCCTCTCTACGACGATCTCGGTGTTGCCCTCGACTACTATAGACACGTCCTTGTCTGCGCCTACATCCGCAAGCACGTCGCGCGTGTACCTTTTCTCGGGGGCGATCACCACGGAGGCGGTCTTGACCGAGCCGTCACCGAGCATGTAGCGGAAGGTGACATTAGCGTTGGTGCTTCCCGGGTTCATAACGGCCACCCAGGTGGCGAAGCCCGCGCGCGTAGTGCCCTCGGCGAAGTAGAAGCTCTTCTTGGGGGCGTCGCAGCCCATCACGTTGTGGCCCCCGTCCCAGGCCGAGTGGTAGTTGAAGTACATCGGCCTCTCCGCGAGGATCGGGACGCCGGAAGTGGACTCCACCTTGCAGGACGCGTCCACATCCTTGCCCAGCTTCGCGTTCACGTCCACGGTGAGGCGGCTCGTCGGCCCTACGGTGACATCCTGGGTCTGGGTCCCCGCCTGCTCGGTATAGTAGGTGATTCTCACGGGAGCAGCCGTGGAGGTGGCATTCTGCAGGCATATCCACTCCTCGAAGGAGCCGTCCCGGGCGTTATCCCTGGTTGTGCCTTCGGCGAAGTAGAACTCGGTGTCCGGGCCCGGCGCTCCCACCACGTCGTGTCCGCCCGTCCACTTGTTGTGGTAGTTGAAGTACATGGGGCGCTCCGCCACGATGGGCTGGTTGCTCGATACCACGCAGGAGACGTCCTGGTCAGGGCCTACCTCCGTGTTCACGTCAACCGTGTAGCGGCTTTTCGCCTTCACAGAGTACATCTTCTGCACGGTCTTTCCCGTTCCGAGCACGTAGTTGACGGTGACGACAGCGTCCGTAGCCCCCGGGTTCTGGAAGCAGAGCCACTCGTCGAAGTAGCCGTCCGTGGGGTTGTTCCTCGTAGTGCCCTCCGCGAAGTAATAATAGGTGCGCGGTGCGGGGACTCCGATTACGTCGTGGCCGCCTGTCCACTTGTTGCGGTAGTTGAAGTACATGGGTCGCTCGGCGAGGATGAGCTGGTCGGATTCCACCAGGGCCGACACGTCCCTGTCCGGCCCCAGAAAGTCGTTGACGCTTATTGTCTGCCTGCTGGTCGGGCCCACCACCACGTCCTGGGTAAGGTTGGAACCGTCCCCCAGCATGTAAGTGACGTGCGCGTTCGCGTTTGTACTCCCCGGGTTCTGCAGGCACAGCCACTCCTCGTACTTGCCGTCTTTCGTGTTGTCACGGGTTGTGCCCTCCGCGAAGTACCAGGTCTTCGAGAGGGTGATATTGAAGGTGACCTGGTTCGAGTCCCCGGTTGAGGTGTGCACCTGTACTGCCCCGGCGGCCGCCTTGGTGGGGACGATGACCTGTATGGAGGTGTCGCTCCACGAGAGAACCTCGGCCGTCTTACCGTTTATGGTGACGGTGCTTGCCGCTCCACCAGACCCCTGCGTGACCCCGAAGTCGTGCCCCTCTATCGTGATGGTTGTGCCGTAGGGACCTGAGTTTGGGGTCACCTTGTCGATGGAAGGGGCGACGGGGGTAATGTACACTTGCCCACCATTAGTATTCGATGTCAGCGCAAAGAGGCTCCCGTTGTAGCTTGTGGTTAATACTAATTTATTGGCTGTGTCCCCGATACCAGGGTCACAAATCGGGGTTAGCGAGCCTCCAGTTTTCTTGTATACGCGGGCACCTGCAACCTCGTTGTTGGTGCCAACGTATAAGTCCTCTCCCCTGGCGAGCGGGTAGTATGCCTTGGTATTCGCGTCTGCCCCTGAAGTTGAGACCTGGGTCCAGGACGAACCATTGTAAGACCAGAGTTGGCCTGCCGCTCCTACTGACTCAGTGACGGTTCCCATGTAAAGAAGACCTTCACTGTAGGAGACGTCGCAGTAACCGGCTGTCTGATTGGAGTCCCAGGAACCGGCGCCGGCCTGACCGATCCTTGTAAAGTTTGTGCCATCATAGGAGTAAACCTGAAGGCCATCGGTATCGTTTGTAACGGGAAGGATCATCTTGCCGTTATATATGATTTCAGGTAACTGCTCGATAGCCACATTATGCGGGTCCCCGAAACCCTGGCCCGTTGACGTCCCGGCGCTTCCCTGACCTATGAGCGGTGTCCAGTTCGTGCCGTCGAAGCTGTAGATACTGAGGCCTGATACCTTGTTACCGATGCACACAAGCAACTTGTTGTTGAAGACCCCGAGCGGGTAAACCAATGAGTTGCTTGCGCCTGTCCACGGTACCCCTGTGACCTGGGTCGGGTTTCCCGTGCCGCTCCATTTCCAGAGCTGGCCGCCGCTGACCGTATTCCCTGTGCCTATGTACAGCATGTTTTGGTAGACCGCGTAAGGAAGCAATGCACGGTTGTTGGCATCACCAAACCCGCTGCTTCCGACCTGCGCGAAGGCCCCGTCGTACGCCCACATCGAAGTGGTTAGAGTATAATTGGGATAACCGCTACCAATCATGAGCTTGCCGTTGAATTGAACACCTGGTAAGAGATACCTGTTTGCAGGGTCTGTGATGCCGTTTTCGGCGATCTTGACCCAGACCGGGGTCGCGGCGAAGGCAGCGGCCGGGACCAGTGCCGCCATCAGCAACAGGCACCCGAGGATTGCGATTCTTTTGATATTGGAGATTCCGAGCATGGCCCGCTCCCTTCGACTTGGTGATTGCATCCCACGTATATCTTATTCGGGGTACATCCGAATTTCCAGGACCGAATCGCCCTGTGGCGCCGCCCACTCTCACCTGCTAAACTCAATCCCGGAGAGATGGCCGAGTCTGGTTTAAGGCGCACGCCTGGAGAGCGTGTGGGCGGCTTAGCTCCGTCCCGTGGGTTCGAATCCCACTCTCTCCGCCAGCAAGTGCAACAAAAGTGCCAGGCACCGATGTGTCATAAGGAAGGCCCGCCAGTGACGAACCTGCGTCCGTATTTTCCGGGCAGGGTCCTTTTTATATTACTCCGACATCTCCTCATATCCAGCTTCCCAACGGCGCGATTTTACCATGTCTAGGTCTGATATCATCCTCTGAAGTCAGACTACAGCGCACGCAGGGTTGCCCGCTTACGCCACATCCGCAGATCAGCCCGCTTCGCCGGTTTCTGAAAATTGTTGATCCTGATTCGCGCGAGAAGCTCCGCGTTGTCGAAGGCTTGATGTTCATGTCATCTCCGGTGCATGGCTTTAACCCGCCAGCCCGCACGTAGTCTGATTTGTTGGCCGCCCGGGTTTCCACTCGGGGGCTTTACTACTAGACTTAATAACAAGCGAAGCTTGAATCGTCGCGCGAGGAGGGAGGGAATACCTCTCTGCCGGCCAATACCGCTTTGGCTGGGAAAGCAGATCCAGCGTTTCGCGTGAGGGGGTACCACGATGAGCAGAATCACGGTACGGTACGCTAAGCATGAGGATGTGCCGGTCATCGCCGATATCATCCACAAGCTCGATTGGTTCACGTTCCTGGAAAACGAATCGCCAACGGCCACTGAACAGCGTGTCCTCCTGCACCTGGAACTCTGCGACGCCGATGACAGCCACACCGTGCTGGTCGCCGAGGACGAAGAGGGCAAGGTAGCCGGATATGTTTCCGTTCACTGGCTCCCGTATCTCATGCTGCCCGGACCGGAAGGTTTCATATCGGAGCTCTTCGTGCGGGAAGACGCTAGGGGCAAGGGCATCGGCAAGGCCCTTATGGACGACGTCAAGGAGTTCGCTCTTGCCAAGGGCTGCTCGAGGCTGATGCTGCTGAACAACCAGGAACGCCTTTCTTACGAGAAGGACTTCTACACCCGCATGGGCTTCGAGGAGCGCCCCCAGATGGCGAACCTCGTCATGCCGCTGAAGGGTGCCTAGAACGGCGGACGTCATCAGGAACGGGTATACCTTGAAAGGTATCACCGTTGTGTTTTGTGCTGAGGGGGAACGCGAAGGCTGTACTATTTTTTTATGAAGCACAAACCCGCTGTGCTGTTATTCAATATGTTGTGCTTCGAGAGTTAAGCTGACCCCCTGCGGGACAGCATGTTGTGGATATAGAGCGACCAGTGCGCATTGGTTGAATTGTTTGCGTTTTAGAGTTCTCGTGGTATAATGAAATTTATAGATGCGCAAGGAGCGCATTTTTTTATTGGAATTGCGCCTCAGAACCGACGATTCAAAACAGCCCCGTATCCCGTTATACGGGGTGATCCTTGAGATTCGCGCAGTGGTGCCCCGGCTTGCCTCGGGCCTTTTTCAATACCTCGAGGGCCACGTTCTTCACCTGCAGCGGGTCGCCGAACTGTTTCTTCTCGTTCGTGACGACCGCGACCGCCAGCTTGACCCTGCCCTCCTCGGGCGCTTCCTTTTCGCCCTCCAGTTCCGGGCATACTTCATAGATCACTTCATCGAAGCGCGAGGTGAGACCATTGAATATCTGCTCTACCCGTACCGGGATTGAGAGCACCACGAAGTCGTCCTCTCCCATGTAGCCCAGGAACTCCTCCTGGTCTGTCAGGACGATGTCCTCCAGGATGCTCGCGACCGAACGTATGAGACTGTCGCCCCGGTCGATGCCGTACCTGTAGTTGATCAGCCGCAGGTTGCTGATGTCCACGTAGATGAAGGCGAAGAACTTGCCTCGCTGCAAGAGGCGCTTGCGGGTCTCCTCGTAGATCTGGTGCTTGCTGGGGAGGTTTGTCAGGGGGTCGACGGTCAGGGCACTGCCCGCCCTGCTGAGGACGGTCCTGATGCGGGCGAAAAGCTCCGCGTTGTCGAACGGCTTTGCCAGGTAGTCGTCGGCGCCTGATTCGAAGCCCTTCACGACATGATGAGGTTCGTCGAGCGCTGTAAGCATTATGATGGGTATGTATTTAGTGCGCGGTTCCGAGCGAAGACGACGGGAGATCTCCCAGCCGTCTATGTCCGGCATCATTATATCTAGGATAATAATGTCGGGCTGGTCCACCATGGCCGAGGCGAGCCCCGTGCCTCCGCTGATGGCGGTTATGACATCGTAGCCCTCGATCTCAAGGTTGGTCTTCATCACCTTGAGCAGGCGTTTCTCGTCATCGATGAGCAGTATTTTCTTCTTTTTTACTTCTTCCAAGTTGCGCCGCCGGCACCGTATTCCGCGGGATCGTGTGGAAATTCTATCACAGGCGGCGGCGTTCTTTACATAAGGCCGTGACGCTCGAGGAGTTCTGGGTCACCGAGTATGGAAGAGGGCTGGCCATCGGCTACGACCGTCCCGCCGTCCATCACCACGAGCCTGTTGCAGGTGGAGCGCGCCATCTCGAGGTCGTGAGTGATTATGAGTTTTGTGACGTTGAGTGAATCGATAAGCTCCGTGAAAGTGCGCCTGCCTCTCGGGTCGAGGTTGGAGACGGGTTCGTCCAGCACGAGTATTTCCGGGTCCATGGCCAGCACGGTGGCCAGCGCTATCCTTTTCTTCTCGCCGAAGCTCATGTGAAAAGGCGAGCGCTTTTCGGCCCCTTCCATCCCGACCCACCTCAGCGCGCGCGACACCACGTGGTCCACCTGCTCCGGCTCCAGTCTCTGGTTGAGAGGACCGAAGGCGACGTCTTCGCGCACGGTGGGCGAGAAGAGCTGGTCATCGGGGTCCTGGAAGACAAGGCCCACCATGCTCCTTATCTCGCGGATATTTTTCTTGTTGACCGGGAGGCCCATTATCTCGACGTGGCCGTCCCCGGATAGGATCCCGTTAAGGTGGAGGGCGAGGGTTGATTTGCCGGCCCCGTTAGGGCCGAGGATGCCGACCGACTCACCGCGGCGGACGACGAGGTCCACCCCGGAGAGCGCCCCGGTGCCGTCCGGGTAGCGGTAGCTGAGGTCGGTGACCCTTACCGCGATCTCGTGCGCAAGGGGAATCACTTCCACAGGACCACCAGCCTTGCCGCGATGGCGGTCGAGGCTACCATGGCGATGAACACACAATCGGCTGCCCTCATCTTTCCCTCCTGCCAGCGGGGGAACGTGCCGTCGAACCCGCGCGAGCTCATCGCTTCAAAAACCCTTTCTGCCCGCTCATGGCTCCGCAGGAACAGGGTGCCCGCCATGCGGCCGACGACGCCCGCCTGCCACAGCCACCGCCCGTGGAAGTTCCGGGAGTCGCGGGCGCGCCCCATCCTCTCCGCCTCGTCGATGATGACGAAGATGTATCGATACATGAAGGCGGCGGCGGTGGTGAAGAAGTGCGGTACGCGCAGTCGCTCGAATCCGTGCATGAGGTCGTTGAAGGGCGTCGTGGCTGATAGGAGTACCAGGCAGGCCACCGATATCAATGCCTTGATGGTGACACCCCAGAGGATGATGAGGCCGTCTTGAGAGACGTGAAAAAGACCGAGGTCAAACGACGGCCCTCCCTTGTGCATGAACGGCACGAATATCGCCACCACGACTATGAAAGGGAGGACCACAAGTACGCGAGTGAGCAGGTACTTCGCCGGCAGTCTTGACGCCGCCGCGATTACCACCACCATCGCGGCGTAGATGCAGAAAGGCCACCATTCCTCGGGCGGCGTTATCACGCAGACGATTATGAGGGTGAAAAGGGCGGCGATTTTTGCCCGGGGGTCGAGGGAATGTACAGGGCTTGCAAGCCTGCTGTACCTGTCGATGAAGTCATGGTGCATCGGCTGGGCCTCCCGTCGGCGCTTTTCTCTTGTGAAGTCGGTTGAGGCCCAGAGCAAGCAGGCCGATGGCCGTTGCCGCCGCCATCGTTATCAAGACTCCGACGAGGCCGGAGATACCCGTTGAAGCCTTTTCGCTCTTCACCCCGGGAAAGGCATAATCTTTCATGGGAGAGTGCTTCCAGGCCGGTTTTTCCTCCTCGGCCTTCTTCATGAACCCCTTGTCCTTTGCGACCTTTTCAAGACCGTCGGGGCTGGATGAGGCCCACGGCGCAACGAATACGCCAAGCAATATGGCGACGACAAGCATCACGCCGAGAAATACCCAGAGCCCCTTGTTCTCCCGGAGGTTCTTCTTTATGTCGATTGCCATCACGCCACCTCCCCTGCGGTCGCTGACGGCGAGAGGGCCGGCCCCTTGTAGGCGTCCACAAGGTCCGGCCGGGACTGCAGTACCACTACAAGCGCGCCAGTAGTGATGATCGCCTCGCCGATCCCTATCAGGCTGTGGACACCGACCATGGCCGGGAACGTCACGTGGAACGGGACCGTGCCCGAGATAGCCAGCTCGGTCGCGCACGCGGCGGAAGCAAGGACCACGGAGACCCAGGAGAAGACCGCTACCGAGGACAGCAGTGCCTTCTTCTCACCGATCCATCTTGAAAGCGGGGCTTTCACGAGCACCATGAGGTAGTAGGACAGCAGCCCCCCCACTATCCCCATATTGAAGATGTTGGCGCCCAGCGCGGTCAACCCGCCGTCCGCGAAGAAGAAACACTGGACTATCAGCACCGTTACCATCACCAGGAAACCCTCGAAAGGTCCCAGTAAGACGCATGCGAGCATCGCCCCGAGGAAATGCCCGCTGGTGCCGCCGGCGACCGGGAAGTTGAGCATCTGGGCCGCGAAGATGAAAGCGGCGGTGATGCCCAGCAATGGGATCTTATTCCCCTCGAGCCTGTCCCTCACCTTGTAGAGGGCGAAGGCTGTCGTTCCTCCAGAGACACCATATAAAGTGCCCCAGGTCTTCGGGTCCAGGAACCCGTCCGGGATGTGCAATCCGACCACCTCCTGTTGTCAGGGTGGCGACAAAAAAGCCACCTACCAACCGGTTTCCAACCGGACACCGGCCTTCGTGGCCTTGTTTTCATTCTTGTCTTTTATAGATGGACCTGCTTGGCCCAGTTACCTATCCACTTATATCAAAATCACCGCGCGCATGCAACTATGGGGCCAGGCCCCTTTGTTGCATTATATGAGTGTTATCTCGTGGCCGGTCAGGTCCACCTTCTCGATCTTTGCCGTGACGAGCTTCTGCTCGCCGAACAGGTCGGTCAGAAGTATCTTGTCGCCCTCGGGGTGCAGGGTGACGACGTTCTCCATCAACTGCTTCTTGTCCCCGTCCTTGACCATGAAGACGATTGCCTCACACATCGGCTTCCTCCTCTGGATCACGCGGCAATCCATAGTGTTCTTTAACAAGGGGGATTGCGTCCTTGATGAGCTGCTGCAGCGGTTTCTTCGCGATGCCCAGGATGTCGAGCGGCGGGTTCGACACCGGCAGCAGTATCTTTCTGCCCGGGGCGGATGCGATGGCGGTGGCGATCTTCGGCGTGACCTCGCCCATCATGGAGTTCGGCACGACCACGGACAGCGAGCCCATGATTATGTCGGCCTTCCCGATCGAGAACGCTATGGCGTTCTCCCCCGTGGCGCCGCGCGTAGCCTTGGCCTTCATCATGCCGCTGGTTGCTATCGCGTTGGTGCCGAGTGCCATGATCTCCGTCTCCTCCGGCATGGCGAGGCGGAGCTGAAGGACTATCTGGGTGCCGATGCTGCCACCCATCCCATCGACGACGGCGATTATCATACGGCTGCCCCCCCGTACGCTTTACGTGCCCCGATTCTCTCGAGGTACCTCTGGGCCGAGGATGCCGCGAGCGCGCCCTCGGCGGCTGATATAATAACCTGCTTGAACTGGTTTGCGCGGACGTCGCCAGCCGCGAATATCCCTGGCGCGCTGGTGGCCATCGTTTCATCCGTTTTGATGTAGCCGGCGTCATCGAGCTCAACCAGGCCGGCGACGAACGAGCTGCTGGGGATGTTGCCGACGTATATGAAGACTCCGGAGACGGGGATCTCTGTGCGCTCGTCGGTCTCTTTGTTGACTACCACCGCGGACTGGACTGTCTTGTCCCCTTTGACTTCGGCAAGCACCGAGTTCCAGACGAAATCGAGCTTCGGCTCAGCGGCAGCCCGCTCCTTGAGGTAGTCGGATGCCCGCAGCTCGTCCCTCCTGTGGACCAGTATCACCTTGCTTGCGAACAGTACCAGGTGGAGCGCTTCCTCGACTGCTGCGTCCCCGCCGCCGATCACCATCACGACCCTGTCGCGGAACAGGGGCGCGTCGCAGGTCGCGCAGTAGGAGATGCCGCGGCCTGTGTACTCGTCTTCGCCGGGGATCCCCATCTTGCGCGGGTGGCGGCCGGTTGCGACGATGATGGCGCGGGCACGGACTTGCCCGTTCTCGAGCATCAGGGTCTTCATGTCCCCGCCATCATCAATGCCGTCGACCCTGGAAAACGTCGCTATCTCCAAACCGAACCTCTCGGCCTGTGTCTTGATCCTCTCCACGAGTTCCGCGCCCCCGATGCCTTCAGGGAACCCGGGGTAGTTCTCGATGAGCGGCGAGTAAAGGGCCTGGCCGCCGGTCAACTCCTGCTCGAAGAGCACGGTGTCCACCTTCGACCGGCAGAGGTAGAGCCCTGCCGAAAGACCGGCCGGCCCTCCACCTGTTATCGCGACACCCCTGACCTCGTCCGACATTTCTACCCCTTTTTATCGCAGGGAATATTGTAGCACTCTGGCTGTAATGCTTGCCGCCGAGTGCAACTGTTGAGGCTATAATTGAAGCGACATGCTTGAAAGGTACTTTTCAATCTTAGAAAAGGACAGGTTCGCCGTTGCCTGGATCGCGCACTCCGCAGAAGCAGGGATTCAGGACATCGATTCCGCTTCAGAGGAAGAGCTGAGGGCGGTAAACCTTGCCGGGACTGCAAGGGTCCGTGCTCTCAAGGACGAGGCCGCGGACACACCACTCGAGCCGCTGGAGGAGGGCAGCCTGCTCGACCTCAAGCTCGAGCTCTCGCGGCGGATACTCGCCCACTGCGCCTTCTGCGAGCGGCGCTGCGGTGTGGACAGGACCCGTGAATCGGGTGGTTACTGCGGAGTGGGCGCTCAGTCTCGGTACAGCTCCGACTTCCTTCACATGGGAGAGGAACCCGAACTCGTCCCGAGCCACACCATCTTCTTCTCCGGCTGCACTTTCAGCTGCGTGTACTGCCAGAACTGGGACATCGCCATGCACCCCGAGTCTGGGCGCTGGGCGGAGCCGGCCATGCTTTCGGGTGTCCTGCTGGAGGGGATATCGCAGGGATCGCGCAACGCGAACTTCGTGGGGGGAAACCCGGACCCCAACCTTCACACTATTCTCGAGACCATCAAGCTTGTCGGGTACGGGGGGAGATTCCTGCCGATGGTCTGGAACTCTAACATGTACACCTCGTCCGAGTCGATGGAGATACTGGAGGGCGTCATCGACGTATTCCTGGGTGACTTCCGCTATGGCAACGACGATTGCGCGAAGGAGCTCTCAGACGTGGAGGGTTATTTCGAGGTCGTCTCGCGTAACTTCAAGACGGCGTATGAGTCGGCCGAGGTCATGCTGCGGCATCTCGTTCTGCCGGGTCACCTGGAGTGCTGCACGCGGCCGGTAATGGAGTGGGTGCGCGATAACATCCCCGGGGTCTATTTCAACCTCATGTTCCAGTACAGGCCGGAGTACCGGGCGAGCCTTTTCCCCGAGATGAACCGCCGGCTTTCCATGGACGAGAGGCGACAGGCGATCCAGATGGCTTCAGAGTACGGGCTAGCGACCTCTTAGCGGCTTTTAAGAGCTTCAGGGCTCGTGCGGGATCCTGACCTTGTCGGGGTTTATGTCGCAGCTCGCGGATTTCGCCCCCATGTCCTTGATAATCTTGGCGATGTCGTCCTCCTTGGTAAGCGGGTTTACCCCCCGCTTCTTTAGCTCCTGCTTGGGAATGCGGATCCCCACGTAGACGTAGTTTGCGTTCTTAACCGCGTCGGCGACTCTGTGGTACGAGCGGTATCCCGGGAAGTACTGCACCAGCATCACGATGAATATTATGAGCGCGACCAGTATCAGGCTGATGAAGTATACTCCGAAGCCGACCTTGATCGGCCCCTGCCTGTCATAAGGGCCGACCCCCGCCGCCTGTGGTTCTCCCGGGTCCATTTGCGCTCCGTATCTGTCTTTCTTCATGGTTCAACCCCTTTCAAAAACTCGCGCCGATCCGCCGGCGTTAAAGGGAGTGAAACCGGGGTCAGGCGCCGGCATGGGTATGTTAGAATCAAAGTCGTATCATGTTTTGGAGTATATGGAAATAGCCATCGGCAAACAAGGAGGCGAAGCTGATGGACACGAACGAGGGGAAAGGAGAACCCCCGGTCCCCGGCGATTACGGCGCCCCTGGGCCGGGTGAAGAAGCCCCCGGTGTGCCCACGTCGCAGGGTCCGGGCGTGCAGAGCGGTGGGATTCCGCCGTTGACGCCCGGTGGGGGTGGCGGAGATCAGCCGCCTGTCGAGTTCATGCCCCTGCCCAAGAGGTCCGATTCCAGGAAGAAAAAAGGAAGGGGCGGCGTATTCCTGGTCGCCCTGGTGGCCGCGATAATCGGGGCGCTTATCGTGCTGGTCGCTTTCCCTTGGGCGTTCGGCGTCAATCCCTGGGACCTGGTAAGGGGAAGAATCAAGAAGGTCAGCCAGGCGCTGGTCACTCAAAACGGAAAGGAGAGTGTGAGAATAGTCAGCCCCACGCAGGGCGCCATGAACGTTGCCGGCATAGCCAAGAAGGTGATTCCCTCTATCGTGAACATCGACATAAGGACCGCGCCGCAGCAGAATCCGTTCTTCAGCACCGGTCCTCAGGAGGGTACCGGCTCTGGCGTTATCTACAGCCAGGACGGTTACATCCTTACTAATAATCACGTAGTGCAGGACGCTCAGGAGATAACTGTAAGGCTCGCCAGCGGGCAGGAACTGAAGGGCAAGAAGGTCGGAGCCGACCCGGAAAACGATATAGCTGTTGTCAAGATCGACAAGTCTGGCCTGCCTGCCATCACGTTGGGAGATTCCGACAGCCTGGTCGTCGGTGAGCTGGTCGTAGCGGTTGGAAGTCCGTTCGGGTTCGAGCAGAGTGTGACCTCAGGCATAATCAGCGCCTTACATCGCACTGTCTCGGCGCAGTCCGCGCAGGGCCAGAGTACGACGCTCACCGATCTCATACAGACCGATGCACCTATTAATCCTGGCAACTCCGGAGGGGCCCTCTGCGATTCGAACGCCAGACTCGTGGGGATCAATGCGGTCATAGCATCGGCCTCCGGAGGCTCCGAGGGGGTCGGCTTCGCGATCCCGATCGATACCGCGAGGCAGGTGGCTGATAACCTGATAGCGGGGCGGCCGGTATCCCATCCTTACATTGGGGTGTTGGGGCAATCGATCACCGCAGACATCGCGACCCAGTACGGCCTGCCCGTGAGTAGCGGAGCCTATATTACGCAGGTATTGGCAAACGGGCCCGCCGGGAAGGCCGGGATCAAGACCGGAGACATAGTAGTTGCCGTGGATGGAAAACCAGTGAACTCGATGGGTGACCTCATTGCGGAGACACGCAGCAGAGGCGTCGGGAGCAAGATGAGCGTTACTTACTACTCGGGTAACGATAAAAAAACCGCCGAGGTGACCCTGGAAGAAAAACCAAAGAACGTGCAGTAAAGGGTGGGGTCAGGTCTTGCCTTAAGCGTCAAAATGACACACCGGGGCCTGGCCCCGATGTTGCAAAAAGCACGATTCAAGGACTGACCCCTTGATATGGCAAGAGAAAAAATCATCGCGCTAATCGAGGAAGCACTCGGGAAAGCCGTTGAACGCGGCTTGATGCCCCCGGTGGAGGTCGGGTGGATAGAGCTCGACCGCCCCAAGCGCAAGGAGCACGGAGATTGGGCGACCAACATCGCGCTGGACCTCGCTTCGAGACTCGATAAAGACCCTAAAGAGATCGCGGAGGCGATCGCGGGCTCACTGGAAGCTCATCCCGACGTGGTATCCAGGGTGGAGGTAGCCGGACGCGGCTTCATCAACTTCTACTTGAGCGCCTCTTTTATCAGGGAGGTGCTTCTCGACATCCAGAGGAAAGGTCAGGAATTCGGCACATCGGATGCCGGAGGAGATGAGAAGGTCCAGGTCGAGTTCGTCAGCGCGAACCCGGTGGGACCGCTCCACGTCGGGCACGGTCGGTGGGCGGCGCTCGGAGACACTCTGGCCGGCGTGATGAGCCATGCCGGCTACCGCGTCGAGCGCGAGTTCTACATCAACGATTACGGGACGCAGGTTAAGAACTTCGGTCGGTCGATATCGGCGCGGTACATGGAGCTCTCGGGCGGCGAGTTCGAGTTTCCCGAAGGAGGCTACGCAGGGCAGTACATAATCGACATAGCTCGGCGTATAAGGGACGAGCACGGCGACGAGTTCGAGGACCTCCCGGAAGAGGAAAGGGTCGGCATATTCATCGAGATGGAGTACCCACGCATGCTCGAGTCCATAGAAAGGACCCTGGCAAGCATGGGGGTGGAGTTCGATGTCTGGTTCAGCGAGCGAGAGCTTTACAGTCGCGGCGAGGTCGAGAGAACACTCTCGGAGCTGGAGGAGAGGGGAGAGGCATACCGGGACGAGGGTGCGCTCTGGCTTCGAACCACCAAATACGGCGACGAGAAAGACAGGGTGCTGGTGCGCTCGAACGGTGAGCCGACCTACTTTGCCTCTGACATCGCCTACCACCACGACAAGATGGAGCGCGGGTTCGACACCGTCATCAACATCTGGGGCGCGGACCACCACGGTTACGTGCCGCGCATGAAGGCCGCGATGGACGCGATCGGATACGGCGCTGAGCACCTGGAGATAATACTGGGCCAGCTGGTCAAGCTCTACCGGGGAGGCGAAGCTGTCGCGATGTCGAAGCGAACCGGTGACATCGTAACGCTCGATGAACTGCTCGAGGAGGTCGGGTCGGACGCGGCCCGCTACTTCTTCCTCCAGCGCTCCAGCGACTCCCCGCTGGACTTCGACATCGAGCTGGCGAAGCGGGAATCCCCCGAGAACCCGGTGTTCTACGTCCAGTACGCGCACGCGCGCATCTGCAGCATATTGAAGTACGCAGGTGACGAGGGAGTGTATGGGGAGCCGCCGCCCACAGAGGACCTCGAGCTTCTTGACAGCGAGGCGGAGATGGACCTGTTGCGAAAGCTCGGCGAGCTGGAGGAGGTGGCGGAGTTCTGTGCCCGGAAAAGGGCGCCCCACCGGCTTACCGGTTACGCGGAGGAACTCGCGTCCCTTTTCCACGTGTTCTACCGAGATTGCCGCGTGGTGAGCGACGACGAGCGCCTGAGCAGGACCCGCCTTTTCCTTGTTCGCGGCGTCAGGCAGGTTCTCGAGATCGTGCTGGGTCTTCTCGGCGTCTCCGCGCCGGAGGAAATGTGAAAGCGGGGGTGTGAGCGGCTTGCGCTTCGGCTATCACGTCAAGGTCACCGAAAGCCCGCTCTCCGCGATCGGCAACGGTGTCGCGGCCGGGTGCGAGGCCATCCAGATGTTCCCTGGGAGCCCACAGCAGTGGGGGACGCCGCAGGTCACCGACGAGGATGCAGATGAGTTCCGGGCTGTCTTGACAGAGACGGGGATGGACCCGGTCGTTCTCCATTCGATATATCTTGTCAATATGGCAGCGCCCTCAGACCCCATATTCAACCGCTCTGTCGCTTCGCTTGCGAGTGCCCTGGAGAAAGCCGATAAGCTCGGGGCCTTCGCCGTTGTCACTCATATAGGGAACCACAAGGGTGAAGGGGACGAGTTCGGTGTGAACAGGATCGCCCGGGCGGTGACGTCGACGCTGGAGAGGACGCCGGGCGAGGCCATGCTGCTCCTAGAGACGACCGCGGGGGCGGGCACCTCGATCGGCCACAAATTTGAACAGTTCGGGGCGGTCTTCGAGATAGCGGGCGTGCCCGACAGGCTCGGCTTCTGCCTCGATACCTGCCACATCTTCGCCGCCGGGTACGACATCTCCACGCCCGCGGGGTTTGATGCGGCACTCGAGGAGCTCGACCGGTTCATCGGCCTGGAGCGGTTGATGCTGGTCCACATGAACGATTCGAAGGGCGAGTGCGGCTCGCGCCTGGACCGTCACGAACACGTCGGCAGGGGAAAGATAGGGCTCGAGGCCTTCCGCTATATGGTTAACCATTCTGCCTTGAGGGAGCTTGCCGCCATCATCGAGCTGCCGCATGAAGGTCCTGACGCGCCCGATGACATCGGCCTGCTGCGCTCGCTCGTGGAGGACTGACGCAAAAGAAGGGGTCAGACCACTTTTGTTGCGTTATGAGGCTAGATTGGTTCATCCGTCGCAATGCAACAAAAGTGGTCTGACCCCTTCTTTTGCATGTGTTATCCTTTTGTTGGATTCCCGGTTCGTTTTCTAGGGGGAAGGTTGAACGATTTCGTCTATAGGGACGGGGTGCTTTTCTGCGAGGAACTGCGCGTTCCGGATATCGCGGAGGAGGTCGGCACCCCGTTCTACCTGTACAGCAAGAACACGTTCGTGCGCCATTTCCAGGTGGTTGACCAGGCGTTCAGCGGGATACCCCACCTCGTTTGCTTTTCGGTGAAGGCGAACAGCAACGTGGCGATCCTGCACCTGCTCGCTGGTGAGGGTGCCGGGGCGGACGTCGTATCGGCGGGGGAGCTTTTCAGGGCTCTCAAAGCCGGCATCGACCCGAAGAAGATAGTCTTCGCCGGGCCCGGCAAGACGACGGCTGAGATCGAGTACGCGCTCCAGCAGGGGATACTCATGTTCAACGTCGAGTCGAGCCAGGAGCTCAAGCTCATAGACCAGATCGCGCAGAACATGGACGTGCGGGCGCCGATAGCGCTGCGGGTCAACCCCGGTGTGGACCCGAAGACTCACCCGTACATAGCGACCGGCCTGAAGCAGAGCAAGTTCGGTCTCCCGCTAAAGGAAGCGATGGCCGAGTATGAGGTCGCCCAGAAGTTGCCGGGCCTCAACCCCGTAGGCGTCCACCAGCACATCGGGTCGCAGATACTAGAGTCGGGGCCGTTCGAGGAGAGCGTCCAGAAAATAGCCAACCTCGCCAAGAATCTGAGGGAACTCGGTATTGACATAAAGTACATCAACATCGGCGGCGGGTTCGGCATCCAATATACAGACGAGAACGCGCCGGCCCCCGACCAGTACGCTGCGGCGCTCGCGCCCCTGCTTGCGGATTCGGGCTGCAGTATCGTCCTTGAAGTGGGGCGCATGATATCGGGCAACGCCGGCATCCTTGTGACAAAGGTCCTTTATGAAAAACAGGGCGAGGAGAAGAAGTTTGTCGTCGTGGACGCGGCGATGAATGACCTGATCCGACCCAGCCTCTACCAGGCGGTGCACCAGATCGTCCCGGTTGTCCAGGAGGATGATGCAGCGGAGCAAAAAGTGGACGTCGTCGGGCCGGTCTGCGAGTCGGCGGACTTCCTCGCACAGGACTACGACATGCCCGAGGTCGAGCCGGGGGACCTGCTCGCGGTTTTGACCGCGGGCGCCTACGGCTTCTCGATGTCCTCGAACTACAACTCCCGCCCGCGCGTTCCGGAGATTCTCGTCTCGGGGCGAAAGGCGTACGTTATCCGCTGCCGCGAGACGCTGGAAGACCTCATCCGCGGCGAGGCGATACCGCAAGACCTGTAACGAACCTCCTGCCCGACGAAGGGAGCCTGAATTGTCCGAGGAAAAAGCGGTTGTCTCAATCGAGAACATCAAGAGGGACCTTCCGGGCACGGTCTGCCGCGTGATGGACAGACACGGGGTTGCCGATTCCATAAAGGAGAGGCCGGAAGAGGTCTACGTGAAGGTAAACGCCATCGATTTCAAGCCTTACGTTTACACGAGCGTCGAGGTGACCGGGGAGGTAATAGATTACTGCAGGCGGGCCGGGGCGAAACGCGTCTTCCTGATGGAGAACGCGACGCAGGGCAACTTCACCCGCCTGGTCTTTCACGTTGCCGGCTACGACCGGATGGCAGCCGAGCGCGGCGCCGAGATGCTGTACCTTGACGAGGGGCGGCAGGTGCCGGTGATGCTCCCCCACATGGGATACGAGGTCGATGTCTCGGAGCACGTGAAGCACATCATCGATGAGCGGGACCATGTAGTATATTTAGATGTGCCGCGCCTCAAGACGCACTCCATGACCGTGCTGACCGCAGGCATCAAGAACCAATACGGCCTTGTCAAGCACAAAGACCGCGCACGTGACCACAACGATCGACTGCACGAGAAGCTCGCCGACCTCTACAGTATCATCAAGCCCGACCTGACACTCGTGGACGGAACGGTGGCGACTATCTACGGGCACTACCCCCCGGAAGCCCTGCACAAGGAATCGCTCGTGCCCTTCAACATCCTGGTGGGAGGCACGGACACGCTGGCCGTTGACACGGTCTGCGCGCGGATCTTCGGCTACAGTGTCGACGAGGTCGGTCACCTGAGAGAGGCTCGCGACATGGGCCTCGGATGCGCTGATATCGACGAGATCGAGGTTGTGGGCGAGCCGCTCGACCGCTTTGAAAAGAAGTACCCCTATCAGCTCTACGATGCCTTCCCCCACGACGTCAAGGTGATAAGGGGAAAGGAGAAGAACTGCCTGGAGGGCTGCGACGCGAACACGCTCGCTCTCCTGCAGGTTCTCTACCTCGACTTCGGCGGCGAGGGAGGGTTCACCATCGTCATGGGCAAGGGCCTTGACCCGGCCGAGATAGAAGCGATCGAGGGAAGGGTGTTTATCGCTGGGCCGTGCGCCTACGACGAGGTCGGCGCCAGGCTCATCGTAAGGCTCGGCAGGAAGAACGTCCTGTTCACACGTGAGTGCAACGACCTGGCAGGGACAACGGGCAGCCTCAACAAGCTGATGAAGGTGAACGCCATCAAGATGGTGCCTATAAGCCCGCTCAAGTCGGGGGCACTGCTTCTCAGGGCCAAGATGCACCGCAGTACCGCGCGGATCCCGCCGCTCATCCATTTCTGACACCCGGGGTGGCGCGCGTGGACAGGAGCGGGAAAGCGCTGGAAGTCGACAGGCGGCTCGACCAGGCCTTCGGGGGCGGGCTTCCCCGGGAGCGCCGCGAGCTGACAGTTGAGCTCATCCACGCCGTGCTGTCGCAGAACACGTCGAGAAAGAACTACAACCTCGCGTACCAGCGTCTCGTGGAGCGCTTTCCGGGCACGGAGGAAATCGCGAGGGCGCCCCTCGGCGAGATAGAGGAGACGATCCGCCCCGGCGGCCTCTCGAGACAGAAGTCGAAGACGATAAAGGAGATCCTGATGGCGCTCCACGAGGAACGAGGCGATTACTCGCTCGATTTCCTTCGAGGGGTGAGCGTTGCGGAGGCGAGGAGGTACCTCACTTCGCTTCCCGGAGTGGGACCCAAGACCGCCTCCATCGTGCTGATGTTCGGGATGGGAAGGCAGGTCCTGCCGGTGGACACGCATGTGCTCAGAACGGCAAAGAGGATAGGCCTTATCGACCCGAAGACGACCGCCGAACAGGCGGAAGCCGAGCTCGAAATCCTCGTGCCGTCTGCCAGGAGGCCCCGTATGCACCTGAACATGGTTCACCTCGGGCGCGAGATTTGCCACGCTCGCAACCCGCGCCACGAGATCTGCCCGGTCAACATGCTCTGCGACTACGGTGGGTCAGGTCTTGAATCGTAAGTTCTCTTTAGACCGGGCTCTTAGCCCGGTTCACCGATCCCAGCCTAAGAGGCCGGGCTTAATAGTTGTTAAGAGTTCGCGATTCAAGACCTGACCCCGATCCCGTTCTGGTGGTAGAATTGCATTAGGACAGCTCCTTTCTATGACGCCGCGTTTGGAGTAGAACCGATGGCCTGGATAGCCGACGCAGTATCCAACAGAACGCCTAGGATTCTAGAAGAGGTCTCGAGGACCGTTCATGAAACGGGGTCGGCCGAGCCCGCGGTTTCCCGTGAAGGGATCTTAAAGCAATCGGAGCTGACCCTCGAGCTTCTCGTCCCCACCCTTCGGGGCAAGAAGAGCACAGCACTTCTCGATCACTGGGAGTCGATCGGCCGGAGCTACACGGAGAGGGGGCTCGCCATGGCCGAGATCCCCAATATCCCCGAGCTCATCAAAAAGGCCATCTGGTCCGTCTTGAGAAGGGAAGTGGAGGACGGGGCCGTTTCACTCGCGGAGCTGGTAGATTCCATGATGGAGGTGGAGTCTGCGCTGGGAAACTGCTGGTTCGCCATGGTGCGAAGCTACCTCGCCTCCAGGGACATAAGGGTCGCCGCGAGCTCCTCCCGGATGGAAGCCCTTTATTCGCTTACCGAGGTGCTCGCGACCGAGAATGACAATAAACAGATATGCAGCACGATTGTGGACAAGGTCGCGAGGATAACGGGCCTTTCCAGGTGCTCGCTCCTTCTGTTCGACGATAAGCGCGAACTTAAGCCGGTGGCATCGAACTTCAAGGGCGCCGTGGAGGGACTCGGAAAGCTCTCAGAGGATTGCCTGGAGGCTCTTGCCGCCGTCACTTCGCTTGGTGGTCCCGTGATACTGCGGCAGGCCGGTGACAACCCGCCCGAGTTAGACACGTTTCTGGAGGACTACGAGTCGCCCTCCCTTCTACTCGTGCCGCTGATCTCCGGCGACAAGGACCTGGGGTTCTTGCTTCTGGACGAGGGAAAGTCCGGGGAGTTCTCCCCCGACCAGATAGACATGGCGGTTGCCAGCGCGAACCAGGCGGCGGTGGCCGTCGAGAAGAGCGCACTGCTCAAAGAGATGGAAAACCAGGTCAAGCACATGGCGGCGGTCGGCATTGTCGCGAGGACTCTCTCGTCCTACCTCGATCCCACGGAGCAGCTCCAGATCCTTCTTGACATGGCGACCGCGCTTACCAGGGCCGACCGCGGCGTGGTAATGCTCATCGAGGACATGTTCGGCCATCTCAAGGTGAAGGCAAGCGTCGGAAGGCCTTACTGGGAAGGGGGCGAGGAGGCGCTTATGCGCATAGCCCGCTGGGTGGTCGACCATTCCGAGGTCCTGTACCTCGAGAGAGGGATGGAAGACCCTCGTTTCGACGATGTTGAGATGAACGTGGAAGCGAGTATTACCGCTCCGCTCCTTGTACGTGACAAGGTGGTCGGTGTCATGAGCGTAGCAACCGCGAAGCCGGGCGAGCGCTACTCCAAGGACGACGTCGATATGTTCGGCAACTTTGCGGCCCAGGCCGCGGTTTCCGTCGAGAACACACAGTTATACGCAAGGCTTCAGGAGGCGCACATAGGGACAATCGCTTCCCTCGCCGCCGTCATCGAAGCCCGTGATCCGTATACTATCGGGCATTCCGCCAGGGTTACCCAGTACGCGGTCGCGATAGCGGAGGCGATGGGTCTGCCTGCGGAGGACGTCGAAGAGATCAGGCTCGCTTCGCTCCTGCACGACGTCGGGAAGATAGGGGTCCCCGACAGGGTCCTCGGCAAGACCGAGAGCCTGACCGAGGAGGAATATTCCGCCATAAAGATGCACCCCACCATGAGCGTGAATATAATCGAACCGCTGCCCCACCTGGCTAAGATCATACCCGTCGTCTACCATCACCACGAGCACTACGACGGGACCGGCTACGTGGAAGGAAAGGCCGGTGAGAAGATACCGCTCGGCTCGCGCATCATCGCGGCGGCCGACGCCTTCGAGGCAATGACATCCGACCGCCCATACCGTCGGGCTCTCTCCCGTGAACAGGCGATGATGGAGCTGCGGGACAATGCCGGCACACAGTTCGACCCCGAGGTTGTCGGATATTTCCTGGAACTGCTTGAAAATGCTTCATATCCCGAGTGATGTCATGTCCGGGCCGTGACCGTATTCTGCGGGCCCCAAATCAGTTATTATGAATCATCATCGTTGGTCTTTATTGTTTGATCATTTATTCACGGGAGGTCGACCGAGTTGAAACTGGCGATAAGTGGAAAAGGCGGGGTTGGCAAGAGCACTATCGCGGGCGGGCTCGCCCGCTCGTTCGCCGCCGAGGGCAGGAAGGTGCTCGCTGTCGATGCGGACCCCGACGCTAACCTCGCGGTATCGATAGGCATCTCGCCGGAGACGGCCCTCGACATCGTGCCGCTTTCAGAGATGAAAGATATCGTGGAAGAGCGCACGGGTGCGAAGCTTGGCACATACGGGCAGATGTTCAAGATGAACCCGCGGGTGGACGACCTTCCTGACCAGATTTGCCTGAGCCACGAGGGCGTGAAGCTCCTTGCCATGGGGACGGTCAAGGAGGGCGGCGGCGGCTGCGTCTGTCCCGAGTCCGTCCTCCTGAAAGCGCTGATGCGCCACATACTCCTGGAGCGCGACGACGTGGTGATCATGGACATGGAGGCCGGCATCGAGCACCTCGGGCGGGGGACCGCCGATAGCGTGGACGCTATGGTGATCGTGACCGAGCCGGGCCTGCGCAGCCTGCAGACCGCCCGCACGACGGCGAAGCTCGCGCGCCAGATCGGCGTGGACAGGCTTTTCGTGGTCCTCAACAAGGTGGTCGAGGACTCGGAGATAGATTTCATGAAGGAGGACCTTGCCGACCACCTCGAGTACCTCGGCACGCTACATTTCAGCGACAAGGTCAGGAAATCCGACCGCGAGGGAAAGTCGGCTTACGACGCCGACCCCGGTTTTGTCGCTGAAATAGAGTCAATAAAGAAGAGCCTGGACGAGAAGCTCGGCAAGGAGTGAAGAGTTGGTGTCACGCGGCTTTGAGGTCTTGGAACGCGAGCAGTACGCGCCGGACGTGTTCCGGCTCGTCGTCAAGGCGCCGCGGATCCCGCCCAGGGCGCAGGCCGGGCAGTTCATCATCGTGAGGGTTGACGAGAAAGGTGAACGCATACCATTGACGCTGATGGACTTCTCGATCGAGCGGGGAAGCGTCGACTTAGTCTTTCAGGTCGTGGGCACGACGACCGACAAGCTGTCAAGGCTCGACGTGGGCGACTGCCTTGCAGACGTTGTAGGACCTCTCGGCCGTCCCACCGAGGTCGAGAATTTCGGACGGGTCGCCTGTGTCGGCGGCGGAGTCGGGATAGCCGCGCTCTACCCGATAGCGAGGGCAATGGTCGAAGCTGGCAACGGCGTGAAGGTGCTTCTCGGCTCGAGGGACAGGGACCACCTGATTCTCCTCGACCTTTTCGAGAAACTCGATGCCGGATTGGAGCTGGCGACAGATGACGGTTCGGTGGGCGTCAAAGGGTTCGTGACCGAGCTTTTGCGGGAGGCCGCGGAACAGTGGAAGCCGGACCGGGTGGTCGCGGTGGGGCCGGTCCCGATGATGCGGGCGGTCTCCGATTTCACCAGGGAGGCGGGTATCCCGACTGTCGTGAGCCTCAATGCGATAATGCTCGACGCGACCGGTATGTGCGGGACGTGCAGGGTGGAGGTCGGCGGCGAGACGAAGTTCTCATGCGTGGACGGGCCCGAGTTCGACGCCCACCAGGTGGATTTCGACATGCTGGTCTCCCGACTCTATGTTTACAAGACCGAGGAGAAGGAATCCTGGGAAAGGTTCCGTGAGACGGCGGACGAATACCAGCACCCGTGCGAGCAGTTCGACGCAAAATAAGGGGTCAGACCACTTTTGTTGCGTTGAATCAGGAAGGTCGAAGATGAAGCAAGAATGCAACAGAAGTGGTCTGACCCCACCGAGGGTGAGGTTCGCGCCGAGCCCGACCGGCAGGCTCCACCTGGGCTCCGCCCGCACCGCACTCTTCAACCGGCTGTTCTCCCGCGGCTCAGGCGGCACCATGGTCCTGAGACTGGAGGACACCGACCGCGAGCGCTCTTCGGTTGAGTTCGAACGTGACATCCTTGACTCACTTCACTGGATGGGACTCGACTGGGACGAAGGGCCGGACATCGGCGGCGGCCACGGCCCGTACAGGCAGAGCGAGCGTATGGCCATCTATCGCGAGCACGCCGACAGGCTCATCGAGGCAGGCAGGGCGTACCGTTGTTACTGCACGCCCGAGGAACTCGAGCAGAGAAAGAAAGCGGCTATCGAGAAGGGACTCCCCTGGCGCTACGACAGGCGCTGTCTGTCACTTACCGGGCAGGAGCGCGAACACCTCGAGCGGGAGCGTAAACCGTACGCGACGAGGTTCCTGGTGCCGGAGGGGAAGGTGGTCGTGAACGATCTTCTGCGCGGGGGAGTCACGGTCGATGCCTACGAGATAGACGATTTCGTGATTCTCCGCTCGGACGGCACGGCCGGCTTCCATCTGGCAGTCGTGGTCGACGACATGACGATGGACATAACGCACGTCATACGGGGGGACGACCACCTGACTAACGCGGTGCGGCACGTCCTGCTGTTCAACGCCTTCGGGGTCGAGCCCCCGCTGTTCCTGCACCACTCGCTCCTAATGGGCCCCGACGGGGCGAAGCTCTCAAAGAGGCACGGCGCCACGGCCGTCTCCGATTACAGGGAGCGGGGATACCTGCCCGAGGCCCTTGTGAACTACCTTGCATTGCTGTCGTGGTCGCCGGGCGACGACCGGGAGATATTCTCACTGCCCGAGCTGGTCCGCGAGTTCAGCATCAAGGGCGTTTCCGCGAGCAAGGCGATATTCGATTTTGAGAAGCTCAGCTGGCTGAACCGCCAGCACATGAAGATGCGTTCGGACGCGGAACTCACCGACCTGGTCGTGCCTTTCCTGGAGGCGGCCGGCCGCGGTACGGTGCTCGACCTGCCCAGGGATAAGCTGGAGGTCGCCGTCGCCTCGGTAAGGAACGGGATGGAGACGCTCACCGACGCCGTTGAGCCTATGGACCTGTTTGTCAGGCCTGCCGGAGACATATCGAGCGAGGCACTCGACGAGCTACGGGGATCACCGGATTTGGAAGAGGCCCTCGGCGTTTGCCTCGAGGTGCTCCGCGCCAACCAGTCCTCGGACCGCGAGACGGCGGAGCGGATAGTGACGATCCTGCGCGAGGAGGCCAAGAGCCGAGGGTGGGGCGCGAAGAAAGTCCTGTGGCCACTGCGGCTCGCGGTGACGGGGCTCACGGTCGGGCCCGACCTCGTCTATCTTATAATGTTCTGGGGGCCGGGTGGTTGTGCCGAGCGGATACAGGCAACCATGGAAACACTGGGAGAAGAACGTGAGTGATTTTCTAAGCAGGGCAATGACGGTCTTTCGCGAGGACATTGAGGCGGTGAAGGACCGCGACCCGGCGGCGGCGAACACCCTCGAGATAATACTCTCTTACCCCGGCCTTCACGCGATCTGGATGTACAGGGTTGCGCACTACCTGCACACGCATGGCGTCCCGCTCATCCCGCGCCTCATCTCGATGCTCGCGCGGGCTCTGACCGGCGTCGAGATACACCAGGGCACGCAGATCGGCAAAGGCTTCTTCATCGACCATGGGATGGGCGTGGTGATCGGTGAGACGGCCGAGATCGGTGACAACGTCACGATCTTCCAGGGGGTCACCCTGGGAGGGACGGGTAAGGAGAGGGGCAAGAGGCATCCTACGATCGAGGATAACGTCGTGATAGCGGCCGGGGCGAAGGTGCTCGGGCCGATCACCGTCGGTCGGAACTCAAAGGTTGGCGCGCAGTCTGTGGTCCTCCAGGACGTGCCTCCAAACTGCACGGTTGTCGGCGTACCGGGCAGGGTGACGGTCTGCTCGGGCGAGCGCATCTCTCCTGTCGACCTTCACCACGAGAACCTGCCCGACCCGGTGCTGGACATGTTCCACACCCTGGAGCGAAGGCTCGACAGGCTGGAGGGAAGGGCGGAAACCGAAGACGAGAGGACTCCGGAAGAGTAATGGCCATCAAGGTCTACAACACCCTGACTCGTCAAAAGGAAGAACTTGTCCCGAGGGACGAAGGCAAGATCTCCATGTACGTCTGCGGTCCGACCGTCTACAACTACATTCACATCGGGAACGCGCGCGCCTTCCTCAACTTCGACATGATAAGGCGCTACCTGGAGTACTCGGGCTTCGATGTCAACTACGTCCAGAACATAACAGACGTTGACGACAAGATCATCAACCGCGCCGCCGAAGAGAAGGCCGGTGCCGACGAGGTGGCCGCGAAATACAGGCTTGCCTTTGAGCAGGACATGGCGGCCCTCGGGGTCAAGCCTCCGGACATAGCGCCCCGCGCGACGGAGCACGTGGGAGAGATGGTCGAGGTCATCAAGGCGCTCGTGGACAAGGGTTTTGCCTACGAGTCCGAGGGGGACGTTTACTTCGAGGTCGCGAAGTTTCCCGACTATGGTAAGTTATCCGGCCGCTCACTCGATGAGCAGCAGGTCACAGTCCAGTCCGACGAGGAGGTCAAGCGCAAGAAAGACCCGTTTGACTTCGCCCTCTGGAAGGCCTCGAAGCCCGGTGAGCCCTCGTGGGATAGCCCCTGGGGCCCCGGCAGGCCGGGGTGGCACATTGAGTGCTCCACCATGTCGGTAAAGTATCTCGGAAGCGGGTTTGACATTCACGGCGGCGGCCAGGACCTCGTCTTCCCGCACCACGAGAACGAGATGGCCCAGTCGGAGGCGTACTCGGGCACGCGGTTCGTGAAGTACTGGCTGCACAGCGGCATGTTGAACATCGACCGGGAGAAGATGTCCAAGTCGGTCGGGAACATCATGCTGCTCCGGGAGGTGCTGACCGAACACGATGCCGACACCGTCAGGATGCTTATGCTGGGGACGCACTACCGGAGCCCATTGAGCTTCGGGCCCGAGAGCCTTGCCGAGGCGCGCGCTTCTCTCGAGCGCATTCAGAACTGCGTGTTCAACCTGGAGGACGTGCTTGGCAGGCTGGCTGGCGGGGAGGAAGCAACCTTGAGCAGCGAGCGCGATGAGTCGATGGCGGGTTACTTCAAGGAATGCGAGCGCGATTTTCGTGAAGCGATGGACGACGACTTCAACTCCGCTGCCGCGCTCGGGGTCGTCTTCTCGCTCGTGAAGGAGACTAACACGTACGTTGACGCCGGGCCTCCCGGGAACAGGTCGGTTCTTGAGGAGGCGCTTAGATTACTCGGGGACCTCTCCGGCGCCCTGGGTCTTTTTCAGGGGGAGGCGGAGCCAGTGAAGCCGGTTGAAGAAGGGCCGACCCGCGAGCAGCTCATCGAGCTCCTGACAGATGTCACGCAGGCCGCCGGAAAGCAAAAGGATCTCGAGCTCTCGGACCTTACAGGCCAGCAGCTCATCGAGCTTCTGCTGGAGGACAGGCAGGCCGCCCGCGAGCAAAAGAACTT